>WNFI01394240.1_pt1 | contig 13149 bp, 12 predicted proteins | sample 5400471 | NCBI WGS metagenome assembly WNFI01 (sample SAMN13153348, study PRJNA577476) | soil metagenome | isolation source: 100 cm saprolite on Douglas fir-dominated hillslope | place: USA:California | collected 2013-09-17
CAGAATGCGGACCAGCGTGGTCTTGCCCGCCCCGTTCGGGCCCAGCAGGCCAAACACCATCCCCCCCGGAACCTCGAGCCCGGCACCATCCAGTGCCACAGTCGCCCCGAAGCGCTTGACCACACCCTCGACCCGCACCGCAGGCACCGAAGAACCACGTCCGTTCACCCCGGTCACCGGGCCCGTTCCCGGCTCGACCCGGCTCGTGCTGCTGGCACCTCGGCGCAGCTGGGTGGCGGCGTGCGCGGAAGCATCCGTCGACGTAACCTGCTCGTTGTCCGCTGTCATGTCGATCTCCTCAACCGGGCCGTGCGGGTCTTCGCGGCAGACTCAGATTTGCCACCGGCAGGTGATTGGTCATCACCGGATCGTGGTGATCCGCCAGAGCGGGGCAAGATGTTATGCATCGTGGCGCTCTTTGGCCTGGGACCTGAGCCGGACTCTCCCCGGATCTGGCTGGACGCAAGGGCGCTAAAACAGCGCGACGCCGGTGAGCGCGGCCAGCCGGTCCATCAGCTGGTCCTGGAAAGCCGGGTCACGGGCTTGCGGGGCGGGTGCCCTCCCGGGTCTCGGCTGCGCTGGCGAGGTCGCCGGTGACCACTCCCGCGGCGTCCGGGGCGAGGCCGCTGAGCGCCGCCGCCCGCTCGCGAGTGCGGGCGTGCAGGACAACGTCATGGCCGTCGCCCATGAGGGCACCGGCGGCGGCGCGGCCGAGTCCGTCAGTGGAGCCGGTGATGAAGATACGGGGCACGGGATGATTCTTCCGCCGGTGGTGTGCTGGTACCGATCCCGATAAGCAGGGCGAGCAGCGCGATCCCCGCGGCAACAACGAACCCACGGGGGGAAGCCGGCCGTCAGGGCGTGATTGTAGATGGACGCGGGCGGGGCGGTGCCCGGCTTCGGCATTGGCCGGCCCGGTCCGGCTTGCTGTCTGTGGTCAGGCGTGGACCTGCGAGCCCGCGCCGAGGTCCAGGCGGACCGACTCAAGGATGGCGAACGTCGTGCTCGCCGTGTAGACGTCGGCAGCGGCGAGGACCCCGAGGTACTTTTTGATGACTGGCCCGGAGGCGTAGGCGACCACCGCGGCCAGGTACTGCTGGGACGCAGCCCACACGTTGTTCCCGTACTTGGCGAAGTACGGGGTCGGGTCGACCGTCGCCAGGGCCTTCTTGATGTTGTCGATGAGGTCGGTCACGTACTGCTGGTAGAGCACCATGTCGGCGCGGGTGCCCAGCCGGGCCGTCGATGACCAGGATGGGGCGGCCACGCTAATCACCAGGATCCGGTGATGATCTCTTGCCTGCCTGGCGGAAAGCCCGAGGCGCACGTCAAGCGGCTCTCGCGCCTGGCGCGAGTCGGTGGATCCGATGGCCGTAAACTCCCGGACCGAGCGCCGACCCGGGGGACCTATGGCCGGAAATAACCATCATCCGGTGAGGGCAGCTCACCTGGGCCGGTGCGAACCTGCGAACTGTGCGACAGCCTCAGGTTCCAGTCGAGTGAGGTCTGAGATGAAGCTTGTCATCAACGGCGCCGACGTCGAGCTTGACGGCCGGTACGCAAAGACCCCGCTCCCGTGGGTCCTCAGGGACGTCGCCGGCTTGCACGGCGCGAAGTTCGGCTGCGGAGCCGGGTTCTGCGCAGCCCGCACGGTACTGATCGATGGGCGCAAACACGAAGTCCTGCTAGACCGCGACCGAGCGGGTGGTGAGCAAGGCAACCACAGTCGAGGAGGCCTACAGCCCGGTTGCCGACGCCGCCCGCATTCGAAGGCGGTCAGCGCGGGATCGAAGCCGTGCGATACGTCGAGCGAGAAGGTTGATCCGCTCAGGCGCCGGATCGACAGCGGCACCGGCGTAAGCGGAGCTCTGACTATGCCGGCCACGTCGCTCCAAGCCGCCTCAGAAGAGGTCGTCAAACGCGACCCGGGGCTGACGCGTGCGCACCGCTCATCCCGCATATCGCTCATCCCGAGTGCATCGCTGGTTATCTAGGAGAACCGTCATGTCCTTCACCCTCGACCCCCGGGTCGCCGAGGCCCTGCACCCCTTCGCCGTCGCGATGGCCGGCAGCACGCCCCCGCCGGCCGGTGACGCCACCGCCAGGCCGTCAGCGAACAGTAGGCAGCCTTCCTCTGCCTTCTTCGGCGGACGTAGGTCTGTGAAATGAGCGAGCCGAAAGTCGTCGTATCGGAGCGGGCCGGGCTGGCCGGCGTGGCCGCGGGGCCGGCCCGGCGCTGGTGGATCCTCGGCGTGGTCGGGCTGGCGCAGCTGATGGTGGTGCTGGACGCCACGATCGTGAACATCGCGCTGCCCTCGGCCCAGCGCGCGCTGGGATTCTCCAACGCGGACCGGCAGTGGGTGGTGACCGCGTACGCGCTGGCCTTCGGCGGGCTGCTGCTGCTCGGCGGGCGGCTGTCGGACCTGGTCGGCCGGCGGCGGATGCTGATCATCGGCCTGGTGGGCTTCGGCGCGGCCTCCGCGCTGGGCGGCGCGTCGACCAGTTTCGCGGTGCTGGTGATCGGCCGCGGCGCGCAGGGGGTATTCGGCGCCATGCTGGCCCCGGCCGCGCTGTCCACGCTGACCGTCACGTTCACCGACCCGGCCGAGCGCGGCCGGGCGTTCGGCGTCTACGGCGCCATCGCCGGGGCGGGCGGGGCGGTCGGGCTGCTGCTGGGCGGGGTGCTGACCGAGTACCTGTCCTGGCGGTGGACCCTGTACGTCAACGTCGTCCTGGCGGTGATCGCGGGCGCGGGCGCGGTGCGGCTGCTGCCCGCCGACCGCCGGGATCCGGGGGTGCGCATCGACTGGCCGGGAACGGTGCTGGTGGCGGGCGGGCTGGTCGCCGTGGTCTACGGGCTGTCCGAGGCCGACACCAAGGGCTGGAGCGCGCCGGCGACCATCGTGCTCCTGGTGGCCGGGGTGGTCCTGCTGGCCGCGTTCGTGCTGGTCGAGATGCGGGTCGCGCATCCGCTGCTGCCGCTGCGGATCGTGCTGAACCGGTTCCGCGGCGGCGCGTACCTGGCCATCGGGCTGTCCGCTATCGGCGTGTTCGGGGGCTTCTTGTTCCTGACCTACTACCTGCAGCTGACCCTGGCCTACTCGCCGGTCAAGTCCGGGGTGGCCTTCCTGCCGATGATCGCGGCGCTCGTCGCGGCCTCCACCATCTCCAGCGGGGTGATGCCGCGGGTCGGGCCCCGGCCCCTGATCCCGCTCGGCCTGCTGATCGCGGCCGGCGGCCTGGCCATCCTGGCCGCGCAGCTGGGCCTGCGCACCAGCTACCCGGACTGGATCCTGCCCGCCCAGCTGCTGCTCGGGGTCGGCCTGGGCGTGGTGTTCGGCTGCGCGCTGAACACCGCGACCTACGGCTCCGGCGCCGCGGACGCGGGCGTCGCCTCGGCCCTGGTCAACACCAACCAGCAGGTCGGCGGCTCGATCGGCACCGCGCTGCTGAACACTATCGCCGCCAGCGCCCTGACCAGCTACCTGGTGACCCACGGCCACAGCCCGCTGGCCCTGGCTGACGCGGCGGTGCACAGCTACGTCGTCGCGTTCTGGGTCTCGGCCGGCATCTTCGCCGCGTCCGCGGTCGTGTGCGCGCTGGTGCTGCCGTCGGGCACCCTCGCGCCGGCCGCCGGCCAGGCGGCCCCGCCCGTCACCGTGACCAAGGAGGAGATGAGCGTCCGTGACCGCTGAATCTTCTTTTCACCCGCCCGAGCCTGCCCTTGCCCCGCCCGGCCCCTCTCTTGTCCCGCCTAGCCCCGGTGTCCTGCTGATCACCGTGTCGGCGTCCTACGGCGCCGGCGGCAGCGTCGTCGCCCCGGCCCTGGCCGGCCGGCTCGGCCTGCCCTTCCTGCGGCGGGTCACCACCTCCGAGGGCCACCTCGCGCAGCCCGGGCCGTGCGATGAGCAGCTGTCTATGGAGGAGGTCAAGGCCACCCCGGTGCACCGGCTGCTGGCTCATTTCACCCAGGCGATGCCGGCCGGGCCCACCCAGTCGCCGCCGTCCACCCACCACCAGGACGAGCAGTTGCGCGGCCACGGCGAGGCCGGGATCTACCGGCTGCTGGCCGCGGGCGGCGGGGTGATCCTGGACCGGGCGGCGGCGGTCGTGCTCGGCAAGGACCGCGGCTTCCACGTCCGGCTGGACGGCCCGGCCGAGCGCCGCGTCGCCCAGGGCGCCGTGGTCGAGGGCATCAGCGAGGAGCACGCCAGGGAGCGCCTGCGCGCGGCCGACGAGGCCCGCACCGCCTACGTCCGCCGCCTGTACCGGTGCGACCCGGCCGACCCGTCCCTGTACCACCTGGTGATCGACTCCACCGCGGTACCGCTGGACACCGTTATCGAGCTCATCCTGGTCGCGGCCCGCATCCACAGCGCCGTGTCGCAGGACGCTACGGCACGATGGTGACCGGCACCGGCGAGTGGTGAGCCCGGGACCGGCTCCCGGTGCTGCGCTAAATCCAGCAGATCCCGGTGGGCGGCGACCGCGCCGACGTGGACGCGGCCGTGCGGCGCAATCACGACGCGCTGCTGCGCGGCCGGGTGCCCCGGCTGCTGCTGCACGGCGAGCCCGGCTCGGTGGTTGGTACAACCGAGGTGGACTGGTGCCGCCGCGACGGCGCGGGCCTGGAGATCGTGAGCGTCGGCGCGGGCACCCACTTCCTGCCCGAGGACCAGCCCGAGGCGATCAGCCGCACTCTGGCCGCGTGGCTGATGGGCAGGGAGAAAGCCGGTTAGCCCAGCTTTCGGAGCTCGAGCAGGTCCAGGCTGAGCGCCTCGATCTCGGCCAGCACGCAAGCCTGCCGGCCCGGCCGGGCCGGGAGACGCTGGGCCGGTCCCGCCGCGGGCTGGGCACCAAGATCCACCTGGCCGCGGACCGGCGCTGCCGCCCGGTCAGCCGGATCCTCCGCCCGGGCCAGCACGGCGACTGCCCGCGGTCGTCCCGCTGACGGATGCCGTCCCCATCGCCCGCCGGGGTCTGGGGCGGCCCCGTACCCGGCCCGGCGCCGCGATGGCTGACAAGGCCTACTCCTCCGCTGTCAACCGCGCCTACTTGCGCAAGCGCGGGATCAAGGCGGTCATCCCGGCGAAGGAAGACCAGAAGGGAGCGCTGCCGCACCCGCGGCAGCGCGGGCGGTCGCCCGCCCCGCCTTCGACGCCGGGCGCTACAAAGAGCGCAACACCGTCGAGCGCTGTTTCTCCAAGTGCAAGCAGTTCCGCGCCGTCGCGCCCCGGTACGACAAGCGCGAGCCCATCTACCAGGGCACCGTCGACGTCGCGTCGATCCGGAGCTGGCTACGGGATCCCGTCCCCTGATCCACGGGACACGCCCTGGGGCCTGAGGACGATCTTGCCGTGGGTGTGGCGGCGTTCGAGCTCGGTGTAGGCCTCGCGGACCTGCGCCAGCGGGTAGACGTTCGCGATCGGCACCTCGAGGTGTCCGTCGGCGATCAGGCCGGCCAGCTCGGCGAGCACCTTGGCGCCCGGCCCGGCCGTAGGCGACCGGGATCACGCCGTGGCTCTTCAGCCACTCGTGGTTGCTCTCGCTGGCCAGGCCGATGACCGTGGCCCCGGTACGGCGCGCGAGCTGGACGGCGAGCGAGCCGACCCCCCCGGCGGCTCCGGAGATGACGACGGTCTCGCCCTCCTTGGGCTGGACGGCGTGGACCGCCCCCCACGCGGTCGTGCCGGCTACGAACAGGCCGCCGGCCGCCTCCCAGGAGACCTTCTCCGGCTTGCGCGTGAGGTCGCCGGCCTCGACCAGGACCAGCTCGGCCTGGGAGGCCCGCTTGTTACTGAACCCGATCACCTCATCGCCCGGGGCGAATCCGCCGACCCCGGCGCCGGCCTCCTCGATGACCCCGGCGAGGTCGCTGCCCTGCCCGGACGGGAACGTCGACGGGAAGATCTTCGCCACCGCCCCCGTGCGGATGACCGCCTCACTGATGTTGATGCCGGCCGCCTTCACCCGGACCAGGACCTGCCCGTCCCCGGGCACCGGGCGTTCCACCTCCTCGACCCGCAACACGTCGATCCCGCCGAACTCGTCGTACCTGACTGCCTTTGGCATGATCCAGGGTTGCCGCCAGGCAGGTTAGGAGGCGCCACCAGATCACGGTGATTCACGCGACCGGACCGGGCACCGACGGTCTTGATGGTCCGGACCCCTCGAGACGGCGGCCGTCAGCAGGAGCAGGGGTCCCCCGGGCGAGCGGGCCGGGTGCTAAGCCACCGGTCATGGGAGCGGCACCTTCTCGTGACAGTAATCGGGTGCGCTCGAGGTACCTGCCATCAAGGTGAGCGGCTGTCACCTGAGCCCGGTAATTGGCGGTCCGGCTTTCCTGACGCGCGACGGCTAGCAGCCGCAACTCCCGCGCGTGCTGGACGGCCGAGGACTGGTCACTGACCTGGGGCTTGGCGTAGATGCTGCGGATGTGCGTGCTGACGGTGTTCACCGGCACCGACAGCCGGCCCCGATCTCATGCCGCGACAGGTTCGCCGGCAGACACGGCAGCAGCTTTGCTCGCCCGCGCTGGGTGCCTTCCTCGGTGCCTGCGCCGGACGTCCCGCCGTCGATCCAGTCCTGTCGGTATCGGTCCTGCGTGAGCCCTGTCAGCGGCGCGCGAATCACCAGGATCCGGTGACGACCTCTCACCTGCCTGGTGGCGAGCCTGGGCCTGTCGCGAACGCTCGCACGCCCGCCAGGGCACGTGCCCCAAGACTCCAGGGAGATACCGTGACCTCACCAGCCTCCGGCGCCGGCACCGCTGCGGACCTGCCCGACTACGCGCCCATCCCCCGGTCGGCGCTCGGCCCGGCCCTCAACGACCAGGGCTACTACGTCGGACGCGTGCAGCGGAACCTGTACTGGGTCACCGACGGCACCTACCAGTCCGCGTTCCTGACCACTCGGGACGGCGTCGTGCTGTTCGACGCGCCCCCGACCATCGGGGGCAACCTACGGCGCGCGGTGGACGAGATCGCCGCCGCCAACGGCGTGACCAACACGGTGACCCACCTGGTCTACTCGCACCACCACGACGACCACAGCGGGGCGGCCTCGCTGTTCGACGGGGACGTGGTCCGCATCGGCCACGAGGAGACCCGCCGGCTGCTGCTGCGCGACAACCATCGACGTGGTCAACGCCGGCTGGGTGCCGATCTATAACACCAACCTGTCCGAGGACGTCCCCGGGTACATGGCCGCCCCGGCCATTGCCCTGTCCTACCCGTGGACGCACTTCATCAGCGGGCACCTCGGCCGGCTCGCCACCCGCGAGGACGTCGCGGTGCACCAGCAGTACATCGCCGACATCGAAGCCAGCGCGCAAGAGGCGCTGGCCTCGGTCAACCCGGTACCCTACTTCATGAAGTACGGGGAGAACGCCTGGGCGGGGGTTAAGGGCTACCTCGACGAAGTCACCGAGCGCACGGCTGCGCCCGTCATCGCCAAGTACACCGGCGTGCTGGCCGCCGCGGACATCGAGATCTTCACCCGGACCACCTCGTTCGCCATCATGCAGTCGCTGCGCCTGGACCGCGGGCCCAGCGCACCGGTCCACCCCTGAACAGAACCCACCCGGGGCCGGGATCGGGCAAGACGTCGCTGGCTATGGGCACACCGTGTGCCGAGGGCCTGCACCGGTTCCTGGACAGCCCGCGCTGTTCGGCGGCTACGGCCCCGATCATGACCGGCTGGCCCTGACCGGGCTCGGCGCCGATCGTGCCCACCAGGATGACGCCCGGCGTGACCGGCCGGGCGTCGTAGTCGAACATTGATATTAGTGCGGCCCGATCGGTCATGGCTGCGACGGTGCCGCGCGGCACCCTGGAGTTCGAACACGAACTGGCCGGGGTAACACCGATACCAGTCCTCGCCCGGTTCGTACGACCGGATAACCGGGTGTCCGGCCAGACGGAAGTGCGCGGTGGCGTGCCTGCCCGAAGAGTTGTCACAGCATCCGGCGTGACGGCGTTCCTGGCAGACCGTCGAGACGGCGTTCTTGACCAGCAGCGCGCGGTCCATCGAGCGGACCCGGGCAGCGGCGCAGGCTGGTCGCCGGTGAACAGCAGCACCGCGTTCTGGGATGCGAGGAGATGGCCGGCCGGCGGGGCGCGCACCGGGGCACTGGTCATGGGAGCGGCGCCTTCTGGTAGCGGAACGGGCGCGCCCGACGGTAGTGGCCGTCACGGCGAGGGGCGGTGACCTGATCCTGGTGATTCGCGGTCCGGGGTGAGCCTTCGGAGCTCAAGCAGGTCCAGGCCGAGCGCCTCGATCGCGGCCAGCACGCCGAACAGCGCGGACCGGTCCAGCAGCCCGGTGAGCACCGTGTGCGCGCCGTGGTGATACGGCCGGCCGCCAGCAGCCGCAGCTCCCGGGCGCGCCGCACGGCCGCGGACCGGTCACCGACACCGAGCTTGGCGTAGATGCTGCGGATGTGCGCGTTGACGGTGTTCGGCGAGACCGACAGCTGCCCGGCGATCTCGGGCCGGGACAAGTTCGTCGGCAGGTACCGCAGCACCCGCAGCTCGCCCGGGCTGAGCTCCTCGACCGGCGCCGGTGAGGACTGCTGCCGGGCCGCCGGGGATGCGCCGTGCAGCACGTCGAGGATGTCGGCGAGCAGCGCGGCGTGCGCGGTCTGGTGCCGCGGCAGCGCCTCCAGCAGCCCGGCCGAGCCGGTCATCGCGAACGGCAGGATCAGCCGGTCGGCCTCGGCCAGAGCCAGCGCCCGTTCCGCCGCCTGGCTGGCCGCGCGCTGGTCGCCGAGCGCACGGTGGGCGAGCCCGGCCAGCAAGTGCGCCTCCATGACCGTGACGTCCCCGGTGACCGGGGCCGTGCCATCCAGGACACCGGCCACCGCGGCCAGAGCCGCGGCCGGATCGCCTTCCGCCAGGCAGATCACCGCGCGGGAGTTCCGGTACTCACCGGAGCTGGCCCGCTCGTCATCCAGCGCCGCGATAAAGGCGCGGGACTCACCGGTCAGCCCAAGGCGGGCCTGGGTGGCCAGCAGCCAGCGGGTCGCCCGGGTCGCCAGCGCCTGCGATCCCTCCAGCTGCGATCCCAGGTATTCGGCCGCGCCGAGTTCCTGGAGTGCCTCGTGGTGGCGGCCGCGGCCGGCGTGCAGTAGCCCGGCCGTCTGGTGCAGCAGCAGCGTGAGGTCCGGCCCGGTGTCTGTTTGCAGGGCCTGCCTGGTTCGTTGCAGCCACCGCTCGGCCTCGTCGAACTCACCCGTCCAGACCAACGTGCCGGCGAGCATTATCAGCGCGGGCGCGATCACCGGTTCCGCGGCCCAGCCGTACTCCCGCAGGTGGCGTTCGGCGTCCGGCGCGTCTGGCCGCCCCAGCGTCCACGCCTCGGCGGTCCCCAGGTTCATCAGCGCCACCGCGCGCAGGTCGCTGCCCAGGGCGATGTCCTCGTCGGACGGCCCGGTTACCGGGGAGTCCAGGAACCGGGCCTGCTCGATGACGCCGGCCAGGTGACCGCGCCGCCTGGCCAGCGCCAGCTGCAGCGACACGACCGCCACCCGCAGGCGGCGCCGGCGCTCCGGCGGCGTCGCCTCGGCGTGCGCCTCGGCGACCGCCAGGTGGGCGGCCGCCTCGTCCAGGCGCCCCTGGGCGAGGTCAACGGTTGCGCGGACCAGGGCCAGCTCGGGGTGATCCCCGCCCGGCGGGAAGGCCCGCAGCAGCGCCTGCATGGTCTGCGCCTGCCCGTCCAGCGTCAGGCTGAACGAATGGTCGGCCAGCAGCCGCGCCGCACCGGCCCAGTCCCCCGCCGCCTGCGTATGCCGGACGGCGTCGGCCACCTGGCCCTGCACGGTGAACCACCCGGCGGCCCGCCGGTGCAGCACCGGCACCTGGTCGGGCAGCGTCCGGCGCAGCTCCAGCCGCAGGAAATCCGCGACCAGGTGGTGGTAGCGGAACCAGGTCCGCCCCGGGTCCAGCGATTCGACGAACGCGTTGGCGTCCTCGAGGCTCAGCAGGATCCGTTCCGAGCCCGGCCGGCCGGTCAGCAGGTCGGCCAGCTCGCCGTTGACCCGGTCCAGCAGGCAAGTGCGCAGCAGCAGATCCTGCACGCCGGGCGGCTGGCGGTCCAGCATCTCGGCGAGCAGGTACTCCGCGACCGTGCGCTCGCTGCCGGAGAACTCCGCCACGAACCGCTCCGGGTCCGGGTGCCCGGCCAGCGAGATCACCGCCAGCCGCAGGCCCGCGGCCCACCCCTCGGTCCGCTGGTACAGCAGCGCCACCCCGGCCTCGGACAGCGTGATCCCTGAGGCGTCGAGGAGCTCGCGGGTTTCGCTTTCGGAAAAGCGCAGGTCCGCCGCGCGGATCTCGGCCAGCTCGCCGGCCAGCCGCAGCTGATGCAGGCCCAGCCGCACATCGTGCCGCGTGGCCAGGATCGCGTGCACCCGCGGGGGAAGGTTCGTCAGCAGCCGGCTGAGCTGAGCGAGGGCGTCCGGCGAATTCAGCTCGTGCAGGTCATCAATAACCAATGTGATGCCGTCGCGAGTATCGGCGAGTTTCGAGAGCACCCGGCCGGCCATCGCCGGCGCGTTGAAGTCGGGCGTCGCGGCCGGCGGTTCCGCGCCGCTGTCTGCACCGGTGGCCTGACGGACCGCGTCGAGCAGGGCCAGCCAGAACTGCTGGGCGTCTTGCTGGTCGCGTTGCACCTGCAGCACGGCGAGCCGGCGCGGCTGCCCCGGACCGCCGGCCCACGCACGCAGCAGCGACGTCTTCCCGCTGCCAGCCGACGCCGAGATAATCGTCACCTTCCCCGCTGCCGCGCGGTCCAAGGTGGCGAGAAGATCGTCGCGAGCGATCAGCCGGGCAGTGCCGACGCCACCTTCACCCGGCTGCGGCCTGCGCTGCTCATCTTCTACTGCCGATAGCACGTCACGGCGCCTTCCCTCACGGAAGGCATCCGCCAGGTTCGACCGCCGCTGCACACCTAGCTTCTGAAGAAGGTGAGGAGGCGGGTACCGGTCATGTACCTGCGGACGAAGAGCTCGGCGGCGGCTTCCATCTTCACGTAGCCCAACAGCGATCAGTTCGTCGACTTCCTGTTCCGTCATGGTCAGCCCAGCTGGTCGAGTGGTGGTACGACAGTGAAATTCAGGCTGACTGATGACTGGCCTGCGGAACATTACCCAAGTGGGTGTGACTTCTCAGCGCTGTTGGCGGTCGTGCGAGTGGCGGGTAGCGAGCAGGGCCAGCTCGGTCCGGTTGGCCACGCCGAGCTTGGCGTAGACATGCGAAAGGTGCATCTTTACCGCGTTACGAGACATAAACAGTTCCCGGGCGATGTCCGGATTGTTCCGGCCTTGGCTGGCAAGCTCGACCACCTGCCGCTCGACCGGGCTGAGGCTGGCCCACCCGTGCGTGGCACTCGCATGCTCCCCACGGCCGCGCTGGGCGTAGGCGACGGCCTCGTCAAGAGACAGTCGGGCTCCATCCTCCAAACCCTTTTTAAGATTCTCGTCGCCCAGTGCGGTGCCGACGACGGCTAGATGCCGCTCGGTTCGTTTCCGAGCGGAGGGGAAGGCGACGAGCCCGAGGATGCTCCGCTGCTTGCGGGCGGCAGCGCTTAGTCGGACGGCCCGCTCATGCTGGCCCCGGAACAGGGCGACCTCAGCGAGGATGTCGAGGGCGTCGATGACTGCGGGGCGCCATCCGCGGTCGAGCAATACTTTGAGGGCGTCGTGGGTGAGGCATTCTGCCCGGTGGTCGTCGCTCTCCAAGAGCACAGCGCGAGCCAGCCCGAGGTGGGCTACGGCCTGGGCGCGCCGGTTCCTCAAGGGTCCGACGGCGGCCAGGAGCCTCTCGACGTGGATCTTGGCCTGCGCGCTGTCGTCCCGGGCCAGCGCCACGGCCACCAGGATCTCCTGGGCATGCCAGGCCAGGTAGCAGACCTCAGATTCCTGCTCGTAGAGGCTGCTGGCCCACTGTCCTGCTCGATCGAGATCCCCGGCAGCCAAGGCGGCGACGCCCAAGGCGTGCATGAGTACCCCGGTCCCCAGACGCAGCCTTTCCTGCCTGGATTGCTCGAAATCAGCCTCCGCCCGCTCGCCAGCGGCGTCCGCCGCGCCCATGCTGGCGTCGAGAATGGACAGGACCTCAATTGCGTGGTACCGGCTCAACTGGTCCTGCCCGGGCATCATGGCCAGCGCCCGCTCGGCGTGATCACGGGCGCCGGCCAGATCCCCGGCCGAGAAAGCGGTGTGCGCCAAGCACCACAAGCACCAGCGGATGGTGTCCTCAAAGCCGATGGCTTCGGCCACCCTGAGCGCTTCCTCGAGCGGGCGTCGCATCGCGCCGGGATCGTCCTGGAAGAAGTAGCTGATCGCCAAGGTGGTCAGCGAGTCACACAGCGCGACATCGTCTCCTGCGGTTCGCGCGAGTTCAGCCGCCCGCATGAGCATCGGATCGCCGGCACCGGGATCACCCTGTATGACCAGAGCCCCGAGGTGGTCGAGAGCGACTGCCTGCGAGCGGGTATCGCCGATCGCCGCGCCCATCTCCAGCGCCGAGGTGGCCGAGGACTGCGTACGGGCAAAATCGCCAAGCCAGAACGACAGAACCGACAGCTCGGCGAGGGCGAGAGCCTGTCCGGCGGATGGTTCAGGCGGGGCGGCACGCAGGCTCTGCTCGATCGCCGCTACACCCTCTGCTCCCCGCCCCCGGACCCGCCAGTAGAAGCCCAGTGCTCCCGCCATGGCCAGGGCATCGTCTGGGGCACGATCACATCCGTTGTCGATGGCCGCCCGCAGGTTGGGTGACTCATCGTCCAGACGAGCGCGGCCAGCCGGGACCAGCGCCCACAGCTCCCGGTCGGCGCGCTGGGCCAATTCCCCGAAATAGGCACGGTGCCGGTCCGCCAACAGGTCACCCTCGCCCGCCGCGGCCAACCGCTCGGAGGCGTACTGGCGAACGAAATCAAGCATCCGGAAGCGCGTGGCACCTGCCCTGCGCTCCACCGCCAGCAGCGACTTATCCACCAGGCCCTCGATCACGTCGAGGACCTGGCCGGGAACAATGCCATCCCCGGCGCACACCGCCGTGGCGGCTTCCAGGTCGAAGCCCCCCGAGAAGACCGACAACCGGGCAAACAGCTGACGCTCGGCGTCGGTGAGGAGTTCATGGCTCCAGTCCA
>WNFI01677943.1_pt1 | contig 13146 bp, 15 predicted proteins | sample 5400471 | NCBI WGS metagenome assembly WNFI01 (sample SAMN13153348, study PRJNA577476) | soil metagenome | isolation source: 100 cm saprolite on Douglas fir-dominated hillslope | place: USA:California | collected 2013-09-17
GTGGTCAGAAATCGGTCCGACCGTGTAGTGAAAAACGTCGCGGCCAGGACGAGGGCGAGCAGTGGACCGACGGTCGACATCGCCCTTGCTCGGGTCAGGACCGCGGCGGCGGCCCCTTCAGTGCCGGTTCGGCTGATCCGCGCCATCACCGCGTCGAGCACCGAGTTTAAGGCCGGCTCGTGTGAGTCACAACGAGCCGGCCCGGGGAGAAGATTGCTACGCCGTTAGCCCCAGCAGTTGGCCAGACCGTACTTGGTGTCCTTCGAGTCGACACCAGAGACAGGTTTGTCGGTGATCAAGGTGACCCCGGTGTCCGTGTAGCCGGACACGCGCTTACCCGTAGTAGCGAAATCGACACCCGCGTCAACGCCCAATGCTGCCATCTTGAGCGGGTACTGCTGCGATGTGGCTGCGATCCTTCCATCAACCACGCCGCCGACGCCCGCGCATCCGCCGTCGACCGAGACGATGAGCACCTGGCCCTGCTTGCCGCGGTTCTTGAGCGCCGTGTAAGCGCCGAACGCCGACGGCTCGTTGATCGTGTACAGGACGTTGATTCCTGGATCCTTGGTCAGGCAGTTCTCCATCGCGGTTTGGCTCTCGGGCTGGTTGCCACCGCCGTTGCCGACGCACACGACCTGCGGATCGCCGTCAGGGATTCCGTAACCGGCGAGAAAGCCGTTGTGCCGGAGTTTGCCGACGGTGCTTCCTGGTGATTCGTCCAGCATCGCGATCTTAACCGTCTTTCCGGCCATCGCCGCCTTCGCGTACTGGCCTATCAGCTTGCCCGCGACACTGTTGTCCGTGGCGAACAGCGCGTCCGCCGCGTCCTGCGGATCCGTCGGGGTGTCAAGCGCGATTACGAGCACGCCCTGAGAGCGCGCTTTCTTGACGGCGGCTGTCACGGCAGCCGAAACCGGGGTGATCAAGATTGCCTTCGCGCCGGCGCTGACCATGTTCTCGATGGCGGTTATCTGGCCGGCGGCGTCGTCGCTTGCCTTACCGGCGCCGGTCATCAGCACAGCGCCCTTGGCGGCCGCCTCACGCTCGGCGCCCTGCCGCATCTTGACAAAGAATGGATTGGCGTCGGTCTTGGTGATCAGCCCGATGATGATGGGCTTTGGCGACGGTGCCTCCATCCCCATGGTTCCACCTCCAAATGCAAGCACCCCAAGCTCGGCGGCTTGGAAACGTTTCCAACGCTAACATACGGTTGGCAAAGGCGCAATATCTGATTCGCTGAAGCGAGCCAACCCAGATTGAACAAGAAACGCATGCAAACGTTCACAGGCGACGCTGGGCGGTCCGGGGACCGGCCGAGGGCGACCATCCGCGACGTGGCGGCCCTGGCGCGAGTCAGCGTGACGACCGTTTCGCGGGTGATCAACGGCGAAGCCGGGGTCTCGGCTCGGCTGGCAGCGAGCGTGGGAGCCGCGATCGAGCAGCTCAACTACCGGCACAACCTCACCGCAAGCAGCCTCCGGCGGGCAGATCGCAGAAGCGCCACCATCGGGGTCGTGCTCGAATACATCGCCAACCCGTTCGATTCAATGCTCTACTACGCGATCGAGGAATTCGCATTCAGGCGACGAGTCCTGGTACTTGGGGGTAGCGCCGAAGAGGATGAGGTTCGGGAGCGCGAGCTGATCGCGGCCCTCGCCTCTCGGCGAGTTGACGGCCTTCTGATCATGCCCGCGGCGCACGACCACAGCTACTTGTTGAATGAGCGAAGCGTGGGCACGCCGGTTGTCTTCCTCGACCGTCCGCCCGCCTTTTTCGATGCCGACACTGTTCTTACCGACAACCTCGACGGCGTTCGTCGAGCCATTCGCCATCTGATCTCACATGGTCACCGGCGCATCGGCTACATCGGCGACCTTCAGACCATCACCACCGCCACGCTCCGCCTCCAGGGCTACCGCGAAGAGCTCCAGGCTCAAGGCATCGCGGTCGATGAGAGGTTGATTCGCATGGACGTCAGGGGCCACGAACGAGCTGAGGCCGCAGCCCTCGACTTGATTCGGAAGAAGCCGGCGCCGACGGCTATCTTTGCCGCCCAGAACCTTCTCGCGACCGGGGCCTACAGAGCCTTGCGGCGCCTCAACCTCCACCACAAGGTGGCGCTCATCGGATTTGACGAAATTCCCTACGCCGACCTGGTGGAGCCGGGCATCACCGTCATGGCGCAAGACCCCGTGGCGATGGGTCAGGCCGCTGCCAACCTGCTCTTCCGCCGCATCGACGGTGACCGATCGCCATCGGTGCACGAGGTGATTCCCACCCGCCTGATCGCGAGGGGCTCAGGCGAGATTCGCGCGTGACTGCATAACCGATGCTGTTGGGAATCGACCTGGGGACGTCTTCGGTCAAGGCCGCGGTCATGTCAGAAGACGGCGTTATCCAGCAAGTGACCGGTGAGGAATATAGGGTCGGATCGCCGGCACCCGGTTGGGCCGAAACCGACCCCGTCGACTGGTGGGTGGCCGCCCGGCACGCGGTGCGGCGCCTGGACCCGAAGCATCGGAGACGCATCGAAGCGATTGGGCTTGCGGGCCAGATGCACGGCGTTGTCCTCGCCCACAAGGACGGTCGCGCGGTGCGGCCCGCCATCGTATGGGCGGACGGCCGCTCAGTTCCCGAGCTGAGGCTCTATCGCCAACTGAGTCCCCGCTTGCGCCGTCTCTTGGCGAACCCGCCGGCCACGGGGATCGCGGGTCCGACCTTGCTATGGATCAAGGCTCACGAATCCAGTCAGTACAGGAGCGCCCGTTGGGCTGTGCAGCCGAAAGACTGGCTGCGCTGGCAATTGACGGGTGAGGTCCGGAGTGAACCAACCGACGCGTCTGCGACCCTGCTCTACGACCTGGTCCATGACGAGTGGGCGCATGAGGTGCTCCAGCAATTGGATATACGTCCGGACCTTCTCCCAGACCTGGTCGCCAGCGCTGAAATGGCCGGGCGCTTGAGGGGCAAGGTGGCGGAAGAGTTGGGGCTCCGGAGTGGATTGCCAATCGCGGCGGGGGCCGCCGACACGGCTGCGTCGCTCATGGGCCACGGAGTGTTATCGCCGGGCCCGGTACTTCTCACGATTGGGACGGGAGCGCAACTGACGTCTGTACGCGCGCGATTCCGACCCGACCGCAGTAGGCGGACCCAGATCTATCGAGCGGTCGAACCAGGTAAGTGGTACTCGATGGCGGCGACGCTCAACGCGGGCCTGGCGCTGGATTGGGTGCGGCGTCTGTTCAACGTCGAGTGGGAAGGTTTGTATGCGAGCGCGCTTCGAGTGCCGCCAGGGGCAGGCGGAGTGACCTTTGTTCCGTACTTGGTGAGCGAGCGCGCCCCTCACTTCGATGCAAACGCGCGAGCTCAGTGGTCAGGAATGGGCCTGCATCATGGACGTGAGCATCTACTGCGTGCTGCCCTTGAGGGGATCGCCTTTTCGTTGCGCGAAGCCACGGAGGCTCTTGAAGCAACGGGGGTGTCAACGTCTCAACTCTTGCTGGCGGGTGGAGGCACACAAGGCACCCTGTGGCGGCAGCTGCTGGCGGATGTTTTGAACAAACGGCTGATTGCGATTACGAGCCCGGCCGGTACAGCACGCGGAGCCGCCCTGCTGGCGGGAGTATCTGCCGGAATCTACAAGACTCCCGGTGACACAGCCGCTGCAGCTGTCCACTATGAATTGGCGGCTGAGCCGGGTCCCCAGTCAGACGAATACGCAAAGCTCTATGAGCGACATAGATCTACTCAAGACCGTTGAGTTGCTCCCTCGTCATATATGCCTCGTGGCTGGGCGGAACCCAATTACGGGCTGGATCAAGTAGAGGAACTGTTCTCGATCCATTGTGTCGAAGCGGTTGAGGACTTGTGCTTGTAACACCACGCCCCTTTCAATGTGCGACGAAGCGGAAATGTCCCCACCGGGTCAAACGCGTCGCCGCTTACTCGAGCAATTCGGATGCGTGCCGCCGGTAAACATCGTGCTGTTGTGCGTGAGGCGTCGACTGCAGCTCGGCGATCAGCGCGCGAAGGCGCGGCGTCAGGATGATGAGGTAGCGCGCGCCAGGTTGGGCTTCGTAGGTGTGCGGTACACCGGCCGGCGCGAAAACCGTAGAGCCCGCGGGCGCAACTTCGGACCAATCGCCAAAGCGAAATCGGAGCTCGCCTTCGAGGACGTACCAGGCCTCGTCGTCCTCGTGATGCACGTGCAGGGTGGCCGGCCCACTGCCGCGCCATTCGTGAATGCAGATGGTCTGCCCGTCGATCCCCGGGGCGTTGTGTGGCGGCACGATGATGGGCTGATTCATCCGGCGAGCTTATCCGGCGCCACCCACCGCGGCAGCGGTCGACTGGATAGATGAAGCGTAAGTCGCGTGGTAGGTGGCATAGCCCGGCCAATCGGGATCGAAAGCGACCAAGCAATCCTCCGGGTACAGCTCAAAGATCTGCGTGCGGACAGCAAGGGCTGTGCTGAGGAGCGGAGGCAGCGGACCTGTGAGCATGCTCAACGAAGATCCAGGGCCAGTGCCAGGGATGCCCGGCTTGACCGGGCCACCCGCGGGATTCGATGCCGCAAGAGTCTGGACCTCGAGCGGGACCTTGCCCGCGTAGCGCAGGAAAAGGTTGCACCAGTCGGCGTCGCGGCATGGCTGGTGACTGGCGACTGATGTCACATCGTTCGAGGCGAGGCCCTGCATGCCAAAGCCGATTCCCCATTGCGCCGCCTTTGCCGCCACTGCTGCGCCGAGGTCGGCCTTGCCGTCGAAATTGTTGAGGCCGACCATCAGCTGCTTGGTGGAATGAAGCGAGCCCATGTAGTCGATGATCCGCATGTTGTAAGGCGTCCAGTCGGTCTGGTAGCCCACCGCGTCCCACATCTGCTTGCAAGGACCGCCATCCGCCCCCCCGTGACCGAGACCAAATCGGATGTAGCTGATGTGTGAGTCGCCCGCGAAGTGGCTCACGGTCTGAGCGATGAACGTTTTCCAGTTCGATTCGTAGCCCGGCTGCCAGAAAACCGGTGTCGGCTGCGAGTTGGCGCACGTGACCATCTGGACCTGACTCTGCACCCAGGTCGGGGTCGCGCCCTGCTTGGTCGACGAGCCTTCGGCGGCGCCAATCATGATCAGATTCACCGTTTTGCCGGCCTGCTCCCAGGGCGCGATGTCAGCCTCGACACTAGTCCAGTCATAGCGTGGCGAGGCGGTCGGCCCCTTGTCGATGGAGTTCCAGCGCACCCAGAAGTTGGCGCCGCAGATGGCCGGGTTGGGGATGAGGTACTGCTTGATCGCGCTCGCCATCTGGTTCGAGCCGCTCGGTACCAAAACGAAGACGCCGTGGGGCGCATTGGGCGCCGCGACCTGCGCGCTGGCGCGTGTGCAGCTCCCGCCTCCAGCGGTTTGTGTGGGTGGAGCCGAAGCGGGAGCCGGCGTCACTGCAGGAGTCCCGCATGCGAATAGCAACCCGAACATGGCGATCAAGGGGAGTCTCAAATCCGCATCGGAGCGCTAATTGTTGCGTAGCGCCCCGCGGTTTCAGCTTCGTAAGGACGCACCGCAATATGCTTGGGGACCAATGCTTCCCGAACTGGAGCGTGTGCCGCGGATGGATCTCGCCGTCACTCCCACCCCACTCCAGGAGATGCCTCGGCTGGCGGCTGCAATCGGACTCGACCGTCTCCTGGTCAAGCGCGATGACAACACCGGCCTGGCGATGGGCGGCAACAAGGCGCGCAAGCTGGAGTACCTGGTCGAGGCGGCCAGACGCGAAGGCGCCGACATCCTGGTCACGCTCGGCGCGCCGCAATCCAACCACTGCCGCATGACCGCCGCGGCGGCGCGCGCTGCTGGCCTGGACGTGCACCTGATCTTCAACGGCCAGGCGATCGAAGAGCTGCAGGGCAACATGCTGCTCGACCGCCTGTTCGGCGCGACATGGTCTTTCTCGCCAGGCCGCCCCTCGGCGGAAACCATGGCCGAGGTCGCCGAAGAATTGCGCGCAAAGGGCAGGCGACCGTACGTGATTCCGGGCGGTGGGAGCAATGGCCTGGGAGCTCTGGGGTACGTGCGCTGCGGTTTCGAGCTCACCGAGCAACTCTCACAGCGCGGCGAGCGGCCGCGCTATGTGGTCTGCGCCGGAGGATCCTGCGGGACGCTCTCGGGGCTCACACTGGGGCTGGCGCTGGCCGGAAGTGAAGCGCAGCTGGCCGCGGTGAGCATCTCCAACTCGGTGCCAGACCGTGTCGCTCGCGCGCGGGAGATCATGGCCCAGTCCTGCGACCTTCTCGACCTAGCTCTGCCGGACGTTGTTCCTGAGATCTGGGGTGGATATGTCGGCCAGGGCTACGGGATGGCGACCGAGCTCTCGGTCCAAGCGCTGGAGACCTCGGCCCGAACCGAGGGTTTGCTGCTCGACCCCGTCTACACCGCCAAGGCGTTCGGCGGGCTGATCGGTGAGATCGCGGCTGGACGGGTCAAGCACGATGACCTCATCGTTTTCGTGCACACCGGCGGCACGCCGGCACTGTTCGCGGATCCCAAGCTGTATTGGCACCCGGACTGACCGAAGCGCGCGGTCTTTTCGCACGCTTTGCGCCAAACGTGCGGAATGGCGCGCGTCCAGAGGCGCGTTTTGATCAAGACGTGCGGAATTCAACGCTACCGCTAACCTATCCGGCGCAGTGCCGATACGTGGGCTCGCCGAGGTCGTGATCCTTGTCGATGATCTCGCGCGCATGCGCGACTTCTACGAAAGGGTGCTCCGCTTTCACCGCATGGAGATGGAAGAGCTGCAGCGAATTTCGCCGGAAGCCTTCAAGACCACCGACGAGCCTTATGCCTTCTACCGCATCCGGGAAGAAGGCGGCCTCCACGGTGACCTCTTCGCGCTGTTCGATGCGAAGGCTCGCGGCCGCGAGCCCGGCGAGCAAGCAGCATCCCGGCTGGAGCACATCGCGTTCCGGATCGACCTGGCCGACTTTGCGGCTGAGAAAGCCCGACTGCAATCGCTCGACATCGAGGTCTGGGAAAAAGAGTTTCCGTTCATCCACTGTCGCTCGCTCTTTTTCCGGGACCCCGAGCGGAACATGATCGCATTGGTGGCCGACGATCCTACCGTCATCGGGTGACGGACCCTCTCGAGATGCTCGCCAAGACCGAGCTGTTCGACGGCGCCTCGCCCGCCGACTTCCAGCCGCTTGCTCGGTCGGCCGTCACCAGGCGCTACAACCGGGGAGACCTGATCTGGGGCGCCGGCGACAGCGCCGAAACGATGCATCTGGTGCTTTCGGGCGAAGTGTTGGTGTCTCGAGTCGGACCAGACGGCGAAGAGTATGTGGTCGAGGCGTTCGTGGCAGGCGACGTGATGGGCCTTTTCCACTTTTTCGAGCACTCCGCCGTCCGCATCCTTGATGCTCGCGCCAATACCGAGACGTCGTGCTGGATCGTCCAGCGGAGGGACTTCTTGCGGTGCCTCGAAGGCAATCCGAAGCTGATGCTGCTGATGCTGCGGACGTATTCACGGTGGATCATCCAGCGTGATCTCCAAGGCGTCGACGGCTCCTTTCGGAGTCTCGCGAGCCGAGTCGCGACGAAGCTGCTGCACCTGGCCGATAGATACGGTCAGCACTCGGAGCATGGAGTCGAGGTCAGCATTCGGGTAACTGAAGCAACGCTGGCGAACATGATCGGCGCGAGCCGCGAGAACGTCAGTCGCGCGATCGCCCAACTTCGGCGCGCTGGGGACGTTCGTCGTGAACGCGGCCGGATCCTTCTCCCCAGGCCCGATGAGATGCGCGTTCGCTATAGCTGGGTCACCGAAGAAGAAGCTCGTGTGATCACTGCGAAAGAGCGTGCGAGATCCAAATATCCCTGACGGAGCGCCTGTGACGTTCAGCACAGATTTGAAACGCTTCCTGCTCCAACCTTCGGTGCATCGACCCCGCCACCCCGGCGTGAGTCATACAACGAAGGAAGAAAGACGTGGAACTGCAAGGGACCGTTCGGCAAATTTCGACCCGGCCGATTGGGTTGATCGTGGCATTGGTCGTCGCGCTGGCATTCGGGCTCGTCGCCATCTACGTCGTCGCGAGCAGCAACGTCATGCCGGCCGGCGGAGCCGCCAGCCAGCCGGCCACCTCGGCGCCGGGGAATTTCCTCCGGCAGGACAACTGGAACCAGGAACAAGCGCCCGCGAAGGTCCTCCGGCAGGACAACTGGAATCAGGAGTAGGCATCACGAGAACTAGGAGCGTGCCTTTCTTGCGAGAGGGGACGGCAAGGTCCCTCTCTCGATGTTTCGGCTAGCTGACGAATTTCGTGAAGCCCAAATCGGAGACGTCGGGATGAGCCTTGATCACTTCGAGCAAAGACTGTCCATCGAACTCTCTGACGTCGTATTGGCAGATTGCAACGGTGGGGTAGTGCTTGAGGATCGAGTCGACGCGGCGCTCGAAAAGCAGGAGTTGCTCAAAGGAGCCGAAACTCTCCTTCACGCAGGCCATGTCACCAACTATCCGCACGACGGTGTGACCCGTGCCGTTCAACGCCGGCGTTATACGGTCGTTCCAGAAGGTCATGGCCTCTTCCACGGTCTTGCCGGGAGCCGGCGCGGTTTCAAACAGGCCGCGACGCCTGGCCTCGGCGAGCTCGTCCTTGCCGTCCGTCTCGAGAGCCGTGATGTATCGCTCGAGAACGCGCCCGCTGGCGATCAAAAAGCAGGGCTGGCCAAGCGTGATCCCCTCGCGCAGGAAGGGTTCTGCGATGCGGAGGCGACCAACTTCCGAGCTGAAGTAGGTGGCCAGGTGGGAACCCGCCTGGACCATCACATCGGGTAGGCCGACGAGATCCGAATTCGCCCCGCCTGCGGCTTGGTTGGCCAAGATGCCTCAAGCGGATAGTACCCCTCGGACGTGATTTCCGGGGGTCAGCAGGTATGGCCCGAAGGCACGCTCGAAGCCGGCTGGGCGGCGGCCGGCGCGGCTCGAGTGCCACCACGACCTGAAGACGGTCCGAGATAGGAGCAGCACCAATGCCGCCGCCGGAATCAATGCGCAAATGGCTAACAGCACGGATAGACCGAACGCTCCTGGATCGCCGTTTGCTGCGAAGTCAAGCGGAGTAAGCAGCAGCAACGAGACCACCGCAGCGTTGACTAAGACTGCGCCGACCAGACCAATCCTTTTCCTTACTGCGGCGAGGACGATGGCGACGATTCCAATGATGATGAGAACGACGCTGAGGAGGAAGCCAGCCCCGATGAAGATGATGAAGATCACCGGGGCAAGGAAATTCGCACAACCGCCCATGCGTGGCATTAATGGAAGGAGGGCATACAGCGGTAAAACCATCTGGCCTGGGAAGACCAGAAGCACGAGGGTGACGACGGTTGCCCCAAGGCCGAATTTGATGCGGCGAGTTAGCGGCGGCTTGATCCTGGCCGCCTGTTCAACATTCACCATGCAGGCGCGATTCTGACAGGGCGGATTGGGCTTACAGCGACTTAAAGCTCGATGACGCTACCGCAGTCTTCGCTGTCACGGCCCTTACCGGACAGACGGCGGCTGGCCTCCCGGTTGATCGGATCTTGCTACAGGTCGGCTGCGGTCCCGACGCCTTCCTTTAGAGCGCGTTCGAACACCAGGCGAGCGGCGGCGATGTCCTCGACGGCGTGGCCCATTGACTTGTAAACCGTCAACTGCCCGTCGTCCGTCCGCCCTTGCCTGGTGCCGCTCACCAGCTCGCCAATCTCGACTCCAAGCTCGGGGTTCATCCCCTGTAGCTCGTGGGCCCCCGCCGGGTATGGGAGAAACGCAGAGCGCGACTCGACGCAGAGAAGGTCGGCGTTCACCACGTCGGAGCCCAGCTCCGGTCCATTGCGCGACGCACCGACCGAGGTCACGTGAGCACCTGGTTTCAGCCAAGAACGAATCAGCACCGGCTCCGCCGCGTCGGTACAGCAGCACACGACGTCGGCGCCGGCCACCGCCTCTTCGAATGACTCGACCACCAGCGCATGCGGAAATTCGCGAGCCAGGTTCACTGCGTGCTCAGGAACCCGAGATGCCAGCCGGATCTCGGAGAAATTCCTCACGCGAGGCACCGCCATCAAGTGTGAGCGGCCTTGCACCCCTGCACCCAGCACCCCAAGAACTCGCGCACCTTTCGCCGCCAGGAGCCGCACGGAAAGTGCCGACGCGGCGCCTGTCCTTGTTGCCGTGATCGCCGTGCCGTCCATCACAGCGAGCGGGCTGCCATCGGTCTCGTCAAAAAGCGCTATCAACGCCTGGTGCGAGGGCAGACCGCGGTCGTGGTTGTGTGGAAAAACGGAAACCAATTTGACGAGCATCCCACTGCCTGGCACATAACCCGGCATCACACCCAGGAGTCCATCCGCATTGCTTGCTGCTGTCCGCGGAGGCACTGACGTCTCTCCGGCGGAAAGCTTTCGGAAGGCGTCAGCGAGCGCGTCGATCAGAGCGTCAATGTCGAGAAGTCTCTGGACATCCGCCTTGGCGATTAGGCGGATGGAGCTCACATGGGGATGATAATTTCTCGGGGCTAAAGGCAACTGGCGAAGCGCGAACGCGGGCGGCAAGCGCACTTCGCCGCCCGCGTTGGACCTTGACGGTCAATGGTTACTTCGTAAGCTGTCCCCGTCCCGCACCCCCGGGGAATATCGTGGTGTGGACGTTCACGTAGTAGTGACAATCTGAGAAGTCGTGTAGTCGAGGTCCCAGCAAAGCTCGTGCTGACCGAGGTTGATCGTCACCTTCGCAGTTCCCTTGAGGTCGGAGTCACGAGCCAGCGGCACCTCGTTGGCCCCGGAGAGGGTCGTGGTGAACGGCCTCCCCCCTTCCCCTTTAATGCCGTCGGTTTGGCCTGCCATTGCGTCGCTGGCCAAGCCGAACACCATTACCGGCAGCAGGCATACCCCGAAAAGTAACAGTCGTCGCATAGCCATTCCTCCAGTGAGAAATCCCCCGTTGACGCCCGTATTTACAGGTCCGGGTTACACCCGCTCAGATGATCCGGCGGCGAATCGCGGCGGACGAGTAGTCGATGGTGGCCGTCATCGCGATGACGACTATGAGAAGCATCGCGAGCTGCGCGTACTCGAACAGCCCGATGTACTCCAGCAGCAGCAGGCCGATCCCACCAGCGCCGACTGCGCCGAGGATCGTCGAGGAGTGGACGTTCACCTCGAACGAGTAAAGGATGTTGGCGATCATGTACGGCATGACCTGGGGGATCACCCCATGGACGACCACCTGGATCGGGTTGGCGCCGGTCGCGGTCAGCGCCTCCACGGGGCCCCAGTCCACGGCCTCAATCGCCTCTGAGAAGAGCTTGGAGATCAGACCGACGCTGAAGGTGGCCACGGCGAGGACGCCTGGGAAAGGTCCGATCCCGACGACGATCACCCAGAGAATCCCCAGAAACAGAGTGGGTATCGACCGGGTGATCGCCATCAGAAATCTGATCGTGAAATAGGCCGCCGTGCCAATCGCATTGCGGCGCATCAGGTTGCGCGCGCCGAGAAAGCTGAGCGGCACCGCGATCACGACGCCGATGGTGGTCCCGAGGATTGCGATGTACAGGGTTTCGAGGGTGAACTTGAGGACCAGTGGCAGCTGGCTGAAATCTGGATGTGAGAAACCGTTCAGGACCCTCAGCATGTTGTCGGCGTGGAGAAACAGAGCGCCTGCGTCGAACTCCGTCTTGTTGTAGGTGAAGGCAATGATCGCGAGGAAGATCACCCCGACCACTAGGTTCCGGCTGCGCTGAACCCGTGTCATACGCGCCGACTCCGCCATCAGCTCATCTAGCGTGCGGCGGCGCGCGGAGTTAGTCGTATCCGAGGCGGCCATAGATCCTGCGATATACGGTTTCGTCGAGTCCATCGGGCGTGCCGTTGTAGACGATCTTGCCGAGCCGCATGGCCATCACCCGGCTGGCGTAAAGCTTGGCCAGCTCGAGGTGGTGGATGGAGCACAGGACGGTGATCCCATCCTTTCTATTCATGTCGCGGAGATAGTCGAGGACCACCAGGGCCGTTTCCGGATCGAGGCTGGCCACCGGCTCGTCAGCGAGAAGGATCTCTGGTTCCTGCGCGAGCGCGCGGGCGAGCGCAACCCTCTGCTGCTGGCCTCCCGACAAGTTATCGGCGCGAACGTTGGCCTTCTCGGCGATTTCCAGGCGCTCGAGGCTCTTCCAGGCCAGGTCCTGGTGTTCTTTGGAAAAGGAAGGCAAGAACGTGCGCCACCCTTCCTGATATCCGAGACGGCCGGTGAGGACGTTGCGAATCACGGTCGAGCGGCGGACCAGGTTGAACTGCTGAAAGACCATCGCCATCCGCCGGCGGGCGTGACGGAGCTCGGCCCCACCCAGGGCGGTGACGTCTTGATCTCCGATGAGGACACGGCCCGAGGTCGGCTCGACCAGCCGGTTGATGCAGCGCAGAAGCGTCGACTTGCCCGACCCGCTGGGCCCGATGATCGAGACGAACTCACCCTTCTTGACATCGAGCGTGACCGAGTCGAGGGCCCTGGTCCCCCCCGGGAAGACCTTGGTCAGGCCCTCGACTCTGACCAGCGACTCGCTCAGGGTCTTACTACTTCAGCAGGTCGGGCTTGGCCTGTTTGAGAATGTCGCGGACGACGTCGTAGTCCGAGTCCTGCGCAGGGACCAAAGAGTCGATGGTGTAGAGCGCTTTCAAGGCAGGCTGGATGGTCGGGTCGCTGCCCATCGCGATCATCGCGTCCTTCAGCTTGTTCTTCTGCGCCGAGTTGAGGGTGTGGCGAATCATCTGCGGGTCGCCCGGGATGGGGTCGCTGGTCGCGAGGACCTTGGTCTTCGTCATGATCCCGGGGCACGATGTTTCGGCGCCCTTGTTCGTGCGGGCGTCGTCGTAAATCGCCCCCGCGTCGACGGTTCCCTGGCAGACGTTGACCCCGATCTGCGTCTGGTTTGAGATGTTGACGCCCTTTACGTCAGTGTCGGGATTGATCCCGTTCTTCAGCATCAGGTAGCGCGGGTAGAGGTTGCTGGATGTGGAGAGCGGGTCGCCGAAGGCGAACTTTTTGCCCTTGAGGTCGGCCACCGAGTTGATGTTCGACTTGACGTTGACGATGATGAACGCCAGGTAG
>WNFI01700366.1_pt1 | contig 13144 bp, 15 predicted proteins | sample 5400471 | NCBI WGS metagenome assembly WNFI01 (sample SAMN13153348, study PRJNA577476) | soil metagenome | isolation source: 100 cm saprolite on Douglas fir-dominated hillslope | place: USA:California | collected 2013-09-17
GACCGCTCCCCTCTTTCATCCCCACCAGTGACCCCGGGTCAACATACGCGACACATAGTACACAGACACCTATGGTCACGACCACTGCTGGAGCACCTGATGATCAGGGGCGAAGGAAACGAGCGAGAATAGACAAACTGTACGTCGTCAATTTGCAGACCGCATCACCCCTTGTTGAACCTTTCTTCACTAATCTACGTCTATCCAATCCCTTCCTCGGCTCAACGGCGTGCACTCTCTCCGTACATGGCTTTCAAGATCTCTAAATCGCACATCAAGGTCGTCCGCACGGTTCACCATGGTTCATGCCTCCACCAGTTCTCCGCCGCCGGAACTGCTCCCACCGCCCATCACCACTTCACAACTCGCTGGCCCTTCCACCGGATCTCGCAGTAGTCCCGCAAGTGATGACGGGGCGCTCGTCCTAGATCCCATGTCCTTTGAAGACACCCCAATGATCCTTGCCAACAAGGCCAAAAAAGGGCGACCTCGCAAGGGTAAACTTGACTCAAAGCCCGATTCTACGAAAACAGAGGATTTGATGGAGCCCGAGACCGCTCGAGAACCTATGAACATCCCCTTTGTCTGTTCCATAACCGATCTTCACGGTGTGCATCATGCTAACGAAAATTCCCAATCAGCGAAACGATGACATCTGCGCCTGTTGTTCCATCTCACATCATGCATCAAACGCCAGCCCGCTCTCGCATTTCCTTTATTGTGATGGATGCACCCGTTCGTTCCATATGGGATGTCTAGATCCCCCAATCATCGAGAATGAGGATATGCCACCCCCCGATAAGGATTGGTTCTGTCCGGCGTGCGTCAACAAAGTGAGTTCGGTCCTGTAGCCACTCATGAGTGATTCTACACATCCCCTAGGTTCGACCATCCAAACCTCAAACCGCCAATAGTCCTTTCGATCATTTAATTTATGAGCGGGAGTTCCATCTACCTCAAGTTTTTACACTTCCTGAGGACGTCAAGTCTTACTTTAAGAATGGTATTTGTTCTCCTTCTGAGATCAACATCCCACGAGTTACTGATCTGCCTGCGCTAGTTGCTACGGGCTATCAAGGTGTGTACGTGGATACCAAAGACTTGAAGACCGGCAAAGCAAAGTTGGTGGAGCCCCACTTCCTTTCATTCCTGAACCTAATCATTTAAGCAGCCGTTATGGTTTCCTGGAGGATCGTGATCCATTCAGGCTGAAGGATCGCAACAACAACTTCGTCACCTGCTACAAATGCAGCCGTTCGTCAGCACCCCGCTCTGACCCCGAACTTCTCATGCAAGAAGCCGAGACTGGCAAATCCATGCCTCGAAGAGGCTCAGAACCTCGGAGAGCGAAACTTGCCGCCGATGCTGCGATCCATTCGAATCAGCAGAGAATGATCTCCTGCGATTACTGCAATCTCCATTGGCACCTGGATTGCTTGGATCCTCCGATGTCAGTTATGCCATCTTCTCTGAAGAAGTGGATGTGCCCGAACCATGCCGACCATGTGATAGTGGGTATTTTAGGCTCCTTCCCCTCCACATTTGCATCACTGCCTGTCAACCATTTTCAGCCCATCCGTCGGAGCATAAAATGTCCTCGCATTATTGAGGTGAAGCACCCTGGAATGAAGAACAATGGCAACATAGAGATCATACCATCCGCAGAGGATCTTGCGAAGGAGACTATGCCATACGAGGATGTTTACATCAACAATCGACGATACATGATCCCAGAAAAAATTATCAGACTGGACTTTCTTCGGAAGACAGCTGAGTTCCAGACCGCCGTCGGCAAGTCTAAGGCAGCTGAAAAGTACGGGTTGCCTGCCTTTCCCGTGTCATACTGCTTATCCTGCTTATCCTCCTGCAGGGACGTATTCGAGACTTGCTCTTCCTCTCCGCTCACATCTCTCACATCTCTCACCGATGACGAAGATCGCCAGCGGGAGTTAGAGGAAACGGACGAAGATGGCGACAGTGACTCAGAGGTCCAGAATATTTCACGCACCGAGGAGCAGGCCGCCCAAACGCTAGTACAAATCTCTAAGGGTTTAAGTGTGAGTGGATCATGTTTATTCTAGTCTGGTACCATCCTAAACGTACCCTATACAGGGGTCTAAGGGCATCAGTGAAACGTTGCAGCATGTCGCTCATGTATTGCGTCGCATTACAGGATCTCTCGCACTTGCGAATGAGCCAGATCAGTCCCTTTCAGAATTTGTCCGCTCTATTTTCTCAGACGTGTGTTCAAATCCCTTCGTTATGGGATCGTTACTGACTAAATCTGTAGTGGGAACACGATCATGTAATCCTCCCCACTTTCCCTCCCCATGATCCCCTGCGGCATCGATCCCATTCACCTTCACCGCCAACTTCACATAAACCTCCTAAGCCTCCCTCCTCTATATCATCATCCTCCCTCTCCAGTGTTCCTGAACTACCTATCAGATCTCCCTCACCTCGTTCCAAACCCGATTCGCACGTGAAGGCGGGCTCCACCGCAACCTCTTTCCGCATTCGACTCAATCGCAACGGTAATGGTACGGTGAATCCCTTGAAGACGAGTCAGGAGGGTAACTCGCTGGTCCCACATGAACGCACGCCGTCCCTAAACGTCAACCCCTCACCGCAAGAACTGAACCCCCCACATTCTCACCCCGTACCACCATCTCTGGTGACTCCCATGCCCCAGTTGTCACCTGAGGAGATACGGCAGTTGCTTCAACTCCGTTCCTTGGTTGTCTCAAAAGGAGAGCAACGAGTATTTGACTTTTTTAGTTCGTAGCCCATTCCCTTAATTATTCATATCCGTCCCCAGAGGCACAATCTTCCCCCTTCATTTTTATGTTCCGTGTTGTTCTTGGTATTTGCATCTTAAGGTCCCCCATATAATGGTGCTGTTCGTCGTTTTCAAGGAACTAGAAACTGATGATTCAATTCGCCCGTAAGGCAATTCCCGCAAACGAGAGCTCCTCTACTTTTTCAGATTGGACTGAATCGTATCATACTCATGTCTACGAATACGTCTGCCTCTGCTCATGTCATCACTTGCCAGAGCGATAATTGTTTGAATGGGAAACCTCCAGCGCGTCTCGAATGTCCTACCTGTCATAAGTATGTTCGAGTGCAGGATAAATCCGAACAAGGGGAATTCGCCCATCTGACAACCATAGACAGACTAGGAATCACTGGCTCATTCTTCTGTGAGCAGACCTGCTTCAAGCAAAACTGTGAGTCTGCCTCGCGTCGTTAATTTGATCTAACCACTGACCGCTACTCGGCCCAAGGGGTAAGAATGAGCTGTAATAACTTGGGCTTCTTATTCATGTTATCCCGCAGAAATCCCACAAGCGAGTTCACGATCTCGTTACATCGTCGTCTGGTATGATCCCATGAACCTTCCTTCAAAGGACGAACTCAGCGAACTTTGTAATCCAGGTACTACAAACCCGTTTACATCTTTCCGCTTCACCGGTTCTTTGCGACCCGCGTACCCTTTATCACCTAGGAGAAGGATTCCTGACCATATACCTCGACCTGATTATGCGGAAGACAGTACGACAGTCCTTGTTCCTTTTATACTCGATGATCGATACTTACACCGTGCATTTGCGGCAGGTATTCCACATTCCGAGCTAAAAGAAGGGTATTCTGGGCCAATTAAGATACTGACTCAAGAGGAACAGGAGGGAATGCGAGTGGTATGCAAGGTGAAGATTTAAACATCTTTTCCATCACTTCCGAGCACTGAAATATCGCCCCAGCTTGCACGAGAAGTCCTGGATCTGGCAGCTTCTCACATCAAGCCAGGCATCACCACAGATGAAATAGATGCAATTGTGCACGAAGCTTGCATCGAGCGCGGCGCTTATCCCTCTCCATTGAACTATCGTAAATTCCCTAAATCAGTTTGTACGTGAGTTGGGAGTATATAACTTAATGAGTGCCTAGTCCTTATTATTCCTCATTTAGCTCTGTTAATGAAGTCATCTGCCATGGAATCCCTGATCAGCGGAAACTGGTGGAGGGGGATATCATAAATCTTGGTGAGTTCCCTTAGTTCGGATTCCTCTCTCGGCCTGTGTTGCTGAAGGGGCTGCAAAGACGTTACTTTATATTACAACGGTAAGCCAATGCACTTCACCCAATGCACGGACTGACCCTACTGGCTCAAAGGATTTCATGGTGACTTGAATGCCACGTATCCTGTTGGGCGGATCAGTGAAGAGTCACGGCACCTCATCGACACCACTCGTCGCTGCCTGGATGAAGCAATAAAAATTTGCAAGCCGGGGACATTGTTCCGAGATTTAGGCAAGACCATGTATGTGCGGCGCTCAGTGAATGGGGACCACAAACTGTGCATCTCACTTAATTTTCTGATAGCGAACCAATTGCCCGTGATAACGGCTGTAGTGTTGTCAGGCAATACACAGGTCATGGGATACATCGATTATTTCACTGTTTGCCAAACATCCAACACAATGCCAAAAACAAGGCTGTTGGCCAGATGAAGGAGGGTATGGTAAGTGGGCCTTTTTTTTTTGTCCTAGTATGGCTGGCGAGAACTTAGCGTGGTTCTTGATAACAGTGCTTTACCATCGAACCGGTTCGTCACGCCATCCTACGTTACAAAAGGCCGGGATCCGCTCATCGTTCTTTATTGGTGATGTTCAGATGATCAACCTGGGTAAACACTATGAAGTTGAGCACTGGCCGGATGACTGGACCGCTGTCACTGTGGACGGTAACAGAAGTGCCCAGTTTGAAGAGACGCTGCTGTATGTCTTGCTCTCCGTCTATCCGCCGAGTATTCATTGAGATTCGTTCCAGGATCACCGCGGAGGGTGTGGAGGTATTGACTTCAGCCAGACCATGATTGGTCACGAGTACACCATTTTTCCAGTACATACTACTGTAAGTTGTGTGCATCCCCCACGTGTACGTGCACGTATCAACACGAACGATCCTTTAGTAACCGTTCTATTCTTACGAAGCCTTGTCGAGCAATAGAGCTCAGGATAACAATTTCGTCACTTCTCTGCCTCATGTTGTCAATTACTAGCAAGCGCACGTAATCCGCTGGTAGAACGAATTAATTGTGACGCGTGGCCTTTTTTTTTTTGCGAAGTCTTAAGTTTGATGATCTCATTCATCCCTTATCGCTCACTCCCATACGGTACAAGGAAAGCCCACTTGGAAGCTTCACAGATCAGAGGATTCTATCCTTGAGCATATTTCGAACCCCGGATGAATGCCGGCAAGTCCAATGGACAACTTTATCGTCATCTCACTTTTGCTTTTTGTATTGTTGGGGAGCGACACGAACTTGCAATTATAGCAATACAGCAATGGGTGGAGTGAATATGGTTGCCGATCTCATATCTGCTCATGCTGCAATAGGAGAAAAGCCAGTTCCTGGCAACCTGTTTCTACCGAGGTCTTCATATTCTAGTACCTATAAAGGACGTAGATCCATTCAACCCACCCCCACCATCCTAGCCCACCCTTACCCTCGGCCTCATACATGCCATACGACGACTACTATCTACAGTTCGCACCTTTCCCAGAAAATGGCTTGACATACAAATGGGAGGACAAGGGATATTTCAAGAATGCAGCCTACAACAAAATCACAATCCGTAAGTACAAATTCGTCTCAGAGACGTTACATCCAATTCCACGACGAAGGCGACCTCATACGGTCTATTCATTCGGGTCTATACATCAGGAGGTTCCGCTGACATCTGTTTTGCCCAGGTGTAAGAATTGTCTCCAGTCCTTCGTCAAGACTGAGATCTTGAGTGTGTTTGGGGGGGTCGAAGGTTTGTAGGTGACAAACGTCGGGAATAGGGGCTTGAGGGGTGGGGTTTGTGATACCCGTTCCAATTTGGGGAACAGCTGTGAAGCTTTGAGGTGACATACGGCATAAGGGACTATGGGGCGAGCAAGTGGGAATGGTGATGATGAGCAGTCACGCTTTGGAACCGTAACACTCGTTCGTTCTTGATATCGAAGCTCTAGCTATCACCTCCAACTGCTTGGAGTATCTCATAATACCTATCTCACGGACCACATCAGCTAAATTTGCCCCTCGTGTTCCATGGAATGTTAGTATGCCCACATTTAGTAGCTGGGTTGACGCCGCCCGTGACCAGGCGCAATTTATTATTATCTGTATACTACGGCGGAGTTGGCCGATTTTATTGTATCATTGTATCGTCGTGACCGTGGGTATGTTCATCCGCATCTCTCTCTTGCAGCTATCTCCTAGTAACTGCTTGGAAACAATTGGCGAACCAAACTCGGGCACTAAGCTCGGCTCGCTTAACTTGTGTTTTGTGCCTTCTTTGTGGCTTTGGATATTCCATGACCCCGTGTACGCCTCCGAGCCGCCCGGATGGGACACATGATGACTGACGAGTTCTTGTAGTTCTCATGCTGTGGGCGCTCTACGCCCATTAAAGTGAGTGGAGCCAGTAACGGAATACTCCAGCGCGGCCACGCCTCACTGTTGTCAGCGCTTTTCCATTTCCTTCGGTCTACATTCCCACTTTGGAATGATCTGCATCTATAAGGCACAGCTCCAATGTCCATGATCGCTTTGCCGTGATTCATCTCCAGTGCATCTACTCAATACATAAGGTGTCATCAGGCCGCTGAGTATGTCCCCATCTCAGAAGCGGTGTGTGGGCATGACTCGTTATTGGTTCGACGTTGATCAGCTTTCGTTTCATATTGATCATGAACCTCCCATTGGCCGGAGACTTCCCTCTGCAACACACTCTTCCTTCATATTCAGCTCCGCCTAGGTACACAGTAGCCGAGCTGGGTTTCCTATTAGGATACAAATGGCGGAAGCCGAGGTCATTTTCCGGGCTTGCACGCTTTGGGTGGGTGATTCAGCTCCACTTGCATCCCATCTATCTCGGATGAGATAGGTTCCATACGAGTTCAGTAACGCGTCCGAAACAAAACCTGGTATTGTACATCTGTTCCTTCCATTGGGTTATTTCACACTTATTTCGCACGACTAATCGTAACGGTGATGCGCGACTCAGTAAGTATGCTACTTCGTTTTTGTAGCGTTGCGGGAACAAGGAAAAGACATTATTGTCCCGACTATGTCCGTAAACTCCACCCGTTATCGGGTGTAACGCTCATCACTTCGCCTCTGCTGCTGCAGCCATCACGCTCGAGCTTTGCCTGACTGCCAAGCCATGGCTCGGCCTGATGGGCTGTAACTTACTTGAGCGTTAACTGTCCGTGCGCTGTTCTATTTGGCTGCGATCTACTTTCACACTGCATCACTATGTGGTTTAGCTGCTCACTGCTAGTCGTGCTAGCTTGAATTCACGTCGCACCGTGAATGTGTAGCTGCACGTCTCTCTTGCCCATTTCGTATCTCCCGCCATCCTTTAGTCTTTTCGTGGCGTTGCTGACCTTATTTAAATTAATTAATTTTATGTACATACACGGATCATGCCATCCCAAGTGCGCGGGATCCCACCGGTTTTAACTGACCGATTAGGTTGTTGATTGAGCGTCGACACCTGCACTCGTGTGAGATGGTGAGTGAGAAATCGCCGGTTCGGAGGCAAATGTTTCCAACGAAAGATATTGAATCTTGGGCGGTCTGTTTAGTAGGCAACCGTTAGTTCTTCGTCGCGGATAAGGAGCTCATGTCCTTGCAAATGCTTCAGCTGCTTTACCGTCCGTCACATTGGGCAGGCAGGCAACCTATACATTACATAGTAAATAGACCCTTAAATTCATAAGGACTTGAAATGGAATACCGTCAACGTACCCCACGTGATGTTGAACATAATCACCAACCGCGTTTCGCGTGTTGACCGTGCTATAACACCGTCACACGGACGCGAATTGCGATTTGCTTGGTTCTCTTCCCTCAGTAATTTGCGTGCGCGCACTTCTACCAATTCTTCGTCCTTTCAGCTCGCTCGTATTGACTGAAGGTTACCCGGAATGGATGATGGCGCACCCCCGGTTGAGGAGGACTTCTCCTCCATGCCTCTTTCGGAGCGGGTCACTCACAAGAACTGGAAAGCGCGTGTTCACGGATACGAAGAACTCACGAGGATTTTCCAAAGGACAGGATCGGAGGACGATCCAGTGTTTAGACCGTACATTCAGAACCCCGATTTTCTCAAGAGATTCGTCATCGACACGAATGTTGTTGCACAAGAGAAAGGGGTTGAGACTGTTCGAAACTTTGTTCAGTATTCGGGAGAATATGGCGCTCGGTAAATAATTGCTTGATTTATCGCTCTTTCACGCTCTAGCTTGACACTGTGTCAGGACAAGGGGTACTATCATGCCTGCTCTCGTGGACAAATGCTTCGGATCGACACGTGCTGGGACAAAAGCCAAGGCCATAGAGATAGCTTTAGAATACGCTGCGGCTGAGAACTCCGGTGAAGGAGTTGTAGTAAGTGGGCGATGTGTTTGAGATGTGAGCCTTCTCACGTCTATTCGCGAGTAGCATGACATTCTTCCCGGCCTCGGCGCGAAACAACCGAAATCAGTTGCTGCGTCTGTCAAGGCACTCGCGGATGTGTTTAGGTGGAAGCGTTTGTCCTATCCTGTTTACTTTTCTCTCATCAATATTATGTTTATATAGAGCGTTTGGGCCAAAGATTGTACCACCTCAACCCATCCTGAAGGCATTACCGAAAATTTTCGGGCATTCCGACAAATCCGTGCGGTCTGACGTATGTGGCGCTTCCATTTCTATTTTATGTATCATCAACGGGCATCGCAATAGGGTACTGTGCTTGCACAAGCGCTCCATATATGGCTAGGCCCAGCGCTTCAACCCGCCCTTTCAGAGCTTAAACCGGTTCAAGTTAAGGAATTGAATGAAACATTCGCAAAGATGGATGTGGACGGTCAGGGCCAAGGAACTAGAAAACAAGAGAGGTTCACAAAGGCTCAAGAGCGTGAGCGAGCCACGGTGACGACGGTCGATGATGAGGAGCTTGAGACAAATGGTCTGTGTACATATGCATCTCTTCCTGCATTGACTCATGGACTTCAACACAGAGGAAGAACCTGCCATTGACGCACGGGAATTCGTGGAAGAAGTTGACATACTTCCTAAGATTCCCCAAGATTTTCACGCTCAAATGAACTCTTCGAAATGGAAGGATCGCAAAGAAGCATTGGATGCGACGTTGGATGTGGTGAAAGCTTCAATTAAGATCAAGGATGAGGGGATTGGGGAATTGCTGCGAGCGCTGGCAAAACGAATGACTGATGCGAATGTCATGTGTGTCATCGCTGCGGCAAATATCATCGGCGGTATAGCGAAGGGCGTGGGTCAGCCATTTTCCAAGTACAAGTCAATTGTAATGCCCCCCATGATCGAACGGTTCAAAGAGAGAAAAGCTAATGTCGTCGAGGCCATTTCAAACGGTCTGGATGAAGTTTTTGCGACTGTGAGCCCTGACTTATTTAATCATCCTATTATATGCTAACATTTTATAGACTACATTTCCGGATATCAGGGAGGATTTGCTCCATGGTTTGCAATCTAAAAATCCGCAGGTGAAAGAAGCGTCGCAGAAATTTGCCAATCGGTGCCTCTCGACCACCAAGATTCCTCCAGCCAAAACCGATATCAAGCCGCTGTTGGACGTTATGGTGGCACTTTTGGGTGAGAGCTCGGCTCCTTTACGAGAAAGTGGGATGGAGGGCCTTGGCATCTTCATGAAAATTCTTGGGGAGCGAGCTATGAACCCCTTTCTCGAATCAGTTGATGATATTAAGAAGGCCAAAATTAAGGAGGCTTATGAGAAGGCTACAGTAAAGTGTAAAATTGGAAGTGCTGCGCCACCCCCATCGAAGCCCGCCACAGCACCACCGCCAGCCAAGGTGTGCTACTTCGGAACGCAGAGTTTCATATCGTGCTAATGTTATGCCTGACAGCGCGTGCCTCCGGCAAAAAAAGGGCCAGTCGAACTCTCGACCGAAGACGACGCCGCCCTTTCCTCTCAGACACCTGCCAAGCCACCGGCTCGATTACTTGTCTGTACTATCTATTTCATTCCGGAGTTTGCGTTCACCGTATTGACAGGCGCGCAAACCCCCTACTGCTCCCTCTGGGCTGAAAGACGCAGCCACAGAAGCAGCTACGTCACCAGCCGCTGCACCACCCAAAGCCGCCCCGGCGAGGAAGCCTCCACCTACCGTGACAGCTTCGACATCCGCGAAGTCGTCAAAGGGACCAGCTGTTGGAGCGCCGAGCGACTCATTCAAGTTTAGGTTTACTTCAGAGGATGCTGAAGCGCAATTCGCAGAGCTGGTACCTGCTCAAATTTCAAGAGATCTCGGAGACTCAGCTTGGAAAGTTCGGTTGGCGGCCCTAGATGAGACTATTCCGCCCTGGGTTGATGGCGTCATAGATGAAGTAGAATGCGAACTACTTTTCCGGTTTTTTGGCAAAAAGCCCGGCTGGAACGAGAAGAATTTCCAGGTGATCCCTTCTTGATAATTTAGTCCCTTACACTTGACTGATACACATTTTAGGTTTTGGCGAAGGTATTAGGGGTGCTTTCAGCGCTCGCAGAACGCTCGGCGACATTCAGCAAAGCTTGTGTCGCGTTAGCGACCCCTCATTTGATCGAGAAGCTAGGCGACATGAAGTTGAAGAAGCCAGCTGGTGATACGTTACTAGTGTTTGCAGAGAAAACTTCACTCTCTTTCGTCTTGAGCCAAAGTATCAAGCATTTACGCCCTGAGGTTGACGGTGTCTAATATATTTTTGCACTAGGCTACGAACCCATCAACAAATTGAAAGCACCAAAAACCATTGCGGATGCAGTAACCTGGGTTAATGCTGCCCTCACCGATTTTGGGATCGCTGGACTGCCACTTCGACCTCTAGTTGAATCGTTGAAGAATGCACTCAAAAACTCTAATGCAGCTGTAAGGAGTAGTGCTACGGCCACTCTCGTAACTCTGCGCTTGTTCGCTGGCGCAAGTGTTAAAGACCTTCTTGAGGATCTAAACCCTCAACTACAGAACACCATTCAAACGGAGTTCGACAAAGTGGAGGGGCAGGAAGCTCCCATACCGACGAGAACTTCCGTTGACGTTGCTGCTGCACCTGCAGCAGGCCCCAAAGGCAAACCTTCTGCCGGGGGGGATCCACTAGACGAGCTTTTCCCTAGAGTCGATCTGGAAAAATTAGTCGGAGCCACTAATATATTGACGGCGGTGAAAAGCGAGGCTTGGAAGGAACGGAAAGAGGCCCTAGAAAATTTGATTGCTATCCTGGAAGTCGGGGCACACAAACGATTAAAGCCGAACCTCGGTAAGTATGGCTATTATATCCATTTTGAATGATCCTACAAGAGAGTTACAAGGTGATATTGCGGGTATGCTAAAAGGGAGGCTTACCGACCTCAATAAAGCTGTGCAGCTACTTGCTCTCGACGCTGTCGCGAAGATTGCAACTGGCATGAACAAGCCTTTCGAGAAGTACTGCAAGACCCTCGTCCTTTCTGTTGCACAAGTCACCGCCGACCAAAAAGCTCATATAAGAGCAGCGGGGATTGCGACCTTGTCAGCGGTTGCTCAAGCATGCGAGGGCCTCGAACCTATGGCTCATTTTATCGGCCCTGCCCTGGAGTCATCCAACCCCTTACAGCGAAGTACTCTGTTAGGATGGCTTGCCGACTGGTTGAAAGATCAGACAGCCACATCAACACTTGATATGTCGAACTGGATTTCCCCAGTCTTGGCAGCCTTAGAAGATCGGAGCTCCGATGTACGAAAAAGCGCCCAAGCTTTGTTGCCCTCCGTTATCGCGCATGTTGGGGCCGATAGGGTTATTGAGAAAACAAATGCCTTGAAACCAGCGTCTCGGTCTGCCATTGTGCCACTCATAAATTCCGCTAAGGCTCTGGCCCCTGTTTCTAACGCCACCACCTCTCCCGGCCCTAAACCGGGTTCAATCGTCTCAAATACTGCCAACAAGGTCGCCACAATCACTTCTGATGAAGCTGGAGGACCCACTCCTGCAATGCCAGCCGCGCCGCAGCGAAAAGGGTTATTGGCTCGTAAATTCGGAACTTCCTCACCCAGGCCAGCATCAAGAGCTGGAAGTGAAAACGAGCATCCTGACTCAGGTAGTCCGTTCAGTTCGATCAAGGCTAAAGTCGCTGGTTTGAAAGGGCCTTTGGCTAAAGTCGCCCTTGCCGATTCTGCTCCTTCATCTGCACCTTTCACTACTACAAATGCTGAGGCTAAACGTTCTCGCTTATCGAAAGATGCGGGCCGGTGGATCATCGACTCTGGTCCTACACGAAAAGATCTCGTAGAAGCGTTACAACATCAAATGGAGCCTCATTGCTCTGGTGAACTCATGACCCTTCTCTTTAGCAAGGATCATCATGCAGTCAATGATCATATTTCCGCACTGGGTATGATTTGCGATGTCTTTGATGCTTGTACTTCGGGATCAGATTCAAATGGTGTATCTGCGGACGTCATGAGTAGTCGATTGCTCGCTAACATAGATTTACCTCTCAAATATGTCTCTCTCCGTATTCACGAACCTCAACCTAACCTCATCAACAAATGCCTCGATGCTGTTGATAGCGCTGTCTCGTTCTTGGCCAACGCAGCATATGCATTAAATGACCTAGAGGCAGCAGCTTTCATTCCCACCATCATACATAAGGTGAATGGCTTCGACATATCCATCCAAACATTGTTCTCATTGCTCTCGCATAGCTTGGTGATGGGAGGGAAACTGTCCGGCAACGGGTACAGAGGATCATTGAGACATTGCGACGGGTTTTCTCGTCTAGTCGATTGTTTAGCCTTTTGCTCGAACATGGACTCCGTGCGAAAGTGGCAAAAACTCGGGGAGGTGCACTCGATGGAATGGCAGCAATGATCAAGAAGAATGGAATGACCGTTTGCGACCCTTCCAGGGCTCTCCCTATTGTCGCGGCCATGGTTGATGATAAAGATGCTGTCGTTCGGAAATCCGCACTTTCAGTTATCGGGTATGTTTGTCAGATGCATCTGTGTTCATTATCTGAATGCTCGCTCCCGTTCCCTAGTGAATGCTACGTACTAGAGGGTGAGAAGGTTTGGCAACATCTTGGACGTC
>WNFI01497255.1_pt1 | contig 13143 bp, 11 predicted proteins | sample 5400471 | NCBI WGS metagenome assembly WNFI01 (sample SAMN13153348, study PRJNA577476) | soil metagenome | isolation source: 100 cm saprolite on Douglas fir-dominated hillslope | place: USA:California | collected 2013-09-17
CCGCTGCACGCCCGACAGGATCCCGCCGAGCGTGACCACCTGGCCGTCGGCACGATCACCACGTGCGGTCCGTTCAGGTTCATCGGCAGACCCGAGCAGCTGGACGACCGAGCAGTCGGTCTCGGCGGTAAGCATGTGCTCGAGCCCGAGGAGCGGATGATCGGAGACATACAAGCCGAGCATCTCCCGTTCGAAGCCGAGGATGGTCGGTTTGTCCCATTCGCCGTCCGGCACCGGTATGTCGAATGTCGCCGCGTTGTCCTCGTCACCACCGAACAGCGAGTCCTGGCCGATTGCCTCGTTGCGCTTGACGTCGATCACGGCGTCGATGGCCTGCTCGTGAATCATCAGCATGCCGCGGCGCGGCGCGCCCAGCGAATCGAACGCCCCGGCCTTGATCAGCGACTCGATCACGCGCTTGTTGCAGACGTTGACCGGGACCTTGCGCAGGAAGTCGGAGAAGCTCGTGAAGCTGCCCTTGGCGGTCCGAGTCGCCACGATCGACTCGACCACGGCGGCCCCGACGTTGCGGACGGCAGCCATGCCGAACCTGATGTCGGTATCCACCGGGGTGAAGTATGCCGTCGACGCGTTCACGTCCGGCGGGAGGACCTTGATGCCCATCCGGCGGCATTCGCTGAGATACAACGCTGATTTGTCCTTGTCGCCCGCAACCGAGGTCAGCAGCGCGGCCATGTACTCGGTTGGGTAGTTGGCCTTCAGGTAGGCGGTCCAGTAGCCGACCATGCCGTAGCAGCTGGCGTGCGCCCGGTTGAACGCGTAGTCGGAGAAGGGGACGAGCACGTCCCAGATGGTCTTGATCGAATGCTCGGAGTACCCGTTCGCGCGCATCCCTGCGGCAAATGGCTCCAACTCGGCGTCCAGGATCTCCTTCTTCTTCTTGCCCATGGCCTTGCGGAGCAGGTCCGCCTTGCCGGGCGAATAGCCGGCCAGGACCTGGGCGCACGTGAGCACCTGCTCCTGGTAGACAAGCAGGCCGTAGGTGTCGCCGAGGACGGCGGCCAGCGGCTCGGCCAGCTCAGGGTGAATAGGAACAACCGGCTTGCGGCCTGTCTTGCGGTCCGCGTAGTCGTTGTGCGCGTTCGCGCCCATCGGGCCCGGCCGGTACAGGGCATTCACCGCGGATATGTCTGCGAACCTGTCGGCCCGCATGGACCGCAACAGCGCCCGCATCGGGCCGCCCTCAAGCTGGAACACGCCGAGCGTGTCGCCGCGGGCCAGCAGGTCATAGGTCGGCTTGTCGTCCAGGGGCAGCGTCTCGAGGTCGACGGTGACTCCCCGGTTCGCCTTGATGCCGACCACGGCGTCGTCAAGTATGGTCAGGTTCCGCAGCCCGAGGAAGTCCATCTTCAGCAGCCCGAGGTCCTCGCAGCTCGGGTAGTCGAACTGGGTGATGATCGCGCCGTCGGCCTCGCGCTTCCACACCGGCACGTGATCGAGCAGCGGTTCGCTGCTCATGATCACGCCGGCGGCATGCACGCCGGCCTGCCTGATCAGGCCCTCGAGACCGCGGGCCGTCTCCAGCACCTGCTTGACCTCTGGCTCGGCCTCGTACAGCGCCCGGATCTCGCCGGCCTCGCCGTACCGCGGATGGTCCGGGTCGAAGATGCCTGACAGCGGCACGTCCTTGCCCATGACGGCCGACGGGAACGCCTTGGTGATCCGGTCGCCGAGCGCGTAGGGATAGCCGAGCACGCGGGCCGAGTCCTTGACCGCCGCTTTGGCCTTGATGGTGCCGTAGGTGATGATCTGGGCGACCCGGTCGTCGCCGTACTTATCGGTGACGTACCGGATAACGTCGCCGCGCCGGCGCTCGTCGAAGTCGATGTCGATGTCGGGCATCGATACGCGCTCGGGGTTGAGGAAACGCTCGAACATCAGGCCGAACGCGATCGGGTCCAGGTCGGTGATCCCCATCGCGTAGGACACGATCGAGCCGGCCGCCGAGCCGCGCCCCGGGCCGACCCGGATCCCGTTCCGCTTCGCCCACATGATGAAGTCGGCGACCACGAGGAAATAGCCGCAGAACCCCATCTGCTCGATGACGCCCATCTCGTACTCGGCCCGGCTCCGGCGCTCCTCGTCGTAGCCGCCTGGGAACCGGCGGTCCATGCCCGCCCAGACTTCCCTGCGGAACCAGGTCACCTCGGTCTCGCCCGAGCCTGCCATTCCTCCGCATCGCTGACCGCGCGCATCTCGGCCGGGCTCTTGAGGTAATAGCTGGCCCCCTCGAACCTGAACCGCTTCGGATCGGCCATGTTGGTCCCGGTCTGGACGCACAGCAGCACCTCGTGTGCCTGCGCATCGCCCGGCGCGACGTAGTGGGAGTCGTTGGTAACGACGTAGGGCAGCGAGAGCGTGGCGGCGATCCGGCGCAGCCCGTCGGCGGACCGCTGCTCCACCTCCAGGTCATGGCCCATGAGCTCGACGAAGAAGTTCTCCGAGCCGAAGATGTCGCGGTGGGCGGCGGCGGCCTCGAGCGCCTCGTCGTACTGCCCGAGCCGCAGCCTGGTCTGGACTTCGCCGCCCGGGCAGCCGGTGGTGGCGATGATGCCCTTGGAGTACCTCGCGAGCAGTTCCCTGTCCATCCGCGGCTTGCGGAAGTAACCGTCGATCGAGGCCAGCGAGCAGAGCCGGAACAGGTTGTACATGCCCTCGGTCGTCTCGGCGAGCAAGGTCATGTGGGTGTAGGCGCCGGCGCCTGAGACGTCGTCGTCCTTCTGCGCCGGAGTGCCCCAGCGCACCGGCTGCTTGAGGCCGCGGTGCTCCGGGGCCACGTAGGCCTCGGTGCCGATGATCGGCTTGATCCCCGCCTGTTGCGCTTTCTTGTAGAAGTCGTAGGCGCCATAGACATGGCCGTGGTCGGTGATCGCGATCGCTGCCATGCCGGCGCTGCCGCACGCGCCGAACAGGCCGTCGAGCCGGGCCGCGCCATCAAGCATCGAGTACTCGGTGTGCACATGCAGGTGCGCGAACCCGCCGTCGCGCCCGCCGGCCGCCGCTGATGCCGCAATTGCCATGAAGTACCGCCTCCTTCAGGCATGCTGCCGGCAAGCCAGCGCCAGGATGAGATTCGAATCTAACTCACCGCCGCGGGCGCGAGCACCTGGACGCGCCCGGCGACGGGGACAGAACCTACGACTCCGCGGCCAGATATTCGAGCGACGCGGCAAGGTCGGCCGGGTAGTCGCTGGTGAACTCGACCCACCGGCCGTCGCCTGGGTGCGCGAAGCCGAGCCTGACCGCGTGCAGCCACTGCCTGGTGATCCCTAGCCTGGCGGCCAGCACCGGGTCGGCGCCGTACAGCGAGTCGCCGACGCACGGGTGCCTGACCGCCGCCATGTGCACCCTGATCTGGTGGGTGCGGCCGGTCTCCAGCTTGATCTCGGTAAGGCTCGCGGCACGGAACGCCTCCAGCGTGTCGTAATGCGTGACCGCGGGCCGGCCACCGGCCACGACGGCGAACCTGCCGTCGCCGGACGGGTGCCGCGCGATCGGGGCATCGATGGTGCCGCGCAGCGGATCGGGATGGCCCTGGACCAGGGCGTGATAACGCTTATCGACGTCGCGGTCCCTGAATGCCTGCTTGAGGACGCTGTAGGCCCGCTCGCTCTTGGCGACCACCATCAGCCCCGTGGTATTGGCGTCGAGCCTGTGCACGATCCCCTGCCGCTCGGCAGCGCCGCTCGTGGCGATCTGGTGTCCGCCGGCGAGCAGCCCCTGCAGCACGGTCGGCCCGGTCCAGCCGGGAGTGGGGTGAGCAGCCACGCCGACAGGCTTGTCAACGACCACGATGTCGGCGTCCTCGTAGCTGACGACCAGCCCCGGCACCGGCTCCGGGCGAGGCGCCGCCGGGATGGGCGCGGCCGGGGGCAGCGTCACGTCCAGCCATTCCCCCGCAGGCACCCGGTCGGACTTGCCCGCAGCGCGCCCGCCGACCAGCACGGCTCCGGCAGCTATCAGTTCGGCGGCACGGGCCCTCGACAGGCCGAACATCCTCGCGATCGCCGCGTCGAGCCGCTCGCCGTCGAGACCGTCGGGTACCGGCACCCGGCGCTGGACGGGCGCACTCACGCCCCGCCGCCGCCGCGCGGGTCAGTGGACTGCGACTGCTGCGACCGGTGGGCTTGCCGCTGCTGACCAGAGCCTGCGTCGATGCTGACACCGCGGACGGCAAGGAACACGGCAAGCAGCCCGCCGCAGACGATGCAGGAGTCAGCCACGTTGAACACGGGCCAGTGCGGTATCTGGATCCAGTCGACCACGTAGCCGCGGAACGGGCCGGGAGCGCGCAGCAGCCGGTCGGTGAGGTTTCCGGTCGCGCCGCCGAGCAGCAGGCCGAGCGTCACTGCCCAGGCAAGGCTCTGAATTCGGCGCGAGGTACGGAGGATGAAGACAATCACCCCGACCGCAATCACGGCGAAGACAACGGTCAGCGAGGGGCCGAGACTGAACGCCGCCCCTGGATTGCGGGTTACCCGCAGCTTCAGCAGGCCGTCAAGCAGCCTGATCGGTGCGCGATCCGACAGCGTGGCTACCACCACCGTCTTGGTGATGATGTCGGTCACCAGCACGGTCAGGGCGACACCGAGCAGCACGGCGATGCGGCGGCGGTGCCTGGTCGGCGAAGTCACGGGAGCTATCGTGCCAGGCGGCTGCCTGTCGCTTGCGAGCGGTTTGCTGGTCAGCGCCGTTCCTCTCGCTGCTTGCAGCTCACGCACAGGGTCGCCCTTCCAAACGCCTGCAGGCGGGCCTTGCCGATTGGCTGACCGCACGACTCGCACGAGCCGTAGGTGCCTGCGTCAATTCTCCCCAGCGCCCGCTCGGTCTGCACCAGCAGATCGCGTGCGTTGTAGGTCAGCGAGAGCTCATGTTCCCGCTCGTAGGTCTTCGCTCCGACGTCGGCCTGGTCATCGCCGGCATTGCTGACGGAATCGCCTAGCCGGTCGGCGATGTCGATTTCGGCTTTCTCGATCTCTTCGCGCAGCTCGGCGGCCTCCGCGGCGAGCTGCGTCCTGACCTTGGTGATCTCCGCACCGGTCCATCGCCGCTCGCCGTGCCGCACAGGGAAGCCAGCAGCATCAGATTGTGCGGCTGCGGTCATTCCCGGCCTCCCTGGCGCAGACCTCATGATGATCTTGGTTGACAAGCGTCACCGGAGGATAAGTGCTTCCGTGCCGATTCGCAAACGGGCCTGGGCGACGACACGGCCAATTCGGGCAGCTCCGGCGGGCGGGCCCGGCAGCATCGGGCCCGCGCGCCGGGTCAGCTATCGTGAGCGCTGCGCCGGCACGTACGGGGGCACCGGGGGCATCTGCGGGACGCGGCCGGGCGCGCACGGGGCACATGCGGGGGTGCTGGTTGACGGAGCAAGCAGCTGCGGTGCGCCACGGGGATCGGCCGGCCCCCGGACCCGGCCAGCTGCCGGACAGGCCCCCGGTGCCGGCCTCCGGAGCCTGGTCCGATCTGGCGGCCATCGAGCAGGAGGTACTCGGCCGCTGGACTGATCGCGCTGTGATCAGCCGGGCGCTGGGGCTGGCCCGGACGGCCGGCCGCCCGCCCTGGATCTGGGACTGCGAGCCGTCCTCGGCGTCCGGTTTGCCGGGCATTCAATACGTGTGCGCCCAGGCGGTCACGGACGCCTACAGGCGGATGAAGGTGATGCAGGGCTTCGGCATCCGGAACGGCGCGGGGCTGGACTGTCACGGCCTGGCAGTCGAGGTCGCCGTGGAGCGGAAACTCGGCCTGTCCGGCAAGCCGGACATCGAAGCCTACGGCGTAGAGCGGTTTAACGCTCGCTGCCGCGAGTCCGCGATGCGCCACGCCGACGCGTTCTCGGACCTGAGTACCCGGCTGGGCTGCTGGCAGGACGCCGGGTGCCGGACGATGGAGCCGGGTTACATCGAGTCGGTGTGGTCGTCGCTCCGGCAGCTCTTCGACGCCGGGCTGCTGGAGCGGAGCCGCCGGGTGACGCCATATTGCCCCCGCTGCCAGACTCCACTGTCAGCGCATGACCTCGGCCATCCCGATGCGCACGCGGACGCGGGCGGCACCGGGGTGATCGTGCGGTTTCGGCTGGCGGGCCTGCCCAGCGGCACGAACCCGAAACTTCGCGGTGCCGACCTGCTTGTCTGGACGACCAGTCCGTGGCGGCTCGTCTGCAACGCCGCGATCGCGGTGCACCCGCACCAGGCCTATGCGCTCGCCCGCCCGGCCGGCCGCGACGACAGCGTCATTGTGGCCGAGGCGTGCCTCGCCGAGGTGCTCGGCGATGACTGGCACGTCTCCGCCCGGATCAGCGGCGCCGAGCTAGCCGGAGCCAGCTACCATCCCGCGCTTGACTTCGCGGGCGCCGCCGGCGCCGCCGGCGCCGCCGGGTCGCGGCCCGTCGTCGGCGGCTACTTCGTCACCGTGGGGCGCGGCACGGGCCTGCAGGATCTCGCTCCCGCATTCGGCGCTGACGACCTCGCCGCCGCCTTGACCCATGGCCTGCCCGTGCTCGACCCGATTCTTCAGGACGGCCGTTTCGCCGCGGACCTGCCGCTCGTCGGCGGCACATTCTTCGCCGACGCCGACACGATCGTGACCGCCGCGCTCTCGGACGCCGGCGCGCTCGCCAGGACGCGCCCGCACGAGGATCCCAGGCCCCAATGCTGGCGGTGCGGCACGCCGCTGCTCTTCCGCGCCCTGTCCGCCTGGTACATCAGATGCGCGGCGATGGCGGACAAGGTGCGGGCAGCCGGCGAGCCGATCGCCTGGTCGCCGGCCGCGGGCGGCGATGCGGACTGGGCCGTATCGCGCACCAGGTACTGGGGCGTGCCGCTGCCGCTCTGGGAGTGCGCAGCCGGTCATGTGACGTGCGCCAGCTCGCTTACTGACCTGTCCGAGCTGGCAGGCAGGGACCTGGCGGGCATCGACCCCCACCTGTCGCAGCTCGACGACGTGGTCATCACCTGCCGGCCGTGCGGCGCACCGGCACGACGCGTGCCCGAGGTGCTCGACGCCAGGTACGACGCCGGCTGGATGCCGTTCGCGCGGGAGCGCCTGGCCGCTGGCACCGTGCCCGGATCGGATAACGGACCTCAGGTGCGCCTCGTGGCAGCGAACGCGGACGGGGCCAGTGGGTGGCTGGACGCCGCGTTGACGATCGGCGCGGTGATGTCCGGGCGGCCGGCGTCCGGCTCGGTGCTCTGCCTCGGGGCGGTGCTGGATGGTGGCGGGCGCACGATGAGCAGGCGACTGGGCAACCTGCTCGAGCCGCTGCCGCTGATCGAGCGTTACGGTGCCGACGCGGTCCGCTGGTTCTGCACCGTCTCAGCGCCGCTCAGCGCACCGAAGGCATTGTCGGAAGCGGCGCTCGAGCAGGTCGCCGGGACGGTCCTGCGTACCTACTGGAACACCGCCGCGTTCTTCCTCGATGTCGCGCAGCCGGCTGGCCGGCCAGCAATCGCGGGCAGTCAGGAAGACCTGCGCGCACCGCCTCCGTCGGCGCGCCCGCTTGCCGACCGGTGGATACTCAGCGAGCTGCAAACGCTGGTCACCGAGGTCACGGCCGGGCTGGAGGAGTTCAGGACGGCTGTGGCCGGAGCGAGAATCGCCGGCTTCATCGACGCGCTGTGGACCTGGTACGTGCCGGCGTCACGCGCCAGGTTCGGTGATGGCACGCGGACGGCCGGCGGGGCTGCCGCGATGGCCACCCTGCGGGACTGCCTCGACGTGCTGACCAGGATCATGGCGCCGATCGCTCCCTTCCTCACGGACTACGTCTGGATGCGGCTTGGCGAATGTAACGCACGACCAGGCGGGCCGGACTCGGTGCACCTGACCAGCTGGCCGGCCGCGCTGCCACACCTGGTCGATGACCGCCTGGCCGGACAGGTCGCGCTGGCCCGCCGGCTCGCGCTGCTTGGCCGGTCCGCGCGGGCAGCGGCCGGGATCGATGCCGAGCGGCCGCTCGCCCGCGCCGTTCTCGCCGCTGAGGAGATCGCCGGGATGCCGGCCGAGGTGCGCGAGCAGGTTGCGGGGGAACTGAACGTCCGCGCTGCTCAGCTCGTGTCGTTGGACCGCGCGCGGACGATCATATCGACCGAAGCGGATTCCGAAGCAGGGGTTCCGGATGCAGGATGGGCTGTCGCCGCCGAGGGCGGTGAGATGGTCGCGCTGGACGTCGCAGCCAATCTCTAACGCCTGCATGCTCCGGGGCAGCCCGGTGGGCGGCTCAGCCGACTGGCAGGTCAGCGGTCTCCTGATCCGGCTTGCATGCCTTGCACGGCACGCAGCCACCCTCGGTGGCAGCCCGCCTGGTCATCACCTGCAGGTCATCGGCGGCCAGGAACCGGATCAGCAGGCAGTCGCTTCTGTGATACCTGGTGATGCCGGGGACGACGGTAACCTGCCCGGAATCGGCCGAGGCTGGTGACTCACCGGGAGGGGCCTGCGGGCGCGGGTCGGCAGCGGGAGCACCGGCCGATCGCTCTGACCGATCGGTGTCGTCCGGCGGGCCGGCCGTGGAACCGGCCGCTGGTGCAGCCGTGGCGCGTTTCGCCTCGGCTGGCTTGACGGGCTTCTGATCGCCGCCTGGAGCGCCGGACGCTGGCTGGTCCTGCTGCCGCCGCTCGGCGTCGCGCGCGACGCGAGGCTTGGCGCCACGCGGGCTGCCACCAGAGCCGGGTTCGGGCGGGGAACCGGCCGACGCGGCAGCCCGGTCACTCGCGGTCGGTTCGGCCGCACTCGACGAACCGGCCTGCGCAACGGCAGCCCGGGCCGACTCCCGCTCCAGCCGGGACGCTCGGTGCGGCTCATCGCGATCCCGGTCCTGCGCGGGAGCTGGGCCAGGCCGGCCCTTGCTGGGAGCAGCAGGTTCAGTCCCCGGCCGGTCCTGGCCGGAGCGGTCCGATCGGGCGGTGCTGGCGGCACCCGCTCCCGCGGTACCCGGTGCGGCTTGGCCCGCTGGCTTGTCCGCGCCCGTGCTGCCTGTCGCGGTGCTGCCTGTCGCGGTGCGGGCCGTCGCGGTGCTGGCCGCGCCGGAGCCGCCGCCCGTTGCCGGGGCGGCCGTAACGGCCGTCACGGCAGCGGGAGCCTCGGCTGGCGTCGGTGCCCGCGGCACAGGGTCGGTACCGGGCGCATTCGTCCTGACGCCAGCCGCATTCTGCCTGCCGTCGCCCTGGTCTCCGTCGCCGGGTCCGGTTGCGGACTGCTTGCCGTCGCCGGATCTGGCGCCCGCGCCGGGCGCCCCAGTCGTCCCGCGGGTCCGCGATGCCCCCGCGGGCCCGACCGGCGCAGCCGCCACCGGCATTGCTGCCGCCGGGCGTGCGCGCACCTGATCGTCGCTGGCCGCCCGGATGGTCGCGGCCGGCGCTGGCGCAGCCCTTCCGGCACTCGTCCTGGCAGCGGTCCTGGCCGCCGCCACGCTCGCAGCCGCTTCCCGCTCCGGCACCGCGCCTTTAGCCGCCGCGCTGGCGGGCAGCGAGCCCTCGGGCAAGCCCCTGCCGAATATCTCGTGCCGGAAGCTGATGACGACGCCAATCAGCAGCAGGAACGCCAGCCCGGCGACGCCGATCGAGATCGCCACAAGCAACAGGCTGCCGGCAACGACACCCGTTACCAGCAGCCCGATTGCAACGAGCACGACCGAAAGGACAACGCCGAACCGGATCACGCTCGAACTCCGACTCCGTTCGAAAGGCTATGCCCTGCCTAGGCAGTCCGGCTACCGGCGGTCGTGCTGACCGCTGTCGGCCGGGTGGTAGCCGCCATTGTGACCCATCGGCTCAGACATCCCCTGGAACGACGCACCGGACGGCCCGCCGCGCATGTGACCGACACCGACGGGAACCGCTGGCTGCGGACCGGTTGCCGCCACGGCCGGGAACACGCCGCTGTCGGCGGCGCCGGCCTCCAGGTCACGCAGCTGCCCTTCGAGGTAGGCCTTAAGCCTGCTCCGGTACTCGCGCTCGAACGCGCGCAGGTCGTCCACCCGCCGCTCAAGCTCCTCGCGAGACTGGACAAGCGAGCCCATCGCCTGGCGGTGCCGCTCCTGCGCGTCCCGCTCGAGGCTCTCGGCCCTGGCCCGCGCATCGCTGGTGATCTGCTCAGACTGGCGGCGTGCCTTGGTCAGCAAGTCGTCGGCCTCGCGGCGCGCGCGGCTGAGCGTCTCGTCGGCCTCGCGCCGCGCATCGGCGATCGCCTGGTCGGCGGTCTGCTGGGCCAGCGCGAGAACCCGCGCCGCAGTATCCATGTTGTCCTCAGCCGACGACTTCATCATCGGCATCGGCTCAGGACGCCGTTCCGGCTCCCGCATTGGCTCGCTCGCCATCAGCTCAGCGCTGTCCATGTGCGATGAGCTCAGCGGCGCCGCCATCTTGCCGCCGCGGAGCACCTCAGCCAGCTTGGCCCGCAGCTCCTCGTTTTCCTGGATCAGCCGGTCGAGTTCAGCTTCGACCTCATCCAGGAAGGCGTCCACTTCTTCCTCATCGTAGCCAGGCCTCAGCCTGGTCGTGCTGAACTGCTTGTTCCGCACATCCGCGGGCGTCAGTGGCATGTTCATGTCTCCTTGGCGCGTGAGTCCCCTGGGCAGGCTACCTGCATCACAACCTGCTTACTACCGATAGCAACACAATGATCACGAGAAACAACAGCGTGTAGCTGAGGTCAAGGGCAACACTACCGAGCCGCACCGGCGGAAGGTAGCGCCTTAGCAATCTCAGTGGCGGATCCGTGGCCGTGAAAATAATCTCAGCCACTCTGGCCAGGATGCCGCTCGGGCTCCAGGTCCGGCTGTAGTTCTGCAGCATGTCGATGATCAGGCGCCCGATAAGCAGCAGCAGGTACAGCCACAAGATGTAATAGACGACGACCAGGACGATGCTCATGGCATCACTCCGACCCGGCGCGCGTCACGCCCGCGTTCCGCCGCCATCTGTTGCCTGCCCGCATGCGCTTGACTCTGACCGTTCCTGACTCTGGCCGGCCACGGCTCCCGATGAGGAACCTGACCGGAACTAACTCTGGTTGAAGAAATCCCGTTCCGCGATCCTGGCCTTGTCTTCCGCCGTGACCTCCACGTTGGCCGGCGAAAGCAGGAAGACCTTGTTCGTGACCCGGTCGATAGAGCCGCGCAGCCCGAAGATCAGGCCTGCGGCGAAATCGACCAGCCGCCGCGCGTCGCTATCGACCATCTCGGTCAGGTTCATGATAACTGGAGTGCCCTCGCGAAAGTGCTCACCTATTGTCCGTGCCTCGTTGTACGTGCGCGGGTGCAGTGTCGTGATCCTGGCCAGGTCAGTGTGAATGCTATCGGAAGGCGGGCGCTGGTCGGGCCTGCTACGACCGTCGTCAGCCACGTACCCGTCGTGCGCCTCCGGCGCGCCGGCCTGATCGGAGTACTCGGTGACGTAATCACCGTAGTCGTCAGCCTCACCGTACTCGTCGGCGTAGGGCTCGTCGTAGCGATGGTCGTCTTCCACCAGGCCGAGATAGACCGCCATCTTGCGCATTGCGCTGGCCATCGTCCTCCAGGTCACCGGTCATGCCGGCGGAAATGATCGTTGCGCCGGGATGAGCGGCGCGAACAGCGCGGGCGGCCTCGGCCAGCCTGCGGAACGCCGGCCGCGGCGGCGCGCCGAGCGGCGCGACGGCCATGACGCCGCCGAGCGTGAGGCTGGCCTCGGCAGCGACCGCATCGGCGAGGCCGGGAACATCGCCAGGAGGGGCGCCGCCCCGCAATGCCGGAACGGGGGTGCGACCTCCCGGAACTCCCTGCTCGGTGCCTGAGCCCGGCTCGGGATCGAGGTCGACCTGAACCAGGCACGTGATGACGCGCCCGGCGGCACGGGCCCGGGCGCCCAGTACCTCGACCAGCCGCAGCCGGTCGACCGAATGAATCACGTCCGCGTACCTGACGACGCTCCTGGCCTTATTCACCTGCAGCTGGCCGACGAAGTGCCAGCGCGGTCCGGGGTCGAGATCAGCGCATTCCGCAGCCTTGCGTGCCGCCTCCTGGTCCCTGTTCTCGCCGATGTCGGTCACGCCAAGCTCAACGAGAAGCCGCACGTCAGAGGCAGGGAATGTCTTGGTGACCGCGATCAGGGTGACGTCGTCAGCGGGCCGGCCAGCCGCCTCGCAGGCCGCCGCGATCCTGGCCCGCACGGCCTTGAGGTTGGCACGGAGCTCGTCCGCCCTGCCGTTACCGCCTGTCATCCCGTCATCATTGCCCGAGCCAGATCAGCCCGGCGAATCGCCCGGTCGTACCGTCCCTGCGGTACGAGAACAGCTCGGCGGACTCGGCCGTGCACCGCAGGTCGTGGGTGACGCTGGCAACGCCCAGGTCCGCCAGCTGCCCGCGCAGGCCTGCCCGCACGTCGATTCCTGGCGTCCCGGCTCGCGTCGTGCATGCCGACCCGGGTACCGCTGCCGCGACCTCGGCGCGCATGCTGGCCGGCACCTCATAGCACCGACCGCAGATGGACGGGCCGACGATGGCGTGCATGCGCCGGACCTCTGCGCCGGCCGCTGCCATAGCGGCGATTAGCGCTGGCACTACGCCGGCGGCCATGCCGGGGCGGCCGGCATGCGCGGCGCCGACGATGCGGGCCGCGGGGTCGGCGACCAGCACCGGGGCACAGTCCGCCGCGAGCACGCCAACCGCCACGCCTGGCGAGTCGGTGTAGGCGGCATCGGCCTGCGGGCTCGCATCCCCTCGCCGACCGCCGGCCTCGGGTGCGCGCGATCCGGAGACGTACACCACGTCGGCTCCGTGTACCTGGCGCATCCAGGCCAGGCGCGTCGGTCCCGGCCCGATCGCCCGCAGAACCCTGTCCCTGTTGCTGGCCACGGCCGACGGATCATCACCGACACGTTCGCTGAGGTTCAGCGTGCGGAATGGACCTGAGCTCACCCCGCCAGCGCGGTCGGTAAATGTCACGCTGACGCCATCGCAGAGCGGCACGGGCCGCGAGGGGCCGTGCTGCGTGCTGCCCGGCTCGCCGCGCCAGCTGCTCACTTCAGGAAGTCTGGCACGTCGAGCTCGTCGTCTTCCTCGAAGACCACTGACTTGCGTCGCGTAGTCGGACCGTCGGCGCCACCACGGACTGGCCCGTCCGCCGGCCGCGGCGGCGGTACCGA
>WNFI01509694.1_pt1 | contig 13143 bp, 10 predicted proteins | sample 5400471 | NCBI WGS metagenome assembly WNFI01 (sample SAMN13153348, study PRJNA577476) | soil metagenome | isolation source: 100 cm saprolite on Douglas fir-dominated hillslope | place: USA:California | collected 2013-09-17
GACTCACCATCTGCCTGAGACTTTCAAGTCTTCGCCAAACGAGTGGTACCGATGGGAGAAAGATCTGCGACAGAATCCTGACATAGACATTCTGCTCTCGATAGACTCAACCAGCTTTCCACTGGGCACCGGGCCAAAACAAAACGAGATTTGGCGCAGTGGCTACTATCCCGTAGTCTGGACGAACAAGAACTACAAGATGCTCTATCTCAACATGGGTCACAACGACATTGACTATGAGCACAAGTACGACAGTACCAACAAGACGTTGTCATATACGCTCAACAACACAATTCAGGATCGACTGATAATCGACGGCTTGTTGTGGTTGGGCGACAGAGATAAGAAGGCACCTTAAAGCGACTCCTCCAGCCCCGCCACTCTCAACCCATTCCCTGTAACACGGTGGACAGCTACGTGTTGCTGCAATAAGCTATCGCTTCGAACGGAGGCTTTATGCGAGACGATCCACAATCGAGCCCGGGGGAGAGCGCCTCGCCCGCTGAATTTCTGGACGGACCGAACATCGAGGGCGCGGTCCCGATCACGCTGCGCATCAACGGCAAGGACTTCCAACTTCGCGTCGATCCTCGGACGACGCTCCTCGATTGCATCCGTGAGACCGTTGCTCTCACCGGAACAAAGAAGGGCTGTGACCACGGTCAATGCGGCGCATGTACGGTGCATGTGAATGGCCGGCGCGCGAACTCATGTCTTAGCCTGGCCTTGATGCATGATGGGGACGAGATCACAACCATCGAGGGCCTGGGCACACCCGACGCATTGCATCCCTTGCAAGCAGCATTCGTCGTCTGCGACGGATATCAGTGCGGATATTGCACGTCAGGGCAAATCATGTCGGGCGCCGCGTTGCTCAAGGAACCCTGCGGTCCTGACGATGCGGCCGTGAAGGAACTGATGAGCGGCAACATCTGCCGCTGCGGTGCCTACGCCAATATCGTGGCCGCGATCCAACAGGTTCGCCAAAACATTTAGACACTTCGCCACTTAGCCGCGAGCAGGAGCCATTCCCATGCATACCTTTGAATTCATTCGCCCAGCAGATTCCGCGACAGCGGTTGCGACCGCCGCGCAGGCAAAAACCGCTCAGCAGGGCGCGGACGTGCGGTTCGTCGCCGGTGGGACGACGCTTCTGGATTTGATGAAGCTGAATGTCGAAACGCCTGCGCGCGTGCTCGACATCAACCGTTTGCCGCTGGACAAGATCGAAGCGACACCTGACGGCGGGCTGAAGATTGGCGGCACCGTTCGAAATTCAGATCTCGCCCATCATCCGGCGGTGCAACGAGATTATCTCGTGCTGTCGCAGGCGATTCTCGCCGGCGCATCGGCACAGCTTCGCAATATGGCGACGACTGCCGGCAACCTGCTTCAGCGAACGCGATGCATGTACTTCCGCGACACCGCTATGCCCTGCAACAAGCGCGAACCAGGAACCGGCTGCCCGGCCATCACCGGAAGCAACCGCATGCTTGCCGTCCTTGGCACAAGTGAACATTGCATCGCGACCAACCCCTCAGACATGTGCGTGGCGATGGCTGCATTGGAGGCGACGATCCACGTGCAGGGACCGCAGGGTACACGCGCGATCCCCATCGGTGACTTTCATCTTCTGCCCGGCAGCACACCGAACCGCGAAACAGTGCTCGAACCGGGCGATCTCATAACGCACGTCACACTCCCACCGCCGATCGCGCGAAGTAAGCAGTTCTATCTGAAGCTGCGCGATCGGGCGTCATACGAGTTCGCACTGTCGTCGGCCGCCGTCGTGATCACACTCTCGGGCGCGAAAATAACTTGGGCGCGCGTCGCACTGGGCGGCGTGGGGACCAAGCCATGGCGATCCCCCGAGGCCGAGGCCGCGCTCGTCGGACAGGACGCCAACGCGACCAGCTTTCGCAAAGCAGCCGAAGCGGCAATGCACGAAGCCAAACCGCAGAGCGAGAATGGGTTTAAGATCAAGCTGGCGACGCTCTGCCTCGCACACGCCCTGCAAATGGCCACGACAGCCTGATTCCATCGAAGGAGCGGACATGCCGAGAACACAAGAAATACCGAATCTCTCTCCGATTGGTCGCAGCACGCCCCGAGTGGATGGCCCCCTCAAAGTGAGCGGGGTGGCGCAGTACACCTCAGACTTCAATTTTCCCGGCCAGCTTTATGCCGTACCGGTTGAGGCGACGATCGCCAACGGCCGAGTGGTCGAACTCGACGCGGCCGCCGCCGAGAAAATGCCCGGCGTGCGAGCTGTTTTTCATCGCGAGAACATCGGAAAGATCTTCCGCTCGGTTCTGGGACAGGGGTTCGATGGCATCTGCGACGAGCGGCGCCCACCGTTCGAGGACGATGTTGTTCGCTACTACGGTCAGTACATCGCGCTCGCAGTCGCGGACACGTTCGAGACCGCCAAAGCCGCTGCCGACGCGGTTCGCGTCATGTACATCAGAGACGAGCCGAACGTTGCCACCGACCTCCAAGCAGACGACGACCCCGAAGTGGTTGCGACCACGTTCAGCCCGCGAGAGCGTTTGCAAAACCAACGCGGCGACGCTGAGGCTGCTTTCGCAAGCGCACCGGTCAAGATCGACCAAACCTATGTCACACCGGCCGAGACGCACAACCCCATCGAGTTGCACGCGACGACAGCGATTTGGGATAGCTCGACTCTAACGCTATACGATTCATCTCAGGGGGTCTTCAACCTGCAGGGCGTGCTCGCGCAAATGTTCGGCTTGCCCAAAGAGAACGTTCGGGTCATCACGAAGTTCGTTGGCTCAGGTTTCGGGTCCAAACTTTTTCCATGGACGCATTGTTCGCTCGCCGCAGCGGCGGCCCGGCAGCTCGGTAAGCCGGTCAAGCTCGTGGTCAGCCGGAAGATGATGTTCCAGACGGTCGGTCATCGCCCGCGCACCCAGCAGCGCGTGCGTCTGGGCGCCACGCCTGACGGCAGGCTCGTCTCGGTCCAGCACGACTACGTCTACGACAGGTCAATGCTCGATATCCACCACGAGGACTGCGGCGAAGCGACACCGTTACAATACAGCGTACCCAACCTCCGCGTGACGTTCGGCCGCTCCAAGCGCAACATCGGCGCAACCGCGGACCTGCGCGGTCCCGGCGCCGTGCCGGGGCTCTACGCGACCGAATCGGCGATGAACGAGCTGGCCGACAAACTCAAGATCGATCCCGTCCGGCTCCGGGTTATCAACGAACCGAAGATCGACGAGTCGCTGGGCCTTCCGTTCTCGTCACGCCATTTGATCGAGTGCTTCGAGCTCGGCGCGGAGAAGTTTGGATGGTCCAGGCGCACGTCCGAGGTCGGCACGATGAAGCGCGACGGCTTGACGCTCGGCTGGGGAATGGCCGGGTGCTCGTGGCACGCTGCACGATTCCCCGCCGACGCCAACGTCCAGCTCCGCAACGATGGCACAGCCCGCGTCGCCTGTGGCACGCAGGACATCGGCACCGGTACATACACGATCCTCGCGCAGCTCACTTCGGAGAGGACCGGCGTGCCGCTCAGCAAAGTCGAAGTCGCGCTGGGCGATACGTCACTTCCGGAAGGCCCGCTCTCTGGCGGTTCGATGGTGACCGGGTCGGTGGTCCCGGCCGTCTTTGCAGCTGCAGACAACGCGATCGCGTCGCTGCTTACAATCGCAACGTCAACGCCGGGATCGCCCTTCGAGAAGCGCCAGCCCGACGAGCTGAAATTAGAAGGCGGCCACGTCTTTGTGAAGGCTGACGGTCCGGCTGGCGGCGTGCCATTCGCCGAATTGCTCCAGCGCGCCAACCTCAGCCTGGTCACAGGCAGCGGCAAGTCCGAATCAACATTCGGTAATCCTGAACCGAAGTTCTCGACGCACTCGTTCGGCTGTCACTTCGTGGAGGTCACGTGGCAGCCCGAGATCGCCCAGTTGAGCGTCAGCCGGGTTGTGACTGTCGTCGATGCGGGACGCATTCTCAATCCCCTGGCCGGCCGAAACCAGATCGAGGGTGCAGTCGTGATGGGAATCGGCATGGCGCTTTTCGAACGCACAACTTACGACCCGCAGAACGGCGCGCCCATCAACAGCAATTTGGCCGATTACGTGGTGGCGGTCAGCGCCGACGTGCCGCCGATCGACGTGCATTTCCTCGATTTCCCGGACAAAGAGATTAACGAGCTTGGTGCACGCGGAATTGGCGAGATCGGCCTGGCCGGCATAACCGCTGCGATCACGGCGGCGGGCCACCACGCAACCGGAGTTCGCGTGCGAGAACTGCCGGTGAAGATCGAGAATTTGTTAGCGTGAGACGTTCTCCTCTTCGCAAATGCTCGTGTTGGCCTGGCCCTCACGGATCGGCAAACAATCGGCCGGCGTCGTCAGCGCCGAGACGTGTTCTTCCACTAAAGTCCTTATCGTCACGGCGAGTCAAGTCGGTGATGGCTCGTTTGGTTTACGTCCGAATCAGACGGATGACGGCGTCAGCGACTTGCTTCGGGCTTTCCCGGTGAGGGAAGTGCCCAATACCTTCGAGCAAGAGCCGCTCATATCTTCCGGTAAAATAGACCTCAAGACCCTCCGACTCTTTTGGGTCATCGCAAGAGTCGGACCCGCCTTGAATCATAAGAGTCGGAGTAGACAAACGCTCCACTTCACCGAGCCTCCGCTGCAATGAGTCATAATGTAAATCAACTTCTTCACCCGGCACCCAACGAGCCCGGTACGCGTTCAGCGTAATCGCCACCCAATCCGGATGTGAAAAGCCTTCGGCGGTCGCGGCAAACTCGTCGTCGTCAAACCAGCCTTGAGGACTCCACGTGTCCCATTGTATGCGGGCAAACCCGACCGGATCTTTCCGGACGGCCTCTCTTCCGCCGTCGATACACAGCAGCCACTGATACCAAAATCTCTTCGACTGTTCAAAATCGGGAACGCCGAAGGCGCCGCGCGGCTGATAGCCAAGTGATAGTGCCGCCAATGCTGATAACCGCTCCGGGAACAATGCGGCCATCGTATAAGCGGCACGCGCGCCCCAGTCGTGGCCCACGACGGCGAAGCGTCCGAGTCCCAGGGCATCAGCCAAATCGATTGCATCCTGGGCCATCGCGACAGCTGCTCCGAAACGCGGCGTGTCGTCTGATAGAAATCGCGTCGGCCGCGAACCTCGAAGGTACGGCACGATCGTTCTCCATCCCGCAGCATGGATAGCTTGAGCCACGTGGTTCCAAGCCGCGCGGAGCATCCGGCCATCCGTGGAGCAACATCACAGCCCGTCCGTCCCGAGGCCCGTCGTCCTCGTAGGCGATTTCAAGAAGCGATGTGCGAACAAACTTCAGCATCGTTGTCACGACATCACGAAAGCATCGGCGGCCTAGACTTGTGCGAAGCCGCCATCCACAAACAATTCGGTTCCCGTGATGTAGCTGCTGTCGTCGGACGCGAGAAAGACCACGGCCTTTGCGATCTCATCAGGTGTACCGAGCCGGCCGAGCGGCACACTGTTGGCGATCATCTTCAGCCGTTGCTCCCCCGTTGGTGAGGAAGCCAGCAGATCATTGAGGCCCGGCGTGTCGATAGAGCCGGGGCTGACTGCGTTCACGCGGATGCGGCGATCCTTTAAGTCCGTCGTCCATGTCCGCGCGAACGAACGGACGGCGGCTTTTGTGGCGCTATAGACACTATTCGACGACAACCCTTTGCTTGCGACGATCGACGCATTAAGGATGATTGAAGCGCCATCCGGCAATAGCGGAAGCGCCTTCTGCACCGTGAAAAGCAGGCCTTTTACATTAGTGTTAAAGATCGAATCGTAGAGTTCCTCAGTGACCTGGCCAAAGTTGGCATACTTCGCAATGCCGGCATACGCGAACACAATATCGAGCTTGCCCTTCTCTCGTTTGATTTGCGCGAAGAGGCGATCAAGATCGCTAAGGTCTGACACGTCTCCCTGTACGGCGGTTACATTGCTTCCGATCTCTTTTACCGCCGCGGCTAACTCCGGATCACGGCGGCCGGCGATAAAGACGAACGCACCTTCATTCACAAACTGCTTTGCTGTCGCCAGGCCAATGCCGCTCGTACCACCAGTAACTAATGCAATTTTTCCTTCCAGTTTACCCACGGTATTTCTCCTTGTCCTCAGATCTCTTTGTTGTTTTTAGGCGAGCCTTCCCCCTACGTTTACCAATGCTGGTTTCGGCACTGTATCTGAGACCATCGACGGTCAGTTAGTGGTGTGACGTGCGCCCCATTAAGGCTCCCCAATGACAATTGTTTACGCGGTGAATTGGCTGCTGAACATTATATTGACTCGGAAGATTTGCACAATGTCGGTACTTTAGAACTGCATACGTCGGAAGAGTCGATAGGTTCGTCGATCTGGCTTCTGAATTTGCTCGTCCGGGCGTAGACTGTGGCCAAACGGACAGAGAGCAAAGGAAACAGGGCGGAAGGCAAATTGCAGCTGCGCAGTAAGTTGCGAGCAGGTTGCTTTTGCAGTGTGCGGACTTAAGAAAGGAGAATACATGAGTACGATCACGACCAAAGACGGAACGCAGATCTATTACAAGGACTGGGGCAAAGGACAGCCTGTAGTTTTCAGTCACGGCTGGCCTTTAAGCGCGGACGCCTGGGAAGACCAGATGCTGTTTCTGGGCGAGTACGGATTCCGTTGCATCGCGCACGATCGGCGCGGTCATGGGCGATCCAGCCAGCCATGGACCGGCAACGAAATGGACACTTATGCCGACGACCTCGCGGAGCTGGTCGAAGCGCTGAATCTGAGCGACGCGATTCATGTTGGTCACTCGACTGGTGGTGGCGAAGTCGCCCGTTACATCGGGCGTCATGGCACAAAGCGCGTTGCCAAGGCTGTGCTGATCGGGGCGGTACCGCCGTTGATGCTCAAGACGGACGCAAATCCGGGCGGCTTGCCGATGGAAGCGTTCGATCAGATTCGCGCGGGCGTCCTCGCCGACCGTTCGCAATTCTTCAAGGATCTCAGCTCGCCGTTCTATGGAGCCAACCGGTCAGGCGCCAAGGTCTCGCAAGGCTTGCGCGACTCTTTCTGGCTGCAGGGAATGCTGGCCGGACACAAAGCGGTTTTCGATTGCATCAAGGCCTTTTCGGAAACCGATTTTACGGAAGATCTCAAGAAGATCGACGTGCCTACGCTGATCATGCATGGAGACGACGATCAGATCGTGCCGATCGATGATTCGGCAAAGCTCTCAGCGAAAATCATTAAAGGAGCAATGCTGAAGATCTATCCGGGCGCGCCACACGGCATGTGCTCGACACACAAGGATCAAATCAACGCGGACCTGCTTGGGTTCATTAAGGGAGAAAAATCAGTAGCAGCGTGACAAAGAACATCTAGTAAACGCGAGGCTACAGAAGTGTCCCGATTTGAAATTCTCTGCGCCACCTCTGCGTTCTCTGGGTCTCGGCGGTGAGTGTATTTGAATCTAATTACTCACCGCAGAGACGCCGAGGTCGCTCCGGAACGCGCAGAGAAAAACTGAAATTAGGACACTACCCCAGGCTACACTTCCGGGCGGAACGCTCATGTTCTTTAGTCCGTCGACCTTCACGATCGTGCACGTCGTTATAAGCTTGATCGGGATCGCCTCAGGCCTGGTCGTCGTGTTCGGGCTGCTCGTCGCGAAGAGGCTCAACCGATGGACCGCGCTCTTTCTGGTAAGCACAGTGGCGACGAGCGTGACGGGATTCTTCTTTCCGTTTCATGGAGTTACGCCCGCGATTGTCGTTGGTGTTATTTCACTGGTCGTGTTGGCGGTCGCGATCCTCGCGCGTTATGCTCGTCACCTCGCCGGGGCCTGGCGTTGGATCTACGTGGTCACTGTCATGATTGCCCTCTATCTGAATGTCTTCGTTTTGATCGTGCAGCTTTTCCAGAAGGTGCCGGCCCTGAAGGCCCTGGCGCCAACGCAGTCTGAGCCACCATTCGCTGTCACGCAGCTCGTCGTGCTGGCTCTTTTCGTTGTGCTCACTATCATCGCGGCGATCAAGTTTCGCGGTGAGCAGCTCCGGGTGGTTTAACCCTTGTGATCAATCACCGGGGCATTAGCCCGACCGTAAGGGAGGGCCCCTGTGTAAAGACCGGGCCCTCCCTTACGGTCGGGCTAGTGCCCCAAGACACTGCTAAAGAGGCTTCTATGAAAACTTTCATGCGTGCGTTGCTCAGCGGCGTAGCGATACTCGTTCTTGGGCTAACGGCGAATATCGCCGCACAGAATCGGATCGGTATAGATGATCGTTTCGCGGTCGTCAACGGAGTCAGGCTTCATTATTTGATCGCGGGAACAGGCGACCCAGTGATCTTGCTGCACGGCTATGCGGAAAACAGCCACATGTGGCGGCCATTAATTCCTGAACTTGCAAAAACTCATACGGTAATCGCACCGGACCTGCGCGGGTTCGGCCAGTCTTCCAAACCGAGTGGTGGCTACGACAAGAAGACCATGGCCCAGGATGTTCATGCGCTCGCCGTCTCTCTCGGGTATCACCTCACGATTGTCGTCGGCCACGATATCGGATTGATGGTCGCTTATGCCTACGCGGCGCAGTACGCGGCCGAAGTCGATCGGATCGTTTTGATGGATGCGTTTCTTCCCGGCGTTGGTGATTGGAAAAGCGTCTGGCTGCTAAGAGACTTGTGGCACTTTCATTTTTACGGCGAGACGCCACTCAAGTTAGTTGCGGGACGCGAACGAATCTATTTCGAGCACTTCTGGAATGACTTCGCCGCCAACCCAAAACATTCTGTGCCCGAAGCGGATCGTCGGTTCTACGCAGCGGCTTATGCGCAACCCGGCGCCATGCGGGCCGGCTTCGAAGTGTTTCATGCTTTTGAGCAGGATGCGAAAGACTTTGCGGAATTTGCGCGAACCAAACTAACGATGCCCATGCTGGTCCTTGCGGGCGAGAAAGCATCGGGCAATTTTTTGATTGAGCAAGGGCGTCTGGTCGATTCAAATGTGCAGGGAGTTGTCATCAAAGGCTCTGGTCATTGGTTGATGGAAGAAGCACCGCAGCAGGTTATCCCGCTGCTCGGGGCCTTCATTAATAAATCCAAGTAGAACCCGAGACCGACCGATCACTCTTTGCAATACCGTTCTTCTACTTGTTTGCGTGCTTGCCGCAGCGACAGAATCACCAGCGAACCGGCGACCGCTGAGCAACACAGATAGATCATGCCACCATAAAAGGATCCGGTTGCTGTGTTGATGTATCCAGTGATGTAAGGTCCAAAAAATCCGCCCAGATTACCAACTGAATTTATTAGACCGATCGAGGCCGCCGCCGCTGAGCCGGCGAGGAACCTGGTAGGCAAGGTCCAAAAGACGGGTAGATAACAATTCAATCCGGCGCACGCCACGCACAACATCGCAATAGCAAGGCCTGGTCTCTGCGCCAACACCGCGCTCCATTTAACACCATGCACAGCAGAGCCAGGCCCCAGGGTATGGCCGTGATGAAACCGACTCCAAGGTTCGAATACCCGGAGGCCTTCTTCACCAGAGTTGGCAACCAAAAGGTAAGACCATAGGCGCTGGTAATTACCAGGAAATAACCAAGAGCCAGCAGCAGAACCTCCCGATGTCTAAAGGCGGCGAATATGCGCAGCGGGTTAGATTGCAGTTTTACCTTTTTCTCATTCTCCAGTTCTGCCGTTATCCAGTCGCACTCTTCATCCGGTAGCCAGCGAGCCTGTTTGGGCCAGTCTGTTAAGTAAAAGATTGTGACCACGCCAAAGATTACTGCGGGCACTCCCTCCAAAATAAAAAGCCAGCTCCAGCCCCTGAGCCCGAGCCAATTTATTCCCAACAGCATACCCGAGAGCGGCGAACCGAGAATATTGGAAATCGGTATTGCCGCCATAAAGAAAGCCACAGCCTTGGCTCGATCGGCATAACGAAACCAATGGCTGAGATACACGATGATGCCGGGAAAGAAGCCGGCTTCGGCCGCGCCCAGAATGAAGCGAACAACGTAGAACTGCATGGGCGTTTTGATGAAGCCCATGGCTATCGCCAGCAGACCCCAGGTGATCATAATCCGCGCAATCCACTTTCGTGCACTCCAATGTTCCACAATCAGGCTGCCGGGAATCTCGAGCAGGAAATAGCCGATGAAGAATATACCGGCGCCGAAACCGTAGACCTCCGCGGAGAAGCCCAGATCTTTGCTCATCTCGAGGGCGGCATAGCCCACGTTAACGCGGTCCAGAAAAGCAATGATGTAAATGAAAAAGAGGTAAGGCAGGATGCGACGCGCGATGCGCCGGCGCGCTCGTGCGGCAACCGCGGGCATTGCGGAAGATAGGGTTATCGTGGCATCCATTCAAATTTTACCGAACTGGTAAATGATGCCGAAAGGATTTGTTGACGAAGCTTTGCGGAAGCCATCGATTCAGCGCCGGGAATCTTACACTCCGTATCCTGCTGCAACAAGCACCGCAGTGGATCCATAGAGCCCGCAATCAGGAGTACTATTGGCCGGATCACACGGATACTTGCGCTGCTTCAAGATGATTGTTCTCTCTTCTCCCTTTGGGAAAAGGGCCGGGGATGAGGGTTTGGGAGCGGAATCTATTTTCTTATTTAAAGAGTAAGCGATGAGTGATGAGTGGCGAACACGCACCTACGATGACAGCCTGCTCTCGCAAATGAAAAAGGCCGCTCGACTTGAGCGGCCCTTTTTGTTGGAAGTTCACGGCTGGTTTGTTTTAGCGACGAGTAGTTGCAGACATGCGGCCGTTGGTTTGTTTCGCCTGGAATTGCTGCCAGTAGGCCTGAACGAAGTCAAGCTGCTTTCCATGACCATTGCTGGTATAGAAATCGTATTGCTTCATCTCAGCGTAGGCCTGGTCATAGTTCCAATGATCGTGATTGAAACGATATATGGCGCCCATCATTCCGGTGCGATGCCGTCCACCCGCGCAGTGCACGTAAAACTTGCCGGTAGCAGGATTATTTGCAACCTTCAAAAACGCGCTTATCTGTTCCGCGCTGGGAGACTCTTTGTCAACGATGGGAATGTTCACGTAGCGCATTCCAGCAGCCTCAACGGCGGGCTGTTCGCGGTCCCGTGAGTTGTCAGTCAAATCAATGACTGTCTTGATACCAAGTGCCGCAAGGTTTCTAAAGTCCTGGGATTTTGGCCGCGCGCCGCGATAAAAATTCTGGTCCATCTGGCCAAAGTTACTGATTTTGATATTGGGGAAACTGCCTCCCGTTCCCTTGGCAAAAGAGAGTGCGGAAAACGCGAAAACAAGCGCCAGTGTGGCAATGATCGGAGAAGACTTTCTAATAGATTTCATCTTAAAACTCCTCAAGTGAATCGAACAGGTTGATAACAGTCGGCCTCCAAGGCCATTAATCGAAACAACGCTGCCGGGGGGATTATTTGATTCCTGAGTTTCGGGGCACCCAAAAAGGCAATTACCAGAAGGGAAGAAATTCTCATCAAACAACCGACAATAAGATTCACAAATTGCTCACGTCGTTGCCACAAAGTCTTTCCAATCCGATGTACCTTTTCGTCGCCAAACATCCTATTTGAGTACCTATTAGGAAGAATTGAGAATGGACTTTCGAGTAGTGCCCCGGCGATCAAAGCGAGCGGCAAAGCCGCCGCTCTTAGAAGATTGCAATTTCCACTGACGGGTAACACGCTTAGCGCATTTCTCGGTATCATCGCCGTCTTCTTTTAGCCTTCGTGTTTCTGTTCTTCGCCTTTTGCGATTTGCCCCTGGCTTTTGCGGCTTTCTTCGTCGGATGGTGCGCTTCCTTAACGGGCGCACTGACTTCGTCTAACGAAGCTGTGATCAGTTCGTCGTTCGGTCGCACACCATCAACGAAGGTAAACACGTGATAATTGGCGCTTCGCTCGCGTAAAACTTCAATTCGCCCGTGGTTTTTCATGCGCGCGAGTTCGGTCATCAGGAAAGACTGTTCGGCGGCACTCATGTAACGATAGTCGATGTCGAATGCCAGGCCCGTCGAGTGTGGTGGCGTATCGATAAGTACTGCATTCCGGTTCACCTTGCTCAATGCATGCTGGTATTGTTCCGGTCTGACCAGCGAACTTACAGGTAAAGGACGATCAAACGCGCGGTGGTAATCCGTCGCTATCTGTTCCAGGACTTTGAAGGCTTCAGGTCTCAGCGATCTGAGCAGGCTGATCTTCATCGCCTGGCGGTCAGAGGGGACGTCGATGTCATAGGTTCTTCCGCCGAAATTCTTTGCCAGCGATCGTAGCGTTTCGTAATCGTGTAACAATCTCTGGCGACTGTCTGGCTGTCCGTAGAATTGGTCCAACAGCGCTTTCTCTTCATCTGTCGATTTCAATTCCTGCTGCCGCGCCGTGACTTGTTTTTGCAACTCCTTTTGTTTGGTGCGGTCGCGTTTCTTCAGCGCGCCCAACTGAACTTTCAAATTCGCGATCGAGCTCAGTAGGTTCGCGCGCGTCGCGTCGATGCGCGCATACTCATCCCGCAGTTGTCCTTCGTTATAAAGTCCGATGCTCTGATCGTTTGCATACCTGCTGAACGCGCCCTCGTCTGCCTTCGCGCCGACACCGAACAGGATGTACGTATCAGTGACGGCTGGCACCGGAACGATTTCGCCGCGCTCGATCATCGCTGCGAGATCCACAAAGTCCTGACAGGATTGGATATTGTGTTTCCGAACCTCAGCGACCTGGGTAGCCAGGAACCAGTGCCGGTCCTGGTAATGCCGCAGCTCTGGCGGAACTTCGGCTGCGGCCTGTCCCTTGGTCGCCTCGCCTCGATCCTCTTTGACTTTGTCTATCGCCCGCGCCCATTGATCGGCGTTCGTGTTGCTTGCTGAACTGGAGATGTTGTTCGCCGGTTGGTCGTGCCGTCTTGGAGCAGTAAAGTGCAGCAGCGCCCACACAGCGACGCCCGTTGCGGCAGTTGCAAGGATAATCAGGACTAGCCTGGTAATTGTTTTCATGAACAAGACCCAGCGAAACATGAGATGAGTCCGTGGACCGACGCGGCTCATCAAGACTGCCAGAGGTTTGATGCAAATTTCGGGCAAAGAGTCCCGCGCAGCAAATCCGTGCCGTGAGCGCTGTCTCTTGAGCGAAT
>WNFI01286669.1_pt2 | contig 13142 bp, 13 predicted proteins | sample 5400471 | NCBI WGS metagenome assembly WNFI01 (sample SAMN13153348, study PRJNA577476) | soil metagenome | isolation source: 100 cm saprolite on Douglas fir-dominated hillslope | place: USA:California | collected 2013-09-17
CAGCTCTTCCACGATCTTCGCGCCCGCCGCTTTCGCTCTTTGGAAATGAGCATCAACATCCTCGACAAACACCGTCAAGCTCTGCGTCCGGAAGCCGAGTTGCGCCGGGCTCCCGCTTCCTGCTCGCGCCCGATTAACCATGATCCACGCGTTGCCCAGATGTAGCTGCGCGCCGCTGACCGGCCCTCTTAGCTCGCCATAGCGGTAGTGCTCCGTGAAGCCAAACGTCTTCGTCAGCCAGGCAATCGCCTCCGCAACATCCCGATAAACCACGTGTGGCAGCACCGTATCCGTCGGCACAGACCGATTCGCGATCATCGCCTTACCTCCCATTCAACAGACCGGAGAACATCTAGATCTCCGCTTATTCAGCGTGCAAAACCTTATAGTAGGCGAGGACACAGCCGCCGTCGATCATCCGGCATTCCGTGAGCGCCAATTTGACGCGATGACCGGGATCGCGAAACGTGGGAATTCCTGAGCCGAGCAAAATCGGGTGAATGTTCAGGCCGATTTGATCCACCAAGTCCGCAGCCAAGAGCGACTGCGCCAGTTCGCCTCCGCCCATCAGGCAGATTCCCTTTCCTGGCCGTCGCTTGAGATCGCGCACGAACTCCACCGCGTCGCCCGCCACCAATTCGACACTCGGATCGTCGATGGCCTGCAGGGTCCGCGAAAAAACGTAGCTGCGCATCGCCACTTTCCCCGCGCGGCCCGTTTTCTTCTTTGCATTCTTGCTGCCCGCACGGCCCTGCGAGGCAGCCACCTGGTAAGTCTTTCGTCCCATCAGGATCGTGTCGACGTTCTTCCAGTAGTCCTTCGTCACCTCCCGCACGTCCTTGCTGAAGTGCAGCCAGTCGATGGCGCCATGCGCGCCGGCCAGAAATCCGTCCAGGCTGACAGCTCCGCCATAAGTCACTGTGCGCATAGTCTCCGTCCTTTCCTCTGCTGTATTCGCAACGCTCAGGTTGCCCTGAGATGGGATACTCTTCGCTGGACGCTCCAACGTGTCGAGGTGACCTATTACATTAGGCTGAGCGGGTCCATGTCCACCAGCACGGCGGTTTGCGGGATTTCTTTCATGTCGCAAAAGGTCATCGCGCCGCTCAATACATTGGCCAGCACCGAACGTCTTGGAGACTTCAACAGGAATTGGAAGCGATGCTCGCGCTTCAATCGCGCCAGGGGTGCGGCGGCGGGGCCCAGGATGCGCAGCCCCTTACCGTCGTGCGGAGAAAAATATTCGGAGAGCTGGCGCGACCAGCGAATCGCTTTCTCCAAATCCGTGTCGCGGACAATCACATTCGCCAGCGAGGTAAACGGAGGATAGGCCATCACGCGGCGGAATTGCGTTTCGCGCTCGTAGAATGCCGGGTAGTCCTGCTTCACGGCATCCTGAATCGCGTAATGCTCCGGATAAAATGTTTGGATCAAAACGCGCCCCGGCAATTCCCCGCGGCCCGCGCGCCCGGCAACTTGCGTGAGCAGTTGGAACGTTCGCTCGGCAGCGCGAAAGTCCGGCAGGCTTAGCGAGGAATCCGCGCTGACTACGCCAACTAGCGTGACGCGCTGGAAATCGTGGCCTTTCGCGAGCATTTGCGTGCCGACCAGAATATCCAGCGCGCCGCTGGCGAACGCCCCGAGTGTTTCCTGATACTGCCGCTTGGTGCGCGCCGTATCGCGGTCCAGCCGCGCGATGTGCGCGCCGGGAAATTCCTTGCGCAATCGTTCTTCCAGGTGCTCGGAGCCTTCGCCGAAAAAATAAACATAGTTGGACTGGCACTTCGGGCACTGTTTCGGAATCGGCTTCAGCGACCCGCAGTAGTGGCATTCCAGGCGGTTGCGCTGTTTGTGATGCGTCATGGAAATGCTGCAGTTTTCGCATTGCACCGACGCGCCGCAGCTCCGGCACAGCACGGACCAGGAATAGCCGCGGCGATTGATCAGCACCAGTGCTTGCGTTTTTTGCGCCAGACACTCCGCAATACCGGCGTGCAGCGCGGCGCTGATCGGGCTGGTCTGGTGCGTCTTCGCGAAGTCCTCGCGCAGATCGACAATTTCCACGCTGGCCATGGCGCGCTGCTCCACGCGCGAAGCCAGGGTCAGCAATTCGTATTTTCCGCTGCGCGCGTGATGGTAGCTCTCGAGCGACGGCGTCGCCGAGCCCAACAACGCCGCCGCGTTTTCCATTTTCGCGCGCACGATGGCGACATCGCGTCCGTGGTAGCGCGGCGTTTCTTCCTGCTTGTAGCTGCTCTCCTGCTCTTCATCGACGATAATGAGACCGAGATTTTCGAGCGGCGCAAAAATCGCGGAGCGCGTACCGACGACCACGCGCGCTTCGCCGTTGCGCACGCGCCACCATTCGCGCGCGCGTTCCACGTCGCTCAGCGCGGAATGCAGCACGGCCACGCCTTCGAATCGCGCGCCGAACCATGCGCGGCATTGGCGGCCGATCCACAGGGTCAGCGCAATTTCCGGGACAAGAATGATCGCCGTTTTGCCGCGCGCCAGCGTCTCCTGCACGGCGCGCATGTACACTTCGGTTTTGCCGCTGCCGGTGACGCCGTGCAGCAAGAGCACACCGAATTCCCCCAGCTCAAAGCGCGCGCGAATTAATTTCATCGCGCTCTCCTGCTCTGCGTTTAATTCGTGAGCTGGCGGCATGTAGCCCGCGTCAAATGGGTCCTCCGCCGGGTCAACGCGCTCCTCCCAGCTCTCCAGCAAACCGTCGCGCAACATCCGCTCCACCACACTTCGCGAAACCTGCGCGACACGGAGCAATTGCGCCAGCGGCAATGGCCCGCGCGCCGCCAATGCGGCTTTGACGCGGTCATTCTTCGAATCGGACGCAGGCGGCTGCGCCGTTTGCGCGACACTCGCGACACCTTTCCATGCAATCACGCGTTGCGTCTTGGCGTTGCGCCCGAGCATCGATTCGCGAATTTCGATCAAGCTCGCGCGCCGCAACCGCTGCACCGCGGCATCATCCAAGCCAAGCTTGACTGCCGAAACGAATGGCATCACGCCGCCTTTGTCGCGGAGCTGCAAAAGCAAAGCGTGCTGTTGCGGATTCAGGGCGCGCGTCGCCGCGGCATCTTTGTCTGCGGCTTCGCGTCCGGAGGCCGTGAGCACGATCTGACGCTCGATACGCAGTTCCGTGACCGGAGGCAGCATCGCGCGAAACGCTTCGCCGATGGGCGCGAGGTAATAGCCTGCGATCCAGTGACCCAGCTCAATCAGTTTCGGAGTAAGCGCCGGAAGAAAATCCAAGATCTTAGTGATTTCTCGGATCTTCGTACTTGGCGGCGGGTGCTGCACGCATTCTACGACCACGCCGACAAGCGACTTGTTGCGAAACGGCACCAGTACACGGCTGCCCGGCTGCACGGAGTCGCGCAGCGCGAGATCGAGTACGCTGTTGAGTGGGAGCAAACATTGAGGTCCTTCAGCGAACCTCATCGGTTCGCTTCAGGATGACACAGTGCTCCCAGTTGCACTAGATGCGAAGGCTTCAGCGGCTCATCAGATAGATGCCCGCGAAAATCGAGGCGATGCCGGCCCACTGCCAGCGCGAAACGTGTTCGCGCAAAACGATCGCGGCAAGAGCGACCGTGACTGCTCCGTAGAGCGAGCCGAGCACGCTGATCACCGCGACTTGCTCGATCTGCATGGCGCGGTTGCTCAGCACGAATGCGCTGGTGTCTCCCGCGCCCATGCCCAGCGAAATCCAGCGGGTGTTGCGCGGAAGTCCAATCGGTTGCCTGGCGAAAAGAATGATAGCGGTAACGATCACCGTGCAGGTCAAGCGAATCATCCAAACGGTTTGCGGAGCGCCCACGCGCGGAATGACGCGAGTGCCGAGCAGCCAGAAAAGGACTCCGAATCCAACCGCCGAACACAGCGCCCAGGCAATTCCTTTGCCGCTGCGACGTACTGCTTCCGCGTCATTCTGGTCCGGCGCTCTCTCCCCGCCGGCGACAAGCAGCACGCCGATCATCGTGCAGACGATTCCGATGGCGCGTGGGACGCTGAGGCGTTCGCCGGAGAGAAGCGACAGCGAGACGCTCAGCACCGGATAACTTGCAGAAAGCGGCGCGACCACAGCCATTTTGCCGATTTCGAACGAGCGGTAGAGGCTCAGCGTGGAGACGGCATTGACGCTGCCCGCAAGAATGCCCCAGGCCCACGGCTGCCAGCCTGAGCCGTCCGCGAGATGGCCCCAGCCGCCGAGCCACGGCAATGCGATGGTTAGCAAAATGAATCCGAGCAACTGCATGTACAGCATGGCGCGCAGCGTGCCCATGCGATGGGTGGCGAAACGCGCGAGAAAATCCGACCTTTCGCGCTGGGGTTGCGTAGCAAGTACGCGGGGTGATACGTGGCCATCAGTTTTCTTCCGCGAAAGTCGAGCCATTCTCCACGGAAATGAGAGATGCCGCGATTGGTTTCCAGCAAAGTCTGCGCAGCGACGCTTCCGAGACAGACAATCACTTTTGGAGAGATGGCGTCGAGCTGGCGTAGCAAAAATGGCGAGCAGGTCTCGACTTCATCTTTTTCCGGGGTGCGATTTTCCGGCGGACGGCATTTCACGACGTTGCAAATGTAGACGTCTTGACGCTGCAGGCCCATAGCTTCGATCATCTGCGTCAATAATTTTCCCGCGCGCCCCACGAAGGGCAATCCTTGCGCGTCTTCATCACGGCCGGGGCCTTCGCCCACGAAAACGAGCTCGGCTTTGGGATTTCCATCGCCGAAGACGAGCTTGGTGCGGCCGCGATGCAGCTTGCAGCGGGTACAATCGCCGAGATCAGTCTGAATCTTCAGCAGCGTGTCGTCCGGGATTCTGTTCATGGCCTCGAATAGCGAAGGGCTGCGGATAGCGGTCGAAATAGAAGAGCTGGATTCCGATGTCTTGATAAAACGTCAATCGCTTGGTGAGTTTCTCTTGAAGAGCTTCAGGGATGCGCTCGGCCATGGGTTCAGACGGCGGAGCGTTGCGCGGTTCGCGAGGTGGAGCGCAGGCGCACAACTTCATCGAGAATGCGCTGCGCGACTTCGCTCTTGCTCATGCGCGGCAGCGCGAGGTCGCGGCCATCGCGCGCGAACAGCGTGACGACGTTGGTATCGTGGTCAAAACCGGAGCCTTCCGCGGTGACATCGTTAGCGACCATCAAGTCGGCATTCTTGGCGGCGAGTTTCTGGCGCGCGTTTTCCGCGACGTGGTCCGTTTCGGCGGCAAAGCCGACGATGAATCGCTGGCCTTTGTTTCGCGCCACCGATGCGAGGATATCGGGAGTGGGCTCAAGCGGGATTGTCGTGGATTCATTGTTGCGCTTGATTTTCTGCCCGCTGGGTTCGGCGGGACGATAGTCCGCAACGGCGGCGGCGAAAATCGCGATGGAGCAGCCCGCAACTTTTTCCAGAACAACGCGATGCATGTCTTGCGCGCTTTGCACGTCAATGCGCTCGACGCCCGAGGGCACATCGAGCGAAGTGGGTCCACTCACCAGAATTACGTGCGCCCCGCGGCGCGCTGCAGCCTCGGCAACGGCGTAGCCCATCTTGCCGGAGGAGCGATTGGTCAGATAGCGCACAGGATCCACGTTTTCCCGGGTCGGACCGGCGGTGACCAGCACCGTTTCTCCGGCCAGGTCGCGCACGGCGTGCAGCGCTTCGTGCACGGCGGCGACGATCGCTTCCTGCCCCGCGAGCCGGCCCGCGCCGGTCATGCCGCAGGCGAGATAGCCTTCGTCGGGATCGACAATCTTGACGCCGCGCGCGCGCAGCATCTCGACATTTTCTTGCGTGGCGGCGTGATTCCACATATTTACGTTCATTGCCGGGGCTACAACCACGGGCGCGGTGCTCGCAAGGTACAGCGTCGTCAGAAAATCATCGGCGATGCCGCGCGCGAACTTTGCGAGGATGTCAGCGGTAGCGGGCGCGACCAAGAGCAGGTCGGTGCGCTGCGCGACGGCGATGTGCTCGATGGCGCTTTCGAGGTTGGCTTCGCCGCCGGATTCGGCGAAAAGATCGGTGATGACTTTTTGGCCGGTCAACGCGGCGAAGGTCAGCGGGGTGATGAACTCGCGCGCGCCGCGCGTCATCACCACCTGCACGCTGAAGCCGTCTTGTTGCAAGCGGCGCACAAGTTCCGCGGCTTTGTATGCCGCCACTCCGCCGGTGACGCCGAGGGTGATTCGCATTTGCGTCAGATTCGGGCGCCTCCTGCAACGCCCGTACTGCTAAGAAAAAGATTTAACACAGAGGACACAGAGAGGGCACAGAGGTCGCAGAGAAGAGACGATTTGAGACGCGCGCCCATTGACCCTACTTGCGGCGCTTGTTGCCGTCTTTGTCTTCGTCGATCGATGGCGGTTCGACGAAGTCGTATTCTATCAGGCCGTTCTCGAGTTCTTCACACGCGATGCGCGTGGCTTTCAGCGTTCTGGGATTCTCGAGCAGCGGCGGCGCGCCCGCCATGATCTGGCGCGCGCGGCGCGCCGCAAGCACAACGTAAGCAAACTGGCTCTCCGGAGCTTTCGTCAGCACAGTCATCATCTAGTCTTTCCCTCCAAACGATGCCAGAAGTGTTTCGACTCGCGGGCGCCGCCGAATGCTGGAGCAGCGCAGCGCGATCACAATGGCCTGCGACTCGCGGCCGGCACGTTCGACGTCGTCATTCACCACGCAATAATCGTACTTGCCGAATTCCGCAATCTCGTCACGGGCTCTTGCGAGCCGGCGCTTGATTTCCTCGCCTGAATCCTGACCGCGGCTGCGCAGTCGGCGTTCCAATTCCCCGCGCGAAGGCGGCAAAATAAAAATCGCCACGGACTCCGGAAGCTTCTGCTTCACCTGCGCGGCGCCTTGCACGTCGATTTCCAGCACAAGGTCGAGACCTTTTTTTCGCGATTCCTCCAACCACTTTTTCGGAGTGCCGTAGGAATGTTTGCCGAAGACACGCGCATACTCCAGGAACTCACCGCGCTGGACCATAGCCTCGAATTCCGCGTCAGTAACAAAATCATAACACTTCCCACTGGCCTCGGTCGCGCGGCGCGGCCTTGTGGTACACGAAACCGAAGGCATCGTCCCGGGCAGCTCCAAAATTTTCTGCACCAGAGTCGACTTCCCCGAGCCGGATGGGCCGGACACGATCAGCAGCAGCGGTGCAATCTCGTTCGCCGCAGTCATTCGATGTTCTGCACCTGTTCGCGCAGCTTTTCGATCTCCGCGCGAATTTCCAGGGACAAACCGGTGATGGCCAGCGCTTCGGTCTCGACGCCGGGGGTTTTCGAGAGCATGGTATTGGCTTCGCGGTGCATCTCCTGCAGCAGAAAATCCAGTTTCTTGCCAAGCTCGCCGGCGCCATCGAGAAGTTTCGCGAACTGTTGCAGATGGCTGCGCAGGCGATCGAGTTCTTCGCTGATGTCGCTGCGCTCGGCGAGCAGCGCGGCTTCTTGCGCGAGGCGCGCGGGCTCGATGCCGGTGCCGTTCAGGAGTTCCTTGAGACGCGTTTGCAGGCGGCGCGCAAAAGCGGGTGTCAGTGCCTTGGCGAGATCGCGAACCTGGTCGGCTTGTTGGCCGATGCGCGCCACGCGCGTGCGCAATTCTTCCGCGAGGTGGCGGCCTTCGGCATGACGCATGTCATCGAGCTTGAGCAAAGCCTCGCGCAAGCAAGCGTCCAGCGCCTCGCCAAGCTGATCCTGTTCTTCGTCGGTTTCCGGCAGCGGTGGCGCGAGTCCTCCGATTACGCCGGGCAAGCGCAAGAGAGACACTACGTCCAGACCCGCGTCGCTTCCCAACTGGCGGCGGAGCTCTTCGGCGGAGTGCGCGTAGGCTTGCAGCAAGTCGCGGTTGACCTGGACGGGCACGGCCGCTCCGGGCTGCACGTTGACGTTGACGTCGATATGCCCGCGATGAATTCGCTCGCGCACGATCTGGCGCAGGCGCAACTCGTAAACGTCGAAGCCCTCGGGCAAACGGAAGCGCACATCCAGAAAGCGGTGGTTGACGCTTTTCACGCTGACCCCGGCAGTTTGGCTGGCGTGCGCGGAGGCTTTTTGGCTCATAAGGGTTCACTCGCCCGGGAACTATTTTGCTGGATGTTTTGCGCCGGCGCCAACACGTCGTCGTCCGCGAACTGCAGATCGTGCAAGCGGGCGTATGTTCCGCCGCGAGCCATCAATTCGGAGTGCGTTCCGCGCTCGCGGATCTGGCCATCTTCCAGCACAAGAATAATGTCCGCGCGACGAATGGTAGCCAAACGGTGCGCGATGACAAAGGTGGTGCGCCCAACCATCAAATTGCCCAGCGCGCGCTGCACGTTCGTCTCCGACTCGGCATCGAGTTCAGAGGTGGCTTCATCGAGAATGAGGATGGGCGAATTTTTCAGAATGGCGCGGGCGATGGCGATGCGTTGGCGCTGGCCGCCGCTGAGCCGAGTGCCGCGCTCACCGATCACGGTGTGGTAACGCTGCGGCAATTCCATGATGAAATCGTGGGCCAAGGCCGCTTTTGCGGCGTCAATCACGCGCTGCTCGGAAATATCCTTCAAGCCGTAGCTGATGTTGTTCCACACCGTATCGTGGAACAATATATTTTCCTGTGTGACCATGGCAATCTGCTCGCGCAGGGATTTGATAGTGACACCGCTGATGTCCACGCCGTCGATACGAACGGAGCCGGAGGTGGCCTCGTATAAACGCGGCAGCAGATTGACCAAAGTCGTTTTTCCCGCACCGCTCGAACCGACCAAGGCGATCACTTCTCCGCGGCGCGCGCGAATGCGAATGCCCTGCAGGATCACTGCGTCGTCGCGGCCGTAGGAAAAGCTCACGTCCTCAAATTCGATTTCACTCGTGAAGGGCGGCAGCGGCGGCGCGCCGGGCTGCTCGCTCCTTTCCTCCTGTTGATCCAAATAAGAAAAGACTTGAGCGCTAGCGCCCTGCGCATACTGAAACTGCTGATAGACCTGGCCGATGCGTTTCAAAGGCATGTAGGTGTTGAACATGGCGTAGAGAAAGGCCAGAAAAATACCGGGCGTCATCTGGTGGGCTTTGATCCGGTCGCGCGCGTACAAAAGGAGCATGGGAATGACGACGGCGCCGAGCAGATCCATCAGCGGCGCGGTGGCTACCGCGGCGCGCACCCAGCGCATACTCTCACGCAGCAAGCGGCGCGAAGCATCGCGGAATTTACGGATCTCGAAGTCCTCCATGCCAAAGGCTTTCACCACGCGATTGCCGCTCACCGTCTCCTGCAAAATTTGGCTTAGCTCGCCGAGGCGGCTCTGGCTGCTTTCCGCGGAATGGCGGATCTTTCTGCCGAATTTTCCAACGGGAAAAACAACCAGCGGAAGAACGACGCCGACGGCGAGCGTCATCTTCCAATCGATGTAAAACATCACGGCCAGAAAAACGATGAGTGTGAAGCTTTTTTGAAAGAGATCGGAGAGATATTCAGAGAGCGCGATGCGAGTCTTTTCAATGTCGTTGATCACCGCGGACAGCACGCGCCCCGCGGGGTGGTGCTGAAAAAACCCGATGGGCTGGCGAATGATTTTCGCGTAGACCTGGTTGCGCAGGTTGGTGATGGCGGCATGACCGGCGTACTGGATTTCGGTTACGCCAAAATATTCGGCTACGCCCTTGGAAATGAAAAGCACAACGAGGGTGAGGCTGAAAATCGTCCAAACGTTGTGAATGCGCGCGGGGAAAAACTGATTTAAGTAGATGGTGCGGCCGCCGGAAATGGTGAAGAGGGGGAGCAGCGAACTGGCCGCGGTGGGGGTTAGCACGTAGTCCCACGCGATGCGCGCCATGAACGCGACGAGGCCTTCGGCGATGGCGACGAAAGCCACAAGCAGGACGCCAATGGCCAAGCGGAACGTGTATGGCCGCACGTAGCTGAAAAGCCTCTTTAATTGTGGTGAGAACAGCGATGCCACGCTTCTGGGTCCCCCGGCTGTGCACTTGGTACGCTATTCGCCGTGCGGCGGTGTGTCAAGTTTTGGAGAGCGCGCATATCACTGCGATGCGGCGCAAGAGCCGATTTATTTGTCGATGTCGCGGTGGACGACTTTGACGGAGTAACCGTGCTTCTCCAGCGATTTCTTTACCGCTTCGCCGAGCATCACCGAACGGTGCTTGCCTCCGGTGCATCCCAACGCGATGGTGAGATAACTTTTTCCTTCCTGGATGTAGTGCGGGATCAAATAAATAAGCAAGCCCTCGATGCGCTTCAAAAACTCACCGGTCTGCGGAAACGAGCGGATGTAGCGGCGGACTTTCGGGTCCTTGCCGGTGAAGCGCCGGAGGCGCGGAACGAAATGGGGATTGGGCAAGAAGCGCACATCGAAAACCAAATCGGCATCGCTGGGCACACCGTAGCGATAGCCAAAGCTGACGACGGAAACGAGCATGGGACGCTTGTCGGGATTCTTGAAGCGCTCGGTGACAAAGTGGCGCAGCTCGTGCACGTTGAATTGCGAAGTGTCTATGACCACATCGGCGAGTTTGCGGATAGGCTCCATCATCGAGCGTTCCTGGCGCAGGCTTTCGCGGACGGAAACATCTTTTCCGAGCGGGTGCGGGCGCCGCGTCTCGCTGTAGCGCCGTAAGAGCGAATCTTCGCTGGCATCGATGAACACCAGAGCAACGGGGTGATCTTTGCGCAGGTGCTTAAGGAGCGGCGGCAATTTTTCGAGCTGCGTTCCCTCGCGCGCATCGACCAATAGTGCGGCGCGCGCGAAATCGCCTTCGCCGGCGGAGTGCAGCTCCGCAAAGATGGGAATCAGGTCGACGGGAAGGTTGTCGACACAGTAGAAGCCCATGTCTTCGAAGGCCCTGAGTACGGTGCTTTTTCCGGAGCCGGAGAGTCCGGTGAGAATAACGAGCTGGCGCGCTTCGCGTCTCTCTGGCGGTTTCACAGGGTGCGGCCGCTCAGTTTTTTACCCGGCGCTGGTGGGTGCTGGGGATGCGCATATCTTCGCGATATTTTGCGACGGTGCGGCGCGTGACGTGAATGCCGGTATCGTCGAGCTTTTTGGCAATTTGATCGTCGGTGAGCGGCTTGGTGCCGTCTTCTTCCTCGATCATTTTCTTGACCACGCGCTTGAGCGTGAGCAGCGACATGCCGCTGCCTTCCGGACCGTTCACCGATTCGCTGAAGAAGGAGCGCAATTCGAGCACGCCTTGCGAGGTGTGCGCGTACTTGCTGGCCACCGCGCGGCTCACCGTCGAGGGATGCACGCCGACTTCCTCGGCGACTTCCTTGATCATCATGGGCTTCAGCGCATCGGGACCGTGATCGAGGAATTCGCCTTGCCGTGCGATGATGGACTGGCAGACGCGCAAGATAGTGTGTTTGCGCTGCTCGATGTTTTTCATCAACTGAATCGCGGCGGTGAATCTTTCTTTCACGTAGTTGCGCACGTCGCGATCGGCGGCGTCGCGCACCAGCAAGCGGCGGTAGGTCGGGCTCAAGCGCAATTGCGGCATGTCGTCTTCATTCAGGAAGGCTTGCCACTGATCGTCGACTTTGCGGAAATAGACATCCGGCTCGACGAGGCGAGGCTCGGCTTTGTTGTAGCGGAGTCCCGGCCGCGGATCGAGCTTCTTGATGACATCGAGAGCGCGTTTTACGACCTCCAGCGGGCGATTCAGAGCCCGCGCGATTTCCTTTAGCTGGTTCGACTGCACCTGCTTCAGATGTTCGGAGACGATCTGCTGCGCCAGCGTATTCTGCGGATCGAAGGCTTTCAGTTGCGACAGCAGGCACTCGCGCAAATCCTTGGCGCCCACTCCGATGGGATCAAAATCCTGAACGACGGCGATGGCATCGTCCAAATCATCCTGGGAATATTTTCCGTTTTGCGCCAGCTCTTCCGTTGAGGCGGTCAAGTAACCGTTCTCATCCAGGTTGCCGATGATGCTCTCGGCGAGCTCACGCACCTTGTCGGAACAAATCGTCACGCTCAATTGCCAGGCGAGATGATCGGTCAGGCCAGTGGCGGAGGAGAGGAACTTTTCGAACGAAGGCCGCTCGGAAACTTCGCGTTCCTGGGCGCGGCCGCCGTCTCCGCCGGAATCCAGATATTGATTGAAGAATGTGCCGACGTCGAATTCGTCAAAGGGATTGGCTTCGGGCTTTTCGGGAACTTTTTCTGGTTGATCATCTCGCGCAGCTCGAGGCGGTTGAGCGCGAGGACGCTCACCATCTGAACCAGGCCAGGCGTCAGAATCTGCTTCTGCGAGACCCTAAGATTCAGTTTGAGCCCTTGCCACGCCATAATTTCTCTTGCTTGCTCCTAGTTTAGCCGGAAGTGATCGCCAAGATACACGCGCCGTACCTCGGGATCCTCGCTCAACTCCGCGGGACGGCCCTTCCTGAATATTTTCCCATTCCTGAGGATATATGCGCGGTCGGTGACGCTGAGTGTTTCCCGCACGTTATGGTCGGTAATCAGGACGCCAATTCCCGAGCGGCTTAAGTCGCGGATAATTTCTTGCAGATCTTTCACAGTGAGAGGGTCGATTCCGGAAAACGGCTCGTCCAGCAAGATGAAGGATGGTTGCAGCGTCAGCGAGCGCGCGATTTCCAGGCGCCGGCGTTCGCCGCCGGAAAGAGTGTAGGCTTTGTTTTGCCGCACGGTTTCCAGTCCCATCTGCACCAGCAATTCCTCCAGCCGGTCACGCTGTTGTTCCGGCGTCAGGGGCAAAGTCTCCAGCACCGCAAGTAAATTTTCTTCGCTCGTCAGTTGACGAAAAACCGAGGGTTCCTGCGGAAGGTAACTGATGCCACTACGGGCCCGGAGGTACATGGGGAGGTCCGTGATTTCATCGCCATTGAGAAGAACACGGCCGGAATCGGGACGGGCAAGACCTACTATGATGTAGAAAGTTGTCGTCTTTCCTGCGCCATTAGGTCCGAGGAGCCCAACGACTTCACCCTGTCCGATCTCCAGCTCTACGTCGTCCACGACTCTGCGTCCGCGATACGACTTGCTCAACTCGACAGCCTGGAGCTTCAGCATACCTCGTCATTTCTCGACTCGGTGCTTCGTCAAAGTGCGAGAACCATTTTCAGAGTCGACGATGATCGTATCATCCGCTAAATAGAAGGTCAATTGACGC
>WNFI01101527.1_pt1 | contig 13141 bp, 12 predicted proteins | sample 5400471 | NCBI WGS metagenome assembly WNFI01 (sample SAMN13153348, study PRJNA577476) | soil metagenome | isolation source: 100 cm saprolite on Douglas fir-dominated hillslope | place: USA:California | collected 2013-09-17
CGGGTGCGTTGTTACTTTCGCACCGGCCATATTCCTGAGAAACGGCTGCCAGTAAGAATACAGCACGACCTGTTACGCATTGCCCAAGAAGCGATCAGCAACGCTGTCCGTCACGGCAAACCGACCGCTGTTACTGTGACTCTTCGCTGGCAGGCGCCTCGTCTGACTTTGCGAATCAACGACAACGGGTCTGGGATTCCTAAAGCTCGCTTGAGGAAAAATAAAGGTATCGGCTTGCGCAGTATGCGAGAACGAGCTGCCCAGATCGGTGCAAAACTGGTTATCCAGGCAGGTCTAGGCGGTGGAACAAGAATTTTGGTCACGGTGCCGATCTCAGTATGAAAAACTCACCTGATTCTATAGCACAACAGATACGGGTTCTCCTGGCTGATGATCATCCGGTCGTTAGGCAAGGATTGGCTACCATTCTCAAATCGGAAAAGGATATCAAAGTCGTAGCCGAGGCCGCTGATGGTGAGGAAACGTGCGAACTTTATGATCAGCTTTCTCCGGATGTCCTTTTGCTTGATCTTCGGATGCCGAAGAAAGATGGGCTGCAAGTTGTCAGCGAACTGATGTCGCGCTGCGCGCCGAAACCCCGGATTGTAGTAATGACCTCTTATGAGAGCGAACAAGACGTTCGGCAGGCAATAAAAGCCGGGGCGAAAGCTTTTCTGGTCAAAGGGGCACGCCCTCAACAAATCAGAGAAGCTGTGAGGAGAGTCGCTAAAGGAGAGTGCTTCTTTCCGCCGGAAGTCGGGCTTAAACTCGCGGAATCAATGTCCCATCCTGAACTTTCGCGGCGAGAAACGCAGGTTCTGCAGTATCTGGCTCATGGTAGAAGCAACAAAGAGATTGGACGAGCGCTCTACGTCAGTGAAGGCACCGTAAAGCATCATGTGAAGTCCATTTTAAGTAAATTAGATGCAATCGGGCGGACAGAAGCTAGTATGATCGCTGCCAGACGTGGACTAATACGAGCGAGTTAACTCTCTTCCTGGCGCTAGCGTGATGGTGTTCGGAGTTTTAACTGCCTCTTTAGGGGATTGGCGTGTGCTTGTCCGGATGGCAGGAACCGGTTGATTCTCTGCCATCTGTTGGATGATGTGTAGCGAAGGCGGCCTGGGTCTTACAACTAGCATTTCAGGTTTCGCGACTACCGGTTTGTGCGGTTCCTCCCTTTTGGCTGATTTTCATCGATTAAATCCGTCCAGTAGTTCAGGCGCGTGTTTGGTTAATTTGTTTATCTCTCGTTAGGGTAATACCGAATATCTCTCTCGATCCAAGATGCGAAGAGCCCGATGGAGCAGTTAAAGAACCGTGCTGAAATCCAAGGCGCTCTTTTCTTTTTGCGAACAAGCTTTTCGCCCTCTGATAGTCGGACAAACATCGGAGCATTAGAATCTGTAACGTTCAGCCGAAACTCACCTTTCCCGAGATCACGGAGAGTTTTGCGGTACTTTTTTGCGAATTTTGAGCGATGCCACTCGGTCTTCTCGATCAGAGCCTTAATGAGCGGGACCATTCGTTCAAGAACGACCGTCTTGGCTGCAACTCGTGACACACAAATTCGAGGAAAAATTCCGTTGTGCTCAACAACCACCTCGTTTGGATAGTCATCTTTGCCGACCATGAGAGAAGCTTGCGCATGTGCAAAGAGCGTGTGTCGCATTTTCATGATGTTTCTGTGCAGCGACTTAAATTCTTCCGGTACAATCTCCTCAGAGAGCTCTCCGACCGGAAAATTGTTCGTAAAGGGACGAGCGTAAATACAAATTAGCCCGACGGACATCGGGTAGTATTCGGGCATTCGCTCACTCAGTTTTCCCTCAAGAATTTTGCTGAGGTTGTTGCGGACAGCTTCAAATGAAAAGTTGGACACCTCCATTTTGTACCATTGGCGAGCGTCCTCAAACTCCTGGCTATGGGCCGGTTTGGTTTTTGCTTTTGTCAATGGAGCTCCACTTCGCCAACAGATTCCAGCGCACGGCAACACGTAGAGAAATGATCCTCTGGCCGCTCAATTGCCAGTGCGATCCAGTTCAGCGCATCAGCGGCGCCGAGCGATACCTGCCGGACTATCGCTTCTTCCGCGCCCTCGAGCCCGCGCAGCTCTTCGCGAATCACACTGAGTCTGGCCACGATGTCGCGCAGTTTACGTCTGTCCCGGTTAATCATTCGAGAACCGAAAACATTACGGAATAATACTGCGTGTCAAACGCCAGTGGAGTCACGCACGGACAGGATCACGAGCGGAAACGCTCTGCCCCTCTGTGAACCTACGCCGCTTCTCTTCCTCAACGATTGCGAGCCGGCGTCTTGTCTCATCCCAATTTTCGGGAGCGAATGCACGGTTAATACCATCACGATAACTGAAAAACCAAGGCAGCGGCTCCAGCTCGACCTTGAATGGAAGTCCAGCCGCCGAAGCTACAACGTCCCAGGTGTACCAGTCAGATTCGGGGTTCGCGTCTTTACTACCTGGGTGATGGACTTTGAACCTAGCCTCAGCACAAACCACCATCTGGTGCAAAAAGCGGGCTAAGCTTCCTCGAATATCTCCTGATCGGGATTGCAAGTTCGATATTTCCTCGCAGCTTCTAAACCGCGAAGGTCACAGTCGACGCTAAACTGCATAAGCAACGGGTACTTGACCAGGAGCGCTCAATGCCGCAGGTCGTCGAATTCGAATCTCTCGGCAGCGCAGACTTAATTGTTGATGCGATTTACGAGGGCAAGAGCCAGCTCGCCTCGGATCGATCGCCCCGCTCTTCCGGCGATAACTGCTTTCCGGGGTCCGATTGAAGGGCGATCCCCATTACCAGCGACGAGACGGACAATACCTTCGCGAAATTCTGTCGTGCAATTAGCCGCCTTGTCGGACGACAATTCCGCTAGGTGTGTGGGACCGGCTTTGCATCGGTATCGGGGGGCACTTCGGCCCATGTTGGTTGGATGGAATTCCATCCAAATTTTAACTATCGAAGAGGCACGAATAATTTCATTAATATAAGCTCTCCGTTTGTTCCATCGCTCACGATATTTTGATCAGAATTGCCAAACCTGCGGACTCAGGACAGACCGGGGTAACATTGTCGGATGCGGAGGTTGGACCGCACAAAAGCCGGGAAGCGGAGAGATTACTGAAGGGGAAGCACACATACGTCACTTTGCGATCCATCCCCAGTGGATACGGCGAGGGATTGGGTCTTACTTGCTTGCTCGTTGCCTCAGCGATGTCAGGTCACTCGCCATACGCAAACTGTACTGCCTGTCGACACTGAACGCTGTGCGCTTTTATCAGGCGTCCGGGTTCACTACGGTTGGGCCAATTGATCTCCCATTGGAGCCAGGCTTGACCTTTCCATGTATCTTGATGAGCCGCGAGATTGCGTAGCATCAAAGTGGCTAAGGATGTCCATTGAAGCCGCCAAAAAAATTCGGGATCGAGTAGTCCCTTAAAATCGACAAGTGAAAGACAGGTCCACCGCTTACCAAGCACAATCACATCTGCTGGAAAGGGCAAAGCCTCGGTTCCGGCTGCTAGAGCGAGCGCTACCGCTCAATCCTCGATCGTTGCCACCGGTCCCGCGGTGAACCGCGCCAACGCCAAACAAGAGGACGAAATGGGTCGTTTCGATTGATGTGCTGGACTTTGGACTAGCGCCACCGAGCGAAGGGCCAAAGGAAAGAAAAAATTAAAGTCCGCTCAGTAGACTGCCGATAAAGGAGAGCCTCACAATGGAGCTACTCACTGTTTTGGTGTTGATCACATTGAGCGCTATCTCCGCTTTGGCCGGAAAACGATGAACCAGGGACATAGTCCAGGTGCAGGACAGCCGGAATCGCCAAAACTGCTACACGCAGTTTTTATTTCTTTCTCGAACGAGGACAAGGCCGTAGCCGATGCGGTCTGCGTTGCACTGGAAGCGGAGAATATCAGCTGCTGGATAGCGCCCCGTGATGTGCAGGTCGGTCGTGCGTACTCTGGTCAAATTACTCAGGCGATCCGGGAAGCTCGCGTGCTGCTGCTGATTCTAACCGGGGCAGCCAACCGTTCAAAACAGGTGTTCCGCGAGGTAGAACGAGCCGCCCATTGCAAGAACCGTCTTCTAGCTTTCCGAGTTGAACCGATCGCGCCTGGTGATGATCTAGCTTATTTCCTCGGAGCCGATCAATGGGTGGATGGCTTCCAGCCCCTATCTCCCTCTCAGCATTTCCCGGCTCTCGTGCAAAACACACGCAAATTGCTTCGGTGCGCCGATATGGAGAGGGAGGCCGAAGAGCAACCGGATACGACTCCTGAAACCTTCGCCCATTTCCGGATTCTTCGACAGCCGGATGGCTCACTGTTTAAGTTGGGCAAAGGCGGGATGGGCGTCACCTACAAGGCAGTCGACTCGGTACTAAACCGTCCGGTGGCGCTTAAGGTAATTGCCGCCGAACTGTTGCGCAGTCCGCAGGCGCGGGCTCGGTTCCTGCGTGAGGCTCAAGCCGCAGCTCTGATCCATCATCCCCACGTTGCGACCGTTTACCAATTTGGGGAAGATGAAGATTCCTACTTCTATGCGATGGAATTTGTCGAGGGCGAAGACCTAGAGCACTACGTTGGAAGGCGAGGTCCACTTGCTCCCCTAGCCGCGCTCAGAGTCGCCTTGCAGGTGGCTCAAGCATTGGAGGCGGCCCAAGCCAGGCAATTGATCCACCGGGACATCAAGCCCAGTAACATCATGGCGGTAGCCAATCGGGCTGGAAACCTGGATGTAAAGCTAATCGACTTTGGTTTGGCTAAGGGAGCGGGATCGGCGTCTCTAGACGCGGCACATATCACCCATACCCAGGACTTTGTCGGGAGCCCGGCCTTCGCCAGCCCGGAACAGTGCGAGACAAAAAAGATCGACATTCGCTCTGATATTTATTCGCTGGGAGTAACCCTTTGGTATCTGCTCTCGGGCAAGCGCCCTTTCTCCGGCTCAGTGGGAGAAGTAATGGTCGCGCAGATAATCAAGCCGCCGCCTTTTGATCAATTGGCACACTTACCTGAGCCAGTTCTGGGACTACTTCGCCGGATGTTAGCCAAGGTTCCCAATGACCGCTTTCAGACGCCCCAGGAATTACAGGATGCGCTCGAGGCAATCGCAGCGCGGCTTGCCTCTGAGTTTGAAACCGGTCCTGAGCGAATCGTCACTAAAGGAGAGTCTGAGAAGAAGGATTCCGGCAGTAACGGCGCATCGCAAGCCGACTCGCCTGCTACAGCTGAGCCGGTGTTATTGACAAGGATCACGTCTCCGATCTTCGAGAATTACCTGGGCGTAGAAGTTGGTGCGGTCATAGGTAGCCGGTATCGACTCGTGGAGGAATCGCGGGAGGGCAACGGTGGTCGGTTGTTTCTTGCCCGCAATGAGCAAGCCGTAGCCGGAGAGGAGCCTGAGCTTGGGCTCAAATTGCTTCCACGGTTTCCTGTTGTACGATCTCTTGCGCTGGAGGCGGTCCCTGAACGCAGCAGAATTGGAAATCCTTCTCGGGCCAGTGGCCGCCATGCTCGATTTTGTTTCCGACAACGGCCTCGGACTAGTCGATGTCAGCGTTCGCAAGATCTTGGTGGCTTGCCCTCAAGAGATCGTCCGCGAGGAGTTCGCAGCTCTGGCCAGAGGAAATCCGCAGGAATGGAGCCGGTGCACATTGAAACTCAATCCTTTGAGCCTTGGGCCGCTTCTGTTCCGCAACCGAAATGGATGGGATCGTCAGACGGTGGTTCCGACTAGCCGCGTCCTTTCCATGACTCAGGCGGAGGTGGGCATTCGCGGGTGCAAAGCGGTCCGGCTCTATGGACGACTTGTGTATGAACTCTTGAGTGGGCGTGCGTCGGCTCGGGGCGACTCGCAAACCTATACTCCGCTTCCGGAGCTTAACGAAACCGGAAATGAAACCTTGCGCCGCGCATGCGTCGCTACTGGTTCCGGCGCAGCCTTCCGCAATTGTCAGGAGTTCTGGAAGGCGCTCAAAGAGAACATCGCGGCCGCAGGTCGTCCAACTGGCGTGCCCGTAGCACCGTCGGCGGCTCCTACCCCGTCAGCAACTCCTTCTCCGCCGTCCGCTCCGCCACCTCCAAAACAAAGGTCCACGACCTGGGCGATCTTGGGTGGAGCCTTAATGATCGCTTTGGGGATATTTGCCGCAATCCGCTTCGGTGGATCCGGGTCGACCACAGTCGGTACTCCCACACCCTCCGTCTCTGTAGCTACTCCTAGCCCGTCTCCAACAGCGGCACCAACGGCCGTCATAGTAGTTACGCCGACTCCCACGCCTCCAATAGCGGTCGCCGCTACCCCGACCCCCGCAGTTACGCCTACGCCGCGGAAGCCGTCTCCGGAAGAGCTAGCCGTGAAAGCGTTCCAAGGGGCAACGAAGGAACAGCCGTGGGAGAACACCCTAGGGATGCGTTTCGTGCCGGTGGCGGGCACGGAGGTGCTTTTTTCGGTCTGGGATACGCGCCTGCAAGATTTCCAGGCGTTTGTGCAAGCGACAGGCTATGACGCAACCGAGGGAATGTACTCGCTCGACTACTTGGGCTGGAAGCATCGGGGACCTGTGGTTGGAATCAGTTGGGACGACGCGCAAGCTTTCTGCAAATGGTTAACGGAGAAGGAGCACACCACCGGCCGCTTGCCTGGCGACAAGTTCTACCGATTACCGACTGACGCGGAATGGAGCACCGCCGTTGGGCTCCCAACCGAGAACGGCGCGACACCCAAGGACAAAGGTGGGAAGATGGAGGAGGTGTATCCGTGGGGAAAGCAGTGGCCGCCGCCGCGCGGGGCTGGTAATTATTTCGGAGAAGAAGCAAACATAGGCTCGGAGGGGCGTGGGATTAAGAGTTACAACGACGGTTTTCTCAGAACCAGTCCGGTAGGGAGTTTTTCGGCTAATCGGTACGGTCTGTATGACATGGGAGGCAATGTGTGGCAGTGGTGCGACGATTGGTACGACAAGAATCAACAGACCAGGGTGCTGCGCGGCGGGTCGTGGGACAGTTACGTTTCCGACCTCTTGCGGTCTTCGTATCGCGACTTCGGCATCCCCTCGTTACGCAACTTTACCATCGGCTTTCGGTGTGTGGTGGGGTCTGCCCCGTAGAGGCTGGCTTTTTACCTTTTTCCTTTTGTTTTCTTACCTTGTAGAAACCGGCCGCGCAGCGGCCGATAAATTTCTCTCATGCGAACTACTCCGCTGCGGTTAGACGGCTGCCGGTCAGTTAGTGGAGCGATGAGGCTCAGGGGCGCGTCTACACAATACACTCGTTTAGGTTGCTAGTTTAGAGTACTCTGTCGGGGATTGCTCGGCCGAGCCAGCAGTGTTTATATTGTTCTGACCGGCTGTGACTCGTCGAAACTTGTCTTCGGTTGAAAATCCTGGCCACCGCTGGCTCAAAATCATCTACAAAATGTGACCATCAAAATAAATGACCGCAATTACGTCCTCACCGCCTATCCCTTCTGCGAGTAGTAATCCCATCCCAAACCCACCATTCACCATGTCCTACGAAATAGCGCTCTAGATCTTGGTCCCTATTTAGAATCTACCTTGTTACCGGTTTTGTCGTAGACAACTTGCTCTTCGCCGTACCGAACTACGACGTTCTCTCCATTCTCGGAGAATTTTACACTGTCTGGGTGTCCCGGTAATTTGATTTTGGCTATTATTCGGTTCGTTACCAACTCCCACAAGCAAACTGAATTGCTGCGGCTAACCGCGAGCAACTTGCGGCTATCTGGTGAAAAAGACACTTGTGTGATCGCCTCTCCTTCCGGCCAATTAAGCATATGGCGCGTTTGGGAAGCCTCATCCAGCAGGTGAATCTGTTCGCCATATCCGGTATTAACGAAAATCGCGCTGAATTTCCCGTCCGGGCTTTTGACTAACCCGGTGTCAATATCCTCGCCAGAGAAGTGGGCGTTAGTCTGGAGCTGAGGCACGGGCTTTTTCGAAGCTAGATACGCAGTTACCCCTTTACGGATACCCACATCCTCAATGAGATTCGTGTCTACCATGAAGCCAAGAGTTTCAGCACCGTTGGAACCTGACGCTTCGAGGGCCAATTTAACAAGTTCAGCATCCAGCTTCTGCCGCTCTAGCCGTTTGTTTTCTTCGAACTTTTCTTTTTCCAGGTTCAGTTCCGCGGTGGTCTTCTTGTCTTCAAGTGTAAGCTCCGAAATAGACTTCTGCTTTTCGATAGCAAGATCGTAGCATCCTTTTCCTAAGACGCCGATTAGCCCTCCAAGGAAAGTAAAGGCTGCGGTTATAATGATTCCCTTTAGTGTGCCTGGTTTTTCGCCGGGCTTCTCATTTCCGACCTTATCTTGCTCTGCTTCTCCCATGAATATTAGGGCGTCGAAAACTGAATCTGGTAGGGAGATACGAAAACGGGGGAACGAGAGCAATGCCAATCGAGTTCGGATTTAGAAACAGTTCCTCGGCCCAAAAGCGGAAGAGATCGTTATACCGATCCGAATCCCCTCCCAAGAATGGGTGCTGCCGCCCGGCGGCCCAACCTAAGCTTACAGCACGAAGCTATTTTACGAACTGGAGAGCGGGTGCTCTCCAGACTTTCGATTTGGTTCCCCGTTTAATGAATCAAAAAAGATACGTGGGATCTATGCGGGTCGTTAGCCAACGGAAATACACATTGATCAGGGCAGTCCCTGGAGAGACGGTAATCAAAGTGGACCGCTCGAACCCGGTCCTGGGCAACAAACACATTCTTTATAATCATCACGACCACGGAGCTCGCCGGAAGGTCATCGAAGCCTTCCGCAAGGATCTAGATAAAATGATTCGAGAGCGTGTTGGTGCGCCCCTTCTGCTGTCGGTCGCATATCTGCAATAATCTTGCATATTAACGGCTCTGAGAACCAAGAAAGAAAAACAGTGAAAAAGGTAGTACTAACTTTGATTCTGGCAACTATTGCCTTGGGCGTCCAGGCCCAGACGTATCGCAAAACCGTTTCAATTTAGATGGCTGAGACTAAGACGTTCAAAACCTTTTTAGCTTTCGGCACGCCCTGAGATTCTGTGTCAGTACGAACACCGGCGCAAGAAGTAAAACAATTTCCAATGGCCCTGGGTGGGGTCTTTGGTTCCATAAAACGCCGGCCCGACCGTGGCGAGTAACGGCTGGAGATCTCTAAGGCGGCGGTCGGCTGGTTACCGGCCGCCTCGCTCTTACTCAATATGGCCGACGGGCCAAGAATTTGCCGAGCTACCTAACTTGTGATGAGGGTTTGAGTGGCCTCTTGGAATATTGGTCGGGCGAAGAGCCAGGCTCACCAAAATGCGGTTGGCCGAGGGGCCGCGATCCCATAAACAATCCGGTCGGCATACCATAATACTGGAAAGCGAGCTCACTCACGGCCTCGCCGAACGTCAAAGGAAAGTAGTGGAAATGCGAGCTCGCGCCAAAGCCGAGCATCGCCTTAAACCTCTTTTCCACCGACCCTTCTCTGTCGGGATTGAATACCCAGAATTTTCTAATGGCAGACGCGCCTTCCGTGCCTAAAGCGTACAAATGATTAAAGAATGAATCGGTTGTCGGTAACGAAAAGCCAATCACGATAATGTCTTCAGCGGCCGAAAGTTCCTGCGCGGCGGCCCGCCAGACATCTTTAAGCGCTTCGTGTTGTTCAGCTTTATAGAAGCCAGGCGGAACGATTACTGGGGCGGGCTCAATGTTGATTTCCCAGCGCTCTTGAATCAATGCTGGGAGGCTCGCGCCAACATTGAGACTCGTTGATCGTTCATCGATCAGCGCTAAGCGCAACCCGCTTGCATAGTCTTCAAGTTGGTCAAAATGGACGATATCTTCACTGTCCTGCGCGCGTCCCCAGTTTAACGAGCCGTGAAGTTTTAGGAGCTTTATGGTCGTGCTCTCGTTATCTCTCTTAGGCAAACAATAATCCGGGTATATGCGGGCGCTCCGGAGAGCGAAATCTAATGCGATGTCGTAGTTAAAAGTGATTATCGAAACCCCCGTAATTCCCGACTCCACGTCTTGGAGCATTTGGATTAGTTGCACGAATCGCAGGTAGTCACTCGAAGGTCGAATCCGCATTGGTGCGTCGGTTTCTGACTTACTATCAACTGGGAACTGGCTAGTAGCGTCCAAGGTGTATGTGATTACGCTTTTGAAAGACTCAAGTACTGCCGGAATTTCGTCCGCTTTGAAACCGGGAAGCTTTCCGACCGTCCGAGCTGTCTCTAAGATCGTAAAGACGGCTTCGAGATTATGAATATCGAAGTAAGCTTTTGAATGGATACGTTGCAGGTGATTGATAGCCTCAAATACCCGGTTAAAATGAGACTTCCAAGGTTCACTGCTGATGCCCTTCGAAATCAGTCTCGCATTTTCCAGGAACGTAGCCATAACTGGCGCACCGGTGTGCGCCGATGCACCCGCCCCGAGAACGAACACGATCTCACTCACAGTGTTGGAGAATGGGACCAAAAGCGGCGCCGCTCAATCTTATTTGACTGGTTCGGCGCACATTTGCTCCAGCGACAGGTACCCGTTAAAGTCGTCCCAAATCGTTCCGCTCATTCTCGCGGTTGGTCTAGCATTTTGGCAAAATGTCGCAAGAGCTGATACGAAGCATGCCAAACAGGACTCCATCCTCCAACATTCAAAAGCTCACGCGGTACCAACGCCGACTACTAGCTAGTACACCAAGTCTGAGGCTCATATAGCAGCAGGAGCGATTCTATGACCGAGGTTCTTGTAGATCCAACGGATAGGTGTCGCGGTCTTATTGTAGTTGCGGATGTAACGCATGAGCTTGCGAGCGAGATCCTTTACGGAGGTGAAGACACCTCGCGAAATAACGTCGCGCTGAATCTTGGAAAACCAAATCTCGACCTGATTGAGCCAGCTGGAATAGGTCGGGGTGTAATGGATGCGAACGGTAGGATTAGCCTCAAGGAATTCAAAAACTTTCTTGGTTTTGTGGGCACTCAAGTTATCGGCAATCACGTGGATTTCGCGACCTGCTGGTTGACTACCTACGATCTGCGCAAGGAAGTCGATGAACTCGCTACTGGTATGGCGCACGCTGGTTTTGGCCAGCACCTCGCCGGTTTGAGTGTTCAGAGCGCTGTAAAGCGAAAGGGTTCCATGGCGGTAGTACTCGAAGCCATGTCGTTCGGCCCGGCCGGGAGAAAGTGGCAAAACCGGGTCCAATCGATCGAGCGCTTGGATGGCGCTCTTCTCGTCGACGCAGAATACAGCGGCGTGCAGTGGTGGTTTGAGGTACAACCCGATGATATCGGCGGCTTTCTCTTCGAACTCCGGATCATCGCTAGCCATGTAGCTGCGCGAACGGTGGGGCTGCAACCCAAATTGCCGCCATACCCGACTGACCGTCGACTGACTGACCCCCAACTCCTTCGCAAGCCGATAACTGCTCCAATGGGTCGATCCGTCGGTCGGTCCGCGCCGGGTCAGTTCCAGAATGCGCGCTTCGGTCTGCGCAGTGCGACGGCGATGCTCGGCGCCGCGGTAGCGCGAATCCAACCCGACCAATCGTTCGTGCCTGAAGCGCTCCTTCCAAAGGCTGATGTAACGATCGGTGCAAGCGAGCCGCTCACTAATTTCACTGTAAGACCGACCAGCTGCTAACATCAGAATGACCTTTGCTCTCTTAACCAACTCCACCGCCAGCGATCGACTTCGCGCCCGGCGCTCCAGTTCCTTCCGCTCGGCCAGGGAGGGATTTCGGAAGTGTTTCATAGCGAGAAAATTACGTCCCCATCTCTGCCCGTATAGTCTGGGTCGGTAATTTCGTTGTTTTGCAAAACGAGCGATTGAAGATCGCCATTCAGTTGAAACGCTTCTGCCGTGGGGATTGGTGCCAGGGTGCGCCAAAGTGGAACTCTCCCTCACATGCTGCGAACGCGCAAAATCTCGAAAAAACGGCGATCCTGACTGCTTGGCGATTAGCGGAACTTTCTCCGCCGGTTCGGTGCGCGCCGGGTTGTTCTGTTCGGTTCGCTTGCGACCAACTCATAAGTAACCGGTCACTCTGATATAGATCTCCTCTTTGAAACGAGTCCCGCGAAGCAAAGAAAGGTTGGTCACCGGAAAGACATTGTTGGCATTTCCGGAGTTGCCTTTCGAACGTGTGACCTATAGGACGACCTTCACGGTTCGTCAGAAAATCCGGTAGGTATTTTGCCGAATTTTTTACGACCACCTCCGCCAACTGGGCCAGTTACCTTTGCAAAGGTGAGTCTGCGAGCCAGGACGAACTGGGGCTGGTTGAAATGGTCGAGGAGGTCCTTCCGGGTTACTCCCATCCAGTGTTTAAAGCCGTTCTCTTGTTTTGGCGATCAAGCTAGCGTTCCTCTACGGCGATGCTGTTCGCGCCGAAGCTCCTTTAAAAGGATGGAATTCTGACGCGTGCCCTCGAAGAAGCCTACAAGGTCGGCCAGAAACCGGTAGGTGCGGATATGATCGAAAATGTGCTCGCCAGGGATATTAACGGGCTCGAATCCCGTTAGGGTCGCCAAGCCGCCGTAATTTTAGGTTTCGTCGGAGTAACTGACCTTGCCAACATCTTTGTAGAACCGACGCTGGCGGCGCCTGCTGAGCTCGAAGCGATGGTCACAAAAGCGAAAGAGCTCGCGGTTGCGACGGCGAAAGCTTGGTAGAGCTGCGAAAAAACCCTTTACCACTTCGAACTTTTCCCGGCCGCTTGGTCCCTTGGTCTGTCGCGCTGCCGCCTTATCGCGGCAACGCTGAGCGTTCTCGATCGCATCCACGTTATTCGTGCCCCGGCCTTGCCACCCGTGGTTACGGCGGCGATTTCTGTGGTTAATCGTGTGAAACACTTTGTGGCTTCGATGTTAGGCTCGTCGGATGGGATGAATCCAATGGAGCATCCAGAGGATATCCTCTTTATCCCGCCGGTCGTGGACGAGGGCATTCTTAGGCAGTTTGCCATGCCGTTTAAAACTTGGCGGATGGCGAAGATATACATAACGATCTCGAGAAAATTTGTGATCCCGGCTGCGCGGAAAGAATGGTTGCAGTAGACGGTCCCCGTTTCTGGGAGGGGATTTTTTTATCTAATTGAACAGGCCCCGTTCGCAA
>WNFI01177987.1_pt1 | contig 13141 bp, 8 predicted proteins | sample 5400471 | NCBI WGS metagenome assembly WNFI01 (sample SAMN13153348, study PRJNA577476) | soil metagenome | isolation source: 100 cm saprolite on Douglas fir-dominated hillslope | place: USA:California | collected 2013-09-17
TACTGAGAAATACTACTGTTAAAAGAATTGCTTTCGAAAACAACATGATCAAGCACCTTATTGTTGAAGAAAATGGAGTAACAAAAAAGCTCTCGGCTGATATATATGTGTCTACTGCTACTCCAGTCGATCTTCGTACATTATTGCCTTTAGGGCTTCGTTTTACGGAATATTTTAGACATCTCAACGCGTATGAAGGAGTACCGTATTTTTCCGTAAATCTATGGTTTGACAGAAAAATTACAGACAAAAAATTTTGGGCGCTATTACCCACAACGGATAATCCTCCTGTGATGAATACTGATTTTTACGATCAAAGTAATATTTATACTACAAAGAAAAATTATTCCTTTATTACAAGCAATATTATCTACAGCAAACCATATGCTACGCTGACTGACGCAGAAATTGTTACAAAGACTTTGGAAGAACTCAAAGAAGCTTTTCCTGATATGAAAGCGAAACTTGTTCAATCTAAAGTTAACAGAATTCCCTATGTCATACATATACCCTATCCAGGTATGAGAAAACATAAACTATCACATACTACACCTATGGATAATTTTTTCCTCTCTGGAGATTGGACAATCAAAAAAACTCAATGTATGGAAACAGCAGTTATCAGTGGTTACACATGCGCTGAGGAAATATTGAAGAAATATAATATCAATAAGAAAATATATAATCCCCAGGGTTTATAACAGGTAAATAACTCCAAACTTCACTACTATGGTCAGTATTACCGAACCTTTTCTCCAATACTATAAGTGGCTTTTAGTAGCCAGCTCTTAACTAGAATATTCATATATTAGATAGAAACAATGAGCTATATGCTATTTTCGCATCTTGCTTCTTGACAAACTATAAACCTTATTGTATACTCCCGTCTATTGCCAACAAAATGACTATAGGGTCATTCAGAACACTATGCTAAGTAAAAAGTTTGTACCAATCGTTTCTACTACAGCCTTTACAGGACTTCTTCTGGGTATTCCTCTTTTTGTCAGTGCCTGGACTACCAATCAATCAGCTTCTGCTGTCTGTCTTGCCAACAATACCGCGGCTATCCGGTTCTCTTTTACCAATACTGAGTCTGCGGCAAATCTTGGGATGAAAGTCACGGCAAAAGATTCTCAAACAGGGATTACTATTGATATGGGAACCATTGCGCCCCATCAGACAAAATCCGGAGAAATTGACACAGCGAAGAATGAACTCAACAGTGGCGTTATTACTTTCCTTTTGAAATGGGCAGATGGACATGCAGGAACAGATAGTCGAACAGCAGGATACTCTAGTGTGAAATGTATCGCGCCAACACCTACCCCGACAGCGACGCCTACACCACGTCCTACAGCAACTCCAACTCCAAGACCAAGCGCTACTCCTACACCAACCCTCCAACCGAGTGCGACACCTACTCCTACCCTGAAACCAAGTGAAACACCGATGCCTACAGCTACTCCTACACCAACGGTCCAACCAACAGAAACACCTACCCCTATGCCATCGAGTACACCAATGCCGACACAAACACCTACACCAACGACAGTTGTTACCAATACCAACGACAATACAAATACCAACAATAACAACAGTAACGCGACAGCGAGTGTGAATCAGACCATTACCCAAACAACCGGAGATGTGAATGTGACTGTCCAGGGAGTAGTCGCGGCAGCAAATGAAACCAATACCTCAGTCCAACCTGCACCTGCAACCAAACAATTACCAAGTACCGGTGTACCTTTTGAAGCTGGCTATGGATTACTCTCTCTCCTCCCTATTGGTCTCAAACTCAGAAAGTTTGGAAGTAAGTAATAATTACTCTCTGCTAATAGCTAGTATTCTATCTCCCAATCAGCAAATCCTAATTCTCTCATTTTCTCTACCGCTTGTTTTTCTGACCCAAACAATTTAGTCAGTGATTCTTTTGTCTCGCGGAGATCATAGGGAAAAACTATCCAGGCGTCGATACTTGTTTGCCAAAAATCCGGAGTATACGTTGTGTGCGGCTTAATATATGGAGATACTGTATAGATTTGTTGGAGACTCAAAGAATGCAGATGTTCTAGTGCTTTATGAAATGTTTTTCCGGTATCCGAAACTTCATCCACAAGCAGCACAGTTTTATTTGTAAGAGATTTTATAGGAAATTCCGTTATCATAGGTTCTTTCAACTGCTGCATATGATCATAGGTAGTAATCGTCATATGACATATTGGCAATGCCAGTAAATCTGAAAGAATCCGCGCGACCACCATTCCCCCGCGGGAAATAGACAGAATTTCATCAATCTGTTTATCTTTCAATTTTTGGCTCAAGCTAATACAATCTTTTTCCAACTCCTGCCACGATATTTTCGTAAAATCCATACTACTAAAACTCTCCAACAAAACTAATTTCCGGTTCTAAATGCAAACTTGTCTGCTCCTTCACTTTCTCTTGCACCAAACTGATCAATTCCCGTACGTCTCCCGCTGTAGCATTGCCGGTATTCAGAATAAAATTCGCGTGTGTCATAGATATTTCAGCTCCCCCGATACGCTTTCCTTTCAAACCCGCCTGTTCAATCAACCTCCCTGCTCCATATCCATCTATTTTCTTGAATACAGATCCTGCTGATTTTTTCCAGGCGTCTTCGGGATGCTTTGCATCGCGCCATTGTTGATTGGCAATAATAGTTTTGCGGATTACTTCCGGATCTTTCTCTTGTAATACCAAACTTGCAGACAATACCACATCTTTTCTCTCATGCAAAACACTGTAATCATACTCAAAATGAAAATATGAACGATCAACTTGTTGAACTTCTCCACTTTCTAATAACACGTTTGCGCTCTCCACAATATCAGCAATGAAGACAGTCGACTGCCTATCAGGCGATAAAAAATGCAGATTTTGCCACAAAGCCCCCCCAAGAGTAGAAGGAATCCCGGCAAAATGCTCCAACCCTGACAAACCCATTTTCGCCGTCTCCTCAATCAAATCCCCAATGACAACCCCACTCTCCGCAGTCAATAACACACTAATGTTTTTTTTCTCCTGGTCATTTGAAATTGGAAATTTGAAATTAGAAATTTGAAATTTATGTGCCTCGTTCTTAATCACCAACCCCCGAAACCCTTTATCCCCCACCAACACATTCGCCCCGGTCCCCAAAACAAAAAATGGTATCTTTTTTTCTTTGGCATACGCGACAGCAGCAACCAATTCTTCAGTGGAAAAAACAGTAATAAAATAATCAGCAGGACCTCCTATGTGAAAGGTTGTGTAAGGCGCAAGGGGAATATGTTGTTTTATATCCATGTAAACTGTACTATTGTTTAAAAATTTCTATTGGCTGCTCGCGTTCCCGAGCGTCACTTTCACATCCTGTGTTTTCCCATCTCGCCAAAATGTCATCGTCACGTTGTCTCCCGGCTTTTTTTTGCTGATGACTCCTGACAATTCTGTGTTGTTATCTCCGAGTCTTTGGCCGTCAATTTGGGTAATAATATCTCCCGGTTGAATACCTGCTTGCTCCGCTGCTGAGCCTTGTGTCACACTTTGCACATATGCTCCTTGCGGCACAGTATTCAAAATCCCTTGGTCGCGGGTTATCGTTTTGTATGCTATGCCAAGATACGGCCTGTTGAATTGCCCTGTCTGGTTAAAATTATTCAATGAATCTTTGATAACATTGATAGGCAACGCGAACCCGATATTCTGCCCGCTTTGCGCCACTGCTGTATTAACGCCTATCACTTGCGCGGCGGAATTGAGTAATGGTCCCCCTGAATTTCCCGGATTGATCGCGGCACTTGTCTGAATGACATTATCTAACCGTTCCGCGTATCCTTCGAACTGGCTGCCTGCGGTAATACCGCGCCCGAGTCCTGAGACAACACCTGTCGTCACCGTATTTCGGAACTGCCCAAGCGCTGTTCCTATCGCGATTGCGAATTGACCGGCCTGTAATGTAGATGAGTCTCCCAAAATGACCGGCTGCAAATTCTGCCCGATATTTTGGTTAGGATCTATCTTGATAATGGCTATGTCGTTGAGCGGATCGCGTTAAATTTTCTGCACATCATATTTTTTATCACTCGCTGTTACTACCTGGTATTTCCCGCTGGTATCACTGACTACGTGTTTGTTGGTGACAATTAACCCGTCTGCGGAGACAATAAAGCCCGATCCGATACTTTGCGGCTGATTAACCGGCGGTTGGCTTTGATCAGGCGGCTGTATGCCAAATATTCTGAATGGTCCCAAGTCCAATGGCGACTGTCCGCTTTGGGGCGCGATTGTTGCAGCAATGGTAACGACAGAGGGTCCTACTTTTTTCACTGCATCTACAGTCACTGATTCTTCAGTCACAACTTTGACTTTGGAAGTATCTCCCAAAGTCGGTGAGGATTTATTCAAACCTAAATTGAAATGAGGCCCATATTCACGGGTCGCATTCCACAAGCCCAAACCAAGTAATATTAGTACAATTAAAACAATTACTCTTCTCATAGTCTTATGTTCCCTATCTTACCGCAACATGCTTTCTATTGCAATATTTTGACTATAAAGAACTATAAAACCCAAACCTGAAAAAAAACTGAAAAGTGAGGAGGTATTGCCAAAAATTGGATTAGTATATTATTGATTAAAGTTATTTATTATTTCTTTCTATTCTCTAATCCTTTTAAAGAGACTGAAACCGCGTCTGCATTTTTTTTATCCCTTAATGCATCTAGTATTTCCTCAAGAGTAATCTTATTATTTGTAACTACCCGTTCAACTAGAACTTGTGCTACTTGTTTTTCTTCAGGTGTCCCTCTTAAATTATTAATCCTATTAGTAAGATTCGCTATAATAACTTGCTGTTGGTCTGGTTGTTCAGTTTCTATTGTTGATGGCTGTTTGTCAGATGGTACTTGTTGCACGTTGTTTTCTGATATGCCAAGAGTTCTTTTAGCGACTAAAACCGTAATATTATCTTCTCCACCCTCCTGCATTGCCTTGGCGATTAATCTTCTTGCTACTTCTTTTTGATCTCCGGTAGATCTGGCAAATTTTCTAATCACCTGACTACCTTTCGTCATTTCCCACACACCATCACAACACAAAAGTAATTGTTCATCTGGTTGTAATGCTTGTCCTGATTCAAATATATCAACCTCTACATTAGATTTGTTTCCCATATTTCTATAAATCCTATTTCTCTCAGGATGCGTATATACATCTTCTGGTTGAATAACCTTTGCTTCAACAAGCCTTGCGACAAAACTATGATCTGTAGTAATCTGTTGTATTTGAGTTGCATTAACTCTGTACGCTCGTGAATCACCGACATTGGCAACCACATATGATCCATCATCTCGCAAAACCGCAGCGACACATGTTGAGCCCATTTTAGCACGATCTTGTTGACTATGATCAGATAACTGACTATTTGAGTACAATACTGCTTCTTGTAATGCTTCAGCAGAAGATTTTTGAGGTTCTTTTATTTTAATTTCAGTATATTTTTCCCTTAATGCTTCCACGACAATTTTGCTTGCTTCTGCTCCTTTTGTAAGTCCTCCCATACCATCTGCAAGAATAAGCAAAGTTTCTCCAGTTTCCTTTCCTTCTGCATCTATTACTTGTACTATTGCAAAGTTATCTTCATCCATTTTATCTCTTCGTTCTATCCCTCGGTCCGATCCTGCGCCAATTTCATATGGACCTGAAGTTTGGATTTCTAGTCTATCAGGAATATAATTTATTAAATCAAACTTTTCAGATTTGCCATTAATTTCAAAAACTTTAGTTCCCAATTCAAGATCTTCAAGTGTTTGCTCAGCAAATGGTTTACCTAGGATTGTTGCTTTTTGCTTAGGAATTGCTTCATATCTTTTCCACCCGCTATTAAACTCTAACACTTTAAAATCAAACTCCCCATCCATACTATGGAGATACGTCCTAAGAGCATCGTCAATGTTTGACGGAATTCTAAGACCTTTTGCTCTGATGAAACTCATGAAATCTTGATCATCACGTATCTCACCAAAACTATCGTTAAAAGAACTTATTAAATCATTAGGATTACTTAAATGAGGTGTCAATCGAAAATGCATGTAAGTTAAAGAATTATATTTGGTATCCGACTGAAACTCTTCTAGCGCTGCTCTGAACGCTGACACATCCGTAACTCCAAAAACTTGCGCGAGCGCGTATTGACTAATAGCATTAATTTTATCCTTCGCGTCTCGTATCTGATTCTGAATTTCCGTGGGCTGGCTTAAATTACTATGTTCATTAATATATCTTATATACCCTGCTATTTGCGAGTTACCATTCAACAATTGCTCCAATGCTTTTGCCAGCGATTCATTTTCCCCTCCTAGTTCCTTTGAAGGCGTATGGGGACCAGGAGGTAAAGAAATAGATTCGCTGTCTGCTTCATCATCAGCAAAGAGGTCAGCATTTAGTTCTAACTCCTCCCAGGGTGGCAGATAAGGTGGATCATCATCTTTACCGTTTCCTGGCGAAGAAGATGGTACTGTTGCTTTCTTTCTGGCTCGCGCTGAAGCATTATTTAGTTTAACTAATTTTATCTCGTGCTCTGTTCGCAAATCATTTATTGTTAGTTCTGCAGCTTTATAAAAACCATCTTTACTAAACCCATTTGTATCACTAGCGTCGATCACGGCAATTGCATTCAAATAATCCATTGCTATATCGTCAAAACCATTCCCTCCCGCCCAATTAAATATATTTTTCACCAACTGCATCTCATCATTCATGCTTACAATATCCACTTTCCTATCCTCATCTCTATAATGATCAACAGCATCATTTAATAAATCCTTTAGCTTTAACTCCGCATTGTCTTTTGTAAAGTAATTTTGGTCAAATGCGTCAATGTACTTTGCTATGTCATCCGTTTTACTTCTATTAAATGCTTGCAATGCATTTCGGTGTTTTTTTATAGCTTCTGGAGGGAACTTAGTTGGGTCAAGCATATATTCTGCCCATGCTGCAAAGTCTCTTTTCCACATTTTCTTACCTTCTACTGGAAGTACTCCTTGTCTATCGGGACGTTCCCAATCTTTTATCCGGAGTTCTTTAGAATAATTCAAGGCAGCCTCCACAGAGGATGGATCAATTTCAGTAGGTAAGCTGGATATCTCTGTATCCACGTTACTACCCGCATCCAACGCGTCACCTCCCAAACGAAGACGCACTAAATATCCAGCGTCCTGGTTCAATTTCGATACTATCTCAGGACTACTTAGATGGTCAGGACCAGCAGATCCCTTATCTATAGGTGTATTTGCTACGTTAACTTCTTGCATATAGTCTCCTTTAGTATACTCACATTATACCACCAAAAGTACAGGAAGCTTCACATGAAGCTAACAGAAAAATTACAAAACTACAGGATAAAGATTATGTATCCTTTATTTTCCAGAAGAGCTTTGATTCTCTCTATTATTACTAATCAAACCCTCAGCAATTAATTGTACAATTAATTGCTCTGCTTTTTCTCTAGATATTCCTAAGTTCTCCAGGAGCGACTCAGGAGAGACTATACCATACTTTTTATACACCTCACGTGCTTGTTCTAAGTCTTTATCTGAAAAACTAACAGCTGCATTTTTTGTTTCTGTTTTATTTGACTGATTAGCAGTTGTACGTCGATTAGGATTATATCTTTCTTCAAGAGCCTGGAGATATTGCTTTAACAAATCATTTACATTTTGTGGAAGAGCGATTTTATCAGAATTTGACAACCTTTCGTCCAATAGACGATACGCTCCTTTAATAGAATCTATTACCTCTGCTTGTTCTGTAAGCGAGTGAGCAATAAGCAAGTTTGTTAATTCTCTATTTAAATAATGCAAGAGACTAATTTCTTCTCCGCCTTCTAACTGTATTTCTTCGTAATCTGAAGCTGTGTTTAAATCTCTACCAGGACGAATTTTAAATATTTTTCTTATCATTTCTTCATTTACTCCATCGAGTTGAAGCAATGCATCTTCTTCTAGAGACATCTCAAATTCTTTTTGCGCCTGTTCTATTAAAGTTTTTAATTCAGGAGTATTTGAGATTAAACTGGATAATTTTTTTACAATAGCCGCTTCATTTTCTACCAATCCGCTTTGTTGCTCTGCTTTCAGAACATCATAATCTACTGCTGGAGCAGTGGTTGCTTCGGTTTTGATTGATGTATTTTGTGATTTTTGTTTCAGCGCAGCTATATATAATTCCATAAACTGATCCGCGCTTACAGCATCTATCTTATATTTTCTTCGAAAATCCTCTGAATCTGTTAGTATTTTAAGATCTTGATCAATAAAAACTTTAGACTCACTAATTCCATGCAAAAATTCATACTTTGCAAGCATAGTCTGCAAGTTAGCAACTAGATCTGTAAGTACCGGCAAATATGTTTGTGGATTTTTGGGTTCTTCTCGTAATATTTCCTGGAGTTTACTTCTATCTATGTGAAAAATATCATCCAGCAATATATCAACATTTATATTAGTTAGTTCTATACGCGCAGCCTGGTCCCCATCAGCAACTTTTTTAACTAACGTTCCTAAACTTGAACTTTTAGAAAGTAATTTCGCCATTTCTTCTCCCTGTTCTTGTGTTTTATCTTTAAATTTCCTGTTCTCATCTCCAACAGGAGTAGCTGTATCTTCTACTGATTCCAGCATAAAAGGAAAATCTTGATTACTTGCATCAAATGCAGTTGGCGGATAAGGAAGTCTGTGACTAGAAGAATCGGGAATAAGTTCATCGTCTGGTGAAGAAGAAGGTGGCGTAAGCTTATATCTAGCTCTTAAAGTATCCAAAGGTAACCCTGACAGGCGAACAAATTCCTCAACAAATGTATCAAATTCTGGAAGTTCTTCCTTTGTAGCGCGCATATCCTCATATTCCTTCCTTAATTCTGTACTGTCTCTTACCACTTGTGGATTATCCAACGATTCTGCTAATATATCCCTTAGATTATCTAAGATATCCCATGAATCAGTTGTGAATGAGGGAGATTCTCCTAATAACGCAACCTGTAAATACTTCTCTATTTCTTTTACTCTGTCTGCGAGAACTTCTAATACTTGTCTATCTGCTGTATTTGGTATATCTTTAACATCTTCTATATCAGAATATTTGTCTTTATACTCATAAGCTTTTTTAAGTATGTCTCGAAGGGTATCAGGTAATGTATTTGTGCTCTCACTGTCAATTACCTTCTTATCCTTACCTTCTACAGTCGGTGGCGTAGGCTTAGGTGGTCCCGGTCTCTTAGGTGCGGATCCTGGTTTAGTCGGGGTTGGTGAAGCATGAGCTGCTGGTGTTTTTTTCTGCTCACCTTTTAAAGGTGCATTGCGTAAAATATCTAATATATCTCTTTCATCTTTATGTTCAGGCAAGGTAATATCATCCACATGGCCTTCAAAATCCCATAGATAGTCATCCCGAAATCCATTATAATTATGCGCGCGTGCACTGCCTTTTAGTTCCACAATTTTTGCGGTAACTTTACCTGTAGTACTGCCAAAAGCCCATTCGCTAATCTGTTCGATCAACTCTGAATTACCCGCGATTTCTACAGCATCTACGCCATATTCATCCTTAAACGCGTTAACAGCATCATTGTGAAATTTTTCCATACTTTTTTCTTTCCACTTATCAGAAGGATTATTGCAGTATTTCTTGTAGAATTTTTTAATGCTATTAGGATCATGTAGATTCAGTTTAAATGCTTTAAGGACTTTCATACGAGCTAGATATTTCTCAATTGATTCATGAGGTAACTGAGTTGTCGTTTCTGTAATCCATTTTTCAAAGCCTTTTTTCCAATGCCCTATGCGTTCATTTTCCGGAATTTTTGCTAAATCCGGAGAATTCCAGTCTTTTGCTACTGCCCGATTTGATAACGCGACTACTGCCTTTAGAGGAGTTTTATTGGCTGCCCGTATACCATTCTCTTGCAATTGATTTACTTCTTCATGACTGATGCGAGCATTTGGCTCATATTTGCCAGTTGCCAAATGCGCTTGCAAACTGCGCTCTTTCAGCAACCGCTGCCTATTCACATCCACACTCTTCAGCATGTTCGGATTTGGCGGTTGATTTACATTTGATAAATTTACGGCTTCTTCTTCCATATATTCTCTTTTATTATAGACAAATTATACCACCAAAAGCACGAATGTCTTTATATGAAGCTAACAGGAAGATGACAAAATACAAATACGTGGTAAACGTTATTTCTTGTCTGGAACGAGGGGAAGCGAAAGCTGAAGAAAACTGAAAATCGGAATAGATAGCCATAAAAATATACTGACAATAAATATCTAAATCTTGATGGATTGTGAGGTATGACCGTCTTAGATCTCAAATCTTAGTGATATATTATATTGTCCACACCCTCACGGTGTTATCAAAACTTCCCGAAGCGATCCTCTTCCCATCTGGCGACCAGGAAACAGAGTGTGCGATACGCGTACCATCTGAAAGCTCAGTGAGTTGCTTGCCTGTTACTACGTCCCATATTCGCACGGTGTTGTCAGTAAAACCTCCTGATGCTAGCCGCTTCCCATCTGGTGACCAGGAGACTGAGTGTACAATATCAGTATGTCCTATCAGTTCAGTGAGTTGCTTGCCTGTTACTGCGTCCCATATTCGCACGGTATCATTGCCTCCCGAAGCTATTCGCTTTCCATCAGGTGACCAGGAGACTGAGCGTACAATATCAGTATGTCCTATCAGTTCAGTGAGTTGCTTGCCTGTTACTGCGTCCCATATTCGCACGGTGTTATCCTTACTTCCCGAAACTATTCTCTTCCCGTCTGGCGACCAGGAGACAGAATAAACAGTATCATTATGCCCTGCAAGCTCAGTGAGTTGCTTGCCTGTTGCAGCATCCCATATTCGCACGGATTTGTCAGAACTTCCTGAAGCTATCTGTTTCCCATCTGGTGACCAGGAAACTGAGCCTACCATATCAGTATGCCCACGGAAAATTTCTACTGAAGGCTCTCGCTGGATTTCTGGTGTAACGAATTCTCTATTCTGTCCTAAATTTTCAGGAAACATAAGGATCGTCGGGATAGTAAAAATAGAACTTTCGGGTACTATCGGCTGCTGTTGCTGGGTTGCAGTACTCCGTACAAGTTCTTCTCTAAGTTTTGTATTTTCTTGCCTTGTATATTGTAGGTCTTTTTCTACTTCCTGTACTTGTGCTGTTCTCTCTGACAATTGTTCTGTTAATAAAAGGTTCTGTTCCTTTAACGATTGATTTGCTGTATTCGCTTTGTCCAGTTCTTGTTGCTCACTCAGGGAAACAGTTTCAAGATGCTTCACTCTGTTTTTTGTTTGTTCCAGAATGCTTTCTTTATATCCCAACACTTCTTGTAACCCACTGTTTTTCCGCTGTTCTTCTCCTAATGCATTACTGAGAGTTGATACCTCTTGTTGCAATTGTACATTGTCCTGATCCTTGGCAGATAAGACATGTGCTTGTTGTTGATTTTGTGTCCGTTCACCTACCAGTTCTTGTTGTAACCCCTGTACTACTACTGTATGTAATTGGTTGAGCTGCTCATCAAGAGAAAGAGTAGGAGTAACAATGCTTTGAGGGTCTATACCATGAATGCGCAATTGTTCACTTAAGGAATAATATATGTCTCTTTTTGCCCGTTCTTTCGCTTTTGTATATTTTTCTTCTAAATCCTGCTTGAATGCTCCAGCGCTTTGGTACCGGTCTTTTGGATTTTTTTGCAAGGCTTTTCCAACCACTTCCGCGATCGCGTCAACAGGTTCAGATAGTGCTAACCCTTTGCTTCGTCGCACAGCATTGATATCAGGAACCGGTTCCATTAAATGCGCAACGAAATATTCCTCATACCCTTCTCTTCTAAACGGTAACTCATTGGTCACCAATTGAAATAACACAATGCCCTCCGTGTAGATATCACTGGGAATGATTGCTTTCCTTTGAAACTGTTCAGCAGGCATATAGGCGGGTGTCCCGATCCCCTCTTGCATACCGGAAATATCTTTAGGATCTGTATGAATAGTATGAGCAGTTGCCGTTATACCGAAATCAGAGAGTAACAGCACTTTATTGCCGCTTCTGCGTTCCCGGACAATGAGGAGATTATGCGGTTTGATATCCCGATGCACAACGCCTTTGTCATGCGCGTACTGGACCGCGTCGGAAAGCTGTTGCATCACATCCACCGCATCGTCTGTTGAGAGCATACCTCTTTTATTTATTTCGTCTTGGAGAGATCCTTCCGGCGCGTACTCCATAGCGATATATGGAGAGCGCTTTTGATTATGCTCATGTACGCCAAACCGGTGAAATGTAACAATATTGGGGTGAACAAGCGTCGAGTGTACTTGTGCTTCTTTTTCAAATAGGGCTATGTCTTTATTCGTAAGTAATTTGCTTCCATCTTCCAATAGGAACTTGACAACAATCTGCTCATGTTGATGAAAATAGCTCGCGAGATATACTTCGCCCATGCCGCCTTTTCCTATGCGGTCACCTATTTGATATTCCGCAACTTTTTGTCCTGAAAATTGTCCCTGTTCTTTTGGCATACCGAAGACGAATTATACCCGAAATATTACTATAAGTCAATTATTGACTACATCGGAGCTTCGCAAGGACGTGGGTTACTGAAGTAACGTAGAGATGGCTTTTTCCAGCTGGGTATCGTGCGTTGGGTCTTTTTCGCTCAAAGACACACTGACATCCGGGGTGAGGCCTTTGCCGTGGACCCAGGTGCCGTTGGGGGTGAGCCATTTGGCTATGGTCACATGGACGCCCGCGCCATTGCCCAGGTCAATGGCTTCCTGTACTGTGCCTTTCCCAAACGATGTGTCCCCTATCAATTTTGCCCTTTTATTATCCCGTAAGGCTCCAGCTACAATTTCACTGGCAGACGCCGATCCTTTGTTAATCAAGACTACCAATGGAATATTCTGCAAAATACCATTTCTATTGACATTCAATGGCGTCGTATCCCCATTGCCTTTGTCTTGAGTGACAACCAATGTCCCCTCAGGTAAGAATTCTCCTGCAATAAATGTCGCGTCAGTCAAATAACCGCCGGGATTGTTGCGAAGATCCAGAACCATACCTTTGACATTTCCG
>WNFI01221935.1_pt1 | contig 13140 bp, 14 predicted proteins | sample 5400471 | NCBI WGS metagenome assembly WNFI01 (sample SAMN13153348, study PRJNA577476) | soil metagenome | isolation source: 100 cm saprolite on Douglas fir-dominated hillslope | place: USA:California | collected 2013-09-17
CAGACAGAAGGTCTGGCATTATATCAGAAGCTGTCTACGCAAGGAGATGGTGAACCCAAGCAGCTTCCCTATGATATGATGGTCTATCTCATCGACCATCTTCACCTCTACCGCATGCAGTTGTAGGAAAGGAAGATGTTGGAAGCAACAACTGTCATCGTACGCACCGTCTTTTATGAGGACGAGAAAAGAAGCTGGAGAGACGTCCCATGCCCACTTATCTGACATTTGTGTTCAGGGACTATGGCGAGGATGCTTGGCACACCGACTCAGCACTCCTCTTTGATGAAGATCACGTAACGCAGGAAATGGGAACCCTTGGGATCAGCACCACACCAGGACGGAAAGAGCGCCGTCTGCATTTCAAGTTATCTCATCCTTTGACGCCCATACAGTGGCGTGAACTGACCCGATTGCAAGTGGCAGGAATGTTCAGCGCCTTTTTTGTATCAGACGAGGCACCGGAAGAAACACAGCCAATACCAGAGCATGATCATGTCCCAACCGATGAAGGTTCCTCTCTCCATGGGGGAAACCACTTCAGGACGTTCACGTGGAAGATGATCGAAGGAGTGTGGGGTACATTGTGCGAGTGTTTAACACCGAAAGGGATGGAAAGATGTATGAACAGGAATAATCTTGAACAGTACCTCGATATCGAGAACGTGGATAGTGATCTCGACCTGTTTGCAGCCGCTCTCGCTGTCAAGCATATTACCACAGTGATTACCTGCGGGGGAAACCATTACAGTCGACTCGATCCGGATTCGGCGCTGCATCCGCACGCGCTCGAAGCCTTTCTGGATCGTGCCGTTGCAGCGGCTCAGAGGACTCAGCGCTTTGAGCAGGAATGGCGCCAGGTGCAACATATCTTCCCACGTATGCAGGTGGCCTGGGAAAAGGGACACACATTGTTTCAAGAGGATTTGGCGCGTGCGACAGCCAATCAGGAGGAGATGGAGTATTTCTCCATGATTGATTTTGCCGAAGATTGTTATGCCTACGTCAATGCACGCAAGACCTATCCCGAAGATGCCGCATGCCAGGCGTGGGTCGCCAATGGCTATCCAGAAGCTCGAGACGCTCATTGAGGTTATGCAGCGTTCAGATCTGGTGATCCTGATTGTCCCACCAGCGCTGGACCAGACTAATCTCGTCCACAGTATCGTGCTGAACGCAGCGACCCGTGGTCGTCATGGCGTAGCGCTCTTTAGCCCGACAGTGAACAAATATCGCCTTGTCCAACGTCTCCTTGCGATGAGCGCTGGTATCGATGTGCATCGCTTGCAGACAGAGCAGGTAAGCGATGACGAGCGGAGGCGTGTCAAGGCGACAGCGCATATCCTCTCCACAGCACATCTGTGGATTGATGACACGTCCGATCTTTCTCTAGAGATGCTGCGGCAGCGAGTGCAACAGTTGGCCGAAAGACATGATGTCGCGCTTGTCGTTGTTGATCATGTGTATCTCCTCCGGTTAAGCGCCGATGACAAAAGGGACAGGGACCGCTGGCAGGAAGTGTATGAAGTCAGTCGCAGCTTGAAAGCGCTGACACACGATCTGAACATACCGGTTGTAGCAGTCGCACCGCTATCTCATGCTCTAGAAAATCGCTGGCAAAGGGTTCTCCAACACTCTGGCTCACCTGGTCGTCCTCCAGAAACGGGTACAGAACACATCCTTTTTCTGCATCATGACGAGCTCTCACCTGTCGAGTCGACGAGCAGCCGTTTGATCATAGCCACTCTGCTCATCACCAAGCAGCAAGATGGACTGGTTAGTGAATTAGATATTTCCATTCACGCTGAACACGCCGTTTGAAAAGTAACCAACCCGAGGGCATTTCCTAACTTATAAGCTCTTCATTTCTATCCATGTATTTGCCAACGCTCCTCTCCTGTCACTATGTCAATGAGACGCGCAGGCCCTACCCTTGAGGGACTTACCGCAAGGAGTTGTCCCTCAAGGCTAAAAAATGGGCGAGATAGCTCACCAGGGAACTCGTAGACTGTTTGCCAACTGCCGATCTCTAGAATGCGCAACGCCTCGTCGCCCACACCACCAAAATAAATGGCAGCAAGAAAATGTCCACTTGGATCGACAGCTATCCGGTTTGGTTGCAATTCATCGGCAGAAAGTGGGCGAGTCATCTCCTGCTCTTGTTCGACATCTCAAATACGCAAACCACAGAGACCCCAGCCGACAAAGAGTCGTCGGCCATCGTGGCTGAATGCGAGGTCATACGGCCGATCGTACTCATACTCATCGTCTTCAAATGGCTCCGGCTCCCAGATATTGAGCAGGCTTCCATCAGCCAGGCTCCAGAACCAGACCAGATGATGATTGAAACTTCCTCCAGCAAGCACGAGGCCCTCAGGATGAAAAGCGAGTGTCGTGATATCAGCAAAAGAGTCGTCCATAGGCAACACGCGGAGAAGGTGTCCATCCGCAGGATCCCAGAGTGCTACCACACTTTTGCCCTGACTCTGCATTCCTGCGGCCAAGATGCTCCCATCGTGGTTGAACTCAGGACCGGCATACGCATCTTCCTCCCCAGCCAGTTGCTTTTATTCCGACTGCGCGGTCATGGGAGGCGTTTGCTCGTTGAGGACCTTCTCCTTGTCCTGATTTACCTGCATGCCGCCCATTTGGGCAAAGACATCCTGCGCTTCGACATCTTGCAGTCGTTGGGCTAGCAGCACTTCATGCGCTTCAGCTGATGCTAAAAAATCGGCGAGATATTTTCCCGTAATGGAGACGGTCTTCGCGTGATTCTGCCGGCGCCTGCGTAATTCGGCCGAGGCCACGAGCAATTCACGCTCAGAGTGTCCTTTGAGTTGGATGTTATATTCAGAAATGCATCGTATCCAGCGTCCCTGGACAAAAGCATATGCCGTCCCAATGTCGAATGGATCGTAGCGAATAGGAACCTGGGTGTGTTCAACTGTGGCCGAACGAAATTCGTCGGACCAGTAATAGACATAGTTGATTTTGACCCCACGCCCTGGCTCGACTTGCGCCGTCCCTTTGGGCGTGGTAGGAAGGGAGAAAAAACGAAATGTGTCATCGTAGTCGATGGTACGATGAATTCGTTCGCCACTCCTTGCTATTCCCGTTCTGAACGCTTCGCGCGGACTCATGTCCAATGCGGGATGTGGTCTTGTGTCATACACCTCGTATGCCCAGGCCATGAAGTAGCCGTAAAGATCGCCGAGCGTCCACACCGCATGCTGTTTCGGATCAACCGAATTCGTGAACTTGCGGACCTGCTTGGTGATCTGGGTGTTGCCAGTCAGGTTGAGCACAAATTGCGTGTTGGTCATGCCAAACAGCCGCTCAATGACTGATCCGTAGCGTGGCTTTACCCAGGGTCTGCTGGCTTTCGTACAGGAGTAGTAGGCAAGCAGAGCCTCGAAGTACATGCTGCGGAAGTCTGGGCCGTCATCAACGACGAGTGTCTGAGGCAAGCGACCGTAGCGCCAAACACACTCACGAAGGGCCATCATACACGAGCGGTACGAGGGAGGATCAAAGGTGAGGTACACCACGAGCAGACGGCGAGAAAAGACATCGGTGACAACCGTGGCCCAGGGCCTGCCAAGCAGTTGTCCAGTACGGGCGCTGACCAACTCAATGTCTAACTCGGTGTGGTCCATATGGACAATTTCCCAGGGACGATCTCCGTGCCTGGGCGTCGTTTGTTCTAACTCCCAGACCCAGGGATCGTGCCCTGCTGCTGCTCGTGGCTCCTGACGTTTGCGTATCTGTTCACGTTGGTCACGCTTTTGAATACGGTCGAGGAAGGTTCGGTAGCTTGGCACAGGCAGGCCGTTCTCTCTGGCTTCCCGTTCTAACAGAAAATAGGCCGCACGTTTTGGCAGCTGTTTCAAAGTTTCGAAGTGCTCGGTCACGTACTTCTCAAGCAAGTTCTCAACGCTTTGATTGAGGCGTGGCAGGTGATTCCCCTGACGGTGCAGCTCGGGAATGAGGCCGAGAAATCCATGTCCATAGATCGCTTCAGCATTACGAAACCTCGTGCGCCATCGCTGCAAGGTTCTTGCCGAGACGACGGTTTCTTCGGGCAAGGCTCTCCCCAGTACCTTGTAGCGGTAGGTTGCAATTGCCAATTGCTCAGGGCTGGCATTCCGGAGGAGTTCATGCTCTTTTGCATGCTGGGAATCGCCAGGCAGAGGTGTAGCGACTCTCACTTTGCTTTTCCGGAGCAAGTCATCAAATACTTCAATGGGCAGATCCACCAGGTAGTTTTCTGGAGCCAGCAAGGTGACCATCGTTTCGCCAAGATTGAGCGCTTTCCAAAGTTTCCCATCCCACCACAGGAGTGTACCTGGGACCAGAGAACGGGAGGATGAACTGGGAAACAAGTGCCAGAAGGATTGGCTCAGCGTCGTGTACGCTGTGGCCTGTTCCCGATCCACAAAGATCTGCACCTGCTCTGGATCAGCCAGTGGCCTCCGCGAGAGATCCACATACAACTGCTCAGTCGCGATGAGAGCGTAGACATCATCTGGCGTTCCTGTTGGCAATCCTTGAAGCAATTGCAGGAGTGTCAGCGCCGGTTTGCTCATGACCAGTGCACGGATGGCTGTCACCACCTCCGCTTCGACGGGAGAGCGAGAGAAACGAAGATAGTCTTCCAGAAAACGGAGATTGCGCTGGTAGACCCAGTCAATCTGTGCCGACGACTGGAGACGGTAAAACAGTCCAAAGGGCTGCGCATATGCCTCGCCCGGAGGACACGACCAGGTTCCATCAACGTTGCGCACGTACCGATGTGGCATCTGTTCGGCAAGTTGAGAGAGCTGCTCTTCCATTTTACACTCGACCCATCCTGCACCATCATCACGGATGACGAAAAAATCGGGGGTATGGAAGAGCCCCACTTGCTTGCCTGTTCTGCTGGAGTAGACGAGCTTGATGGATCCCGGCTGATCGTAATATTCTAAGACGGCTGGGTCATGCTCCATTTGATAGATGAAAGCGAGTTCGCCTCGGAGACTCTCAAATTGAATGGTACGGCCCATTTTCTTACTGGGATAGCGGCCACTCACATTACCGGCTGCTCCGCGATTCAGACGTGATGGAGGAGAAGATCGAATATGCTCAATGATGACTTTTGCTTGCTCAGAAAAGGTGCGCTGGAGGCACCAAACTTCAAACATTTCCTCACTCAACATATCCCCACATCCTTTTGTATACGTACTCCCGGTCAGAGACCGGGGCTTCTACGCCTTTATCGACGTCGGTCGCGTCCCGCCCGAAGGTTGTTTGTAACCAAGGTGCAGAATGAGCTTTGCCGAGTTGGTATCTCGGCTCAGTTCGGTACCACATGGACAGGAATGCTAACGTTCCGACAGATCTTTCGTGACGACTGGTGCCGTATCTCAAGCTGAAAGGAAAGCTCTCATTCTAGTTTTCCTCCTAACTGGTTCATGAACCATTTTAATCCGTTGCCTCTGGACCGTCAACTGGCTCATTGCGGTCCGCCAGTAATGCTTCGATCGGTTTGAGGGTACATTAGTAACGCTCCACCTCACGTTGCCAGCCATGGGCTTGCAGGTGGATATGCAGGAAGAAAGCCACACCTCGCGCACCGATCCTGTGTGAGCACTAGCGTAAGATCAGTTCACAGGGACGCATATCCCAGTATACCAATAAAACGTGTCAATGGATGTGACACCGGGATCTGGTGGGAGCATGCAACATCAGACGAAAGTATCTGGGTCTCGGCCCAGTAGTCGGGTAATGGATCCCCCCACAGGCATTCGCTATTATGCGGATGTTTGCGTAGCTCAGGGCGTGAGCTCTGAGAAGCCGCCATCCCTTTAGGACGTGTGGAGTTGTCACAACTTTCGGACAATTTATGGTACCTCATTGTTCTTTTCACCAATTGTATCAGCATTTAAGTGCGACAAATTATTCTTCATTGCGTCACAATATGCTTATTTTCAGCGACAATTTATGTTTCTCGTCACAACGTGATTCGCGAATAGCTCGCTCCACTCCTATCCGGAATAGCATATATCTTTCTCCTTTTGGCTTATTATGCTTCAAAGTTCATATATTAAGATTTATTATGCACTTATACTAAAAATGTGCTTGGCTGATCTATACGAACAGTCATTCGATCAAAAGAGAGGATTTTTTGGGGAGGATGGAAGTGAAAAAAGCATCTCATCCAGTGAACTACGAGATTGATCACACCATAGTTGACGTACTGGTGACAGAAATACGTCAAGCTCAAGACCACACAACCGACAAAACATTTCGACCGCAGGTAACCTTTTGCATCGATCCCGCATCGAGACTCGTAATGGTCTTCGAATTACATGAGCAGCCTCAACAGAAAGATCTTATTGATGAGAGGAAAGAAATGCCATGACATCAACATTTATGACAAAGCATCTCTCCTCCGAGCAATCTCTCATCTCAACCAGTGCAGTGAGGAGCATTATCGCTTTCGCAACAATTCTATTTGCAAAGGATTGTTGCGAAAGCAGCCATGTACCGGTACATGACAAAAAGGAGCGTTTCTCGGGTCAAGTATCTATCCCGTAAACGGAACGAGTTTGTAACTACCGGCATATCGGTGCTACCATTGACTGCTTGACATCAGCCAGAAAGGGATACGCAAACACTTTTACCGAGAACGCGGTTCTGTTCTCGAACCCATGTGTTTAGTTGTACAGGTGCGAACGCCACAAACCGTTGCTTCCTTCTGGAAGTGCCTTAAAGGCGTAGCTACCCATGTGTGCGGACAAAGGGAAGAAAAGTTGCATCTATGATGCCTGTTCTTTCCTCTCAACCCTATGAATGGGGTGAGTATCCAAAACGGAGTTTTGATGAGTGTGGAGGTGGAAGCGCCCATTGAACCAATGGCAAAGGATTAATGCCATTGGGCGGCCAATCGAGATCACCTGGGGGCATAGTCTATCTTGACACCAAGCCCGTCACATCGAACTGACTGTCATTCGCACTGTGTGTCCTCGCGCCAGTGATCAGCCTTGTGATGTCCGTGAGAGTTGGTTTCTCTGGCAGGGACTTCCACAATTTGTCGGCAGTGTCTTTGGCTATCGACGATGCTATGAGCGGCAGCTATTGTGCGGATTAACAAACCCTGCTGTGAACGCAGTTCAGGCTGCGCGCTCTGGAGAAGTTTGAACGCTGGAGACGATGTGGCTCCAGCGTTCACAATCACCTGATGCTGATAGGTTCCCGGGTGCAGGCATCCCTGGGTCCCTTGGAAACTGTCACACGGGAGCCAGTTCATAGCAGCTGCATCGAGTGATAGCAAAAGGTGATGGTCATACAAGCGCCTTGCTATCTAGTGGCACACAAGCTCTAACCTGTGACGAAAAAGCTGCACAAATGCGCTTGATGATCTGGCAATCGTCGTCATCGTTCATCCATTCCGAACTTTGTTGCTCTCCACATCGTCGGTTAGTTTCGTTTAGTCTCTACATCAATTAAATAAACTGAGGAGGTTATCGTGCTTGAAAACAAGGAAAAAGCATTCCAGGTTAGTAAAGTGAGTGCTGTCGGACATGAGCAAATGATGAAAGGTGAAGGAGGACATGCTGATGGCCAAGAAGTAGTGCCATACCTCTTGCTTGATCAGCATAGTCCACGGCATGGAGATTTCCCTTTCCAGATCGTTCACCTTTATCATGTCCCACTGGATATTTACTCAGAAAGTTCATTAGCCCAGGAGATATTCGGGATTCCCTGGGCCACTTTTGCCATTGATGCGCATTCGTGGCGTCAACTCGCTGTGTATTTGGCCTTCGATCTCCCAAGACATTCCTCGTATTTGATGGTGCTGCGTGAATGTGTGCGCCACTATGCGCGATTACCACAAATCCTGGTTATCGATGAAGGATCTGGTCTCAATAGCGATCGCTTCAAGGCCTTCCTTGCTCAATACAGCATTACAAAGGTAGAACGCCCCCTTGCTAAGCCGGATGCGGCAACAGCCATCGAACGATTGTTTGGTATGACTGATACAAACTTCATCGAAGATGTCCTGGACCATACCCAAAACGATGAGAAACTTCGAGCAATGACTAGAACAGTCGATCCTGACCCTAGAGCAAGGTGGCCCCTTGAGGTGTTCTATCAAAGATTGTGCAAGTGGTGCTACGAGGTATACGATAATTGCCCTCATCCTGCCTTAGGGCAAACGCCGCGCGAAGCCTACGAGGCTGGTATGCTCCTGAGCGGTGTGCGGTCCTCTCACATGATTCCGTATGATGAGACGTTTCGTATGTTGACTCTGCCAATGGGTAGAATGGCGAAAGTTAATCCTTCGAAAGGAGTGAAAGTACTTGGGGGATTTTACTGGTCAGAGGCTTTCCGTTCTCCTGTATTAGAGAAAGCAGTAGTGCCGATACGCTATGATCCAACTGAAATGAGCTATGTCTTTGTGTTCGCAAAAGGGCAGTGGCTTAAATGTAAGCGGTTGCGATGGATTCCTGTTCTTGATTGATTGTGAAGATAGCGATCTGCATTGTCTGGGTTAGGGGCTTCCTCACTTATGCAACCGCTGCTGAGTCGAGGACGGAGTTGGCTATGCAGAGATGTATGGAGGCTGTGACTAATGGAACAAATGAATACTTTCGGCGACCGGGCACGGTATGCCCAAATGACAATAGAAGAGTGTCTAAACGCTTTCAAGCAGGTGATACCACATCCTCACCTGATAACCGTAGATCAGACCGTGCGCGAAGCGCTGCGAGAGACAGGCGGCGCATTGCTCATCTTTGTATGTGGTCCTCCGGGTGTCGGAAAAACCGCTCTGAAAGACCACGTAATACGCATGGAGCGAGTACCCATTCTTAGTCTGTCGGCGAGACCTCCTCTGAGTGACTCCTTTGACTGGAAAGATTTCCTGCGAAGTGGCATTTTGGCGTTAGAGCAATCGTGGCTTGATCGCGAGATTGCTTTGGACACTGGCGATAAAGAAGAGAGTATGCATACGGCCCAGACAGATCGATCTGGGGCTGGGCATAGACCTCTGAATAGAGTAAAAGGCTATGATCTACGCGTGTCCCTGGAAACGGCCATGAAGCGGCGGCGCCCTGCGGCGGTTATCATTGACGATGCGCAACATCTGGGCAAAGTGAGCAGCGGGCGGCAATTGCAAAATCAATTGGACTGCATTAAATCCCTGGCTGATGTCACTGAAACTGTGCATGTACTGATCGGTACGTATGAGCTACTCGCTCTACGCAATGTAAGCGCGCAAATCGTTAGGCGCAGCATCACTATGCATTTTCCGCGCTATCGTAGTACGCCTGAAGAATTATCACAGTTCAAAGCTGTTCTCAGCGCATTTCAAGATCTTTTGCCTTTTGAGGAAGAGACAGGGATACTGCTCGAGCACTGGGAATATTGTTACGAGCGATCCCTTGGGTGCATCGGCATTCTCCATCAGATGCTTGTGCGAGCAGTTCACTCCGCGTTGTGGGTGGGTGAAAAAACGTTGAGAGAAAAATATCTGAGACGGTATGCCCTTTCCAAAGCGGATTGTGACATAATGCTGCGCGAGATTCAGGAAGGCGAAAGAGCGTGTACTTTCGACCCAAGACGCACTGGGTAGCGAAGGATGCTTGGTTTGGCACCACAAGTCGCATTCAATCAGAAGACGCCGGTGGCTCGATGTCGATCAACAATTCGGGTGAAAGAGCGTAAACCAGAACGTGACGTGATGGAATTGATGATAGCAGAACTTTAGCATTGGCTGCAGTTTCCTGCAAATGCAGATGAAGGAGGTCGTTATGTTCAAGGACCACGAACTCTCACAATTTTTTCAGAGTTGCGGCTTGTCCGAAAAGGCTCAAGCTGAGATCAAGCGCATCCGCGCTTCAGAACTATTCCATCGTGTGAGGAGCGCTAGTTGGAACGTGAGTGGCGGCTATCTCACCTGTAAAATGATGCGCCTTTTACAACTTGAGAGTCGCGAGATTGAACTTCCAGATATCTATCAAATCCAGCACGACGATGTTGTCCTAGAGCATTATGATCACTCTTCTTAAAAAAGGGAAAACGCACAGGAAAGTGTAAGACCTTCAGCCCCTTTTTTCAGGTAGATTCCTCTGCGTCACCCAGGAAAATCTGTAGCTGTAATATCGTGTATCTGGAGGGTTATCTTCGTGATGAGACTTCTTAGGCTGCATTGACTACGATGAATTGCGTTGTGAGTTTGATCGTGAATTGAAACAGTTTTTCACTGAATTTTAAGGAGATACAGGAGGAAGAGAAATGCTTACTGAGGTTGAATTAGACGAGCTCTATCAAAGCCTCAGCTCGTCCAAAGAAGCACAGTTCGTAATCGAAAATATTAGAACCTCGGAACCCTCTCGAAGGGTTGAGGGAAGAGCGGGAAACGTTGCCGTTCGTTACGCAAGCAAGAAAATGCTCAGGACAATTCAGGCAGAAAGCCATCGTAACGAGCTTGCAGGTGTTCGTGAGAAGGAGCACGATAAAAATACGCTGGAGTATGGACTGCACCCTTTCGACCGGACAGTGAACGAAGTCAACTTCTCCGCGCATGTCGTAAACTGAGAACAAGACAAGGAGAAGAGACGATGCAAAAACGCATGCACAGCCGTGAATTTAAACTGGACGTGGTGCGCCAGATGGCGAGCGGACAGAAACGGCCAGCCCAAGTGTGCCGCGAATACGGCCTGGCCGAAAGCGTGCTGTCGCGCTGGCGTAAAGAGTACCAGGAGCGGGGAGAAGCGGCCTTCCAGTCCCAGCAGTCTGGGGAAGCGACGACGCAGGAGCAGCGGATCGCAGAGTTGGAGCGGTTCTGTGGGCAGCTGGCGCTGGAGAATCAAGTGTTAAAAAAAGCGTTGCAGAGCAAGGGGTCGCGGAGCGTCACGCCATGATTGAACAGGCCCATCAGCAGTATCCCGAGCTCTCCATCGAGGGCTTGTGTGAGCTGCTCAGCGTGAGTCGCAGCTGGTATTACGAGCGCAGTGGCACGCCAGAGAGCGATGCGGAGGAGACAGCCTTACGTGATCAGATTGAGCAGATCATCCTGGAGTTTTCCGGCTATGGCTATCGACGTGTCACCCATGCGCTGCAGCGGCAGGGCTGGCGAGTCAATCACAAGCGGGTGCTGCGCATCATGCGGGAAGAGTCGCTCTTGTGCCACCTGAAGAAACGCTTCGTAGTCAGAACGACCGACTCGCGACACGGCTTGCCGGTCTATCCCAATCAGCTGGCTGGCGTGGTGTTGACCGCGCCCGATCAGGCCTGGGTGGCAGATTTGACCTATATTCGCTTGAGGAGTGCCTTCGTCTATCTGGCCTGCATTCTGGATGCGTACTCGCGTCGCTGCATCGGCTGGCATCTTTCCAGAGACATGACCACGCAGCTCACGCTCACGGCCTTGCGTCGAGCCATTGCGGAGCGCCGCCCGTCGTCCGGACTGATCCATCATTCCGATCGCGGGGTGCAATATGCCAGTTATGACTATGTCGACCAGTTGGAGCAGATCGGCGCGCAGATCAGCATGTCCTCGGGAAGTCTTCCGTATGACAATGCCAAGGCCGAGTGTTTTTTCAAGACCTTAAAGCAAGAGGAGGTGTATCTCAAGGAGTATGAGTCGTTTGCCGACGCGGAGGCCAATTTGGAGGTCTTCATTGAGCAGGTGTATAATACGAAACGGTTACATTCCAGTTTGGGCTATGTGCCACCAGCGGAGTTTGAGGCGAGCTATGCCACCCTGCCGAGCAGATGAGAAGCCTCGCCATTCACATCAGCAAAAACCTGCTGTTTTTTGGGTTTCAATCAGGCCCAATACAACTGAACCGCGTAAGCTCGCCGATGTCAAGCGCATTGCGCGGAACGCGCAACTTGGCTTGACATCGGCGAGCGTCGCGGTACACTTACCCTGGCCTGATTGAACCGGAAGTTGACTTCCTCCCGTGTCCGGTAAAATGGGTTCACTCCAGTACTATGACCAGCCTCCCCCTATAAAGATTGAGTATCATGCAAAAAGTGGTCGAAAGGTAGGTGTACTTTATACCCCTGATTACTTCGTTATTCGAAAGGATCTGGAGGGTTGGTCGGTGGGTTGGGAAGAGTGGAAGATGGAAGAGGAATTAGTGAGGCTTTCGGAGGAGAGTCCCAATCGCTATGTTCGAGGCGAAGATGGTCGATGGCACTGCCCGCCTGGAGAAAAGTACGCTCAGCAGTTTGGTTTTTTCTTCCACATAAAGTCATCCGCCGAGATAAACTGGGTTTATCAGAGGAATATGCTCTTCTTAAGAAGACTATCTGCGCCTCGACAATCCTATCGTAGATCAAGTAGCTACTGATGAGATTTTAGCGCAAATCATGAGCGAGCAAGGTATAGTCTTAGACAAACTGCTCAAGGGTATGAAATATGTGGATCTGTATGCCGCACCTCTCGCTGAGCCCGACCGGGTACATATATTCAGCGATGAGAAGGTGGCTCAGACATATGTCGCACTCAGTAGCAAGGCGAACCGGAGAGAGTTTTCAATCTCGAATCCCGTCACAATAGCCATCGGTGCCGCTGTTATGTGGGACGGGAAGGGCTGGATGATTGCGAATGACGGTGAAAAGCACATCTCGCTTCTGGCTGCTGACGGAGCCCTCGTTGAATTACCCTATGCCGCCTTCGAGGCTCTCGTGAAGCAAGGCAAAATAACAGGTCTCGACGAAGGCCTGCCAGCAGGTTTAGTGCCGATTTATTGATACGTACATGTCGGATCACTACGAGACGTTCTGGCAGAACCAAAAATAAAGAATGATAAACGAATTTGGAGGTTGACTATGCTGAGAGACCAAAAGTTATCAAAGCTCCTACAAGAGAGCGGTTATTCTGAAGAAGCCCAAGCCGTTATTAGAAATGTTCGTGCATCTGAACCCTCTCGCAGAGTAGCTGGTCGAGCGGGCAACGTTTGTGTTCGTTACGCCAGCTATAAAATGGGAAGTACTAGACAAGCGGAAAGTCATCGTAACGAACTAGCTGCTATTTACGAGATGGAGCATGACGAAAATGTACTGGAGTACTATGATCAGCCGCCCCCAATAAAGATTGAATATTTTACGAAAAGCGGAAAAAAAGTAGCTCCTTTTTATACTCCA
>WNFI01519466.1_pt1 | contig 13139 bp, 10 predicted proteins | sample 5400471 | NCBI WGS metagenome assembly WNFI01 (sample SAMN13153348, study PRJNA577476) | soil metagenome | isolation source: 100 cm saprolite on Douglas fir-dominated hillslope | place: USA:California | collected 2013-09-17
CGTTTTGAGGCAATCCGGTGGCTGCAGAATCGTCACAGGCGCCGTAAACACCGGTCCTGTGCGCACGGGGTTGGTTGGACCAAATAGAGCGAGAATGGGCACGCCGAGGGCGTTAGCTAGGTGCATGCCACCGGTGTCGTTCGTGATAAGGAGGCCGCATCGAGCGAGACCTTCGCCGAACCCGCTTAAATCAGTGCGTCCGGCGCGATTATCAATTCGCGTGAGGTCAAATCCATCCGCGACTGCGTCTGTGATGGAACGATCATTGGCGGTGCCAAATAGGACCACTTTCGCGTCTGGAGAATAGGCGAGCAGAGCCGTGGTAAGCCCGCGCCAATGCGAGACGGGCCAGCGTTTTTCTGGATTGTTTTCGGAGCCAGCGATGAAACCGATTTGAAATCGTCTATCCTGTGACGGGCTAGGGTTGTATAGTGGCGTTAGATCGGGAGGAGCGTTGAGGCCGAAATGCTCGAGGTAATTGGTCCACAGCTTGAGCTGATGATTTTCTGCCTCGTTGAAGCCTTCTGGCAAACGCCAGGTATGCGTGAGCAAGGGCCTGGACTTTCCTGGGCGCAGAATTCCGAAGCGCTGTCGGCAACCTGTGAGCCAGGCCTCGAGGTCACCTCGGGTTGAGTTGGTGAATAGGAGGTATGTATCCGGATAGCGATGACTCAAACGTCGGAAATGAAGCCAGTAAGTGATACCTTGGGTCGCCAGCGGTTCGAATCGGTCAACTACGCCGAAATTTCGCAGGAGGGCTTCGAATTGCGGTTTAGCGATGAACGTGAGTTCAGCGTCCGGACGAGAAATCCGAATGGCTCGAAGTAGGGGAAGCGCCATGACAACGTCGCCCAGCCAATTAGGCATGCGAACGAAGATCTTTGTTTTCCGCGGCAATGAAGGCTGAGAGCGCACGGCGATGTCAGTGGCCAGGAGATTCCGTTTCGCTTCCAAACGGAGCCGTTTTTGAGGGATGTCCTGGTTTCGCCAGCGGTCATGCAACCAAAGCCACGAGGCACAAAGATCGTCGCTGCGGGTGAGGAGGCTTTCCAGCCATCGATTGAGGGCCAACGTCACTTGTTCGACATCGGCGGCGACATCGATCTGTTCGACAATAAAATCAAATCGCCAAAACGCGCGTCGGTTCGGATAGACCGTGTACACTCCGGCGGAAAATTTCTCCGCGAGCAGCCCGGGCAATTCTGTGGTGGAACACACGCGGCCGAGAAGGGTGGTCAATGCACCCTGAAGTCCGGCGTTTTGATCGAAGAGGAGCGCGACCGCTCCTCCCCGGCGCAGGATTTTTTGGGCTTCAGCAAAACCTTGTTTGCGGGAGAGCAATTTGATGCCGTAACGCTCCCGGGTTTTTTTCACCCAGGTGTCTAGCGTACGATTGTCGAGCGGGCGAAAAACGACGCCCACCTCGGGCGGCGTGCAGCCCAGGATGAGAGGCATGGCCGTCAACGCTTCCCAACCGGCGAGATGGGGGAGCGCCATGATCGTCGGCCGCACTTGCCCAACGCGGGAACGGAAGAAATCATCGGTGCCGGGAGCGAACCGCATGATTTCGCGCATGCGGTCGTCGGCTAAATAAGGCGCTGCGCCGGAAAGGAGCGCGGTTTCGACCAGACGGCGGCAACTTGCGCGAGCGATCTTGCGGTGCCACGCGGCCGTTTTTTCGGGAAAAGCATGGTGCAAATTCGACAGCACCAGCCGGCGCCGCTTTGCGCTCAAAGAAAATATCAATTCTCCCAGTATCACGGAGAAGACCCGCAGAAAGAACTCCGGCGTGCGAGCGAGAGTGAATCCGGCGATCTGAAGAGCCAGTTTAACCACGTACGAGTGAGGTATTGCCGATTCCGGACGCGTACCATGAAGAATCCACGGTTTGAGCGACGTGTGACCTCCCAAGCCATTGCACACCCGTGAAATGCGCGCTAAAGTATAGTTGATGGGCGATTAGCATTTGATTCTATTGATAACTTTTATGAAACACAGGACAGGGCCAATCCTTTTCTCTCGCCCGTTACATGTCTGATATCCTCATCATCAAACCCTCTTCACTCGGAGACATCGTCCACGGCTTGCAGGTCGTCACCTCTATGAAAATGCAGCGTCCAGAGCTGCGTTTCTCATGGATTGTCCGAGATATTTTTGCTCCGCTGGTGCGTTCCTGTGAGGTGATCGATCGGGTTTATCTCTTTCGTCGCGAAGATGGCTTGGCCGGATTCGTCAAATTGATGAAGGAAGTCCGTGAGACGCATTTCGATGCGGCGATGGACATGCAGGGTCTGTTGCGCACGGGATTGATGATGGCACGGACTCAAGCAACGAGAAAAATCGGACGTGCCGATGCCAGGGAATGGGCTTGGTTTTTCTACAAGGAAAAGGTTTCGCTGCCCGCCGCCGGTCGGCATAGCCATGCGATCGACAAACTCCTGCAGTTCGCGCCGTTTTTAAACTGTAAACCCGAATTGGTCGGCTCGCTCAAGTTTAGGCAGGTGGAAAATCTGAATCTCAGTTTCGTCGAATCCAGCGGTGGAACGATCTTGATGTTTCCAGATAGCCGCCGGGCGGAAAAACGTTGGAGTGGGTTTCAGCAATTGACCGAGCTTCTCATCCGCGAGGGAGGCCGACGCAAAGTCGTCTGGGCGGGAAACAACTATCTGCCGTGCAAAGAGCATTTCCCGGTGGGGCAGTTCTTGAACCTTACGGGTAACACCAGCCTCACCTCGCTCGCCGTCTTGGTTAAAAAAGCGGATTGGGTCATCTCCAACGATAGCGGCCCCATGCATCTCGCTGCCGCCCTCGGAGTGAAAACGCTGGGAATTTTCGGCCCAACTGACCCACGTGAATTCGGACCGTACCCGGCCAACGCACCGACCAATCACATTGTCCAGGCCCCTGTCGGAGATTTGCGACTGTTAACAGTCAAAGACGTCTACGCACGGTTCCAGAGACTGGACCGCCGTGGCTAATATTCAAAGTGGGCTGTCGCGTTCCTGCGACGGCATCGGGAAAGTAGGATCGACGTTGGATCAAGCGGCCACAAGAAAGCGGCGCAAAAGGGCCAAACTCACCAACCCGCAGCCGAGCAATAAAACCGAGTTCGAACTATCGGGGACGTGTGTTGGATAGGTTGGCGTCAATAGGAAGGCGTGGGCTTGCGAGTTGGCATCTCGCGCAGTTCCTACTATCTGGCCTGAGTCATTGATGCCGGTGGCTTGTTGGAGAATCCAGCCCGGGGAAAAGACCAACGAATTGAGGTCGTTCATCACTCCGGCCGTATAGATAAATGCATGCGCGCCGCCACCGAATATGTCGCTGCTGCCGACCACTTGCCCGAAATCGTTGATACCATAACCGATGCTAGACACGCCGCCCAAGGTACCCAGGTCACTCATTACTCCACTTGAATAAACAAACGCGTGCGCATCGCCGCCCGGCGTATTGCTTTGTCCCGTCACTTGCCCGGAATCGTTGATTCCGTAACCCGTGCTGGACTTGCCACCTAAGGTACCTAGGTCACTCATGACTCCGCCCGAATTAATAAAGGCGTGCGTGCTTCCCACGAGCGTGTCGCTGTTGCCGGTCACTTGGCCGGCATCGTTGATCCCGCGTCCGTAGGTGTTTGGACCTCCAAATGATCCCAGGTCGGTCATCACTCCGCTCGAGTAGAGGAAGGCGTGCCAGCCACCACCCGGCGGATCGCTATAACCCGCTACCTGTCCGGCACTGTTGATTGCAGCACCAAAGCTGGCAGTCGCGCCCGCCAAGGTACCCAAATCGTGCATCACTCCTCCTGAATAAATGAACGCGTGCGCATATTCATCCCCCTGAGGGGTTGTGCTGTCACCCGTTACTTGGCCAGCGTCGTTGATCCCGCGTCCGTAGCGGTATGAGCCACCCAATCCCCCTATGCTGCTCATGACTCCAGCGGAATCGATCATTGCGTAGGTCCCTCCTAAGGTGAAGCTATAGCCCGCCACTTGGCCACTATTGTTGATACCGGATCCAAAAGTGCCAAAGCTAGGAGGCCCTGGTAGAAGCCCCAGATCCGTGAATGAATATTGCGCTTCGAGTTTCGGAACGGACGAAAACAACGCTGCGAAAAAAAGTAAGGTCACGCAGGTGAGCTTATTCTTGAATACGTTCACGGCGTACGGAGCCAGAAACCCACTTTGATATGTTTTCATTACAATCCAGATTTGTGATGGTCGAGAATCCAACATTCTGCATTAACTGCACCATCAGCCTTAATATCCTTAATTCTAGTTTATTAGATATTGATATTCAATAAGATCTGAATGTTCTGAAATTGTCGGGCAACTTTGCTCCGGTAAACAAATGTAAACGGAAAATGCGTCGTTCGTGCAATGTGTTGCGCAATACGTTTGCTATCAGTTTCTTAAGCAAAAGCCTGTTTCGTAAAAAAATCCGACACCAGTGGAGGCACATCAGGAGGACGCCGCGATCGCAATGGGGCACGGCAAGCTTGGGGCTCAGTGTAGTACAGGTGTCTCGGTTACTGGTTCGAAGTAGGTCCTGTTTTTTGAATGGGTAAAACTTGAAAAAAAGCCAGAATTTCAAGTTGCAGCCAGTCAAAATGCAGCTCCCTCTGGGTCCGCTGCATGAGGCATTTCAGGGGTTAGGATCCTGCCATTACGCGTAAAAATACGGGCTGGTCTACGTTGCCGCCGGTGAAAATGACTCCGACTCGCTGACCGTGATTGATCGGTCGCTCCTTGAGGACCGCAGCCAGTCCGGCTCCGCATGCACCCTCGGCGACATTGTGGGTATCCGTAAAATAGTCTCGCATGGCAGCTTCGATCTCATCGTCGGTTACTGTAACAATCCGCTCAACACCCCGCAGAATGTGAGCAAGCGGTTCCGAATTCGGAGTCGAGCACGCCATTCCATCAGCGATTCGGGTCGATACGGGATGTGAAACGACGCGTTTGGCCGCAAACGAAAGTGCGATGGCCGGGGTCAATTCTGTAGCTACACCGAGAATCTTAGTCGGCACGCCGAGGGCATCTCGGGCGGCGATCATCGCGCAAATGCCGGAGCCCATCCCGATCGGCACATAGACGCGTTCAAGCGCAGGCGAGGCTCTAAGAAAGCTCAGCGTTGAAACGGCGTTACCCGTCACAAGATCGCGATGATAAGACGGAATCCAATGCAGGCGGCGCTTTGCCGCGAGATGCTCCGAAAACTCAAGAGCGGCCTGAAAATCGTCTCCATGCTCGATGAGTTCCGCCCCCAATGCACGCATGGCTGAATTCTTCCCACGGCTATTACCATGCGGTACGACGATGGTTGCCGTTAACCCGTAGTGACGAGCGCCGAACGCGACCGCTTGGCCGAAATTTCCGCGTGTGGCAGCAATCACCCCAGTCAATCCCGGTTCTCGCTCGCGGAGCTTGGTGATATAGTTAAAGGCTCCGCGCATCTTGAAAGAGCCGATCGCCGTGTGATTTTCGTGCTTTACCCAAAGTTCGCAACCCGTGCGCTCATTGAGCAGAGGCCAGGAAAACTGAGGCGTCGAAGGCACGACCGCATTGATGAGCACTTCAGCAGATTCTATTTCGGCCAGAGACGGCAGCGGTTGTACCATATCGCACCGTCATTCTACTCGGTTTATTCTTCAAGTATTTGGTCGCTGTGCTGCTCGGATATGTGAGCGCTTGTAGCGGAGAATCTGGAAACCGAGAGGTAAGAAAGATGACAAAGCGCGGGCATTTTTCTCCCATGCCTCTCTTTCTCCTGAAAAAAACGTCTTGGTCCCGGAAGTCCAAGGAAGTCCAAAACAGTTGAACAGGAGGTAAGGGAGTAAAGTGAGGCCGAGTCCGGTTAGTTCCGTTCAAGCGCTTTCCGCAATTTGTCAGGCGCAGGAAAATGCGTAGGATAAATTCTCATTTTAACAACGATATGGCTTTCCCTTCTCGATCACGTCTTCGTGTGGCCGCATTTCTTGCTGGGTTTTTTTGCCTCAGTTTTATTGGAATTCAATTCATCCGTCCCGAGCTGAGATATCCGCCGGTGCACGCTGATCTCCAAGCGCCCGAGCCAGTAAAACAGATCCTGAGGACCTCTTGTTATAACTGCCACTCCAACGAAACGCAGCTTCCCTGGTTCGATAAAATAGTGCCTGCCTATTGGCTGGTCGTAAAAGACGTTAATGACGGTCGGGAGCACTTGAACTTCTCGGATTTCAACGCAATGCCGGCCGCCGTACAAAAGTCCTTCCTCTATGAGTCGGTTACCCAAATCCAACTCGGGGCAATGCCTCCCCGAAACTACACCCTCGTCCATCCGGACGCGGTGATCACTCCCGAGCAGTTGGCCGTTCTGAAAAACTACGTGCACCCCTCCGAGGTGAATAAGCCTGCTGATCCGGCCCAGCTCGCAGCTGCCGATGAACAACATCATAAATGGATCCGTGCTGGGGAGCATCCAAAGGAAGTGCCACTTGCGCCTAATGGCGTCGCGTTCTTTTCTGATTACAAAAATTGGAAACCGATCAGCACCACCGAACGATACGATAATCAGACGTTGCGAGTCATTCTGGGCAACGACGTGGCAATCCGCGCTATTGCGGAGAACAATATTCATCCATGGCCCGAGGGTGCAGTCTTCGCTAAAATTGCCTGGGACCAGCAGGCCGACGAAAAGGGTTCCCTGCGTGCGGGAGAGTTCAAGCAAGTTGAGTTCATGGTCAAGGACACCAAGAGATATGCCGCCACCCATGGCTGGGGATTTGGCCGGTGGAGGACGATGGACTTTGTTCCCTACGGCAAAAGCAGCACTTTTGCCAACGAGTGCGTGAGCTGCCACGCTCCCATGAAAGACAACGACTTTGTCTTCACCATGCCAATCAAAGATCAGGCAAAAGTATCGGATGTTTTTAACGGCAATGCCGCGCTACCCAGTGATCTTCCTTACCAGCCCTTCCAATGGAGGGTGATTACCTCGTCGGTCGACAAACAGAATCTTACGATGTCGACGCTGTACGGCAATGACCTTGCGGTGAATCATGCCAGAACGAGTCTTCAAGGTCCTTATCCGGCGGGCGCTGTTCTTTCGCTAGTGACGTGGCACCAGCAGGAGGACCAGCATTGGTTTGGCGGTCGTATTCCGGGCAAGGTTCAATCAATCGAGTTCGTTACCGTCGATCCTTCCTCCGATAACAAGACTGCCTATTCCTACCAAGCTTACGAAGGGGATTCTCTCAAGAAGATGTCGTCCTCGGATGCGTCGGTCACCCGACCGCGGATTGATTTTATTTTGAGTCGAAGAGCTTCCGTCATGCCTTGATCGCTGCGAATTCTTAGAGGGCGTAGGCCTGAGATGTGTCGCCAAGAACCCAACTCTTTTTGGTGTTCTGAAAAGGCGTGACTCTGGTGAGTCGTCGCATCCCTGCGACGACATTGAAATGCGGACGGACGTTGAAATCGCGAAATGCCGTCGCAGGGACGCGATCGGCTCTGAGTTCGGCACTTGAGTTCCGCTTCTGTCGCTCCGACCTCTGTCCTCCGTCTTCCGACCTCCGACTACTCAGCGATGGCACGTTTGTAGCTCGGAGGAAGGATCGCCCCGAACTCCTCCGATCCTCCTATGGCACCACGTTCCTTCTTCCGCGTCGGCGTTTTAACTGCTTTTCTCTCCGGCTCAGCCGGTTTCCTCTCCGCCGCAGCGATCAAGCCCGACTACCACCTCGGTGCAGTCGCTTCCAATTTGGTCTCAGGCTATTTTTCTGCCGAGACGCCGCCTGTCCTCAAAATCAAAGACGGCCAAACCGTCGAGATCGACACCGTCGCGCTCATGGGTTTGAGCGAGGACAATCCCGAGAAGTTTTTCATCGATAACGGCATCTCGCTTGACCTCCCCTCAGTGAAACAGCTCATCGCCATCATGAAGGCACTTCGTGGCACCGGCGTCAGCTCCGCCCCGCTGTCCGGTCCAATCTATGTCGAAGGTGCGCTGCCAGGCGACACCCTCGAGGTACGCATCCTCGACATTAAATCTTTCACACCCTTCGGCATCAATATTGGTACGCCCGGCAAGGGTGGCATCCCGGATATCGTGCCGCGGCCGTATTCGAAGGTAATCATGTTCGACTTGGAGCGGAACGTCGCGAAGTTTTCGAAGGATATCGATGTGCCCCTGCGCCAGTTCCAGGGCATGCTCGCCGTCGCTCCTTCCGCCGATCGTGGGAAACTGCCCGCGCGTCCGCCTTACCCCGACATCGGCGGCAACTTTGACAACAAGTATTTCCGCAAAGGCGCCACCGTGTATTTTCCCGTCCAGGTCGAAGGTGCGCTCTTCCACGTTGGCGATCCGCACGCCGCGCAGGGCAACGGAGAAGTCAGCCAGAGTGCGATCGAAAGCAGCAACACCGTCACCCTGCAATTCATCGTTCGAAAAGATCTGCACATCAAAGCCGTTCGCGCCGAGACGCCCACGCACTACATTGCCATCGGCCTGGACGTCGACTTGAACGTCGCGATGCACAAGGCGATCGAGCAGACAATCGAGTACCTCAAGGACGTGAAAGGCATGAATTTCTTCGACGCCCTTTCGCTCAGCAGCGTCGGTGTCGATTTTGAAGTCACAGAAGTCGTCGACGTCACCAAGGGCATCCACGCCATGATTCCGAAGAGCCTGTTCAAGGACAACCCGACCTACTGGTACAAAGACCCTGCCTCCTTCGCTGCCACACGGTAGTCATTAGGAACTGTATGGGTATAACTAGGGCGTCGCTGAGAAGTGGGCGGCGCGTCCCTGCGACGGCAATGGCAAGCAGTGTAAGCGCCGGCCCACCTTATTCCCCACAGCGACACCCGCTAGTTTCCCAAACTAGGTCCAGTGCTGGGAACCGAGCCGATGGATGGCAGGACAGGCGGGAGCGAGGCTGGTTGCCGATCCTTTCCTCGCTATCGCCTGTCTATATATCGAGCGCTTTCACAGCACCAAATTTCGATGGTTATAGACAACTGACGTCAACGGTATCAATATCAACTATCCAAACCGAACCTGAAGTGGTTCGAAAAAAAGAAACCCCGTTCAATGTTCTGGAGAGCCCGCGCGCGCGCGTGAAAGGAGTGGTGTATTCACCACAACGAGGACGAAAACATGAACACAGCTGAAAGCAAAAATCCGGATGTCATGCTGTATAACCAGAACGATAGATGCTGGCGTGCGGTCGCTCAATGCTTGGCCGGCAGCGTTGCTCTCGCATTGATAACCTTGGTCTGTTTCCGTTTCCGGCTCAATCTCGCAACGACCACGTGTCTGTATCTGGTTATCATCGTTCTGCTGGCCCTCCATGGCAGTTTCCTTTTCTCGACCATTTTCTCGCTCGTCGGGGCCGGGTGTTTGGCGTTCTTGAACTGCGGCGCCGGGAAATGTATCTGACCGAGGCCCAAAGACTCAGCCGTACCGGCAGCTTCGGCCGAGGGCGGGTCACGGGTGAAAGTTTCTGGTCGGAAGAAATGTATCGAATATATCAGTACGAGCAAATGACGAAACCGACCCGGGAACTTATTCTGCAACGAGTTCATCCGGAAGACGCAGCCCTCGTGAAGCAGACAATCGAGCGTGCGGCAGAGGATGAGAAGGGTTTTGATTTCGAACACCGACTGCTGATGCCGGATGGTTCAGTCAAATATCTTCATGCTGTGGCTCATGTCGAAAAAGATAAGTCGGGTGAAATCGAATTTGTCGGAGCCGTGACTGACATTACCGCGGCAAAGCAAGCCGAAGCAGCGCTACAGACCAGCGAGCAGCAATGGCGGGATGTTTTTGAGAACAATCCAACCATGTACTTTATGGTTGATGCCGGGGGCACTGTCATGGCGGTTAACCCCTTTGGCGCTGAGCAACTGGGATACACCGTCAATGAGATAGTCGGCCAGCCGGTGCTCGGTTTTTTTTATGAAGTTGATCGCGAAGCGGTTCAAAGAACGATCGCCATCTGCTTGGAGCGACTCGGCCAACCGATGAATTGGGAATTCCGCAAAGTGCGTAAGAATGGCTCGGTGCTTTGGGTTCGCGAAAAGGCGAAAGCTGTCCTTAGAGGAAATGAGCGGGTTGTCTTGGTTGCCTGCGAGGATATTACAGAGCAGAAGCGTGCCGAAGAAGCGCTGCATCAGACACAGGCGGCCCTCGCTCATACGACTCGTATGACTACCATAGGCGAGCTGACCGCTTCGATCGCCCATGAGGTCAACCAACCACTCTCCGCAGTCGTCAACAACGCCAATGCCTGCCTCAGCTTCCTGCCAAACGGGGCTCCCCTCTTGGAAGAAGTTCGAAACGCGCTAAGTGAAATAATCGACGATGCCAACCGGGCGAGTGCCGTCATTGCAGGGGTTCGGCAATTGGCAAGAAAAGCACCATGTGAGAGGGCTCCATTGGACTTAAGGGATGTGATTACCGATGTATTGGCGCTTGCTCGGTATGAGTCCGCTAGCCGTCGGGTAGCCATCTGCACCGAGTTGCCCGAAGAGCTACCGCTCGTTTTGGGAGATCGGGTGCAACTCCAGCAGGTTTTGCTTAATCTGGTCGTTAATGGGATGGATGCGATGAATACAGTCGAGGAAGCGGAGCGCGTCCTTATAATTTGTGGGCGCTGCGAAACACGGAATGGAATGCCTGAGGCCTTGGTCAGCGTGCAAGATGCTGGCACCGGGTTCAAACTTGGGGAAATGGACCGGCTCTTCGAAGCGTTCTATACCACGAAACCGGAAGGGATGGGAATGGGCCTAGCGATCAGCCACTCGATCATCGAGACTCATGGCGGTCGACTATGGGCCGAGCCAAATCAAGGGGTCGGTGCGACCTTTCTGTTCAGTCTGCCGACCGCAGGCAATGACGCATTATGACCGAGGTTGAACCCATCGCGTTTATTGTTGATGACGATCTGTCGGTTTGTCGTTCCATCGATCGAAATCAGATTTGTTTTGGACAGATGTACCTACTGTGTAGGGAACTGTCAGATACGCGATCGCCAGCGTCTCTGATTCCAATCTTCAGGCGACGGTCTTCGTGCTCAGGATCGTTGGGCGGGTGCCGGACGTTTCGAATTCGCTGCGGAGTTGGTGGAACTGGGACGACTCGCGTAGGATTTGTGCGCCCACTCCGCGCAGTCGGTCAACCACCTTGCCAGGCAAACTTAGCGTGGTAGGCAGTTCCTGGAAAAATCGTCGCTCTTCCGGATCGGATAGCTGCTCGAAACTGACGTCGACCAGGTGAAACGAGCGAGGCGCAGCGCCCTCGCCGGCCGGTCCTGACCGGCACCATTCCTCCATTTCCGTCTTGAGATCGGCGAGGGTCCGTGAGTTGGCCAGGTGGGTGATGTGTTCGCTGACGGCATCGAGCACATCGACGACGCTGGGATTCGAACCGTGATTAAAGCGTGCGTCGTGATGGGTGGCCGCATTGACCACGATGACGGCTATCTTGCGGACGTGACCGAAGTCCCAGCGCTGCAGCGTTTCACTTAGGCCACCATTCATGGCGCTCGCATCGAGAAGCCCTCTCAAACCCAAGTTATCAGCCACGCCGCCGTCTACCAGATGAATGAACGGCCTGTCATCGGAATCCAGATACGAGACCATATTTTGGGTCAGATCTTCCGGCGCACCATCGGCGAGGGCGCCAGCTTGGATATGCTCAACACAGAGCGATTGTCGCTCAGGATCGTCTCCGGCGTAGTTGCGCAACGTCAGCGGGCTCAACAAAAGAGGTGCGGCGGACGAGGCCGCGACGGCTCGGGCGAGTGGCAGGCTCGTGAGATCGGAGCCGATCAGATCGAAATAGCGTTGAGTGAACGCGAACGGTCGGCCGGTCACCATGTCGGTCGCGTTAAGGACCAGGTTAGGTCGAGCCTTGACGTGCAAAAGATCGCCGAACGTTGCGCCGTCAAAAAGTACCTGGTCGTAATAGTCGGCGGCCAGATCACTCCGGCCCAGCTTTTTAGAGACGAGAGGAAACCAATGTTGGGGTAACGCGATCCGACGCCACAGCGCGCCTTGAATGTCGCGCTTCAGGAACAATTGTTCGAAATCGGTGAACAGGCGATCACCGTGAAGAGCATAGTAGGTCGCTGGGAAGCTGCCGCCGGAAACGGCAGAAATGGTATCCACTTCGTCGAGCATTCTATGAGGGCGGCCGTTTTTGATGAAGGTCGTGCGAGCCAGTTCCTCCATCACTCCATAACCGAGCGCCGCGGCGCGGGTTCCGCCGCCGGATAACGCCAGTAACACAAGCCATTCGTCGTCGAGAGCCGGACCACCGTCCAGCAACTGATGGCCGCGGGCGGAACCTTCTAAGGACAAAGGTTGATTGAGCCGACGGACGAGTTTCATGACAGAAGGTTACGGTGATAGCGGAGAGCCAACGAATGACGCGATTGGATTCGTGGCATGTTTTTCGGAAGGAAAATATTTTTGATTACGATTCGCGTGCTGTCCGGCTCTGCGGAGCAGGATGGAACGAGATGCGGTAGACGCCTATAGTTCAATGAAAGTTTGATTTTTAGGGGAGAATAATCCGGCGTAAATTGCTCCCAACAAGTGAACGTGTGGGCATCTTATCCCGCACAAACTAGACGGTTTATTGATTAACCGGGAAACCTGATGCCAATGTCGATTTACGAGTGAAAGTTTTCTTTCCGGCGTTCGAAATCGGCTCAGAAAAATTGACCTATTAAACCGCAGTTTTCTTTCCTGTCGTCGCTGCTTCGTAAATAGCCGACAAGATACGAATGTCGCGGCGCCCAATCGCTCCCGACGCCGGTGTTTCCCGGCCAGTCAAAATGCATTCCGCAAAATCGTCCATCTGCAGAGCCTGTTGAGAAGGCTCGCGATACTTCAGCGGTCCTCGACTGGTTTCGCACTCGATCCCCCGGTAGAAAAAGGCATTCCTCTTGAGCTCGAACCAGCCACGTTCACCCGTTACTTTGAAGTAGTTGGCGCTTCGATTGTAGCTTGAGACTCCATCACACACGGCCCCATTGGCAAATTCCATGCGCCACGTCATGGTCTCCTCAACCTGATCGAAAAGCTCCGGATTTTGCTTCGGTTCCTCGCGGGCCGTGACACTCACAGGAGTCGCCCCATTGGCCGCCATGCAGG
>WNFI01178098.1_pt1 | contig 13137 bp, 28 predicted proteins | sample 5400471 | NCBI WGS metagenome assembly WNFI01 (sample SAMN13153348, study PRJNA577476) | soil metagenome | isolation source: 100 cm saprolite on Douglas fir-dominated hillslope | place: USA:California | collected 2013-09-17
CCGCCGCTCTCCAAAATAAAGCTCTGGCCGCTGGCTCGAAAGTAGATGGGCCAATCAGTTCTTTCGGGCAGATCGCTTACACCGTCGGGGGAGGAACCCCCTCTTTTGGTTTCACTCTTTCGACCACTTGCAACTAGAAAGAGTCTTGTTGTAGATTCACCCTAGGAGCGTCGGCAAGATGGCAAACTTACCCCCCAAAAGTCAGCGATCGCTACGAGGCCAAGATCCATGGAGGAATTGGGATCCCGCCAGCCGGGGGGTGATACCTCCCCGGATATTTATCAGGCTCCCGCCTCGCGGTTATTTCGGCCATTCCTATGCGGAAGCTAGAATCCGCGTCCGGCGCGGCGGATATCGGTACCTCGTTTGGAGGGAAGGGGCCGACAAGCACGAATTCTACCTCGGGAAGATCAAAATCCATGCCCCCCAGAGCATGTCGCCGGCGACGGCCAGGTCAGGCACGAGCTCCTCAACGGCCGCAGCTCGGGGTGGGGGTAAGAAAAAGCGCAACAAGAAAGCCGCAGTGTGTCCCGAAAAATGAGAAACCCGGAAGATCTGGATCGCTGGCTCATGTCGCTGTCAGGCTTTCAACTTTGGAGTCTCGGGATCCTTCTCGTGCTGGCGATCCTCGTGATCGTAGCAGGGATCGATCTTTTATTTCCGCTGGATCCGGAAGCGATTAAGGCCATCAAACCGTGAAACGAGTTCCTAGGGGCGACCGTGGGCGATAGAGCGAGCAACGTGGGAGCACGACTCGCGACCAATACGGCTGCGGTCGCCCCTGGGGAGGGTTTGGAACGCCCCTTGCAGCCGGTTGGGATGAAAACTCCCGCCAGTCCCCCGCGCGTGGGTTTCGCGCGGGGGGCGTCGGCGGAAGGGGGGCCGTATCTCGATACTGCTATAGGAAGATCTTCACCCCAAATCTTTGAAGGGCGAACGGCAGACGGAGAGGAGATGCTCCGCAATCGTCGTCGTTTCAAGTACATAATGCAGGTGGTTTTTGCTCTTTCCCTCTCCGAAAATCCCGAGGAAAAAGCTCACGCGAAAGCTCTTTTGGCCTGCGGAAGATACTTCCGGAAGCTCCATTTCCCTTGCGGCGAGGTCAAACTGGCTCCCTGCAAGTGCGATTCTCCGTTTTGCCCGAATTGCTCGGCGGAACGGGCGAAGCCATTGCAAACGAAGATTTGGGAGCGCATCGATCAGTCGAGTTGCGATTATTGGCACTTCACCTTGACGGTGAAAAATCAAAAGCAGATTTCCAGGGGGTCGAACGATGATCTCATTAGAAAATTTCGAGCTTTACGGAATAGCCGAGTGTGGCGAGAGCAAGTGTCGGGTGGTGTCTATTCACTCGAAGCAACCTATTCGAGCGAGGGTTCGGGATGGCATCCTCATTTCCATTGTCTCATTGAGACAAAAAAACGGCTGCCGCTCGATTGGATTTTCCGTGTACGGCGACTTTGGAAAGCTATCACCGGAGACAGTCACGTTATTCATCTCGAACGTCTCTATTCGATTAGCGGAAGAGGTCGCAAGCTGCGTCGTTTCAATCGTTCGGCGCTTAAAGAGCTTCTCAAGTATTCCACAAAGGTTGCAGATTTTTCCGACCAACCGGCGAAAGTTCTTGAGTTCTACCGAGCCTTTCGCCATCAAAAGAGAGTCGAATGCTTCGGAAGTTTTCGCGGGGTGATCGGACAGATCAAACTCGAATCGGCGGAAAAAAAAAGTGAGCTCGCGGGTTGCGCGTGCGGATCCTGTAAATGGAAAGATGCTCGCGCCGGGTTTGAGTTGATCCACATTTCTCAAACGGAATTCGATCTCAACGGCATCCGGCAGTTGCGCCTTTTCGATTCCGGCCACGATCCGCCGGGGTCTCCGCTGCCCGAAACAATTAACGAAGAAATTCCCGCAGTGATTGCGTTTCAACAAACACTTTGGGCGGTGCAACTATCGCTGTGAGCGGGATGTTTCTTTCGATTCCGTGTGCTGTCGATGACAAACCGCATCTTCAATTCGAGCCGATTTATGAAGTTGACGATGAGGGGCCTCCCGCTCGCGGAGCACATTGGGGTTGCCCGTTTTGCGGCCATGAATTTCGGCGTCGGGGTTCTTGTGAATCTCACATGGGCCTCCGTCCGAATGTACCGAGCAGTTGCAAGAGTACTAGGGTTGTAAAATTCGTCCGGAAAGGATCTCAAAATGGAGCCAATCAAAAAGGCCCCTCAAGTTTTTGAGGGGAGAACGGCGGAAGCGGAAGCACCGTTTCTCGGCGGAGATTTTTGGAAAGTAGGATTCTCTGTTCGAGGGACGGTGAGCCGGATTTATGAAACCGATTTCGATGGGAAAAAAGGAACTTGCTATGTTTTGGATCTCGATTCGCCTGTCGAAGTTGATGGCGAGGATTGGGAACGGGCCAGCATTGGAAATCTCGCGGGGTTCCGCATGGCTCTGCAATCGATGAAACTGGAAAGGCTGCGTCTCAACGATGAGGTGGAAATGGAATGCGAGGACATAAAGCCCGCGAAAAAAGAGGGTTATTCTCCGCGTCCGAATTTCCGGCTCAAAGTGACGCGGCCTTAGATTGAGGAGAGCGGAGCCATGCAAGACGTTTTTTTCCGCCAGGGGACAGCCGATAGCGAATTGCTGTGTTATCGGTGTCCCCTCTCCGCTCAAGCAATCCTTGTCGATAGAGATGTAAAAGGTACGAGTATGAGGATCTTACGGGCCATTTGTGTATTAAAATTGCATATTCCGGAGGGGTTAGCCAGCCGTGCTTTTCGAAAAGGCGAAGAGAGTCGAATTTTAATTCGTTGTATTCTCTCCGTTCGCTCATGGGTTTGTGATTCCTTCCTCTAAGATCTTCCCCGACTTGTCTGTTAATAGAAAATGGAATTCAGGAAGCTCCGACACGCGCTCTGCGACTTCGGTGCTTAGGCGTTCACGCATGGCATCGAGCCAGATCGGTTCTTGCACGCGGAAGAGAACGTACATATCCGTTTCGCTTGTGAGTTTGCGCGACACCGAGCCGATGTTCCGCGCTGTCCAAACGAGATTCACTGGCCCGTGGCGTCCATATTGGATAATCAATTTCAAGCCTTCATTTTCCCAGTTAGGTTTGCTGTACCAGTCGATTTCCTCGACCACCAGCGTTAGATCGGATTTGAGTTTGCGGGCGCAAGCATAGACGGCGCGGCAGTAGTAAAGGAAGGCGATTTGTTGCTCTTCCTCGTTCACCGGAAGCAGTACGCTTACTCGCTGCCATTTTCCGGAGAGAATGCGGTTTATATTTTGCGAGATCGATCCTTTGAGGGTTTCCGTCCAGCCGGGATTATTTCCTTCGCCTCCGTGCTCGGCGAGTGTGTCCACCACGAGGACGTGCGGGCGGTCGTGAAGAGTTTCCCGCATCTTTGTTGATTTCCCGTGGCCGCGCATTCCCACTACCCCGATGATGGCATTAGCGGGCATGGGTGCAGTAAATTTGTCTGCGGAGAAATACTTCTATGGTAACTTTAGCCTCGATACATTTTTTTAGCGCCTGAGCGAGATTGCTGGCTTCTTGGGGATCTTCTTCGGTCAATTGCGCGAATTGCAGCTTACACACTGCGATGCTGATTCCTTCGAACGCATCGCAAGCGGCGAGCAATCTTTTTTCATTGAACGATTCGTTGTTCATCGGTTCCCTCGACGGCGCTGGCGAAGGCGCGAAGCGCCCGGCTGGTCTCTCCTGTTTTGCGGGCCAACCCTTTGACGAATGCGTGGCAAAACGACGCGAGGAAGAGTAGCGCCTCGTTCGGGGAATCGAAAGAGTTTTCTAGCAGCCTTTCGAGTTCCCGCGCCAGCCGCAGATTCTTATTAAGAGCTACGATCTGGCGTTTCGGTGGTTCGTTCATGTTGCTCATCGGGAATGGCCTCATCCTCCATTTGGATCTTCCGATAGATCGCCCCGAAAGTTGTTGCGTAGCCTAAACCGACCGCGATTGTCGCGGAGATTGGCCCTGCCATTTCGATCCCCCATGCTTTGCAGAACATGAGCCAGCGCGTCGAGAGCGATTCGAATTTTTCATCGCTGAGATATTCTCGCCAGCGAGTATCCCCCGTTGCTATCACCGGGATCGTGAAAGAAGCGTCCACCCATTCGCGGGTGAGATCTTTGAGGTATTTTTCGCGTTCTGCTTTTGCGCGGATCTCTTCCGGAGTGAGTTCTTTGGTTTCCACTTTGGGGAGTTTCTTGCGGGCATCGGCGAGCGCAGCTTCGGCATTCGCTCCGAGTTTTCCCTCGGGGGATCCGATCACCCGCGTTGTCGGATCTTCGGTTTCCGCGTTCTTAGGTCTTGCGCTTCGAAAGGAAGTCTTCAAGGAGCGATCCTCCTGTTTTTCCCGGCGCTGGTGCCCGGAGTTTTGTGATCACTGCGTTGGCGATTCGATCCACGAATTTGTCTTCGCGTTCATCGACAAGTTGCTCGCCGCAGTCGGCGCAGAATTTCCTTCCGCCTTGGTCTTTGTGCTCACATTTTGGATCTGGCATACGCCTCCCTCTTTTTTTTCTCGATGCGTCCGAGCCAGCGGGCCGCTTCCTTTGCTCCGAACATTTGTTCGAGGTAGGCTTGCATGATCTTCCGTTCGATCAAAAGCGGGTTTTGCCAAAGGGCGGCGCGGAGGCCGAATTTTGCGAGCCACATCGGTAACTGCATGTCTGGAACCCTACCACAACCCCTAGCGCAATTACTAGTATGTGCATCAAAAATCTTGTGGAAAACCGAAAATAATGCTTGACAGGCTTTTCCGGAGCCGTGTTAGGGTGAACCCGTGATTGCGTTTCTCATTTCGGCGTTGCTGACCGGGTTCGTCGTGGTTTTCGTTCTTCCCTGGGTCAAAGGTTTTGTCGATAAAGTTCCGGGCGTTTCCGCCGTCACGGGGAACAAGCTCGTACAGCTTTTGATCGTGGGATCGATAGTTCTGCTTGGTCTCGGCGTTTTCGGAATGATTGCTCGCAGGCTCGGGGTTCATCATGTCGCTGGCTAACGCGCAATTCGTCGGGTTCCAGCCAGAGGGCCTCTGGCCCACTTCGCGAGGATTGTTTTTTAACCGCAATCAGTCGTGGCTGGCTTTCGGCGCTCTCGTTTTGACGTTCTCGGCGGCTTCGGTTGCGAACGCGACGATTCCCGAACAAGCGGTCACGGTGGGAGTCGCTGGCACGACGGTAAACGACGTAGCGATCCTCGTGGCCATCGGAGCGCCAACGGCGAACGTCGCGCTCATGGGGACAGCCAGGGTTTCCCCGGCCAATACGATTTTGGCGAGGTATATCAATTACACGGCGGGTGCGCTCACGCCGCCAGCGTCCCAGGTAATTTTGGTTGTCTTGATTCAGGTGCAATAAAATGTTCGGATCTGACAAAGTTTATACGCAGGAAGATCTCGACGCCGCCGTCGCCAAGGCCGTTGCGGGCGCGGTCAAAGCTCCTGCGGATCCGCCTCCTCCGAGTCTTGCCGACGCCGGAGCGAAGTCGAGCGGGGTGTTGGTAGCCGCCGCATCCCGCTCTGCCTTTTATCACTTGTACGTTTGCGTACAAGATGATTGCTACGATTCGCCGAACCCGCAAAAGCAATCGCAGCATCAAAGGGGCTTGCACACGTTCGAATCGTCTCCGTTGCCTCTCGTTCTTTGCCCCGGCTGTAAAAAGCCGATGCAGATCGGGAAACAAATTCAGATCGAGCGGGTGCCGAGGGCCAAGGCCGAAGACGGCTACGAGGAAAAGCAAACCGTCACGGATTTGATTTACGCGGCTCCGGGGCAGGAAGATGCCGCCAAGCTCGACGAGGCTTTGATCGCGGGAGAGAATGCGGCTCGGGCAAAATGAGAAAGCAAACCCAATTCATCACGGTTTTGAATCTGAACCTCACGAAGAACAAGTTCATCACGCCGATTCCGCGTGAGAAATTCCTCTTCGGGATCCGCGCTCACTTTCGCGGCCAGATTTCGAATTCGGTTGCGGGAACGTCCATCGGGCCCGAGGGTATCCTGCAATTGCTCGAACGATTCCGGGTTCGCACGACGCATGAGATTTATGCGGGCGAAGTTCTCTGCGATCTTTACGGGCCGTCACTTTTTCACTTGCAAGAATTCTACCAGCAAGCTCCCAACCGCATTAATCTCTCGCAGCCGCTTTCAACGCAGACGAATCTCGTGAGCAATTTTGATTTTCTGGTCGATTTTGAGTTTCCTCCCCAAAACATTTTTCCCGCCGATCAGGAATTTTTCCTGCTCGATGCGCCCAGAGCTTCGCTGCTCGAATTGGATCTGGAATGGGGGAACGGCATTTCCGTGATTCAGGGAGGCACGACGGCGCTCACGGCTTTTGGGAGCGGTAGCGGCACGCCGTCTTGCGATCTGGAAATGATTCAGATCCTTGACAAAGAGGATATTCCTCTCACGGCTTTGTGCCGCCGTTATTCGACGGAGCTCGATATTTCGGCGACGCCTTTCCCGGTGACGAACGACAAGATCAGAGATCTTCCGACCGGGGAAGCGATCCGCTCGATTTTAGTTCGCCAATATCTTCGCGATACGACGGCGGGTCAGCCGACCAGTGCTGCGGCGACGATTTTGGATCCGATCAACCCGGAAGTCGATACGGGCGTCTCTCGCGTTGGCGTTCGCGTCAACGAGAAGTACATTAGCCACGGGCGTTCGTGGCAAAATTTGAGAGAGCGCAACCGCGATCAGTATCGTCTGCTTGCCATGCCTATCGGCTATGGGATGCTCGAATTCGTTGAGGACGGGAACATTGATCGCGTTCTCTTTACGCAGGATTTTGTTGAAAAGCGCTCGCGTCTCGACATTGGCGGCTCTGTCGTGACGGGGACGAATGCTCGCGCGGAGTTGATTTTTACGACGATTAAGCCCAATCCGCAATTGGGCGGATAGGGGCGTCTGTGGCGCTCTCAGCTAGTTTTTGGGCGGGCCTCAATAGCAAACCGCGTTTGCCGGGTGCCATTCCGACGAAAAATTACCTTCCCCCCGACGATCCGATTCCTTTTTCCGCCAAAGCTACGCCAGCGGGCTTGAATCTTTCCATGCTCCCGCCTTTGCAGTTGAATACTCCCGCTCCTCCGGGGGCGATGAATAAATGGCTCATCGGCGGGTTGATCTTTTTGTTCGCGCTGGTTTTGCTCGGAGGGATAAAAATTCGGTGAGCACTTACAATGGCAATCCGGCTTCGGTAACGATCACTCGAAATCTTGGCAGGGATGGCGAGCCTCTTCCCGTTACGGCTTCGGCTCCCTCGGGATCCCGAGCTCCTCTTTCCTCATGGTCTCCGCGCTCGTACATCGTGAAAAGGCCGCAGACGCTACCCGGCGAAACGGCGAAACGCCTTGGGAAAAATGCTCCTTTCGATCCGAACTATCAGAAACCGAAACCGAAACAAGACGGCATGGATCTTTCGAAAAACGCGCCCGGAGCGGCGGCGGTTAAAAGCGGCGTGCTCAAAACGTCAATGGGGATACCGAAAAGCGGTTTGATTCTTCTCGGGATCATGGTAATTTTGGTTTTGGGGCTGCTCTTCGGTAGGAAAGGCGTGGTCTGAAAATGGGGTTCGGAAGTTTTTTTAATGCTTTTGGCGGCGATACCAGCGACCGCACGGCGAATCCGCCCCCGAATGTTACTTCGGGCGGGCGTCTCGGGTCGATTCAGAATTTCGTAAGCGGAACGCTCGATAGCGTTTCGCGTTTCGTTGTGAATACGCGCACTCGCCCCAGTTCGTTGCAGACCAATCCGAATAAGCCGGTTGTGCCGGTCGCCAATCAAGCGAAAGGGATCTCTTCCTTCACTGTCGGCGGGTTGAGCGCGGCTTCGTTGCTTTTTTTTGGGGTGGTTTTGTTCGGTGCGATCTGGCTCTTCAAAAGGTGAAACGTGGCGGCTACCGGACTTCCTGCTAGTCAGCAGCCTGATATCGTGTGGTACGATCCCGCACGGCCTTTCGGGAATCTCTACGACAAGGCCAAATATCTTTTTTTGCACGTCGATCCTTTCAATGTCTTTGCCGCTCGCACGGGGAATGTCGATCCGGGGACGCTGGCACAAATCAAGGCGGAAACCTCGGCGGCGATTCAAAAAGCTACTGGTGGGATCGTTCCTCCGCAGAATGTCAAAGCGCAGCAAGACGCGGCTTCGAAGGAAATCGATAATTACCTCCATTTGATCGATGCTCATCCGGATAATGCTCCGTTCCTTCGTTTGCCCGATAACACGAAAATTACCACGCCGCAAGTTCTTTGGGGTTTGGGGATCGCCGCTTTCGTGCTTTTGATCCTCCCTGTTTTTCTGAGGAGGGTTTAATGTTCATGATCGCTTTGATTCCGGCGCTGATTATCGGCGGGGTTGCCGCTTACATCTATTGGCATTCAGTCAAAGCTCCGCAAGTTCCCCTTCCCGGTTTCGGCCAGTTGCCGGTCGCGCCCGCGCCTCCTCCGGGCGAAGAGCCTCCTCGGACGTTTCTTCAAAGTGTCAAGGCGGAATTTTCTACGCTCGGGAGCGTCTTTAGCGGCTCGAAAGTTCCTGCGGCTGTAGAGCAGTGGCGACCGCTGGCGGAAAAATACGCTCAAATCAATTCGATTTTGGATCCCGAGGAAATTCTCGCGATCATTTGGACGGAATCGACGGGGAATAAGAACGGGATCAATCCGAACGATCCTTCCTATGGTTTGATGGGCGTCACGATGCTGATCGGAAGGGCTTACGCGGGAGTAACGAGTTCCGACCAGTTATATGATCCGGATACGAATGTCAAAGCCGGGTCGGGGTTTCTCGCCTTCCTGAAAACAAACTACGAGGATAACTACCCGCTCTCGAACCCGGCGATTGCTTGGGTTGACGCCTACAACGAGGGCGAGCCGAATCTCAAACGCGGAAGGCAGGATGCCGACTACGCCAATAAATTTATCGCGCATCTCGCGGCTTTGAAATCCTAAAAATGAAAACACAACCAATACTCTCGAAACTGCAACTGCAACGGGCGGCCAGGGAAAGGGCCTTACAGATCCGCAAGGCTGCCGCTGCTGTTAAGAAAATTCTCAAATGAGGAAAACGCTCGAAGCATCGTCGAAATCTCCGACGCCGAAATCGCTCTTCGAATCCAAGGGCAAGGTGGATCTCTACATTCAAGTGATCACGGCGGGGCAAACGATTGCGATCTCGAAAAAGCGGGATCAATTGGAGAAAGGCGATCCCGGCACGGCTCCTGTGGGTGGATTCCTCTTGAGCGATACGAGTACGGGGCCTCCGAACGGCCAGCCGTTTTTGTGGCGGAATTTTCGCGGCGTACTTTGGGGGAAATCCGCCGCTCAGACTGACATAGAGGTACAGAGTTCCGATGAGTAACGGATACCTTAGCGACGCGCAGATCGCCGATAAGTTCGCGGTCGGTGTGCCTTTGAAACAAGTTCCAAAATTGAAGCAGGATATTTTATCCTCACTTGCAGCGGGGCAGATCACCCCTCCGGCTCCGAGGCCGCCCAAGGGCGGCTCGCCGTCATCCCGGCTCGGGAAAGTGGGGCAAGGCGCTGGTCTCGTTTCGGGCGTTGGGGGGAGCGCGATTGTGGCAAGCGGTGGAACCGTAGCTCTTACCGGCGCGGGAATTGCTGCGGCGGGAATAGCGACGGCGGGGATCGCGGCGGCGGGAATCGCTCTTCTTATCGGGATCAAATCTCTTTTTGGCGGCCATCATGCGGCGGCGGTACAAAACGAACAAGCTATCTTGAGCGAATCCGTTCCTCTGGCCAATCAGATTCTCATGCAGATCGACCAAAATTTTTCTCAGAATAAAATCACTGCCTCCGACGCGAGGTCGGCGCTCGATACTTTGCAGCAAGGTTTCGAAAGCGATATCGGGCCGATCATTCGGGAAGGCGTCGGAGCTTGCAACGCCGCCTGCATTTTCCATCGCATCCTTTCCGCCGTGGTCTACAAGAAGAAACAGGACTACGCTGAGAATCCGGTCGGAGATATCGCGGCGAAGCTTGGTCTTGGGAACATCGCGGCGAATGTCGGCACGACTGGCTCCGCTCTTTTGATCGGTGTGATCGTTTTGATTTTTGGGGCCAAACTTCTAGCGGGGTTCAAATGAAAACTCTGACAAAGGTGTATATCAGTGTTGCTACTCTCATCGGTACTTTGTTCACGTTTCCCCAAGTTCAGCAGTTTGCGGCTTCGACTCTCGGCGCTTTCGCAAGCCATAATCCTCGCGTGGCATCAATTCTTGCCGTGGCTGCGGTTATTTTGGCGCTGATTCACGATCCGAAAAAACCGGGCGATTCTTCGCAGCGAAATCTTTTCCCTTTGATTTTGCTGGCGCTGGTCGTGTTTCAAGGCTGTGCCGCTTTGCGGATCCACAGCGTTCCGCCTCCGGAACGTCTCGCCTACGATACTTTGGTCGCCGCGAAGGGTTTCCTAGGTTCGGAAGCGAATGCGCATCCGGAATGCGGGCCGAATTTGACGGCCAACACGCCGGTTTGTTCGGATCTTCGCACGGCGGTTGCGGCAAAGGATTTGATCGCGGACGCGCTCGAAATCTATTGCGCCGGGCCGGATTTTTCGAATGGCGGGGCCTGCAACGCTCCCCGAAAAGGGACGCCGGGGTACGATCAGGTGCTCTCGAAGCTCAACGCCGCGCTTTCGAATTATGATCGCATCGAGAAGGATTTCCGCGAAGCTTACTCGTTGAAGGGGGCCAAATGATCGGCATTGTCGGGATCGCCATCAATTTTTTGGAGTACTTTCTCTCGGAGCACGGCCAAAAGCTCCCCGCCGAAATCGCTGGCGCCGTGGGCAACGCGCTTTATAAGCTGCGCTTGCATCGTGCCGATTTGATTTCGCAGCCGAACATTGAAGCGCAGCGGGGAGCTTGAATGGAGGAGTTGAACGGGGGCAGGATCAATCGTGTTCTGATCGTTAGTGGATTCGTCTTGCAATTAGTCATGTCGATTTACGCTTACGGCAAACTGGCCCAAAAGGTCGAGGATATCAGCTACCGGATGCAACGCGTCGAATAATGGATCGATGATCGTGCCAAGGTGAAGTGATGGCCATCGGCGATGTTCTGCAAACTTTGTTCGCTCCGCAAGTCTCGCAGGTTCAAGCGCAGATCGGGGCGGCGGAAGATCAGGCGAGGCAGGCGGCTCAACTAGTGGCTATTTGGGGTGTGATCGTGGTTATCGAATTGGCGCTGGTAATTTTTTTACTGAAAACGAAAAGCGGGTGAGATGCACAAGGTACTCGCGGAAACCGCACTCGTGGCCGGGGCAACCGGCGCTTTGGTTTCATCGCTTTTGCCTTCTCCGACCACGATTGCGAAATTCAAGCCGTGGAAGGATGAGGATCCGATAGTTCGAATCGTGTTTTGGTTGAGCATCGGAACGGCTATCGCGCTCGCGATTTTTCTTTTCGGGCCAGCGTTTGAAGGGAGGGAATAATGGGACGTTTGTTGCTTATCGGTTTCGGTTTGTTTGCGGTGTTTCTTTTGGCCACCGGATCGCTATTCGGCCAGCGGAAAAAAGATGCTTCCTTGAAAGGTACGCTCGCCCCTAACGAGCAATTCACCGATGCGAATAGGAAAGGTCTTTCGGCGGCTAGTTCTTTTCCCCACGGAGCGCAGCGCAAAGCCGGGGGATCGTACAAACTCCGGTCGATTGGATCGTCGATCCACAAAAAAATTGGCCGGGATTTTGTCGCCGCCCCCACGGGTTTCCATCCGGCGACGCACACCGTCTAATGCGCTACAGTCTCAAAGGCGGGGGGTTGGCGATCAAAGTGGTCGATCTGACTCAGAGTACCGACTTCGGCTATAGTCTGAAAGTGATAACTCCCGGTGCTCGCATTTGGTATGACACGACGGATTCCCGTTTGAATACCGGGAACGTCGGCCAATCGGGAAGCCCGCTCGACGCCAATGATCCTGAATCGGTGAGGAACGAATTTTCCGGCGTCGTTTGGGTGCGATCCGCTGTCAATCTCGACATTGAAGTGCAAACTTTCGCGAGAAGGCTGGCGGAAAAACCCGCTCCTCTGCCCCTAGGCGCTTTCGTTCCCCCGCGCGAGAATCCCTCGACACGCGCCGAAAAATGCGCCGAAGGGGAAAGTATTTGGTGCGCTTTCGACAAGATGGTTTCCGCGGTAAAAAAATTCCCCATTTTCGGAGCTTTGCTTTTGCTGTGTTCGGTTGCGGCTTTCGCTCAGGATAACGCCATCGATTGCGGCGACGCGCAAAGTACTTCGGCTTGCGATCTCGCGAAACTTCAAACGTGGTCAACCGGAAATCAGGTTTGGATTTTCCGCCCGGTTCGCCCCGACGTGAGCCTCTATATTTTCATTCACAACAACAACCCTGCCTCCGCTCATACGTCTCAGAGCGTGCAGGTTTGGCAGACTCCTTTCATCGATGCCGCCGATTTTTCGAATACCACGAGCAAGTGGACACAGGCCACCGTGACGCAATCTACCGTCGCCGGGGCGAAGTGTACCTCGGTGAATGCTTTGAATGATTCTTCGCCCGGAGCTTCGGGCCTAGGATCTTGTTGGGTTGCTACTGCCTTCGCTTCTCAAATTGCCATCAAGATCACGGGGGCCGCTTCTGCGAGTGGATCTCCGGACACGTTCGATCTTTCCATCATCGAGCAGGTAACGATCCCGCAGCCAGGCGGCATTCAGACGGTTCAAAACGTTTCGGGCGGCTCGGTGACACAGGTTACCGGCTCCGTGGCTCCTGGGGCGGCTGCGAGCACGATAAGCCCGGTCATAGACGGTGGCACGGATCCTTCCGGCCTCGCTCAGCAAGCCGGAATTTGGCCCGCAGCGGGTACTTCCGGAAATCAATTGAACGGCTTGGCCATCGGGAACCCAAATCAGTCCATCGGCGGGGCCTTTTCTGTCGGAACACTCCCCAACACCGGGCCTCTTTTCGTTTTGCCATTCGCCAAAAATCCGACCGCGAGCAACGCCGCGCCGTTGATCAAAAGCACTTCTAATTGCGGTACCTTCTCTCAGAATTGCGCCGGACTTTTTGTCACCCGAACGGGATACGCGAGCGCCGCGCAGCTTTCTGTCTCGGCCTCGGGAGCTTTCCCGCTGTGGTCGGGCGT
>WNFI01315073.1_pt1 | contig 13137 bp, 14 predicted proteins | sample 5400471 | NCBI WGS metagenome assembly WNFI01 (sample SAMN13153348, study PRJNA577476) | soil metagenome | isolation source: 100 cm saprolite on Douglas fir-dominated hillslope | place: USA:California | collected 2013-09-17
GAAGCTGCGCCGCCTGCAGGAGCAGGACATCGCCAACCAGCTGCAGAGCGAGACGCTGTCGCCCTCGCAGGAGCGCAAATACAAGAAGCTGAAGGACGAGATCATCGTCGAGGTGAAGTCGTTGCGGCTGAACCAGGCCCGCATCGATTCGCTGGTCGAGCAGCTCTACGACATCAACAAGAAGCTGGTGTCGTTCGAGGGCCGCCTGCTGCGTCTCGGCGACAGCCACGGCGTCGCCCGCGAGGATTTTCTGAAGAACTACCAGGGCTCGGAGCTCGATCCGCGCTGGCTCAATCGTGTCTCGAAACTCTCGGCCAAAGGCTGGAAGAATTTCGTCGCCCACGAAAAGGACCGCATCAAGGAATTGCGCCACGAGATCCAGCAGCTCGCGGGCCTCACCGGACTTGAGATCGGCGAATTCCGCAAGATCGTGCACGGCGTGCAGAAGGGCGAGCGCGAGGCGCGCCAGGCCAAGAAGGAAATGGTCGAAGCCAATCTGCGTCTGGTGATCTCGATCGCCAAGAAATACACCAACCGCGGCCTTCAGTTCCTCGATTTGATCCAGGAAGGCAATATCGGGTTGATGAAGGCGGTCGACAAATTCGAATACCGCCGCGGCTACAAGTTCTCGACCTACGCGACCTGGTGGATCCGCCAAGCGATCACGCGTTCGATCGCCGACCAGGCCCGCACCATCCGCATTCCCGTGCATATGATCGAGACCATCAACAAGATCGTGCGCACTTCGCGGCAGATGCTCAACGAAATCGGCCGCGAGCCGACCCCGGAGGAATTGGCCGAGAAACTCGGCATGCCGCTGGAGAAAGTTCGAAAAGTTCTCAAGATCGCGAAAGAGCCGCTGTCGTTGGAAACCCCCGTCGGCGACGAGGAAGATTCGCATCTTGGCGATTTCATCGAGGACAAGAACGCGATCCTCCCCATCGATGCGGCGATCCAGAGCAATCTGCGCGAAACCACCACGCGCGTCCTGGCGTCGCTGACGCCGCGCGAAGAACGCGTGCTGCGCATGCGCTTCGGCATCGGCATGAATACCGACCACACTTTGGAAGAAGTCGGCCAGCAGTTCTCGGTGACGCGCGAACGCATCCGACAGATCGAAGCCAAGGCGCTGCGGAAATTGAAACATCCGTCGAGGTCGCGGAAGCTGCGGAGCTTTTTGGATAACTAGTGTTGCTAGAGGTCTCGGATCTGTGTGGCCCGCGACCTCTCACCACCTCGGTGCAAAAGTCCCGACGCGGCGACCTGTTGTTGCTTCAGTAGATCGTTTTGTAAAAAGTTATGGCAGGCGAGTCGTTGGTTAGGGCTTGACCCCGCCAGGGTTTGTTCCTATTTTGTTCTCATGGGATGGCCCAATGGAAGATCCGAGAGTTATTGCGAATTATATGCTTGACGTCGCAGCCCAGCGAGGTGTCGCGATGACCAATTTAAAGTTGCAAAAGTTATTGTTTTTCGCGCATGCAATTTCTCTAACGGAACAAAAGACTAAGCTGGTTTCCGGTTATTTCGAAGCTTGGCAATACGGTCCCGTTCATCCGACCGTCTATCAGGCATTTAAGGCAGCCGGACCTGAGCCCATTAGCTTTCGTGCTGACTCACTAGATCCTGTAAGTCGGGTAAGAAAGCCGCTTCCCAATTTATCCGAATCGGCGACTCGTGATATCTGTGATCGGGTAATGCTCCACTTTGGTCGAATGAGCGCTGGCCGCTTAGTCGATGTCACGCATGCTGTCGGCGGTCCCTGGCACTATGTAGTGTCAGCTTCCGAGACAGGAGCTAATATTGGTCTCAGAATCCCGGACGAAGTAATCGTAGAGAGACACGGACGTCAAAAGGTTTCGGTCACTCCAACGCCACGGGTAGGAGAACCTGATGAAGATACGCCGCTTGTCGGAAATCGATCTCGCTAGGATCGGTCCGTTAGATAGTGAGGAAACCCGTCGCCGCCGCTTCGAATGCATGGCTAAAGGGACCGTGACCAACGTCGTGCACCAAAGCGGCAGCCATTGCTACCTGTGCTCTATCCTCATTGTAGTTGTTTCCGACTTGAAACTTGATGCACTCAGCCAACTGCCTTGCAGTGTGAAAAACGCCCACGCTATGGGCAAACCTAGTGTGAGTCGCGCCCGGAAAGACTAGCTCAGAAAATCCAAGTTGTTTAATTCTTCGTAACCGTTGAAACTCGGGAAGCTCCAACAGCCTCCAAGCCATCTGCTCGAATTTATCAGTTCCAAATGGAATGAGATCATGAACAGGATCTCGAATACGACGCGCCTTTGACATTCGCCCCTAATGCTTCAAAAAGAAAACTATACAACAACTATAGATTGATTCTCTATAAGCAAAAAATGGGCTCTCAAGGCGAAAAGCAGATCTTAAACTCTCTCCATCGTGCGCTGCACTGGTGACGATACACCGGCAAAATCGCGAGACGTAATTTTTGCCATCGTCCTGTATTAAAGACGGCGTCGATTACAACGGCAAGGGCCATGTCGATCTGCGCCACAGCGTGCCGACATAGAACGGTAATTTCCTTCTCATTCCCCATGACCACGCTGACGGCCAGCGCTGACGCGCCCCCTCCGGCGCGATGAACGGACGCCTGATACATCGCGACTATCATCGGGACAGGTGTTGTCGAAGGCCTGCCGAAGCGGTGCGGATCATGATCTCGGTCAGATTGAGTGTGGGTGGAGCGATCCTGGCCTTGCTTGCGGCGATGGCGTGTGGCGGCGCGATGTTGGCGCCCGAAACTTATCGGCGAGTTGACCTGGCGGCGCGGTTCGCCGGGCCGGATATGGCGCATTGGCTTGGCCGCGACGAACTGGGGCGGGACACGCTGAGCCGGCTGCTCGCTGGTGCGACAACTACGGTCAGCCAGACTCTGGTTGTGTCCGCTATCGCCTTGTGTGCCGGCTTCCTCCTTGATTTGACGCGGCGTGCATTCCCGCGGTTTGGCATCGTGATCGTCGTCCTGGCGCGCACTTGCTTTATCGCGCCGGGATTTCTGCTCGGGCTGTCGTGGATGGGCAGCATCGCGATGGCGGCGCTTAGCGCGACGCTGCTGCTGCCCGGTTTATCGCCGTGATCGCGGCGGTTGCGTATCTCGGCTTCGGTCCGGCAAGCGGCATCCTCGCGCTCGGAGCGTTGTTTGCGGTCGCGGTGGCTCATGCGCTGGGTGCGATGGATCGCCCGTCTGCCTGAACAGTGATGACGTTGCCAGGCGCGGACCTTTGGCGATGCGGCGCGCCGCATTGGCGGCGATGCTGTTTGCGTGGGCAATGCTGTCGGTGAGCGCACTGGACTCGATCGGTCTGGGGACGATGCCACCGCGGCCGAGCTGGGGGACTATGCTGGGCGGATTGCATGAGGCGGCATTGCTGCGCGGGCCGGTGCTTCTGGCTGGCGCATGCCTTCTGTTGACTGCGATCGCTGCCATCATGCTGGCCTACGCGCTCACCGATCACGCGATCGCAAGCAGGGGTCGAGGCGCCTCGAAAGATGGTGCGGGAGGTGTTACAACCCGGCCCGGATCATAACGATCGTTTTGAAATCCTTGCGGGGGGAACAGTTCACCATGCTCAAATTGCGTCTTGCCATCATCCTCTCCGCGTTGTCATTCGCAGCCCCCGCCTCCGCCGCCCGCTGCGGCGGCGATTTCAACACGTTTATAGCAAGCATTTCGGCCGAGGCTCAGGCTGCAGGGATTTCGCAGGGTGTGATTTCGCAGGCACTCGGCGGCGTGACCGAGGATGCGGCAGTCCTCAATTTCGACCGGCGCCAGCGCGGCACCTTCCGCAAGAGTTTTGAGCAGTATGTCGCGACTCGCGTCGGCCCGGGCCGGATCAGGAGCGGGATGGCGATGCTGCAGCGTCACGCCGCGCTATTGTCGCGGATCGAGCGGCAGTTCGGTGTGCCGCCGCAGATTCTGGTCGCGATCTGGGGGCTGGAGACCGATTTCGGCACCGGCGACATGGGCAAGCTGCCGGTGTTCCGGGTGCTCGCGACCATGGCGCACGACTGCCGCCGCACCGAGCTGTTCCAGGGCGAACTGATTGCGGCGCTGAAGATCGTGCAGCGTGGCGACCTCGGCGTGCGCGACATGATCGGCGCCTATGCCGGTGAAATCGGGCAGACCCAATTCCTGCCGTCGTCCTATATCAAATACGGCGTCGATTACGATGGCAACGGCCGTGTCGATCTGCGCCACAGTGTGCCGGATGTGCTGGCGTCCACCGCCAACCTCTTGAAGACCAACGGCTGGAAAGCGGGCGCGCCTTACGGCGAAGGCTCGGCAAATTTCGAGGCGATGCGCGAATGGAATCATTCGGAGGTCTATCGCAAGGCCATCGGCTATTTCGCCGACCGGCTGTCGGGGCGGTGATCGTCGCCTGCCTGGCCTCAAACAAAACGGCAGGCCTGAAGCCCGCCGATTTTGTCGCTGTCCCAGCGCGTATTCCGCACAAGCAGATACCGGTTCGGAATATGCGTGTCCCGCAGGGTCGCCCGGGCGGAGCGAGTCCGCCCGGGCGTTGAAAGCTACTTCTTCTTTTTGGCCTTTGACTTCTTGGCTTTCTTCGCGGTCTTGGCCTTCTTTGCTTTCTTCGCCATAGCGTCCTCTTATGTTGGTGAATGGAAACGCAACAGGAGGCTTGCTCGGCGGAGGGCCAGCTTCGCATCAGCCTCGAATCCAATCCGAACAGATTCGCGGCGCTGTCGTCGCGGTGTCACGTCGGTGTCATGGCGTTATCCACAGTTGTCGCGCCTTCGCGGATGATAAATTCAGGCCGCGGGGGGCGGCTTAACCGCGCCGGGCACGATGCACTAAGCCTGCGGCGGGGTGAAACCTGCGCCGCGCGGTGCGGGCATGGTTAAGATTCGGCAAGCGGGCCGCATTCCGGAATTCATTCAAAGCACGCGTGGCGGCGAACGCAGCAAACCCGCATTCATTAATTCACAACCACGAGGCGAATTTTGCCGGTCCCGGTCAGACTCCGTTAAGCGCTGGGCTGGCATCCTCGGGCAATTACGGGGATTGTCATGAGTGCTGCGATCATAAACCGGGACAGGGCGCCAAGTGCCCTGGGCCAGCGATGGTGAACGTTCCGACGCTGTGGGTCGTGTTCGTGGTCAATTTCCTGGCGCTGGCGCTGGTGTGGACCTATGTCGTGCGCAGTTACCCCAATTTCGGTGCCGCGAGATTCTGGGCCGGCGGAGCCTATCTTGCCACCGCCGGCGCTGCAATTTCGATGCTGCGCGACAGGGTCGATCCGTTGATTCCCATTGTGCTGGGAAATGGGCTGCTGTTTTTCGCCTGCTGGCTCGGCGTCATGGGCGTCCAGCGGTTCTACGGCCGGCCAGTGTCATGGGCGCAATCGCTGCTGACCACCGCTCTTAGCGTCGCCTGCCTCGCCATCTTCACGGTGTGGGACGACATTGCGATGCGGATCTTCATCTATTCGCTGGGCCAGTCGCTTGCCCTGGCGCAGATGCTCAGGCTGCTAATTTCGCGGACCGACGCCCGCGGTAATCCCGGTGCCTGCCTGGCCGGCGCCGTCGCGGTGATCGGCATCGCCGTTCACGCGGTGCGCTCGGCGTCTGCCCTGCTCCGCGTCGGCGGTGACGTCGCCTTCATCGAGTTCAACGCCTTTCAGGCCGCGATGGTGCTGGCACTGGTGTTCCTCTCGATGGTGTGGAATTTCGGCTTTTTGCTGATGGCGATCGATCGGCTGCGCGCCGAGGTCGCCGACCTCGCGCTGGTGGACGATCTCACCGGCGTCGCCAACCGGCGCCATCTGCTGCAGCGATTGTCCGAGGAATGCGCGCTGGCGCGGCGCACCGGCGAGCCGTTCGCGCTGCTGGTGATCGATCTCGATGGCTTCAAGGAAATCAACGATGGCTTCGGCCACGGCGCCGGCGACGGATGCCTGCGGCTGTTCGCCGGCGCGGCGCAGAGCCGGCTGCGGCCAGGCGACATGCTGGCGCGCGCCGGCGGTGACGAGTTCTGCATCGTTCTGCCCGCCACCACCTTGCGCGAAGGCGCGATGATCGCCCGCCATGTGCTGGAAACCTGCCGGCAAACCTTTGGCCGCTGGGAGGGCACCGAGATTCCAATCGCGGCCTCGATCGGCGTGGCGCAGTGGTCCCCGATTGTGGGTGTCTACCCGGAGCGGCTGATCGCAGCGGCCGACCAGGCGCTCTACGCCGCGAAGAAGGAAGGCAAGAACCGCGTCGCGGTCTACGACCCCGCGCCGCCCTTGGCGCCGGAGCTGGAAGCGGAAGCGGCGAACCTGGCGGAGTTGCTGAAGACGGGATGAGGAGGCGTAGCCCGCGCGTCATTGCCGGATGAGGCGCGCCAGACAATCTTTCTCGATCAAAATCACACGGGGGCGCTCAGCTTCGGTTGAGGGAACGGGCCGCGCTTTGCCGGCTGTATCAGGGGACGTGATGGTTCGGATGAACATGAACTCGGGAGGCAGGGCCTTGCGTGCTCCGGATTTGCGGTGTTGAGCGTCTCGACGCTTTGGCTGGTGTTCACGGTCAACTTCCTGTCGTCGGGCCTGACGTGGGTCTATGTCATGCGCCGCTATCCGAAACTCGCCGCCGCGCGCTACTGGAGCGCCGGCTTGCTGATCGCGGCGGCCGCGCCGGAGGTCGGATTGTTGCACGGCGTGGTCGATTCGCGGGCACCGCTGCTGGCCGCAGCCCTGATGACGATTTTCGCCTGTTGCCTCATCGAGATGGGCGTCCGTCGCTTTTACGACAGGCCGCTCTCCTGGCGGACCACCATGTGCGTCACCGGGTTCAGCCTCGCCGGGCTGGCCTTCTTCCAGATCGTCCGCGACGACATGCCGATGCGGATCCTGGTCTATTCGCTGGGCCAGACTGTCCCGACTGCGCTGACACTGCGGCTGCTGTCGCGCCGCGATATCGCCGGCAGTACCGGTGCCCGCATCGCCGGCAGCATCGCCGTTCTCATGATCCTCACCTTTACGGCGCGCGCCGCCGCCGCCCTGCTGCACGTCGGCGGCGATATCACGATGCTCTATTTCAACCCCCTGCAAGAGGGGCTGCTGGTGGTGCTGGTGTTCCTGTCGATGGCGTGGAATTTCGGCTTCCTGCTGATGGCGATCGAGCGGCTGCGTGCCGAGGTCGCGGGCCTCGCGCTGGTTGACGAACTCACCGGCGTCGCCAACCGGCGCCATCTGCTGCAGCGATTGTCCGAGGAATGCGCGTTGTCGCAGCGCACCGGCGAGCCGTTCGCACTGCTGGCGATCGATCTCGACGGCTTCAAGGGAATCAACGACGGCTTTGGCCACGCCGCTGGCGACGACTGCCTGCGGCATTTCACCCTGATGGCGCAGACCCGGTTGCGGCCCGGCGATCTGCTGGCGCGCACCGGGGGCGACGAGTTCTGCATCGTGCTGCCCGCGACCACGCAACGCGAGGCCGCGGCGATCGCGCGCCGGGTACTGGAGGCGTGCCGCGCCGACGCCGAAGGCTGCGCCGGCGCAGAGATCGCGGTTGCGGCCTCCATCGGCGTGGCGCAGTGGTCGCCGGTGGTCGGCGCATACCCCGAGCGGCTGATCGCCGCCGCCGACCAGGCGCTTTACGCGGCGAAGAAGCAAGGCAAGAACCGCTATGCGGTCTATGAACCTGCGTCGCCGCTGGTGCCGGAATTGGAAGCGGAAGCCGGGGAACTGGCGAAGCTTCTGAAGACGGGGTGAGGAGGCGTAGTCTGCCCGTCATTGCGGGCAACATGCGCGAAGCGCCGTCACTCATCCTTCCAAAATAACCGCCCTGTGTCTCGTTGTGATTTTCACAGCCCCTTCGGACCACGCGAAGAACCGCCGCCGGTTCTGCAAGCCAATCGAAAGCAGATCCGGCGCAGAACTTAGCAACCGTCAGCGACGCCGCGTTCGATTGCGGCTTCAACGGTCTGTCCCGTTTCCACCGCTGCTGCCGTCGTCGGTTCGGTCTGACCTCGACCGCATGCGCGAACATTGTTATCCGCATCGAGTTCCGCCAGCGCGACCGCGTGCCGCAACTTGCGCAAGCGGTCGAAGCTCCCCATGTCACCGCGATGCCGGTCGATCAATCCTTTTCCCGCACCACAGCCCGTCCCGGGGCGCCTGCGCGCGGACTGATTATCGATCAGGAGGGCCGCGAGATCAGGTCCGAAACACTTGGTCCTGACGTCGGCGGATTCAGGTTCGACTTTGCGACTTCGACCGCCAATCCGTTCGGCAACCTCACCCGCGAGCAGCGGCTGGCGCGGCTTGATGCGCTGGCGAAGTTGCTGGATGTGGCGTTCATCCTGCCCGGCACCAATGTCCGTTACGGCATCGACGGGATTATCGGTCTGATCCCGGTGGTGGGCGACATCATCACCACCGCGCTGTCGCTGTGGCTTGTCCGCGAGGCGCGCGCGCTCGGCGCGCCGTGGCATGTCACGGCGAGAATGCTCGGCAACGTCGCGATCCACGGCGTGGTGGGCGCGGTGCCGGCGGTGGGCGATGCGTTCGACGTAATGTTTCGCGTCAACATCCGCAACATGCGGATGCTGCGGCGCTGGCTCGACCGGCAGCGATAAAGCGGGATTCGAAAAACCATACCCTCGGATTTGATCCGAGGGTCGAGTGGTTTCCCCGGACAAACCAATTCGCTCGTCCGCAGATCATGCTTCAGAAGGGTTATGCTGCGTCGGCCTTGGCGTCGGGGGCGGCGGCCGGCTCGGCGGCGGGTTCGGGGGCGCGCCGCGCGAGGGGAAAATCCTCGCTCTCATACAGCGTGCGAATCCCGCTCTGATCGAAGCGGGCTTCTTCGACTTGAAGATAGGCGCCGTTCAGCGAATCCGCCGGGAGTTCCTCGATCGCAAATTGTACCGCGGCAGCCGCAGTGTCGAATCGCCGATAGGCGAAGCCCGCCCGCTTCTTCTTGCGGATCGCTGCGGGGAAAAGTTCTGCGGCGGTGTTGTAGCTGAATGAAGCCATCGTCAGTGACCTTTGTAAGGAGAACGCGAGCGAAATGACGTGCACGTTACGCCAAGCTAGCCGATCTGGCGCCCGGCAGTCGGTCATTTCAGGACAGACCCCAATATAAGCACGTTTGACGGAAATGCGACTCCCGGGGTGCAGGATTGCGAGTCCCGGCGTGCAGGATCATGAATCCGTCGCCGCCGGCCCGCGGCCAACAAATAAGGCTGCGATTTCAAAGTGATGAGCTGTGTCTTAGAGCTTTCCGAGCAGCAGCAGGATGATCAGCACCACCAGAATAACCCCGCCGAGCCCCATTCCGCTATGTCCCATTCCATAGCCGTAGCCGCCAAACCGGCCGCTAAAGCCGCCGAGCAGGAAGATAATCAGGATGACGACGAGTATCAGTCCGAGCGACATGACATTCTCCCCGCAGGGGGTCGGCGAATGAATATCCGCCACCCCGCCCCGGGAACAAAGCGTATCGACGTCTAAGGTTCCATCGATTGGAACTTTAACCCTTGAAGAAGCGGCTCAGGGCTTCGGCGGTCTGATCCGGCGCCGCTTCGGGGAAAAAGTGACCACCTTCGAGCGGCCGGCCTTGAACGTCGTCAGCCCAGGATTGCCAGATCGCCAAGGGCCCAGACTCGCCGACGTACCAGGTGTCGAGCGGTCCTTGCGCGCTCCACAGGACCAGCACGGGGCAGCTTATCCGCCGCCCGCTCTGGCGATCCGCTCTCTCATGCTCGCGATCGATGGATGCAGCGGCTCGATACTCCTCGCAGATCGCATGGGCGTGGTTGGGATCCTGAAGCGCCTTGACATAAGCCGCCCGGACCTTGGGAGGGAATACGGCTGAAGGAGATCCCCATTCGCCGAGTGCGTTGTCGACAATGGCTTTGGAAGCGGCTGCGAGAATGCGCTCAGGAAGCGGTTCAGGCTGAGCGAGCAGCGACCACGGCCAATAGTTGAGCGCGAACCTTTCGTCGGCTCTCTGCCATGTCGCCTCGACCGGCAAGATATCGAGAACGGCCAGCCGCTCGACACGATCCGGATGATCGAGCGCCATGCGATAGGCGACGCGGCCGCCGCGATCATGCCCCGCAACTGAGAAGCGTGAAAATCCCATCCGCTCCATGACGGTTACCATGTCTTGCGCCATGGCTCGCTTCGCGTACGGCGCATGATCCGGGGCTGAAGCCGGACAGCCGCTGCGGCCATAGCCGCGAAGGTCGGCGCAAACCACCGTAAAGCTGCACGCAAGCAACGGCGCGACGCTGCGCCACATCAGGTGCGTCTGTGGAAAGCCATGCAGGAGAAGGATTGGCGGCCCGGAACCGGTCCAGCGCACGAAGATGTCAGTCTCACTTGTCCGGATATCGTTCGTTGTGAAGTAATCCATCATTTCACCGCATCCCCGACGCTCAGGTCGAGTGCGACCATTCACGAATGGCGACCTCGGTAATCGCTATTGGGTCGCCGGGATCGAATGATGCTCATGTGTTATCATCCATTGGTTATCGATCTTGCGCAGCCCGATAGTCAGACGGAAGTCTATTTCGATGTCGTCCCCCGTGGCTTCCGTTCCAGCGCAACGCATCAAGGCAGTGACAAAAGCCACGTCACTGCCGGCTGTGATGCTCATTTCGCTGATGTCAAAAGCAACAGAGTCACTTGCCCAGGCGGAAAAGAACAAATCCCAGGTTTTTTTGTATGCATCGATTCCCTGCGATTGCAGCGGCGGTGGAAGGTCGAACATCAACATGTCCGGTGAATGGCTGCGAAGGATCCCTTCGAAATCTCTTCTGCGGACGGCGCTGGCCCAAAGCTCAACGATGTCGCGGATCGCGACTTCATCGTTTGTGACGTCCTGCGTTTCGCCCATCTGAACTTCCCAAGTGTGTGATTCGGAAGTTCTCTTCGATTTTGTCGCAAGTTCATCAAGAAAACTTTGGAACCAAGACCGCGCTGGAACAAAAGCTTCCAGTGTCCCTTTCGAATCAGAAGATCGCTACAGAGACTGGCGCAGCGCCGAGCGAACCTCGGATTCTGGACATCAGCGCTCGGAGACCCGTGCGCAGAGTCATACAGCGTAACGGCGGAACCGTCCGTTAGTTTCAGTATGATCACGGCTTTGCCGCACCCTCACTGATCGGGACTACTTTAAGCGGGGAGGCGTAGGGCTCGACCCGCAGCGAGTCGCTTGACATCAGGCCAATCTGGCGCAGCGGCGCCTGTTCGAGGTCGCCGGTGCTCGCCTTGCGCACCGCATATTGCCAAACGCTGATCGAGCCCTTGGCGGCGAGCAATTTTGCCACGCCGCCGGCGTTCTTGCCCTCGAGTTGCGATAGCTCGTCCTCGGTAAGCCCGATCACGATTTCGTCCTTGGTGGTGATCACCTTGAACAGCGAAACCTTGTCGGCGGCGAGGGCAGGATGGGCCATAACACTCTCCAGAATCAGGCCGGCGAGGCCGACGCCAGGCAACAGGCGATTGGACGTTCGAGACATGTTCAGACTTTCTGACGGTGAAAAAATAAAAGCCCCGCGCAACCAAAGCTTGGTCGCGCGGGGCAAAGAACCAGTTCGAGCCGCATGCGTATTTATTTCGGCTGCAATTTCAACGCCGCCGAATTGATGCAGTAGCGTAGTCCGGTTGGGCCTGGACCGTCTTCGAAGACATGGCCGAGATGGCCGTTACACTTCGAGCACAGCACCTCGGTTCTGACCATGCCGTGGCTCATGTCACGTTCCTCATCGATATGGCTCGCCAGCGCCGGCCGGGTAAAGCTCGGCCAGCCGCAGCCGGAATCGAACTTGGCATCGGACTCAAACAGCGTCTGTCCGCAGCCGGCGCAGGTGTAAGTTCCAGGCGTGTGGTCGTGTTCGTATTCGCCTGAGAACGGCCGTTCAGTCGCCTTTTCGCGCAGCACCGCATACTGCATGGGCGTCAGTTCCTTGCGCCATTCGGCTTCGCTCTTCTGAACCTTGCCGGGCATCGTCTTGGTGTCGGACATGCAACCTCCTTTTCAATCCTTAAGACTGCCGTCAGTTGGTGACCTTGGCATTGCTCACCAGCGTCGGCTTCTCGATGTAGTCCTGCGTGAAGATCTTCTTCAGGTTTTCGACCTTCGGAATATCGTTGAACGCAATATAGGGCTGGTTCGGGTGCAGTGTCAGGTAGTCCTGATGGTAGGCCTCGGCCGGATAAAAACCTTCGAGCGGCCCGACCGTGGTCACGATCGGCTTTTTGTAGACTTTCGCGGCATTGAGCTGCGCGATGTAGGCGTCCGCCACGTTCTTCTGCTCTTCGCTGGTGGTGAAGATCGCCGAGCGATATTGCGTGCCGCTGTCCGGCCCCTGGCGGTTCAATTGGGTCGGATCGTGCGCCACCGAGAAGAAGATCTGCAGGATCTTGCCGTAGCTGATCTGCTTCGGATCGTATTTGATCTCGACGGATTCAGCATGACCGGTCGATCCGGTGCTCACCATGTTGTAGTCGGCGGTGCTCTTGTTGCCGCCGGCATAGCCGGATATGGCGCTCACTACACCGGCGGTATGCTGGAACACGCCCTGCACGCCCCAGAAGCAGCCGCCGGCGATGACCGCGGTCTGGATGCCGTTCGATGCCTGCGCATCGACCGCGGGAGCGGGAATGATGACGGCGTCTTCCGATGCACGGGACGGCGCAACCAGCAAGGTCGAAATCGCCAGCGCGCCAATTGCGGCGGCGCAGAGCGACAGGCGGCTGAATGGATGGCGGGACATGGGGCTTCCTCTCGGTAAAAGTGATGTCCGGATTGACAGCAGTCTAGAGGGTCGGCTGCGGTTCGCAATCGGCGCAGCCCACCCTGTTGCCTCAAGATACGCGCCAAGGTTCGGGTTGTTACAATCCGGCGCACACGAGTTCGTGAATAAAAATCGCGTATTTCCAGGATGTTAAGGCAAACGGAGCCCGCAGGAGGCCGGGTTGAAAACCGGCTGCGGCACGTTGCTTCAGTCTTCATCCTTCCAGCGAAGACGCAGCTCCTCAGAGCCTGCCGGGAATACTGACCTCATCCTGAGGAGCTTGCGAAGCAAGCGTCTCGAAGGATGGACGCAACGCATGGACTCGCGGCCATCCTTCGAGACGCGGCCAAGAGGCC
>WNFI01375284.1_pt1 | contig 13137 bp, 4 predicted proteins | sample 5400471 | NCBI WGS metagenome assembly WNFI01 (sample SAMN13153348, study PRJNA577476) | soil metagenome | isolation source: 100 cm saprolite on Douglas fir-dominated hillslope | place: USA:California | collected 2013-09-17
GGTGCATCCGGAGAGCACATTCGCGGAAAGGGGCGCGGTGACGGTGAACGAATCCGACGCTTGCAGGGGCCGCGGCAGCGCCATGAGCGAGGCGATGGCGAGCGACGCGACGAGGAGAGACCTGTGGATTCTGTTCGTCATTTGTTTCTGTACTGATTTCCGTATTGATTTCCGTTCACCGCACAGGGCCGATGACGCGCTGAGGCGCGTGGCGGCGACTGTCATTGGCATGCTGAGAGCTCGATTACGCATTCAAGGTTCCTAATTGTTAGTGGGTGGCTGCAATACGGGCTGCTGCGAGAGAACCTCGACCTCAGCGAACGTGAGTGCCTGGGCCGTGGGCCCGATCCGCTGGATCTTCACGTACCGGCCTGTCTGGTTCACGGGAACCGAGATCACCGGCAAGCCGATGGCGCCGTGGAACCACCGATGGACGCTGGGATCAGCCAGGGTTGTCGCCAACGGAACCGACGTGAAGGGATTGTCGGATACGAGAACATACAGGCTGCTGGTTTGATCGAGCAGACAGCAGTCGGTACGCCCCCAGATGTTGACGGTGGAGATCGCTTGCGAGGATCCCAGGTCGACTTGCCACCAGGCCTCGACATCACCAGAGGTATGGTTGATCGAGCCAACCCCGTTGAAGGCGTCGTTCGTGCTGCCGTTGACGGCGTTCTCCGGGAAATAGGATTGGAAAGTGCTCGAGGCGGTCGGCGCCTTGCCACCGGCGAGGTTGGTCCTCGTTTGGTTGGCAGGAGCCCAGACTTGAACCTCCGCAAGGTGGAGCCCGTTCGTCCCTTGTAATTGCACCCGGACGTAACGCCCTGTCCGGAGAATGTCCAGGAAGAGCTTCTGCCCAACCGCGCCTGGGATGACGTATGTCGACACACCCCGCTGCGCTCTCGCGTCCGCGAGCGCCACAGGCATGGGGTTGTCCGACACGAGAACGCAGAAGTTGCTGAGCAGGTCGGAGCAGCAGTCCGTCCGATTCCAGAGCTCGATGTTCTCGATCGACTGCACGGAGCCGAGGTCGACCTGCCACCAGGGCTGATTCTCGACGGCCGTGTGCGCAATGCTCAGGTCGGACCAGTTGCCGCTTGTGTTGCCGTCCACGGCACGGTCCGCCGTGGGATTGCTGGCATCGACATTCAATGTGCTCGACTGGGTCGCGCTCTTGTGCAGCGCCACGTTGACACGCGAGTACTTGCCCGTGCGGTCGAACCAGGCGTGACCGTCGTACAAAATGAAGGCGATCCCGCTGACGGTCAGCCCATCGAGGCCAACGTCGGCGGCCGGAACCTCGAGTCGTACCCATTGGCTCGTCTGCGGAAGGGCCCCGACGCGGAAGTTGGCCAGGCTGATGAGGTCTTCTCCCCAAATGGCACGATGCTCCCATCCATTTCCGTCATAGAACTGCAACATGACCTCGCGGGGCGGGTTTGCAGGATCGAGTAAGACGTAGGTGACCAGGACGTCCCCGGCGCTCACGGTCAATCCGGTGGTCGGTCCATAGAAGTAGTGCTGATGAGGACCGGCTTGGGGAGCGTCCGCATGAGAGGCAGTACCACTGACCGCTTGAGTCGTGTCCCAAATCCAGGCACCGACCTGGGCGCCGTTGCTTGGTGCGGAGGTCGACCCGGGTGGTACCTGGTCGTCGAACCAGACGAAGTCGCTGGCCGGGAACGAAGCCGGGGCTGCCGCCCTTGCGCTCAGGACGGCGGTCTTCGTACCGATGGCGTCGAAGTAGGCTTCGCCGTCGTACACCTTGATGGTCAGACCGGTAAGGGCCTTGCCGCTGGCGCCGATGGCCGACGCAAACGCTTCGAGACGGGTCCACTGGCCACCCACCGGCAGTGACGCGACGCGAACGCGCGGCAAGGTCGAGTCGATGAGATCCTCACCCCATGTGGCGCGATAGTCGCTCGTGCCATCGGTCCAGTCGAAGAGGATCTGGCGCGGCGGATAGCACGGATCGATGAGGGCGTACACGACAAGGTTATCGCTGCTGCCGGGAGTCAGAGGAGCGGCGCCGGCGATGGACGCCTGATGCGCGCCGCTGGTCAACGGCATGAGGATCGATTTGGTACCCAGTGCCGCCTGTGACGTGACGAAGCTGGCCGGACCGCTGAGCGTGGCGCCTGGCGGCAACGCATCGTCGACAAAGGTCGTGTCGAGCGGCACTGAGGCTGGAGCCGAGGCCGTCGGCATCATGCAACCGCTGACCGTCAGAGTCGTTGTGATGGTCGTGCCGAATACGCCCGTGATGGTGACCGGGCCGGCGTGGCGCGTGGTGATCTGTGTGACCACCGAGTTCGCACCCTGCGGAACCGCGGCGGTCGCCGGGACCGTAGCCACTGTGGAATCAGAACTGGCAAGGCCGATGCTCCCGGGCACCGTTGCCGCCCCGCTCAGAAGCAATGTGGCATTGACGACGGTGCCGGCAGACGGCGTATTCAGCGACGGCGTGATCGATACCAGCGTGATTGTCGCTGGCACAACGGTCAGGCTTGCCTGCTGGGATGACCCGGCATACGTAGCGGTGATGATCGCCGGTGTCGAGGTCGAAACGACCGACGTGCTGATCGAGAACTGCGCGCTGGCGACGTTGGCCGGCACGATGACCGTTGCCGGGACAGGCGCTGCCGAGCTCGAGCTGGAAAGCGCGATGGTCGCGGCGCCGCCAGATACGTGCAGCAGCGTCACCGTGCCCGTGGCCACACTGGAGCCGCTGACCGTCGACGGATTGAGGGTCAGACCGGTGATCGGATTGGCTAGCGCACCACTGACCACCACGGACGAGGAGAGCGGAGCGAATGCATTCGAGTCGGTGGCTTTCAGGGTGAAGGTATCGCCTGGGAGCCCCGCGACCGCGACGCTGAACGAGCCGTCAGCCGCCGCCGTGCCGGAGAACGTAACCGCGCTGCGTACGTTGGTGGCAACGAGCTTGACCGGCTGATCGGGGTCGGTGGCAGCGCCGATCGCGCCGACGATCGAGTCGCCGGACGCGGTGCTGCTGACCGTGATGCCGGCAGAGACGAGTTTCGGTGTCGTCGTATTGAACGCGGCGGTGGACGAGGCGTCCTTGGTCACCGGGTTGGTCACGTCGACGCGGTCCAGCGATTTCAGAGTCGCTGATCGCAGCGTGATGCTGTCGAAGCGATAGAGTCCTGCCCAGGTATCGCCCGGCAGGATGCTGATGGTCTCGTTCGCGTTTGGCGCAAGCGTGATTGTCTTTACATTCACAGTCGCGATGCGCCAATCCCCTTTGACTGTGCTCGAGGCGTCGCGCACCTCGACCCAGTTGCCCACGAAGTAGACCGGGATGTTCGCGACTCGGTCGGTCACGAGTGTCGCTCCGCTCGTTCCCGCCAGGGCCAGACCCGATCCCAGCGAGGGCAGCTCGGTGGCCTGTCCTGATATTCCTCCGTTGTCCACAGTCAGACTGCCGTAGGTCGCCTGCGGACCCTTCACATACACCGTGCCGGCTCCACCAGCACGTCCATTGATCCCCGTATGCGCGCTCAGCGTCAACGGCACGTTGCCGTTGGCCGACGAGCCGTACTCGATGGCGATCGCTCCGCCACCACCCGCCCCGTTGAAGCTGCCTGGGGCGCCGCCGTTTGCTTCTACGCTTCCTGTTCCGCTGATTGCACCCGCGGCAGTCAACCAAACCGATCCACCTGCTCCCGCGCGATCGCTGCCGATTCCATTGCTACGGATCGCTCCATCGATCTGCATGCTCCCGGCCGTGATCCGCACCACGCCTCCACCCACGCCGTTGCCCTGTCCTCCCGCTCCTGCTTCCTGCGGCTGGTACACGCTCCCGTACGTCGATCCCGCCGCCGGATCGCTCCCGATGCCCCCGTAACCCAAGTGGCTCCCGCCGTCGAAGCCTCCTGTCACCGTTGCTCCCGGATACGTCGTCCTGAGTGAGCTGCGCCCCGTTGAGCACGATGAGCTTCTTGAATTCGTGATGACCGATGAGAGTCGTTGTGCCGGCGCTGATGACGACGTTCTGGAAGTCATACGTTTCATCGCCATCGATGACGGTCGTATTGGTCGCGATCGTCTTGTCAGGTCTGATCGCCGTCAGCGTCGCGAGCGAGGTGTTCGTCCCTCCGCCAATCGACGTCGCGATTGCCGTGATCGTGATTGGCGATCCATCGGCGAGCGACGGAACGGTGTACTGCGCCGCATAGACGTTTCCGCTCTTGGTCGCGGTGACCGTCGTCGTCCCATCGCTGAACGTAACCGTATTCACCGCATTTCCGGTCGAGCCGGGAACGGCGGTCACGCTCAGGGTCGCCGAAGTGCCAACTGGAACCATGGCGCCATTGGAGGAGCAACCCCAAATGACGATCGGCGCAGTCGGATCGATGAATGGATGGATCGTGACCGACACGACCGCAATGCTGCTGTTGGCCACGACATCGGACGCCGTGACCGTAACTTTGCGACTCACGTCGGCGCTGCCCGGAACGACTGGCACCTGAACATCCGCTGCGTACTCGTTCGGCTTGCCGGTCGAAGTCATTGTCACAGTACTGCCACCCTCGATGGAGGCGGTGACGGTCTTGACTCCCGACTCGGCATCGACGGCCGTGGCTACGACGTGGATGACGTTGCCGACGCCGACGTTGAACACGGTTCCGGCCGTGGGTGCGGTGATCGTGGCCGACGGCGGGTTGCCGTCGTGAGCGATCGTCAGCGTCTTGACGCTCGTGGTTGCCGCACGCCCAGGGAATCCATCTTCGGCGGCCGCGGTCAATGTCACCGTGGCGCCGTCGAGCGTGGGGTCCGAAGGAACCGGAACTTGGAAGCTGAAGGTGGCCACAGGCGTGTTCGGCGTCTTCGTCTGCGTGGAGGGTTGACCAGTGCCCAGTTGACTGATGAGCGAGACCTTCGTTACCGACAGGTCATCCGAGGCGCTCACGTTGGCGGTGATGTTCCCGCCGACGTATAGCGGTGTCGGCGCGGAGAGGATGAAGGTGTCGATCGTCGGTGCCGCATTCGCGGCCACGGTGAAGGTCTGCGGAGCTGTGTCCACGGACCGACCAGCGCGGTCGACCGCGTGAACGGTCAACGTTGCCGTGGAGCCCGCGACCGCCGTGGCCGGCACAGTGAGCGACGCGCTCGACGTGCGAGGAGTCGGGTACGCCGGACTGTTGTCATTGAATGTCGTCAGCGCCGGTGCCAGCGAGGAGGTCACGACACCGATGCCGGCGAGCGACGTCGCGGTGTAATTGACGGTGATGCTCGTCGTCTGGATGACGCTCGAGCCGGCTGCCGGCGTCGGGCTGGCAGTAAGGGTCGGCTGATCTGCGGGCAAAAGCACGAGCGCCGTCGGATCGATGGTCATGGTCGTGCGGTCATTCGCGACGGTGCCCACGGTAATCGGCGCATCGACGCGCAGAAGCGCCCGCGGTCCGACCGTGACATGGTCGAAGGTGGTCGCGCCCGGCACGATCGTGGCCCGGGTCTGGTGAACGCTGGAGGCGAAGCGGGAGTCCAGCGACGTGACGAGGAGCTCGCCGCTCACTTCGCCCGGATAGCGCAGGAAGATCGTTCCCGCGCCGCCATCGAGCGCACTGGTCGACTCGCCGGAAAGGTTGCGCCCGCCGTGGGCGGCGAGGCGCGCTCCGTTGGTGCCGTCGATATCGAGGAACGACGATGCTTCGATGGAGATGCGACCGCCGCCTGCCCCTCGGGCGTTCTGGCTGTTGCCATCGTCGTCGCCGCCGTTGGCGGTGATCGCCGAGTTGAGGCCGAGGACGACGGTCTTGCCGATGAGATGAATGCTGCCGGCCGACCCGGCTCCGCCGAGGCCGGCTCCCGACTCTCCGTCAGCGGCAACGGTGCCGGCGATGACGACTTTGGCCGCGGCCGCTGGGCCAACGGTCATTCCGTTGGGACTGGTGTTCGAACCGGTGTTGTCGAAGTTGCTCTGCAGACCGCCGAGGTAGCCGCGGCGCGAGACGTCCATGATCGACGTGGAGTCGATGAAGAGATGGTCAGTGACGGTGAGGTCGATCCGTTCATCGCTGTTCGTGGTGCTCTGTACCGTGTCGACCATGCCGCCATTGACGACGATGAGGTTCTTGACGCTGACCGGCACGTGAAGGGCGAGATGACCGCCATCGATGAGCAGGCTGTCGCCGGTGAGAGGGTGCCCGGCGTCGACGCCGAGCGTCGCCTGGCCCGCGGAGGCGGTCTGGTTCACGGCCACGAGATCCATGGAAATCGGGAGATCGACGGTGTGTTGCCCGTCGCCGTCGTTGACATGAGCGACGACCTGGAACGCGGTACCGGCTGCCGGTGTCGTGAGCGTGACGTCGGCGTCGATCTCGTCGCCATTCCGAACGCCAGACACCGATCCGAGAACCGGTACGTCGAAGGTTCCGGCCAGCGGCAGCGGAGAGGTAGCGTAGACGCGCAACGTTGTGTGGAAGCTTTGTCCGGCCGGCCATGCGGCATCGTGCAGCGGCGTGATCCAGGCAACGACCGGCGCCTGAGGATCATGAATGCCGATGTAGGTGACGCTGCTCGACGACGGTGTGGTGTTGCCCGCGAAGTCCGCGGCCGTGGCGATGATCGGCACGGTCATATCGTTGTTGTGCGACAGCACGGTGATCGAAGCCGAAACGAATTCCGTGAGCTGGGTGTCGGCGTGATACGTACCGCTGGCTACCAGGACCGGCGCCGCGCCATTGATCGAGAAACTCACCGAGGCGATGCCTGTCTCGGCGTCGGACGCAAAAGCATGCACCCGATAGACGTCATGATTGTGAAACGAGGTGGTCGTCCCGGAAGCAGCGCTCACGACCTCGATGGTCAACGGCTTGATCGTGGGCGGGTTCGTATCAGCCGCGAGCATGATCGTGTCCGTGCGCGAGGCCGATCCTCGGATGTCGCTCACGGTCGTCGTGGCGATGACGGAGGCGTTGGCCGGCAACGTGGCGGCGAGTTGAAGTTGCAAGGTCGCATCCGGCCATGGGCGCGGCCGGAGCGAAGCTCGTGGACGCGATTGAGAGAGCCGGGATGTCCTGCACCGTCCAGGTGCGAGTCGCCGGCGTGCTGGGGTTCAGGCTTAAGTCGTAGGCGATAGCCTTCAAGGTGAAGGTGGTCGTCCCCTGCGGCAGCGAGACGTCGACGCTCTTCGGTGCGTTGTTGTTGATCCTGGTGCTAGCGCCCATCGCGTCGACGCTGAAGAAGTCGACGCGCAGGAAGTCGGTGTCCGCGTTCGTGACGGTCACCGGGATCGTGTAGATCACACCGGAGTAGAGCGGATCGTTGTCACCAATCGTCGTACCTGCCAGGATCGGCGTATTGATGGCGACCGTCGGTGCGACGTTGCTGTAGGTGAAGAAATCCTGCGTCCAGACGGCGAGCGGAGTCCCGTTGGCGTCGACGACCGGCAGTCCGTTGACGTCGGTCGCGCCGGTAATGGAAAGCCGGTAGTACGAGAGAGGGTTGAGCGTGGCATCCGGGCCGAAGTAGAGCGTTGCCGCCGTCTGCGGATCGAGTTGCGTCGTGCCGGATACTGGCGTGCCAATGGTCTGACCGCCGATCCGGTCGATCTGCACGAGCTGCATGGAGCCGCTCCCGCCCTGCACCCATGGCGCAGGATCGAGAGGCTTGCTGAAGGTGACGGCGAGGCGGAGTCCCTGCTTGGGTAGCGGAGTATTCGGCGCCGGATCGATCTTCACAACCTGGGGATTGCTGTAGTCGGTTGCAGTGTTGCGGTCTGTAGAGTCAGCGGTACCTGTGCAGCAGTGCCGACATCGAAGAGCTGGATGTAGCTGGAATTCAGCTCATCGTTGCGCATGGCCCGGCTGAACGTGACCTTGAGCTGGGTGTCTGGAGCAACCTTGACGGAGCCGTCGGCCGGGAAGATCGAGAGCAGCCGCGGCGGCGTGGAGTCGAGTTTGACGTCAGGTGCCGCGACGGTGCCATCGCCGTTCTTGATCGTGAGCGATTGACTGGCTCCGATCGTATGGTCATCCGGTCCGAGGTATATGAGGTTCACGGCCGTGCCGGTCAGCGAGGTGACGATCCCCTGGAAGCCGTAGTGGCCGGTGACGTCGGTCCGCGTCTCCAGCGTGATGCCGGAGTAAACAGCGAACAGGCGCGTCCCAACAGAAGGTCCACCGGCTTCCGCTTCGACGTAACCGGTAATGGCGTTGTACGAGCCGAGCTGGATGGTGGCCTGCGCGGCCTGGCTCTGGCTTTGGAGAGGCATTGAGGTCGCGCCGGTCAACGGTGCGGAGCCGACCGTGGACACCTGAATGGAGACGGTGCCGAGCGGAAGCCCTGCCAGCGTTACGGTGCCATTCGTGGAGGTGTAGCCGTTGACGGAAACGCCGCCGCTGTATGCGTTGACGAAGACGTTGGGAGCGGGAGTGGGTGGGTTCCCTTGCAGAACGGTGACGATCACCGATCCTGAAGCTGGGAAGACGAAGTCGACCTCCTTCGAATCTTCAGAGCTGCCAAAGGACGCTCCTGTGCTGACGGCGCGATTCTGTCCGCCGAGCTCGTGGACGGTCACGCCGAACCCGATCCCGCGCACCATTCCCGGGAACGAGGCGCCATTGGTCTGCGAGCTGCGCAGGTACTGGCCGCCGGGAGCATTCTGGACGACGTCGATCGAGACCAGTGGAGCGAGGGTGCCCGAGCTGGCGCCGGAGTCGTTTGGAAGGAAGGCTTTGACCGTGAGCGCCGACGTTGGCTCCAGCGTCAGCGGGACATGCGCCGTCGGATTCGATGCGTCGACGAAGCCGTTGTTTCTGGCCATCCGGATCGACAAGGGGTCGCGCGCCTCGAGTGAGATGTTCCCCTCCCGAACTCCCTTGAAGTCGAATTTGCCTGCGACATCGGTGCTGGCGCGTGTCTGATAGCCATTACCGCTCAAGGTCACGTTCGACCCGGGGACCGGATTGGAGTTGTTCTGCGGGTCGGTGAGCGACCCGTCCACCTCGCCTGTGAAGACGAGCATGATCGACTGATTGAAGGTCTGACCCTTCGAGATGCTGAACCCTGGCGACGAGCCGACCTTCCCCAGAATCTTCGAGAACGCGCTCGCCGAGTAGCCGCCTCCGACGGGGACGCCGGTGAAGGTCACGGTCCCGGTTGCATCCGTGGTCTGGAAATCGAACAGACCACTGCCGCGGTAGAGCGACACTTCCGCGTTGGCGACCGGCTGATTGCCATTGGGGTCGAGGACCGAGATGAACACCGAGCCCGTGCCGGCGCCTCCCACGGTGATCGTGGGCGTCTGTACTTCGCCCTCATTCGACAGGGCGCCATTCCAGTCGCCATGGAGGTCGGGATTGTTTGGATCCGTCGCGCTCACGCGCAGCGCGACGGTGAAGAGATTGTTGATGCGGAAGTGACCGTTCGCATCCGCGGTCAGAGGGGCTTGCGCGGAACCAAACGAGCGGCCGGGATACGAGAGCTCGCGCAGCCGGAAGAGCGCGAACGGAATGGGAGCCCCATTGCCGTCGACGACCTTGCCTTCCACAGATCCCTGCTTCATCAGGATGAGGTTGACGTTGTCGACGAGCGCGCCCTGACCGGGAGTACCGCCGCCGACTTGGGCCGTGCGATAGATCCCGTTCTGCGTCCAATCGGCGGTGATCGTGTAGCCCGAGCCCGGGGCGATGTTGTGAAACTCGAAGCTTCCATCGACACCCGTGGTGATCTGTCCAGTGTCCTGCGCGCTGTCCACCAGCCTGACCGCGGCAACGGCGGCCGGCGTGTAACCATCAGGCGCAAACACGCGCCCGCGGATGGTCGTGAGCGTGCTCAAGGTCACGATGCCGGTCTGGAGGTCGCCGTCGAAGTTCAGCCGCACCGCGGTGTTCGCGTAACCCACGGACTCGAAGGTCTCCATGGTCATCGTCTGCCCGGCCGGAACCTGGCTGAACACCGCGTCGTTCGTCCCATCGGTCGCGGCCCCGAGTGCGAGTGGAACGGTGCTCTGTTGGGAGTCGCTCCAGATCGAGATCCCGAGATGCAGTGATCCGGCGAGCGAAATGAACAGTCCCGGAGTCTGCGTCTGCTGGCGGATCCTGCCGCGCACGACTCCCTGACCTGGCAGCCGCATGGTGATGGCGGAGATCTGGCCGGAGAAGGCAACGCCCGCGGAACCGAAGACGTATTGGTGTCCAAATGTGGGGTTGGAGCCGCCGAACGGAGTCGCGGCAAGACTGAGTGTGCGTCCCACCTGAATGTTCGCGAGCTCGTAGACGCCCTGCCCCTTCAAGAGATGGACACGAACGGTCCCGCGCCCCGATCCGCTGGCATTGGTCAGACGGAGGGGAACGGTGTTGGCATTTGTCGTCGAAAGTGACGGAAGACTCGACGTGCCGAGGCGACCGGTCTTGGGATCGTAGGCTCGGATCCGGGTCCCGGAGAAGGTTTGCGGAACGGATGCATATGAGTAGAGGCCATTGGCGTCCGCGGTGACGACAGGCATGCCGTCGATCTGCACCTGCGCACCGGGCACCGGGGAGAAGCTGCCCGGCTGGAGCGGATTCTCAATCTGAACGTCGCCATTGACGGCGACGACCGCTACACCTTGCTTTACGTCGAGGACGAGATCGCCGGTGTCATAAGTGGCGTCGGGCTTGAGATCGAAGTCGACGGCGATGCTCTGAGGCGCGACCTGGTAGTTCTCGCCGAGCACGGTCACGAACCCGGAGGGCACCTTCGCGAATTCGAATCGGCCATCCGCGCCGGTAAAAGTATCGGTCAAGCCGTAGCCCTGGCTGTACACGCCGACATGCGTCCCGGAAACGGGCTGGTTTGTGTCGCTACGGATGAAGCGTCCTCGGACGGTACCCGTGCCGGGGAACGGTCGCCTGAAGATGGACACGTCCTGCACGACGACGCCTCCGCCCACGCGCAACTCGTTGGCCGCGTACGCGACGTTGCCTGCCGCATCCTGGGCGCTGAACGTGAGCGGACCGACCGGCACGTCCGAGACGCTGAACAGACCGTTCGCGTCCGTCGTCGCGCGCCGGAACATCGAGAACATGGTGCTGCCGACGACGACCGCGGCGTTCGGCACCGGATCGCCGTTGTCGTACCGCACGTGGCCGTGGGCCGAGCCTCGGCCGAGAAACGTGATGTTGACCTGCTCGAGCGTGTGCAGCAGACGCACGGCGCCGGTCAGCGTGGTCGCCTTCCCGGCGGCGCTCGCGGCCAGGGTGTAGCCGCCATTGAGCCCATTGTCCGGGTCGCGCGGAACGTATTCGAAGAGAAACCGGGCATTGGCGTCGGCTTTCTGGTACTGCGTGCCCGTGCCTGTCGTGAGGGTGATGTCCGCGCCTGGAAGTGGCGAGTTGTCTCCGCTCAGGACCGATCCGATGATCAAGGCCGACGAGCGCGTTTCGATGGTCGGCACGATCGCGGCCGGACTGGCCGGATCGACGAGGCCGGTCGTATGAATCAGGTATTGGGCATCGGCGGATAGCGCGCTGTCGTAGTTCAGGCGGAGGATGCGGCCGTCCTGCTGCGGAGGTCTTGACGCGCGGCGATCATGCCGATCGGGGGAATGGCGACGGCAGTCGAAGCAAGGCCGACGTCGTTGCTGGTGGCCACACCTCCCTGGAGGTGGATGACAATCGATTTGCCGGCGGTACCGGAGAATGAGCCGACCGCGTGCATCTCGGACTTCCCGTCAGCCGAAGGGAAAACGAGATCAATCGAAACCATGCCGGTCGCACCGGGTGTGACCGTCACATCCAGCGCTTCGTTCGAACGTCCGATGACGGCCAGCTCCCCGCTCTCGCTCGTTCCAGCCAGCGTGTAGAGATCGCCGTAAGGAATCTTGCGAGTCCAGCCGGCGGTCTGATCCGACGGTACGTCGAGCGCCGCGCTGGTCGCCGACGAGACGACGCGCACGGAGTACGGGCGCGTCACCGTGCTCTTCGCGCCGCGCGCCAGAACCATGACGTAAGGCGCACGGTAGGCGGTCGCGGTTGCGAAGCGATCACCCATACCATTGAAGGTGCCGTCGGTTCCGGCATAGGCGGCTGAGAGCTCGACACCCAACGCCGTCGCCGCGCCGCGTGCCGCATCCCCGCCAACATCCTCGGTTTCCTGCCGCCGGAACTGGTCCCACTCCTGAAGCGGGACGGAGTTACCGAGAAGGTCGAGCGTCATGTTGGCCAGACCGTCTCGACGGTCTTCGCCGATGAACATGCGCTCGCCCGCGCGTGCCAGATCAATCGCTCTGGTGAAGACGTCGGTAGTGATGACCCGCGGAAACTTTGCCGTGGCGTTGTTGAGCGGCGCGGTGGCCAGACCGTAGCCGATGCCGAGAATGCCGAGCTGCGCATCGAGCAGGTCCTGACTGAGATACGGCGGCGTGGCGTAGTACGGAAGGATTAGCGTGGCCGGCGAAAGCGGCACGCCCGTGGGACTGATGCCCATGTCGAGCGTGAACGCCGCCGAGTTGATGGCGGAGTTGGTGCCCTCGACGGACGCCGCGGCGGCAAAGACGTGTCCGGTCAGCCCGGAAGTCAGCTTGAATTGAACGCTCTTCGTCGCTCCGGAGGGGATCGTGAGCGTGACCGAGCTTGGCGTGTTGTCCACGCGGCAGACGTTCTTCGTGAAGGCGCCGCTCGAGCAGGCGGGAATCCCTTCATCGCTGAGCACGATGGTCTGGTCGACGTCGCTGGTGTTGGTGACGAAGGTGTACGTCGAGTAGCCGACGCCCTTCCGGATCGTGTCGGGATGCGAGAAGGTGATGTTGAAGCGCGCGTCGTGAACGACGACCGACGCACTCGGCGTGGCCTCGAGCGGGACATCCTTCTGTCCCGGCGACTTGAACGTCGCCTTCACGTCGAGGTTGAGCGTGTAGGTCCCGGGCGCGAGACCCTCGACGGTCCAATCGGCCTGCCCTTGTCCCTGGGCGATGAGGAATGTCGCGCCGGTCTTGGCATCGGTGATCGTCACCGGCTGACCGAACGAGACGGCCGGGGTGCTCTTCACGATCCGAAGTTGATTCGGAGCCCCGATCGTGGCCGAGATCGAGTCGAGCGTGACGTTGGTGCCGGCCGGCGCGCCATTGGTCACGACCAATGCCACCGCGAAGAACTGATGAAGGACGGCCAGGCTGCTGGGAAGGATCAT
>WNFI01269005.1_pt1 | contig 13134 bp, 13 predicted proteins | sample 5400471 | NCBI WGS metagenome assembly WNFI01 (sample SAMN13153348, study PRJNA577476) | soil metagenome | isolation source: 100 cm saprolite on Douglas fir-dominated hillslope | place: USA:California | collected 2013-09-17
AGAGAAACTACTGGGTTAGATGCAATCCCGTGTCTTCGCGTTCATCGTTAAAAACGTGAACGGTGACTTCCCGCAACAAATGAACGGGCTTGCCATCGGCGGGCTTGAATCCCTTTAGGTCTGCCGAAAGGATGTAGTCGCATTCGCCTGCGGGAACCCGCTGCGCGAATTCGCCCATATGGTCCGAGTAAAGCTCCCATTTGGCTTTTTTATCTTTGGCACGCCGTATCTTGACCTTAACGCCGTAGATAGGACGATCGTCGGGTCCCCAAACGGTTCCGATAATCAGGGCGTAAGGCTTGATCTTGGACTTCTGAGCGGCCGCGAGCCGCCCGTGATCGCTGAGCGCGGGAAAGAGAAGAGCAACCACCAGTAAGGGCACGAACAGAGGCGAAAGCCGAGGAAGAAAACGGAGTCTAGGAATAGTCACCGTCTTCAGTCTCCTCCTCTTCTTCCTCTTCCACGTACCCTGCCTCCACTGCTTTCAGTTCCAACGGCGCAGCCGTGACCACTTCGAAGTCGGTCCCACACTCCGGACAAGAGATGACTTCCCCCTCGTCGAGTTCCTCCACATCGACATCCAAATTCGTTTCACATTCCGGACATAAAACCATAAAGCCTCCCTTGCCTATTAGAGCCCCCTGATAATATTTAGATTTTCTGTCGCCATTGGTCAAGTAGGGGCATTCCTGAGCCTACAGATTTTCCGGAGAAAAGCAATCAGGCGCCTGCATCGGCTGGGGCGGAGCGCTATTCAGTAGGCTATTAGAGGGAGCTGTCAGCATGATCCGTTTGCTCAAATCGAAAATTCTAATGGCAGCAGCGACAGCACTTGTGCTGGCGCTGAATTGTGCGGCACAAACCTCGGGAACCACTCAGGAAGTCAGCCCTGATCCCCGAATCGCGGCGGCGTTGCAGCAGATTTCTGCCAAACAGATTCAAGCCAACATCGAAAAACTAGTTGGATTTGGGACGCGGAGCACACTCTCCGCGCAAGATGCAGCTTCCATTGCAGCGGGGCATGGAATTGGTGCGGCGCGAGAGTGGATCAAGGCGGAGTTCGAGCGCTACTCCAAAGATTGTGGCGGCTGCCTCGAAATTAAAACCGACGCTTTCACACAAGAACCGGCCGACCGGATTCCGCAAGCCATCGAATTGACCAATGTTTATGCGGTCTTGAAGGGCACCGATGCCACCGATGCGAAACGCATCGTGCTGGTGACTGGGCACTATGATTCGCGCAACAGCGACACGTTCGACATAAGGGCCGACGCTCCCGGCGCCAACGACGATGCCAGCGGAACTGCCGTCAGCCTGGAATGCGCTCGCGTTCTAAGCAAGCTGAAATTTCCCGCGACGATAATTTTTCTTACCGTCGCGGGAGAGGAGCAGGGACTGAACGGCAGCCATCATTACTCCCAGATGGCCAAGGATCAAAACTGGCAGATCGAAGCCGTCCTCAACAACGACATTGTCGGCGGAGATAAAAGCGCCGAGCAAGACCACTCGGTGGTGAGAGTCTTCTCCGAAGGCGTACCGGCCGCGGCCACGGAGCAGGATCTCCGGCGCATTCGCGGCCTGGGTGGAGAAAGTGACTCTGGATCGCGTCAAATTGCCCGCTATGTGGCGGATATTGGCCGCACTTACGACGTCGGCGTCAAGCCGTTGCTGATTTTTCGACTCGATCGCTACCTACGCGGCGGCGACCACTACTCCTTCAATCAGCTGGGATTTCCCGCTGTGCGCTTCACTGAATTCCGCGAAGACTTTCATCATCAGCATCAGAATGTACGCGCGGAAAACGGCATCGAATATAGCGACGTGCCCAAGTTCGTCGACTACGATTACGTATCGCACGTGGCGCGGTTGAATGCGGCGACTCTGGCATCGTTGGCGTCAGCTCCGGCGCCTCCGGCGAACGTACACCTCCTGACCAAGGATTTGGACAACGATTCAACTCTGACCTGGGACGCCTCACCCGGCGGTTTGGCAGCGGAATATGAACTCTTGTGGCGGGCGACTACCAGCCCAGAATGGGAACACGTCCAGAAGTGCGGATCCACGACACGAATCACCGTGCATCTTTCGAAAGATAATGTCATCTTTGCAATAAGGGCGGTCGACCATGCGGGCCATCGCAGTCTGCCGGTCGTGCCCGTGCCGGAGCGTTGACGCAGAGTTCTGCGGCAAACGAGTAGAATTACAGAGAGGACAATCTGTGCGGCGAAGCGGTGAAGCTATGACGTTAAGCCTGCCTCCGTTCACTCGCGGAGTCACGTGGCTGCTGGGCATCAACACCGGCATCTTTCTGCTCATGGAGCTGTTCGGGCTGGCCGTGCCCAACGTAGTACGCTTTGTCTTCGACCATTTTGCGCTGGTGCCGGACGCCGTCATCCACGGTGCAGTCTGGCAAGTTGTCACTTATAGCTTTCTCCACGTTGGCTTCCTGCACTGGTTCGGCAACATGCTCGGCCTGTGGATGTTCGGTTCGGCCTTTGAGAGCGCGTGGGGCACTCGGCGCTTCGTCGAACTATTTTCTATTGGGGCTATTGGCGCGGCGGTCACCACCATCGCTGTCGCATACGCACATATCCTTGGCAGCCCCTTCACTTCCACGGTTGGCGCTTCCGGCGGCGTCTTCGCCATTCTCATCGCCTTCGGCATGCTCTTTGGGGACAACGAAATCATGATGATTCCGTTTCCCTTCCTCATCAAAGCTAAGTATTTCGTCGGAATCCTGATTGTCGTCACGTTGGCTTTCGCTATGGCTGGCAGCGGCGGCGTGGCTTACGTAGCTCACCTCGGCGGACTGCTCTTCGGCTGGCTGTACGTAAGGCGCGGGCCCAAGGCGGCAGTCGCGAACGTGGCGCTCTCGGAGCGCTACTTCAGCATGCGCAACTCTTTTTATCGCTGGAAGCGCCGACGCGCCGCAAAGAAATTCGAAGTCTACATGCGCCAGCACGACCGCGACGTGCACTTCGACGAACACGGCAACTACATCCCCCCGGATGACGATCCCGGCAAAGGCAACGGCGGGTCGAAGTCAGGCTGGGTAAACTAGAAACGCATTGTCATCCTGAAGGGAGGAGCAAAGCGCGGAATGCGCTTGGTCCGGAGTCGAAGGACCCCGTGCCCGTTGGCGCATCCGCGAACCTGTACAGGAATTCTCTTCACAGTGGCCATGCCGCAGAAACTCCTCGACATGTCGGCCATGATGCAGATGCAAGAAATCCTTCAACTCGGCAGCTGCTTCGCGAAGCTAAGCACCTACCCCGCTCAGGATGACAAGCTAAAAGAAACTGACGAGTTCTGAGAAGATTTGTTTTGGCAACTCTTCCTTCGCCGCCTTCCCTTTAAATCCCAAATCGTGGCCTACGCCTTCCACCGCCACCAACTTCGTTCTCGCTGGGATCATCTTCAGCGCCTGCTCAAGCTCCGCGATAGTGCCGAAGGGATCGCGCGTGCCGCTGACGAAAAGTGTCGGCGTGCGCAAGTCGGGAAGATGCTGCGTGCGCTGCTGCTCCGGCTTGCGCGGTGGATGCAGCGGGTACGAAAGCAACAACAGGCCCGCGACCAGGGCGGATTCTTCTTCTGAGAGCTCGGCGCAGAGCATGCTCGACTGGCGTCCGCCGTAAGAGTGGCCGCCGAGAAAGAGTTTCCCCGCAGCCATCTTTCGCAGAGCAGCAAGAGCATTCTTCAAACCGGCGCGGTCGCGTGCGCCGTCAGCGGGACCCGGTGGACCGTATGATCTCGACTGGCGAAACGACAAATCGCAGCGCAGGACGGTGCATCCCGCGGCGCAAAAAGTTTCCGCCAGCGCAACCAGAAGTGGAGCTTGCGCATTCGATCCTGCGCCGTGGGTCAGGACCAGGCCGTCGCCGTTGGGAGTTTCAGGCAAGTGCAGGAATCCGCGAACCTTAGGCTCGGCGGCATTATCGGCGAAATCGCGGATGGAAGGGGTAGGCAAGAAATTATTCTAAACCCACGGGCGTGAGCCCAGGATCCGTGTCCGCCCGGAGGAAACTTCAGAGGAACTGGACACTATAGCGACTATCAACGGCTGCGATGGAGAAAACTCAGTGGGCCGAGTAAATAACCTTTGATGACAGTCGTTCAACCGTTCCGTCGGACTTGACCAGAAGATCCCACTGGAACAGTTTGGGTGTTCCTTTCGGGGGCGGGTCCCTTCGGGGAATCGTCAGCTCGAACCCGTTAAAAGCGTACCCGCGAACTGTGGTCCCTTCGTTTGTCCGTTCGTAGGTAGTATCCAACTTCAACTGTGACATATGTGATAGAAACTGCCGCCACCAGCGCTCAAATTTTCTCTGCCAGACGTTGTCTTGTTCGTAGGGTGAATAAGCAGACTGGAAATTCTGCTGAACTGCATCTCGGAGCTGTCCTAGGCTCCTAATCTCATTGCTGCTGGATTCACCCCAGACGAGTTCTCGGTAAAGCGTGGTGAACAAGGTAGGCTCGGACGAATCGGGGCGTATTTGCTCGTCCCGCGCGAACTCCTTGAATGTGTCCGCCCTCTTCTCTCCGGCAAACCAGTAGCCCTTCGACGTAACCCGATCTACAGCAACAAGTCCGTACTCGCAGCAGTCGCTCGAAACTTGAGACATTCGAACAGGCTTGCCATCTTTCTCGACAACATAGTCACAGACATCGCTTGCGACCCGGTAGAAATAGACGGAATTGTTGACGTGGTTGCCGACCAGGGGGTTCATCCGAAGACTGACCACAAAGCTTTCGAAGTTCTCGTTACGATATGTGCTGTAGCAGGGTTCAGGATGCACGGAGTGTATTGCTGCGGCTGCGACGTCGCGCGCCTGCTCGTCCGTCAGCCAAGGTGTTTCCTGACCAACCGCAAATTGGAGTCCAAACAACAGAAACGCCGTCGCTAAGGCGAAGGATGCTTTCAAATGGCGCTCCCTATTGGGCGGATGTGACGCAAAGAGGTTATACACCGAGACTATACACGGTGTGGCGTTGTTAACAGACTAATACTCCTGCCCCTGCGGTACTTCCGTCAAGGTCTCATAGACCTTCACGATGGTAATTTCGTTCCCCAGGCGCGCCCAGCAGCGGAGCAGATCGGGATCTTCCTGGGCGGTACGGCGCGCGTCCTCGGACTTCCAGTAGCGCAGCAGGACGTAATGCGACTCCCGGTCGCGGTAGAGAAGATCGCGGCTGTATCCCTTGGCGGCGAGGATGGACATGAGCTCGCGAACCGTGGCCAACGACGCGACCTCCATCGCAGGGATGGGTTCCCACACGGCGACCGAGAGTATTTCGTGCGCCTGCGCCATTGCCCGCGATTATAGCTTGGCGCGGCGCCGACCGGAGGAAGAACGACCGGAGCGCGGCTTCTTTGGCAAGGCCTGTTCGGCCTCTTCGTCGGTCACGACGTGGAGGCGCATGAAGTTGGTCGAACCCGAGGAGTGCTGCGTCCCCGCCACAACTCCCAGCACATCTCCCGGTTTCAGCACCTCGCGGCCGAGAAGTTCCCGTTCCGCGACCGAGACCATCGCGTCGGTCGAGAGCGCCTGCGAACACTTCATCGGACGCACTCCCCAATAAAGATTTGTGCGCTGCGCAACGGCGGGATTGTGTGTAAAGGCATAAATGGCGGCCTGCGGACGGTGCTTCGAAACCATGCGCGCCGTGTTGCCGCTTTCGGTGAAAACCGCGATCGCGCCCATGGGCAGGTCTTCGGCGGCGTGCGCGATGGATTCGCAAATGGTTTCTGCGACCGACATGCCGCGGCGGTCTCGGCGGCGGCGTGGCAGCGTGAACTCTCCCATATTGCCTTCGGCTTCGACCACGATGCGCGACATCATGGTGACGGCTTCGCACGGATATTTTCCGCTCGCGGTCTCGGCGGAGAGCATGACCGCGTCGGTGCCGTCGAAAATTGCGTTGGCCACGTCGCTGGCTTCGGCGCGCGTGGGACGTGGGTTCTCAATCATCGATTCCAGCATCTGCGTGGCGGTGATCACCGGCTTACGCCACGCGGCGGCACGGCGGATGACATGCTTTTGAATCACCGGAACTTTTTCCGGAGCCATCTCCACGCCGAGATCGCCGCGGGCGACCATGATGCCGTCGGCAACTTCCATGATTTCTTCCAGATGATCGATGGCTTGCGGCTTCTCCAGCTTAGCGATCACGGGAAGGTCGCTGTTGTGCTGGGCAATGATCTTTTTGACCGTGAGAACGTCTGCTGCTGTGCGTACAAACGACAGCGCTACCGCATCCACGCCGTGGTCAAGGCCAAATTCCAGATCTTTGCGGTCTTTTTCGGTTAGCGCCGGGATGGAAAGTGCTACTCCCGGAAGATTAATGCCTTTATGCTCTCCCAGCATGCCGCCGTTGAGCACGTCACAGAGCACGTCTTCGCCGCGAACGCCACGCACGCGCAGTTCGATCAGGCCATCGCTGAGCAAGATGCGTGCACCGGTCGCCAATTCGGTGGCAAGATCGGGGAAAGTGGTCGAGATGCGCGTGGCCGTGCCGGGTACATCTTTCGGCGTGATGGTCACGACCGAACCGGTTTGCAGCAATACGGGCTCGTGCCGCTCTAATTGTCCGGTGCGGATCTTCGGCCCTTGCAGATCCTGAAGGATGCAGACGGTGCGCCCTTCGCGCCCGGCGGCGCGGCGCAGGCGTTCGATGTTGTGCGCGTGGTCTTCGTGCGTACCGTGGGAAAAGTTGAGGCGGGCCACGTCCATGCCGATCCGGAGCAGGTCGCGCATGGCGGCCTCGGTATGGCAGGCCGGGCCGATCGTGCAGATGATCTTGGCGCGACGGACGTTCGGAGCGCCAGCATCCTTATTTCCGGTACTCATCCCATTAGATTATCAGCCTCCGCCGCCGGCCAATATGCATTGATTAAAATTGCCTCAGAATGCGGTCTTTTTATGCTAATATGACTAGCGTTGTGTCCCCCACCGACGCTTCCTCCCTGCGTCAAATCAGCCCGAAAAGAGAACCTGACCATGCCCTTTACCGCCCGGAAAGTATTGCTTCTTGCTTTGGTGTTCGTGTGGTTCGCGAACGCTCTCCCGGCGCAAGCTATCGTTACATACACGGTGGGGACCATCTCGCAAATCAGCACCGCTTGCGTGGGGCAGAATGCAGAAGTCGAGCAAGCGGTCGATATGACCAACGGCAACTACGTGTACGAGGCATGGATCGGTTGTGGCGGGATAGGCTTCTCTCGGTCTACGGACGGCGGCACTACTTGGTCTACCCCGATTCGCCTGCCCGGATCGCCCAAAGCATGGGACCCCACCGTTGCGGTAGCTCCGAATGGAAATGTGTATGTCGCGTTTAACACGCGCAGCACCACTCAGTATTACCCGGTCGTCGTTACCTCCCTGGATCATGGAGCGACTTTTTCCCAGAGCGTATCGCTGCTCCCACCGAACACAGGCAACTGGGGTGACCGCGTATTCCTGGCTACGGGTAGCGACGGCACCCTGTACGCGACGTGGGATTACGGCCCGGACGCCACTCTCATTAAGACTCTCTGCGCGAAATACGGGAGCTGCTCCTATTCGGCGGGCGATTTAAATATTGTCATGCAGAAATCCACCGATGGTGGCCAAACCTTCAGCGCCATGACCAATGTCACTCCGGGTTACCCGTCCGGAGGCGGCATCGCGGCCCCCATAGTCGTCGAACGGAACGGCCAAATCGACACGTACTATATGGCCGACACTGTCACGAACACCCTGACGGACACGCTGGCCCCCGGCGATGGCCGTTTCACTTCCTCGGTGGACGGCGGCGACGTTTGGTCTGCGCCGGTGAATCTTGCTGTGAAGTCCGGCAAAGTTGCACTTGGCACCTGGTGGGTGGACGGCTCCATCGGCGCCGATGCGGCTGGCTATCTCTATACGACGTGGGACACGCAAGGCAAGAACTCCGACGGGACCGGCAAAGATACCGGCTGGCTTTCCTATTCGAAGAACCACGGCAAGACCTGGTCTGCACCGATCCAGGTCCCACCGGACGTTGTGAACGTTCCTCACATGATGGAGGTGGTCGGCGGCATCACTGGGATCGCGTACGTGGCCTGGCTTTCGCCAAGCGATTCGCGCGGCTACGCTCTCTACCTGCGGGCGTTTTCGATCACCAGCGGCTGGCTGTCCGATCCGGTCACGATTTCAACGCAGTTCGGCAACAATACGATCTGGCCCGGCGACACGTTTGGCATCACCACGACGGGAACAAATTCTTTGATGTTGAGCTGGGGCAGCGCTGTAGGAACCTCAACCAAGTCCGCCATCTTCGCGGTTCCAGTGCAAGTGCACTTCTAGACTGGCGTCAGAAAGCCCCGTTCGGTCTTTTGCTTTTCTACGGCTGCTCAGTTCTAAAGACGTGGAAATATCGTCTAGTGGCGCTGCTCTTATTTATCCCTGCTCGTAACCTTGTGCTTCCGTCGGGCTCGCGGTGCTTCGTCGGCGCAAGCGGCAATCGTTATTACGCGCTTTCTGCGAGAAGTGTTCCCTGATCGTTCTGCATTGGCCTCTTGATGAGCCGCTTGGATTGCCTCGGTGACCTCGCGGATATATTGTGCTGCCTCTGCCTCAGTCCGGATCCCGCTAACGAAAGTCTCAGTGCGAAACTGGAACGGCAGTTTTTTTTCTGCCTCGTGTAAATGATTTACCTGCGCTTTCAAGTGGGCAGGCATCGGGCGCTCGGGGTGTCTTGCGCTCTTCGGTTTGGGCACGTTGACGGGATTCGGCTTAACCTTTCGCAAACCCTTATCCGTGACCGCAGGGCTCAACCGGGAATCTTCTCGGCCAGTGAGTCGTCGCGCCATTTCTTTAAAGTCATAGCCCATCGGCGCAGGCATGAGCACCAGGTCCGAGTTGTCAGTCCAAGCTACCACGACTCCAGCCTCTTGGAGCCTTTTTACAGTTTCTAGTTCGACTCTTGAACCCCCGCTCATCTTGTCGCTCTGGATCTCCGCAGGTCGGCTTCTAGCATTAAGGGCGATGTTTGAACGCTCCTTCGCCTCAAATGCTTTGATAGCTCGGTCATAGCCTGTTCTTGGCGAGCCAACAACTCTCTCCCGTGGCTGCAGCACTGCTTCGACCCCTTGCTCTGATGAGAAGTTCGCCAATTCTTCAGCTAGTTTAATGAGTTTCTCCTGAGCGAGATCGACCGAGTCTGACTCAGTTCTCGGATGAGCAGAAACTAGAACTTCTATCCCGGTTTTCTGATCAGGCATCGTCGTCTCCTTCGGCGCCGCCGCCACCCATCACCCTCAGATCTAATCCGAGTGCGCCGTATTGCTTCACGAGCTCCGAGAAGGAGGTAAATATCCCGGGCAGGCTTTCAGCTGGGACCCGTGGATCGATGCTCAGCCTTATGCCTTTTTTGCTCGAAACGCTCTGGCGAAGGCGAAACTCCTGGTCGGTAGCGGCCTTCGCGACCGGAAACTTATCGCGAAGATAATTCTGCAAACATCTTCGAAACTCAGTCTCGAACTGTGGGACTCCGTCGTATTCCCAAAACAGTCCTTCTTCCGGGAAGCGTTCTTGAAACTCAGCAACGAGTGCCCACTGGTGCCGTTCGGCAGCAGATTTCAACCTTGGTCCCGCAGAGTTAAAAAAAATCATAACCTGAGGAGTGCCCATCTTGCGCCATCGAGCTATCGCCTCGCTAATCTCATGCTCTGTGCCCGTCATCCTGGTCCTTGTAGGTGTGCCAAATCGTGACCAGAAAATACCAACTAAGATGTCGCAGTCCTCAATCTTTAGGACTTGATCGCAGATTCCCTGCGGGCCATCAACATGAAACCCTGGATAAGCATCGGTTTCCCATCGAGCAACTTCAAGTCGCAGATTTCGATCGTAGGCTGTCGTCTCATTGAGTTCGGATGTGACTTCCTCAACAGTTTCCCGCTCCCTCTGCACGTCGCTTGGAGACGCGACCACAACACGGAGGAGTCGAGCGCTTCTGGACATCATTGGAACGAAATCTTACCACCGATATCGGTCCAAGAATGGCCCAGAGACTGACCAGTCAATCCCACCACTCCGGATCCTTGAATAACCAGACATCCCACGCGCAGAGGCAGAATGCTAGGTCGCGAGCGTCTTTGGGCCACTCAGCGCAGTCAGTTCTTTGCCCAACATCGCCCGCGGGAACAGAAGCGCATTGAACTCAGCGCCGACCAGAACGACAAGAGAGATCAGGTACATCCAGACAAGCAGGGCGATCGCGGCCCCCAGCGAGCCATAGATGATGCTGTAATCGGCGTAGTGACTGAGGTACCAGCGAAACAACATAGTCACAGAAAACCACATTGCGGTGGCCAGCGTGGCGCCCGGAATCACGCTATGCCATGGCTGTGTTCGGGGCACGGCGTTGTGATAGATCACCGCGATCACGGCAATCCCGGTCAGCGTGGCGATCAGCCAGCGCAACGAAGTCCACATCAAGAGAATGTAGGGGCTGAACTCGTGCGCAATGTAAAACAGGATGCGGGTTTCGATTTTGCTGCCCAAAGCGACCAGCAGCGTGGCGAAGGTCATGGGCACGAGCGCCAGCACGACTAAGGAGAGAGCGATGATCCGCTCCTTCAATAGTCCCCAGGTCTTGGGCAACTCGTAACAGCGGCGGAAGCCTTCCATCCAGGAGATGACCACACCGGATGCAGTCCAGAGCGTCAGCAGAGAAGTGGTAGTCAGCAGTCCGACAGGACGCTGCGCCGCGCCGTGCAAATAATTCAACGCGGTGTTGCTGTCACCGGGAATCACGCGCTGCAGCGCGTAGGAAATCTCCCGCAGATAAGGGGCGCCTTTGCGCCAGGTGGCCAGCAAACTGCCGACAACTAGCAATGCGGGGAAGAATGTAAGGATCGAGGAATAAGCGGAAGCTTTGGCCGTGGCGAAGGCGTCGTGCTGAAAAGCACGCCAAGTGGCCGTTCTGAGCAGGCGAAAGAAGCGCATCAGTCTCTGCGCTAGATTAGGCCCCGAAGGCACCTGGCGCAAACAAGGAAGTTCGGCAGGTTCCTCAATGCGCAATCGTTGGGGGTTGGCGTGCATTATTGTTAGTGTTTGGTTGCCGGAAACAGGTTCGGGGGCGAAGTGATTCGCCCCCGAAGTTGAGTTCTGTTCCGCTTACTCTGCCGGCAGTTCCATAGGAACTTCCGCAGGCAGCTCCTCGGTGTCGCCTTCGTGCCGCATCATTTCAAGCGCCCGCTCGGCTTCTTCATACGCAGCCGAAACTTCCGCTTGTACCTTGGCGGCGGCCTCTTCCATTTCCGGCGAGAGGCGCACGTTGCGGTAATACTCCATGCCGGTTCCGGCAGGGATGAGGCGTCCGACGATGACGTTCTCTTTCAGGCCGCGCAGGTGATCGACCGCTCCGTTGATCGAAGCTTCGGTGAGCACGCGCGTGGTCTCCTGGAACGACGCCGCCGAGATGAACGAATCCGTGGAGAGCGATGCCTTGGTGATGCCCAGCAGCAGCGGCCGTCCAGTGGCCGGTTTGCCGCCCTGCGCGATCACACGGTCGTTCTCTTCGCGGAAGTGGAACTTGTCGAGTTGCTGCTCCAGCAGGAACGTGGTGTCGCCCACATCCTCGACCTTCACCCACCGCATCATCTGGCGCACGATGACTTCGATGTGCTTGTCGTTGATGTTCACGCCCTGCGTGAACGCCCTTGGGTACCGAGTATTCCTTCTCGGTGCCGTTGTCGGCGACGACATACAGCTTGCGCTGGCCCTTGGAAACCTCGCCGAACTTGATAGTGCCATCGATTTCGCTGATGACCGCGGTCTCGTGCGGTTTGCGAGCCTCGAAGAGTTCGACCACACGCGGCAGACCGCCGGTGATGTCTTTAGTCTTCGTGGTTTCGCGCGGGATCTTCGCCAGCACATCGCCCGGCGATACCGCGTCGCCATCCTGCACCATAAGGTGGGAACGCGACGGCATCAGGTAGCGCTTGCTGGCCTTGCCTTTGATCACGATCGCAGGCTGCCGCTTTTCGTCAGGAGAATCGCCGACGACGTGCCGCGACAGTCCGGTAACTTCATCGACCTCTTCATGAAGTGTGACACCTTCCTGAAGATCCTTGAACTGCGCCGTGCCGCCGATTTCGGTCAGGATGGCGAAGGTGTAAGGATCCCACTCGACCATGACCTGGCCTTGCGTGACCGCATCGCCGTCGTTGACCTTCAGCTTGGCGCCGTATACGACCGAGTAGCGCTCGCGTTCGCGGTTCTTTTCGTCGATGACCGCGATCGAGCCCTGGCGATTCATGACCACCAGATCGCCCGACTTCGATTTCACGGTCTGCAATCCGATGAAGCGTACCGCGCCCATGTTCTTGGCTTCGAGGCGCGACTGCTCGGAAACTCGCGATGCCGTACCACCGATGTGGAAGGTACGCATGGTGAGCTGGGTTCCCGGTTCGCCGATGGACTGCGCCGCGATGACGCCCGTTGCTTCGCCCAGTTCGACGAGGCGTCCGGAAGCCAGGTTGCGGCCGTAGCACATCACGCAAACTCCGCGCTTGGATTCGCAGGTCAGCACCGAGCGGATTTTCACCCGTTCGATACCCGCAGCCTGAATCGAGATCGCAAGCTCTTCGGTGATCTCCTGGTTGATGTCGACCACGATGTTTCCGTCGTAGTCTTTGATCTTCTCGAGTGAAACGCGGCCCACAATGCGGTCGCGCAACGGCTCGATGATCTCGCCGGCTTCCACGATTCCCTGCACGTAGATGCCGTCGACTGTGCCGCAATCGTATTCGCTGATGATGACGTCTTGCGCAACATCGACCAGGCGACGAGTCAGGTAGCCGGAGTCCGCCGTCTTCAACGCCGTATCGGCCAGACCCTTGCGGGCGCCGTGCGTTGAGACGAAGTATTCCAGCACCGTGAGACCTTCACGGAAGTTCGCCGTGATCGGTGACTCGATGATTTCGCCGGAAGGCTTGGCCATCAATCCACGCATGCCGCTGAGCTGGCGAATCTGCTGTTTCGATCCGCGAGCGCCCGAGTCGGCCATGACGTAAATCGGATTGATGAAACCTTCTTTGTCGGCCCGCTGCATCTGCCCGAACATCTCGTCGGCCACTTTTTCCGTGATGCCCGACCAGATTTCGATGAC
>WNFI01594181.1_pt1 | contig 13132 bp, 5 predicted proteins | sample 5400471 | NCBI WGS metagenome assembly WNFI01 (sample SAMN13153348, study PRJNA577476) | soil metagenome | isolation source: 100 cm saprolite on Douglas fir-dominated hillslope | place: USA:California | collected 2013-09-17
TTCCATTCATGCAGAAGCTGGTGTCGTTCCTCGGGGCGCAGCAAAGACATCTGCCACACCGGCCGGCCGGCGTCGGCCACCACTTCTTCCAGCAGCGTTCGATAGTTCCCGGCAAAACGCCTGATCGTACCCTCATCAAACAGGTCGGTGGCGTATTCGATCCGCCCGTGCAATCCGGCCTCTCGGTCGATAAATTCAATGGTCAGATCAAATTTTGAAGTTGCGTCGGAGGGGGGAAGACGATTCCAGGTCAGCCCCGACAACTGCAGCGAAGACAGCGGCATGTTCTGCAGCATGAACATCACCTGGAACAATGCCTGCCGCGACAAATCGCGCTCGGGCTGCAACTCTGCCACCAGTTTCTCGAACGGCAGGTCCTGATGTGCGTAGGCGCCGAGCGCCATCTTCTTCACGCGCTTCAGCAGTTCCACGAATGTCGGCTCTCCCGAGAGGTCCGCGCGCATTACCAGCGTGTTCAGGAAAAAGCCGATCAGGCCGTCAAGCCGGGGATTGGACCGACCAGCAATCGGACTGCCGACCGTGAGATCCTTCTGACCGCTCCAGCGCGAAAGCACCACCTGCAAGCCCGCGAGCAACACCATGTACAACGTCACACCTTCGCGCCGCGCCAGCGCTCTCAATTCGCCGGAGAGGTCCTTCGAAAGCGGCAGAAGCAGCTTTTCCCCCTGATAGCTGGGCGTGGCCGGACGAGGATGGTCGGTAGGCAACTCGAGCGCCGCAGGAACACCCGCCAACTGCCGCCTCCAGTACTCCACCTGCTCTTCGAGTATCTCGCCCCGCAGCCACTCCCGCTGCCATATCGCATAGTCGGCATACTGCACTTCCAGTTCAGGCAGCGGAGACGGAAGGCCTTCTTTATAGGCCCCATACAGGGTTCCCAGCTCTCGAACCATCACACCTTCCGACCAGCCATCCGTTGCGATGTGGTGCTGAACAATCAGCAGCATGTGCTCTTCCGCGCCGAGGCGGTACAGCGTTACCCGAAACAGAGCCTGCTTAAGATCAAACGGCCACATCGCTTCCGTCTGCATCAAACGCAACGCTTCATTGCGTCGCCCGGCCTTCGGCGACGACGAAAGATCCACAACTTTGAGCCGAAACCGGCCGACCGGATCGATCACCTGGACACCCTGCCCGTCAGCGGTTGTTTCAATGCGCGTGCGCAGACTCTCATGCCGACGCACCAGTTCGGCCAGACTCCGCTCCAGCGCCTCCGCATCGAGCTTTCCTTCAATCTCCAGCTCTATGGGCAGGTTGTACGTACTACGGAGCGGTTCCAGCTGCTCCAGAAACCACAGCCGTTCCTGGGCCAGCGACAGCGGCACAACATTGACGCCCTTATCTCTCGGAGTTATCTCATGCTCGTGCCCTCCGTTCTCCTGAGCCGCCAGCTCTTCGCCGAGAGCCCGCAGTTCATCAAGCGATAAATTTTCAATAGCTGTTTTAAGATCGCGCATATCGCTTGCTCCTGAAGTTCTGCCTTTGATGGGAAACTTTTTGCGCTCTGTCAGTACCCGCGCCGGCAATGCAATCAACGCCGTCCCTTTACGGCATTAAGAACCGGGCCAACAGAGTTATGAACGGTGGATGAAGTAGTGCGCCGCGTCGGGGCATCCGCTGAATTTGATACTCACCAGAGAGCGCGAAACAGGTTTTATATTGTGGAAGCCGGCACCGCTTTGGCGGCGGTGGATGCCTTGTGTGCCGCCGTCAGCGTCTTCAGGATTTCCTGCGCCAGGCTTTCCACGGTGCAATCTACGTCAACGAAAAAGTCGGGCGGTATGTTCACGCCAACCAACTCTCGAATCCGTCCGCTGATACGGACGGCAATCAACGAGTCACCGCCCAGATCGAGGAAGTTGTCTTCAATGCCGATCTCGGGGGTGCCGAGCAATTCCTTCCAGACATCGACAATACTTCTCTCCAGCGCGGTCAGCGGTCGCTGAACACTTCCGTTTGCCTGAACATCCCGAACGGGCGACGGCTGCTCGCGGGAGCGCTCGCGCTCCCATGCGCGCGGCTGCCGTACCCAGGTATCGAAACGTTCGTTCAGGTCCGCTTTGGATACGACAATTCGGGATGCCGTTGAAAGACAAACGATTCGCCAAAGCGCATCCATTCCCTCGTCGGTGGTGATCGAAAAGGGGTCCGGAACGCCGGCACTCAGCCCCTTTCGTGCGACAGGGCCCTGAGGAATCGACCAACCATCCCAATTGATCACAATCCACTCAAAGATGCCTTCGCTCTTTCCGGCCGGCACAACATGATCAACAATGGCATTGGCGGCAGCGTACGCGCCGAATCCCACCCCGCCGAGAATCGATGCATTTGAGGAAAAAACCACGCCAAAATCCAAATTCCGGCTTCGCAGTTCCCGATCCAGAACATGAAAGCCATCCGCCTTGGGTATCGTCTGCGAGTCGAGATCGGCAGAGCTGAGTTCCATGATTGGTCGATGGGCCGATGGGTGCGTGAGATCGGCGGCCAGATGAAATACTCCATTCAATGGTCCGAATCTGCGCTCGGCTTCCGTGAGAGCGCGATGAACATCGGCCGGGTCGCTGACATTCGCAGTCACTACAAGCACCTGCCCGCCGGCCTCTTCAATTTTGCGCACCGCATGAATGCCATACATAACGGATTCCGAAACATCCGATTGAACCGGAATGACCTCACGTTCGGCTCTTTCAGGAAATGGTGATCGAGTCATCAGAACGAGCCGGGCCCGATGTCGGCGAGCAAGGTCCTGCGCCATGACCAGGCCAATCCTGCCCATGCCGCCTGTGATGAGGTAGACACCCTCTTCCCGCAGTTTGCGGACCGCCGGCATCTTCCAGTCAAGGGCTGTCGGCTCATAATTTCGAACCAGCCGGTGGCTCCCTCTGTATGCCATGATCGGCTCCGGAAGCAGAAATGACATTTCCGCAAGAATCGATTTGATATAACCCTTCCGCTGTTGCGTGGCCATATCATTCCCGCTCAATGCGGGCAGATCCGCAATACCGCACCGCAGGTTCTCCAGTTCCTGCGAAGTCACTGTGGCCAAAGCGGTGATGGAGGCGCCGGCGGAATCCGCGGTATTTTCGCCGGCTATATCAAACAACTGCTCGGTGACAGCGAGAATCATGCACCGGGCCTGAGCTTCCGATCGGCCAAGGGCCTGAGTCAGAAACAGCAGGCTGCTGTAGTCATTCACCATCTTCTGTTGTCCGGCGAGACTCCAGCAGTAAATGATGCGGCACACTCCGCTGTCGCGTTGTTTCAGCTGCGCCATCAGGAGCGCGTAGTCATCCGGAGCATTCGGATTGATCACAAATTCGCGCTCTCCGGTTTTTCCGAAGCTTTTCGCGAGCCGCACCGAAATCACTTCACAGCCCGCAGCCTTCAGTTCCTCGGTGACGAGATGGCCGAAGCCCGCCTCGTCTTCAAATACCATCCATGCACCGCCTGCCACGGCATTGTCATTCTTCCAATGCGGCAGCGGCATCGATTCCTTCCATGCTGGCAGGTAAAACCATTTCTCAGGCGGAAAATTCCCGCCGCCTTTTCGGCTGGCGGGCGCGATCGCCCGGCCCGTCGCCGGAGCGTCGGGCATATACGGGCGGCGCTCGAACGGATAGGTCGGCAACTCCACTCTTCGGCGTGCCCCGCCGTCATGCAAACGCTTCCAGTCGACCGTCGCACCAGCGGTCCACAGGTTCGCAAGCACGCGCAAAAGGCCCGTTCGATCGTCGGAGCGAGTCATGGAATTCAGGAAAACCAGGTCCTTCTCGTTTTTCAACTTCTCTTTCGCGCGATCGCACAAAGCGCAACCGGGGCCGACCTCAAGAAATACCGCGCCACCGAGATCCTGCAGGGCGGCCAGCCCCAGAGAGAAACGAACGGGGCTCGTCAGATGCTCTTCCCAATAAGCCGGCTCCCTGACCTGCCTGCCGGAAACGGACGCGCCCGTAACACCTGAGATATAGCGGATCTTTGGTTCCGCCGTTTCCAGCGCGGACGCAACGCCCTTCAGCGCCGCCGCCGCGGGCCCCATCATGGGCGAATAGAGCGCATGCGAGATATTCAGGCGGCGATAACTTATGCCTTCACTTTCAAGAACGCGGATGAACTTTTCAATCGGAACGCCGGCGCCCGCGACGACACATTCGTCGGGCGAGTTAACCGCCGCTACGGCCAGGTCAATTCCGTGCTTCGTCCGGACCACGTCCTCGGGAAGGCTGACGGCAACCATGCTTCCTTCCGCCGTCTGGTGAATCAGCCGCGCCCGCTCGACCACGAGCCTGACAGCATCTTTGATTGAAATTGCTTCTTTCTTCGCACAGGAAGGGCAGGACATCAAAACCGCCACAGGCACTGATGAGATCGGCGCACTGATCAAGCTGGTTTCTGAAGAATTGGTCGGTTCGGTACAGATTCATGGCCATTCCGGGAAATTCTGAACCTTCGCCGGGGAAGAGGAAGACAATCGGGCGTCCTCCGAGAGCTTTCGATACTTCCCCTTTCTGCTCTCGCAGCCCCGAGACAATCTCGGAATGGCTGCCACCCACAACGGCACGGCGACAGGAAAACTTCTTTCGTCCAATCTGCAACGTATATGCGCAGTCGGCAATATTCAGAGCGGAATTCTGTTCCAGGAACGATGCCAGATTGCCCACGCCGGCGTTGAGCGCCGCCGGAGTGCGCGCTGAAACCGGCAGAATCTGCGGACCTTCTTCGCGAGGGCCAGGAGTCGCCTCCGGCCCTTCCTCCAGGATGACATGCGCATTGGTTCCGCCCAGCCCAAACGAGCTGACCGCAGCCCGACGGGGGCAATCCCTGTTTCGCTCCCATGTCCGGAATGTTGTATTGACGTAGAACGGACAGCCGGGCTCCTGGAGAATCGGATTGGGCGTAACACAGCCGAGACTCGGAACAAGAGCGCCCTTCTTCAAACACAGAATGGCTTTAATCAATCCCGCGACACCGGCGGCCGTGTCCAGGTGCCCTATATTGGTTTTGATGGAACCAATCGCACATGATTTCGCAGCGTGGCCGTAAACGTCTTTCAGGGCAGTGAGTTCGATGGAATCGCCAAGCACCGTTCCGGTTCCGTGCGCTTCGATGTAACCGATGTCGCTCGAACGAAGTTCCGCGAGCGCGAGTCCTCTGGCCAGCAGTTGCCTCTGGGAACTCAAACCCGGCGCGGTGAACCCGGCTTTCTGAGAGCCGTCGTTGTTTACGATCGACGCCTTGATGATTGCATGAATCTCATGTCCCTGATTGAGTGCGTCCGCCAGTCTTCGCAGAACGACAACACCCGCCCCGTTCCCGGGAACCGTGCCGTTTGCGGCCGCATCGAAAGCCCGGCAGTGGCCATCAGGCGAAAGAATGCCGTGCTCGATATATTTGTATCCCCGATTCTTTGCAGAGATGGTGGCCCCCCCGGCAAGAGCCACATCACACTCACCGACCAAAAGGCTTTGACAAGCCAGATGAACCGCGACCAGCGATGTCGAACAGGCAGTCTGCACCGCGATGCACGGCCCTGTCAGGCCCAGCTTGTACGCGACGCGAGCCGTCATAAAATCCTTCTCGTTGTCGAGAACCCACTCCATCATTGATTCGCCGGAGTCACTCGCGGGACTATCGAACAGATTTCCGCTCCCGCCCGATCCGCCAAAAACACCCACCAATTCCCGCGATGACTCCGGATCATAGCCGGCAGCCTCCAGGGCTTCCCATGCGCATTCCAAAAAAATGCGCTGTTGAGGATGTATATTGGCGGCCTGCCGCGGGCTGTATCCAAAAAAGTCGGCGTCAAAAAGAGAGACACCCTCCATCTTCATTCGGTATTTGACATAACTCGGATCTTCCGCGAGCCGCATATCAACACCGGCGGCCGTCAGTTCTTCCGGCGTGATATAAGACAGCGCTTCCTTTGCGCTCTTCAGCAGCTCCCATAGCTCGTCAATCGTGCCGGCGCCGGGGAACCTGCCGGCCATGCCTACGACGGCGACTGCCGAGTCATCGATTTCAGCCGGCATCGTGATTCTCCATTCTGCGTAATTGTTTTGATGTCATCACGGTTATCATCAGCGCAAAGGCAATTCGCCGAGAACGGCGGCCACCACCGCCTCTCGAATTTTCTCTCGGCTCGTCCACCCTGTTCCCCGGCCGGCGATCTGCCCGGGAACAGGCCTGGTCAGCGGTTCAGGCGTATTTTTGGCTTTACGAACCCGGCCGCGCCGCATAGGCACGTTCTTCTTCCACCGCGGCCACGACCCGCAGAGCGGCCTCTCGCAATGCGTCCTGCAATCCCTTCAGGTGATGCTCGGTGGTGAGATAGCTGATGACCATGGTGCGGATCGCGCTTCGTCCGGTCACGGTGGTTATGGATATCCATCGCTCTCCGCTCCGGTTGACGTCATCCACCACCGCGCGATTGGCAGTGGCTATTTCCTTTTCCGTCCCCGCCAGCTTCACTCGAAACGCAACTGCGGAAAGCATCTGGGGCGCGCACAGCTCAAATAATCCCGAATCCTGAATCCACCGCGCCATGTCCGCGGCCAGCCCGATCTGCCTGTCGATCACCTGTTCATAACTTCGCCGGCCGTGAACGCGCAAAGTGGCCCACAACTTGAGCGAATTCATTCTGCGGGACCACTGGCTGCTTGTCTGGTATTGATCTTCGATCGCATTCTGGGATTCGCGCAGGTAGGGTGCGGCAACACTGAAGCTTTTGCGCAGGAGACTAGGATAGCGCGTGAGCATGACTCCTGCGGAAAACGGCATTGCCAGCCATTTATGCGGATCGATCGCCACAGAGTCGGCCAGTTCGATTCCTCTGACGGATGCCTTATGGCGATTGGAGAAAATTACCGCCGCTCCGTAAGCGCCGTCCACGTGGAACCAAATCCCGTATTTCCGCGCAATTTCAGCCACCCCTTCCAGGTCATCGATGGCCCCTGTGTTCGTGGTTCCGGCAGTACCGACAACGCAGAATGGCACATTTCCCGCTTCAATGTCCGAGCAAATCGACTCTTCCAGCTGCCGCAGGTCCATTTGCAGCCGCGCCGTAGTGTTAATCCGGCGCAGCGCCTGGCGCCCAAGTCCCAAAGCGCCGGCCGCCTTATCCAGCGAGTGGTGCGATTCGTGTGAAGCGTAGAAGGTTCCCTGGCCGGACATCGAACGCAGGCCGTGATCGATAACGTCAGGATGGCATCGGACCAGAGCCAGATTCAGTGCTCCCGCATTTGCCTCACTCCCGCCGGTGGTAAAGGCCCCGCCGAACGGCTGCTCCCAGCCCAGCAGCTGCCCAATCCAGTCGACCGTCTGCTTTTCAATCAGAGAAGCGGAGCCCGACCTTTCCACCGACGCCAGCTGTGGATTCATCGCGGCCACGACCATCTCGGCAAGCACCGAAACAAAAGTAGGAGTGGGGTTCATCAATCCCAAGTAATTGGCGCTGGTGATATGAAAGCCACGGTCACACAGCTCCCGGAAAATCTCCGCGAACACGATTTCAGGATCTTCTCCCTCTTCAGGGACCTGCTTCGATATATATGGAAACAACCGCTCTTCGGCGGGCAGTTGCACAGGGCGGCCGCCCAGTGAGCCGAAATAATCATTGATCTTATCGATCAGCTTGTGGGCCAACCTGCCTCTTGTGGAGTAATCCAGATCAAATCCATTGGTCATTTGAATATCTGCTCCCTGTGCCGGATCCTCGAAATCTGTCTGTTCCTTCAGGCTTGCTGCTGCGGCTTCCCGGTTCTCAGACAAAACAGCCTCCGCAATGGGTGCCGGAACTCCTGTGACACTGAAATTTTTTTCGGAAATCAGAATTCCGCAGGCAATTCCTGAGGAAGCTCGGCTGCGGCGCCTGCGGGTAGTTCCTGTTGGCGGTATTGGAGCTGGTACAAACGATAATAAATACCGCGCTGCCGAAGTAATTCCTGATGCGTTCCCTGCTCACGCAGGCTGCCTTTATGGATTACCAGAATGCAGTGCGCGTGCTGGATGGTGCTCAGCCTGTGCGCGATGACGACGGCGGTGCGGCCCTGCAGCAGCCGGTCCAGCGCTTCACGAATCATGCGTTCTGTCTTTGTATCGACGTTGGATGTCGCTTCATCGAGAATAAGGAATTGCGGATTGTGCGCCAGCGCGCGCGCGAAACTGATCAGCTGGCGCTGGCCCATGGAAAGGGTGGAGCCCCTCTCGTTCACCGGCGTATCGATCCCCTGCGGCTGAGAATCGACAAAGGGACTGAGCCCGACTTCCCGCAAGGCCTGTTTCACGGTCTGATCGTCGATGCGACGGGTCCCGAGCCTGACGTTTGACTTAAAGGTGCCGGTAAAGAGGAACGCATCCTGCAGCACGATTCCGAACCGGCCCCTCAACTCCTGCAACGCTACGTTGCGGATATCCACGCCATCAATCAGAATCTGCCCCCGCTGGATGTCATAGAAACGCAGAAGGAGCTGAATCAGAGTTGTCTTTCCCGCTCCCGTATGGCCGACGATCGCAATGGTTTCGCCCGCCTTCACGCGAAACGAAACGTCGCGCAAAACCCAGTTCTCTTCCCCGGCCTGCGCCTGGGCCTGATACGTGAACCAGACGTTGCGAAATTCGATCTCGCCGCGCGGCGCGGGCAGCATGGGAGTCTCCGCGGCTGCAGGAACCGCGGCCGGCTCGTCAAGCAGTTCGAAAATTCTTTCGGCTGCGGCCATCGCCGTCTGCAGGATATCGATTTTTTCGCTCAGGTCTTCGATGGGGCGGAAGAACCGCTGAGCATAGATCATGAAGGAGATCAGCACCCCGATTTCCACGGCACCCGCGATTACGCGCAGCCCTCCCACCCAATAGAGCAGCGTGATGCCGGCTACACTCAGGAATTCCACGGCGGGAAAATAAGCGGAGAAGGCATCAATGGCGGCCCTGGACGACTGCAGCATCGTACCGTTGATTTCCGCGAACCGGCGGCGCGCTTTCTCCTGGCGGTTGAACAACTGCACGATGGTCATTCCGCTCAGATGCTCGTGCAGGAATGAATTGATCTGCGAAATCGCGGTGCGCACCTGGCGGTTGGCCTGAATGACGTTAGTGCGAAATAAATACGTCGCCAGAAGTATGAAAGGCAGCGGCGAGATGCTGGCCAGCGCGAGAAACGGATGCCATTTCAGAAGCATCACCAGCATGCAGAACAACAGCACGAGATCATTGATCATCCCGACCACGCCGGAAGCGAACAGGTCGTTCAGCGCATCCACATCGCTTGTTGCCCTGGTCACCAGCCGCCCGGTGGGATTACGGTCGAAAAAACTCATCGGCAGATTCTGTAAATGCCCGAAAATTTCCTTGCGAAGGTCATACATGGTTTCCTGCCCCACGCGTTGCATGACCCGCACCTGCGCATACTGGAGAAAGAAGCTGCCAAGGTTCGCTCCGAGAAAAATGATCACGACGATGGCAAGCCCCCCGGTGGCCGCCTGTGAGGAGATCTCTCCCGCAAAACGGGGCAGAATGTACCAATCGATTCCCACATGAAAAAGATAGGGACCGATGAGTTCCATGGCGGTGACGCCCAGCGTAATGGCCAGGGCCAGCATCACCTTCCAACGGTAAGGGCGCAGGTATCTGAGTAACCGCCAGGTAACTTTCATGCCTCGGACCTTTCCGGATTATGTCTTTCGCGAGCGCCGGTCATTCGCGTTCCAGTTCTTCTTCGAGCATCTGTTTCAGGTGAAGATCGGCGTAATAACCACCCTGCAGCAGCAATTCCTCATGGGTTCCGCGCTCCAGAATCCGTCCGTCGCGCAGCACGACGATCTGATCGGCGCTTTTCACGGTCGAGACGCGATGCGAGATCAGGATGGTTGTGCGTTTTCGCATCACATCCCGCAGCCTCCCCAGAATCCGGGCCTCTGTATCCGTGTCGATGCTCGAAAGAGCGTCATCAAGCATCAGAATTTTCGGTTGGCGCAGGACCGCCCGGGCCAGCGCGGTACGCTGCTTCTGTCCGCCCGAAAGTGCGGCCCCTCGTTCGCCCACCATGGTTTCGAATTGCTGAGGGAAATCCCGGATTTCTTCCGACAGGCTCGCGAGTTCCGCGGCGTCCCGGATGTCCGCTTCCGACGGATCATTCACGCCGAATGCAATGTTCTCGCGAATCGTGTCGCTGAATAGAAATGTGTCCTGCGGAACGTAGCCAATGGCGCGCCGGAGTTCATCCAGCGGGTAATCCGTGATGGGCCTGCCGTCGAGCATCACCGTGCCTGCCGGAGCTTCCCACAGCCTGGCAATCAGCGCCGCCAGAGTGGATTTGCCGCATCCGGTCGGACCGACAATGGCCAGGGTCGAGCCGGCCGGAATGCGCAGATCGATGTTGTGCAGCACAGGCAGGCCCTGAGCGCCGTTTGCATTCGACGGATAGGCAAAAGAGAGATCACGAAATTCCACTTCCCCGATAATCGATGAGCCAGAGGCTGCGAGTACCCCGCTGGCACCGTCCAATGCGTGCCCTTTTCCATTTTCTTTCGCGGAATGCGCCGGCCCCGGTAAAAGCGCCTCGGACTGCATGTCGGGATCAAGGGTAAGGATGTAGTTCAACCGGCCCGCCGATGCCGCCCCCCGCTGAAAAATATTCGTCACCCATCCCAGAGCCATCATGGGCCATGCGAGCCGCGCGAGAAAAGCGTAGATGGCCCACAAGGTGCCCACCGATATCTGATGATTCATCGCTTCGCGGCCGCCGACCCACAGCAGAATCACAAACGTTATGCCCATCAGCGCAGCGAGGGCCGGAAAAAAAATGCTCATGACACCGATCAGTTGAATGTTTTTGGCCGCATACCCGCGATTGGCGCCGTCAAACTCCCCGACTTCATATTTTTCCTGCACGTACGCCCGTACCACGCGAATTCCCGTGATGCTTTCTCCCACCCTCGCGGAGAGCGCTCCGAGGGCCGTCTGAATCTGGTCGGAAAGGCGGTGAATGGTCCGGCCGAAATACCAGTCCGTAAACGCGATCGCGGGCATCGCCACCAGCACCCACAGGGTGAGCCCCGGCGAGAGCTTGAACATGAAATAGACCGTTATCACCGTCGTGATGATCGTCGTCGCGCTGAACATAATGCCCTGCCCAATCAGCATGCGGACCGCGTTCAGATCGTTGGTAGCTCGTGACATCAAATCACCCGTCCGGTTCCGGGCATAGAACTGGGAATCAAGCTTCATGAACCTCGCACAGAGATCGTTACGCAGGTCATACTCGATATTGCGCGACATACCGATCAGTATCCGTCTCATCCAGAAAGTGAAGATGTCCTTGATCAACATCACACCGACAAGAATCAGGCAATAGATGCCCAGAGTGTGGCGGCTGAGCGGAACGTAGAATGAGAAAATCGGGTCTAGGAATTCGCGGGAGGTCCCGGTCAGCGTCGGGAGCGGCTGCGGCGATCCTTTCAGGCAATCTGTGATCGCACCCATCAGGAGCTGGGGCAGTACACCCACGACTCCCACGACCAGAAGAACCAACATGCCCAGAGCAACCACTCCTTTGTAGCGCCGGAGATAGGGAACCAGCGTTTTCAAATGGCGCCATGCCGATGGCGGAGATGCCGCCCTGGGCCCGACAGCGACTACAGGTTCTGCGATGGTGCTCATTGTATGGTTGAAACTCCGGAGAATGAGCGTCTTATCGCTCAAAGATTCTGTTGATCGTCGAGCAGCGCACCTGATTCGGCTACAGACCCTGAATCCGTTTTGCCTGCCGCTTTTGTTCCGTCGACACGCTGCCGATTGGAAGGGACCGGATGTTATGAATCCGAGGATGCAAACCGGACCTTCCGAATCTCTTTTTGACGCCGCGTGCGCTGCCGCTGCTCCGTAACGAGAGGTTGAACTTCCTCAAACGAATGCGCTTCGGAGTGATCGCCAAGAAGAAATTCGGCAAGGGACGCAACCGTGGAATGCTCGAACATGGCGATAAGCGGCAATCGCTTGTGCAGCCTTTGCAGAACCCGATCACGAACGCGGACCATGGCAAGCGAGTATCCTCCCAGTTCAAAAAATCTGTCATGGATTCCCACACGTTCCACGCCCAATATCTGCTCCCAGATCGAGCACAGGATCCGCTCCGTCGGAGTGCGCGGCGCTGCATACTGGCGATCGAGCTGTTTGCTCAGATCCGGCGCGGGGAGTGCACTGCGATCCACCTTACCGTTCGGGTCCGCCGGCAGCTCATCGAGAAACACAAACGCCGCCGGCGTCATGTAGTGCGGCAATACCGCTTGCAGATGATTTCGGAGATCGCCGGCCTCAATCTCCTGCCCCTTCACTCGCGTGCAATACGCCACAAGCTGCCTGGCGCCCGTGGAATCTTCCCGCGCAATCACCACGGCTTGATGCACTTTGTAATGTTTCAGCAATCGCGCTTCGATCTCACCCAATTCGATCCGGTACCCGCGCAGTTTCACCTGCGAATCGTTGCGCCCCAGAAATTCGATCTCTCCATCCGCCAGCCATCTTCCCAGATCTCCCGTCTTATACATCCGGGCTCCGGCTTCTTCCGTGAACGGATTGGCGACAAAACGCTCAGCCGTCAGATCGGCGCGCTTTAAATACCCTCGCGCCACTCCGGCTCCCCCGATATACAACTCACCAACCACTCCCGCGGGCACCGGCTGTCCATGGAGGTCGAGGATATACACCTGTGTGTTCGCTATCGGTCGCCCGATCGGCACCGCTGCTCCGGCCCCGATCTCTCCCGGAACCTCATAGGCCATGCACCCCACAACTGTCTCTGTCGGACCGTATTCGTTCACCAACCGGACTCCGGGTTGTACCTGCCGCCACTTCTTCACGGTTGCGGTCCCCAGAGCCTCACCCCCGATCACGAAGATTTCCGCTCTGCTTCGCGCGCCGTCTCTCAGCATTCGATCTCCCAGCACATCCAAATGCAACGGCGTGGCTTTCACCAGACCGCATCGCGGTCGTCCTCCAATCTCTTCATACAGCCGCTCTGTTTCTTCTCCTTCTCTTATCAGCCGTACCGATCCTCCTCTCAGAAGTGGCAAATACAGGCTGGTGACTGTCGCATCGAAAGAGAAAGATGACGAAACCACTG
>WNFI01266561.1_pt1 | contig 13125 bp, 13 predicted proteins | sample 5400471 | NCBI WGS metagenome assembly WNFI01 (sample SAMN13153348, study PRJNA577476) | soil metagenome | isolation source: 100 cm saprolite on Douglas fir-dominated hillslope | place: USA:California | collected 2013-09-17
GCGATGCGCGCAAGAGGATATTGACGTGCTAGACAGACCGCGTGCCTGACCGTTCTGGACCCCAGAAGGACCGGCTGTCCCTGCGCGCTGAGCAGGTGCGGCAGACCCGGGCCGCGCTGGTCGCCGCGGGCCGCCGCCGCTTCGGCCGGGACGGGTTCGCCGCGACGTCGGTGGAGGACCTCGCGCGCGAGGCGCGGGTGACCACCGGGGCGCTCTACCACCACTTCCCGACCAAGACGGCGCTGTTCGAGACGGTCTTCGAAGGGGTTCACGCCGAGATGCTCGAGGCGTCGGGTCGTGCCGCCACCGGAGCGACCGACGAGCTCGAGGGCCTCTCCCTGGGTTTCGAGGCGTTCCTGGATGCGGTGCTCGAGCCGGACGTACAGCAGATCCTGATCACCGACGCGCCCGCCGTGCTGGGCCTGGCTCGCTTCACCGAACTGGACGAGCGGTACGCCTTCGCTGAGATCGCCGCGGCCCTGCGGGCGGCGACGGCAGCCGGCCAGCTGTCGGTGGAGGACCCCGAGACCGTGGCCAGGATGCTGCTCGGCGCGCTGGTCCGCGGCGGAATGCTGATCGCCGGCTCGGCCGAGCCGGCTAAGACCAGGGACGCCGTGGCCAGGGCCATCCGCGCCATGCTGGCCGGCCTCGCGAAAGGCTAGCCCGAGACGTGAGCGAGGATGGCGGGTGTGACGGGTGAATACCGCCTCTACCAGGAGCTGGCCGGGTGGTGGCCGCTCATCTCACCTCCGGAGGAGTACGCGCAGGAGGCGGCGCATCTGGCCGACGTGCTCAGCTCCGCGACGCCTCCCGTGCGGGAGGTACTGGACCTGGGCGGCGGCGGGGGCCACGTCGCCGCGCACTTGAAGGAGCGGTTCGCCCTGACGCTCGTGGACCTCTCCGAGGACATGCTCGCGGTCTCGCGGCGGCTCAACCCTGAGTGCGAGCACCTGCAGGGCGACATGCGGACGGCCCGGCTGGGCCGCCTGTTCGACGCGGTCCTGGTGCATGATGCCGTCGACTACGTGACCTGCGAGGCTGAGCTGCGGCAGGTGATCGACACGGCGTTCGCGCACTGCCGTCCCGGCGGCATCGCGATGTTCGTCCCCGACCACATCGCCGACACGTTCCTCGCGGCCAGCGGCCGCGGGGGCAGCAGCGACGCGGCCGGCCGCCAGGCCAGTTTCCGCGAATGGACGTGGGATCCCGATCCCGGCGATGAGTGGGTCCGGGCCGAGTACGAGTTCGTGCTGCGCGCCGCGGACGGCACCGTGCAGGTCGTGCACGAGGCGCACCGCCTGGGGGCGTTCCGCCGCGAAGCCTGGCTCCGCCTGCTGGCCGGCGCGGGCTTCGACGCCGAAGCTCATTGCGGCCCAGCGGCCGTTGCCGGCCAGCATTCCGGGAGGCCGGACAACCTTTTCACTGGCCGCCGACGGGCATGACCCGCTCGTGGCCGGCCCGCCATTCCGCGACCGAGGTGTATCCCTCGCCCTCGCCCAGCGCGTGAGCCAGGTCCACATCGCCGAGGCGCATCACCCGCACCGCCGTCGTCTCGATCTCCGCGACCGGGTTACCCGCGGAGTCGACCACGACCTGGCGCAGCCCGGGCCGGGGCAGCGGCTCGTTGTCGTTCTCGTAGTCGGCGATCAGCCCGGTCGTGGTGGTCTTGCTGCCCGCCACGATCGCGGCGACGAGCTGGTCGCGCAGCGGTCCCGGGAAGGCAAACTCCGCGACCGGCAGATCCTCGGACGGCACGGTGGCGAGCCTAGTCCCCGCGTCAGTCTTCCTTGGCCGCCTTCGACCCTGAGCGAGCCCCGCGAGCCGCCGGTCAGCAGCCCAGGGTCTCGGCGAGGTCGACGAGCCCATCGGTGTCGAGCAAGTCGTCGAGCGCAGGCGGATCCGCGGGCGGAACCCCGGGCCCCCACTCGAAGGGCCGGCGGACGAAGATCGGGCGCAGGCCCAGCGCGGCGGCGGCGCGCAGGTCCGACGCGTGGGCCGCAACCATCCCGGCTTCGGAGGGCGGGCAATCGAGCAGGCGAAGCGCGGTGAGGTACACCTCGGCGTCTGGCTTGTAGCTCCTGGCGAGCTGCGCCGAGAGCAGGGCATCGACGCGGAGGTCGGCGAACTTGAGCAGGTCGGCGAGCAGGGCCAGATGGCCGTTCGACAGCGTGGCGGTCAGGTGCCTGCGGCGCAGGCGATCGAGACCTTCCCGGCTGTCCGGCCAGGGCCGCAGCTGCCGCCAGCCCCGGACCAGGGATTCCTGGCCGGCGGCGGGCAGCCGGACGCCGTGCCGGGCGAGTACGTCGCTCAGCGTTTCGCGCTGGAGGGAATCGAGGTCACGCCACGTGGCACCGCGGCGGACCTCGTCCAGCGCGGGCTGGTACGCCCGGCGCCAGTCATCGACGATGGCCGCCCAGCCGGCCTGGACGTCGCCGCGGGCCGCGATGCTCTCCGCGATGTCGATCAGGCTGGATCGCCAGTCGACGAGCGTGCCGAAGACGTCGAACAGGAGGACTCGCGACGGATCCACAGCCGCGAGTATGCCAGCCCTCAGCCGACGCCGCCCCTTTGTGCTACTGCCGCGGGCAGGGGGCCTGATGGCAGGATGAGGGGGTGACCACCGAACGCATCGAGGTACAGCGCACGATCGAGGCAGAGCTTTCCGCCATTTTCAGGGTGCTGTGCGACCCCCAGGGACATGTGGCCATCGACAGCTCCGGGATGCTGATGGACGCCGAGGGCGAGCCCGTGGCCGCCGTCGGCGACAGCTTCGTTGTGCACATGGATCGCGAGGCGCTGAACGACTACCCGCTCGGCCGTTACGACGTGACCGTCACCATCACCAGGTTCGAGCCCGACCGCGAGATCGCCTGGACAATTCTCGGCCAGATCCGCCCGCAGATCGGCCACGTGTACGGCTACGTCCTCGAGCCATCAGCCAGCGGAAGCCTCGTGACCTCCTACTACGACTGGTCATCCATCGAGCCGTCGTGGAAGCAGGCCGGCATCTTCCCGGTGATATCAGAAGGCGCGCTGCGGGCCACGCTGGGGATCCTGGCCCGGACCGTCGCGCGCGGCTATCCCGGCTCGCCGAGCTGACAGCGTATGCCCGCTACGTTGCGATCATGGTCGTGCGGGGCTGACGCCATCGAAGTCGACGAGGAGATGTCGGGGGCCTCGCAAACTGGGATTCGGGCGGTAGGGCGGCGGATCGGCGACGAGTCGCGGGTTCTCCAGCCGGCGGGCCAGCTCGGTGAGCGCGATCTGCGTCTCCGGCCGGGCCAGCGGAGCACCGAAGCAGTAATGGATGCCGCCGCCGAAGCCCAGATGCTCGTTGTGCTCGCGGTCGGGGTCGAAGCGGTCGGGATCTGGGACGCCGGCCGGGTCGCGGCTGCCGGCGGCGAGCACGAGTGTGACCCGTGAGCCCTTGGGGATGGAGGTGCCGGCGACCTCGATGTCGTCGAGGGTGTTCCGGGTGTTGCTCAGGAACTGCACCGGTGGTTCGTAGCGCAGGAGTTCCTCGACCACCCGGGGCGCTAGATCGGGTTCGTCGCCGCGGCGCAGCCGGCCGAGCACCTCGGGGTGCCGCAGGAGGGTGAGCATGCCGTTGGTGATGAGGTTGACGGTCGTCTCGTGGCCGGCCACGAGGAGCAGCGCCGCGTTGCTCAGCACCTCCTCTTGTGGCATCGGCGCCTCGGGGCCTTCGCCGCTGAGGAGCCCGGAGAGCAGGTCGTCGCCCGATTTGCCGTGGCGGGCATCGATCAGCTGGGCGAAATAATGACCGAGGTCGGCGGTGGCCTTGGCGCGCCGGCGCTGCCGCTCCGCGAACCCTCCGGTGGTCGGGTCGGCGGCCTTGATGACCGCGTCGGACAATGCCTGGAATCGCGGTTCGTCCTCGCGGGGCACTGCCAGCAGCCGGCAGATCACCGTTACCGGGAACGGATAGGCGAAGTCGTCGACGATGTCGACCCGGGTCGTGCCCGGCCCGTCCTGGCCCGCGAAGTTGTCGATCTCGCTCGTCACGATGTCGAGCATGCCGGGAATCATGCTGTCGATGCGACCGGGGCGGTGGGGCGGCCCGTAGTTCCACGTCAGCAGGCGCCGGATTCGGTCGTGGTCGGGCGAATCGATTTCGATGACGGTGGGCGGCAGCCCGGAAAAGTCTTCTTCGGACGCCTGAGCCGGCGTGTCGGTGCCCTGCTCGGGAAGGTTGCGCAGGTCCGAGCTGAGCCGTGGGTCGTGAAGCAGGTCGACGATCTCCTGGTAGGTGCTCACGACATAGCTCCCGTCCTCTGCCCGCACCACGGGTGTGCGGCGCAGCTCGGCGTAGAGCGGGTACGGGTCGGCGCGGCCCGAGTAGTCGAGGATCTGCTGCCAGACGCTGTGCTGGGACATGATGCGCGACCTCCTGAGTATCGCCCTGGAGAGCCCGGGCGTGTGGTGGCGGCCCGGCGAGGGTCACACGTACGTCCTGTGCACCGCAGCGACCCGCCTTTCGCTGGGCTTGTGGCCGGTGACCACGACGGTGGCATAAGGCATGGGCGGGTCCGGGACCCTGGCCGCAACCGGGCGCCTGTCGGCGGGTTCGTCGACGGCACGGGAGGAAGGCGGGAACGGCGCCGCCTGGTCGACCAGGCTCTCGTAGAACTCCAGCCACTTGGCCTGGTTGAAGGAGACTGCCGCCGTGATACGCCCGCGGTAGCCGTAGACCGCGACGAACCGGCGCTCGGCCACCGACCCCTGGGCGATGACGACCTGGTCGGCGTGGGTCGGGACACCGACGGACTTGATCTCGGTGCCGAACTGGGTGGACCAGAACACCGGCAGCGCCAGATGCGGCCAGCGCTCAGCCTCGGTGCTGATCATGTTGTGGGCCGCGATCTCCGCCTGGGCGACCGCGTTGCCCCAGTGCTCGAGGGCGAGGAACTGATAGTCGTAGACCGGGTGCGGGAAGCGGGCCACGTCGCCAGCGACGAACACATCGTCGGTGACCACGCCGTTGAGATCGAAGGCACGGCAGCCCGCGTCGCAGGCTATACCCCAGACCCCGGCCGCCAGCCCCGAGCCCTCCAGCCACTCGACGTTGCGAATGCCGCCGAGCGCAGCCACCGCCACATCGACGTCCAGCGTGCTGCCGTCGGACAGCCAGGCCCGGCGCAGCCGCCCGTCCCCCTTCCCCTCGCCGTCCAGCGCCGTCACCTGAACACCGCAGCGCAGATCGACCCCGTGGTCGCGCAGCATCTGCGCCGCGATGCCGCCGATCGCCGCGCCCAGCGCCCCGGTCAGAGCGGCCGGGCCTCGCTCGACGACGGTCACCGGAATGCCCAGTTCGCGGCAGGCGGATGCGACCTCGCAGCCGGTGAACCCGGCCCCGATGACCAGCACCCGGCCGGGTCCGGCGGTCAGCGCTTGCCGTAGCCCCTCCGCATCGTCCGGGGTATGGACCGTGAACACCCCCGCGAGCCGGGCCTCTGCCTCGTTCGGCCACGGCCGCGCCCGCGCCCCGGTGGCGATGAGTACCCGGTCGAATCCGACCCTCTCGCCGTCGGCTAGGAGCACCTGCTTGCTGCCCACGTCAAGCCCGGTGGCCGCGACCCCGAGCCGCCAGTCTGCGGCGATCTCGTCGGGGAGGGGCAGTACGGTTTCCCGCGCCGAAGCCTGGCCGATGAGGACCTGCTTGGACAGCGGCGGCCGGTCGTAAGGGGGGTACGGCTCGTCCCCGATCACGGTCAGCGAGCCGGTGAAGCCCTCCCGGCGCAGCACCAGACCTGCCCGCAGGCCGGCCAGGGACGCCCCGACGATCACGATGCGCCCGGTGCGCTTGAACGCCTCCTCAGAGCTTTCGGCGGCCGCACGCGCTACGGCCTCGGGCGGCTGCCGGACGTCATCCCGGCCAAGCCGAGAGGACCGCTCGAGAGTGATGGCCTGGACCGGGCACATCGCCGCAGCCCGCACGATCTTCGCCCGCTGCGCGTCGTCCGGAGCGGGGTCGTAAAGCAACGCCTCGTCCCCTCGGATGGTGAACACATCTGGTGCGGCGAAAGCGCACTGCGCGTAGCCCTGGCAGCGCGTGAGATCCACGACGACCTTCACGAGGGCCTCCCTCCCCCCGGAGAAGCCTGCTCTTTCAGTGTGCACCACGGGTCGGGTGGGACCAGACCCCGCATGCCGGTTACGCAGGGCGGACATGCTGGGTGGTGGTGTACATACCTCGTCCATGGGCAGTAACACAGTGTGGCGTGGGGTATGCGCAGCGACATGATCGTGCACACCGTGGAGCCGTTGAACGCCGAGCCGCCGCGTGCGGTCCTCGGCGAGAACGACCTGACGGGTGCGGACACGTTCTATGTACGCAATCACGGTCCCATCCCGGACATACAGCCGGACTCGTGGCGGCTGCGCATCGGCGGGCTGGTGGACCGGCCGCTCGAGCTGTCGCTGGCCGCCCTGCGGGACGAATTCGCCCGCCATGAGGTCGTTGCGGCGCTGGAGTGCGCGGGCAACCGGCGTGGCGAGCTGATGAAGGTGCGCGACATGCCGGGTCAAGAACCGTGGGGACCCGGGGCGGCTGGCAACGCGCGCTGGACCGGGGCGCGCCTGGCGGACGTGCTCACCGCCACCGGTATCGCCGCCGGCGGCGAGCACGTGGCGTTCCAGGCCCCAGATGTGTCCGACGAGGCATCGCCGCCGCAGCCGTTCGGCGCGTCCATCCCGCTTGGCAAGGCGCTCGGCGGTGAGGTTCTGCTGGCCTTTGCCATGAACGGGCAGCCGCTGACGCGGGTGCACGGGGCGCCGGTCCGGGTGGTGGTGCCCGGCTACATCGGCGCCCGCAGCGTGAAGTGGGTCGAGCAGATCACGGTCCAGGCCGAGCCGTCGGCAAACTTCTTTCAGGCCAGCTACCAGCTGCTGCCGGCTGAGGCCGACCCGTCCCGCGCCGGTCCCGGTGACGGGTTTTCGCTGGGACCGCTCGCGGTCAACGCGGCCATCCTCGCCCCGGATGAGGCGGCGACCGTCCCGGCCGGCCCGGTGACCGTGGCCGGCTACGCGCTGGCCGGCGATGACCGCCGCGTCGCCCGCGTCGACATCTCGGCCGACGGGGGCCACAGCTGGCGTCAGGCCAGCCTGGAGCAGGAGCTCAGCCCGTGGTCGTGGCGGCTCTGGCACGCGACGCTGGACCTGCCGCCCGGCCAGGCGGACGTCACCGTGCGGGCCTGGGACAGCGCCGCCAGCGTTCAGCCCGAGAGCGAGGCGAACCTGTGGAACCCGAAGGGATATGTCAACAACGCCTGGGCCCGCCTCCGCCTCACTGTCGCACCCTAAGCCAGGGTGATAAGGCAATACGTCACGCGCTCAACACGGTCATGCGAGCGCGCTTTCCGCCCGTCCTGCTAGCTGACGCCGACGTTGACACCGAAGTCGCCGACATGGAACGAGAGGCTGAAGCCGCCAAAGTGATGGATGATCAGGGCTGCCACGATAATAAGAATGATCGCCACGAGGAACCAGAACAGCCAGATGAGGGCGTTCGGCACACTTCGCCATATGTTCATGAGCCTTTCCACTGCCCGGCCGGCCGGAAAGTATGCTGACCGCCGCTGAAATCCTGGAGGCTCGTTCTACGTCCGCCGGGCTGCCGGCTGGAGAAGCTGGGGGCTACGGTGTGCAGGGTTACCCGGGTCACGTCGTCATGCAGGATCTGGAAGGTAACGAGTTCTGCGTCGAACCCGGCCCGGCACCCGGGCCTGGGAACGGGGACTGAGGGCCACACGTGGCAAACGGCCGCACGGCTGTACCGTTGCCGCCATGAAGATCCTGGTTATCTGCCGGCCGCGGGCGGGCGTCACGGGTGCCGATATCGCTGCGCACGCACCCGCCGAGATGACCGGCCTGGCACGTCTCAGGTCGGACGGGATCCTGGCCGAGGCTTACTCGCCGGGAGGCCCCGGCGCAGTCTTGATCTTCGAGGCCAGCCGGGACACGGTTGACAGCGCCGTGGCCTCGCTGCCCCTGGCCGTCGCGGAATTGATCGACACCGAGATTGTCGAACTACACCCCTTCCCCGGCTTGACGCCCTGACCGGACGAAATGCGGCATGGGCGTTACGGTGGTGCGGAAAGCGTCACCACGCACTGCCGCCGATCGGGGAGCCAATGAGAGCAGTTGTCTGCGACCGGTACGGGCCGCCGGAGGTTCTGCGACTCGAGGACGTCGAGCGGCCGGTACCCGGAGACGACGAAGTACTGATCAAGATCCACGCCACGACGGTCAACCGGTCAGATTGCGGAATGCGCCAGCCTGAGCCGTTCCTCGCCCGCCTCGTCACCGGTCCGCTCCGGCCGCGGCGGAAGATCCTCGGCTCCGAGCTGGCCGGCGAGGTCGAGGCCGCTGGCCCCGCCGTCACCGAGTTCGAGGCTGGTGACCAGGTCTTCGGCGTCAACGCGTGGAAGTTCGGCGCCCACGCGGAGTTCGTCTGCATGCGCGAGAGCGCCGCGCTGGCCCACAAGCCGGCTGGCATGAGCTTCGAGCAGGCTGCGGCGGTCTGCGACGGGATGATCCTGGCCCTGGGGTGCCTGAGACGGGCAGATCTCCGCCAGGGGCGCACGATCTGCGTCTACGGCGCGTCGGGATCCATCGGCACCGCAGCGGTCCAGCTGGCGAGGTACTTCGATGCCGACGTCACCGCGGTGTGCAACACCAAGAACCTCGAGACCGTGCGATCGCTCGGAGCCGACCAGGTCATTGATTACACGCGGGAAGACTTCACCAGGAACGGCCAGACGTACGACGTCATCTTCGACGCGGTCGGCAAGCGCTCGTTCGGGGACTGCCGGGGATCACTCAAGCGGGAGGGGATCTACCTGGCCACCGATCATTTGCACAACCTGATCCTGGCCTGGTGGACCTCGCGGATCGGAACCAGGAAAGTGGTGTTCCCGATACCCCCTCGGTACACGAAGAAGGACGTCCTGTTCCTCAAGCAGCTCATCGAGGCGGGGAAATACCGGGCGGTCATCGACCGGTGCTACCCGCTGGAGGACGTGGTCGACGCGACGAGGTACGTCGAGACGGGGCAGAAGACCGGGAACGTCGTCCTGAACGTGGACGGCAGCCGAGATCGATGAGAGCTCGCTGGTCGTAGCGCTGGCTCACGCCCGGGCCCGCGCCGTCCGCCGCGGATGCGCGCTCCTAGCCCATGGGGTAGCGGTGGAAGGCCATGGCGTATTCGCAGCCGGCCCCCAGGCCGACGTACCCGGCCATGTCCTTGAGGAACTGGTCGGGATCGAAGTCGCGGCCCAGGCCGTCGATGTAGGCCTGGTGCTGCCGCAGCGAGGCCACGCCGGCGTCGATGGTGGCCGTAACGTCGACGAAGTGCGTCGGGTTGCCCAGGCCGGCCACGTAGGCGTCGCGGATGCTGCCGCACGGCGGCCCGGCCTCCGGGAAGACCCACTCGTTGGCCGCGTCCCGGCAGGCGTCCAGCACGGCCAGCCCGACCGCGCGGTGGTCGGCGTGATTGACCGGGCCGTCATCGCTCCAGGTCAGGTCGAAGCTCATCGTGATGATCACCTCCGGCTGCACCTTGCGGAACGCGGCAGCCAGGTCGCGCCGCAGCGGTATCCCGTACTCGACCAGCCCGTCCGGATGGTCGAGGAACTCCACCTCGCTGACGCCGACCAGCGCCGCGCCGCGCCGTTCCTCCTCCACCCGCAGCGGCCCGACCTGGTCGGGGGGCAGGCCGGCGATCCCGGCCTCGCCCCGGGTGGCGAGCAGGTAGGTGACCTGCTTGCCCTGGCCGGTCCAGCGGGCGACGGCCGAGGCGATCCCGTACTCGATGTCGTCCGGGTGGGCCGCCACGACGACCGCCCGGTTCCAGTCCTCCGGCATCGCAAGCATCGGCATCTCCATCCGGGAGGGCTGGTCAGGACCGGGGCCGGGTCTTGTCGGGGTCGTAGAACGGGAAGGCGACCACCTGGGCCGGGATCCGCTTGCGGTGCCCGTCCAGCTTCCCGACCTCGACCTCGGTGCCGATCTCGGAGTACTCGATCGCCATTCGGCACAGCGCGATGTTCTTGCGCAGGATCGGTGACCGCGTGCCGCTGGTGATCACGCCGACCTGGGAGCGACCGAGGTGCACGCAGTCGCCGTGCCCCGCGGTCTCGTTGCCGTCAAGCTCCAGGCCGACCAGGGTGCGCTGCGGGGCGGCCTTGCGCCGCAGCAGGGCCTCGCGGCCGACGAAGTCGTCTTCCTTGGTCTTCAGCGGAACGGTGAACCCGATGCCGGCCTCGAACGGGTCGACCTGGTCGCAGAACTCGTACCCGGCGAAGATCAGGCCGGACTCGATCCTGAGCATGTCCAGCGCGTCAAGCCCGAGGGGCGTCAGGTCGCAGGCCGATCCGGCCTCCCACACCGCGTCCCACAGCGCCTCACCGTCGCGTGGATGGCACCACAGCTCGTAGCCGAGCTCTCCGGTGTAGCCGGTGCGCGAGACGATTAGCGGCAGGCCGTCGAGCCCGCCGATCCGGCCGATCGCGAACCGGAACCAGCCCAGGTCGCCGAACGCGGGCTGCGTCGGCGGGGTCCATACCAGCTCGCGCAGCAGATCGCGGGACTTCGGCCCCTGCACCGCGAGGTTGTGCAGGTGGTCGGTGGAGTGCTTGACCCACACCTGATCCAGGCCCAGCCGGCCGGCCAGCTGGCGCAGCCAGATCCCGTCGTGCTCGTCGCCGCCGACGAACCGGAACCGGTCCGCGCCGAGCCGGAAGACCGTGGCGTCGTCGAGCATCCCGCCGGTCTCGTTGCACACCGCGGTGTAGACGACCTGGCCCTCGGCCAGCTTCCTGATGTTACGGGTGACGGCGGCCTGCAGCAGCGCCTCCGCGTCCGGGCCCACCACCTCGAACTTCCGCAGCGGGGACAGGTCCATAACGACCGCGCCCTCGCGGCAGGCCCAGTACTCGTCGATCGCGCCGCGGTTGTCGAAGCTGGTCGGCAGCCAGTAGCCGCGGTACTCGGTGGTCCGCCTGGTCAGCGCCGACCAGCGCGGACCGAACGCGGTCTGGCGGGTGAGCTTCGGCTCGGCGTCCGGGGTGACGCGGTGCGCGATCGCCATGGAGAACCTCCGCTCGGCTGGGTAGACGCGGACGTGGACATCGGTCGGGTTCCAGGCGTTGGCCGGGTCGATGTCGTCCGGGCACGCCGACGACGCGCAGACCAGGTCGGTCATCGCCCGCAGCAGGACGTAGTCGCCCGGCCGGGACCACGGCTCGTCGAAGAAGAGCTGGTTGGCCTCGTTGAAGAACGTGTTGTAGAAGAAGTTCAGCGCCGGCCAGCCGCGCCGGGCCGCGACGGCGAACCGCCCGAGCTGCCCGTTGAAGTTGTCCGTGCAGTTCACGTGGCCCGGGTAGCCCAGGTCCTCGTAGTACCTGGCGTTGCAGGCCAGCGCGAAGGTGTCGTGCCTGCCCACCGTGTCGCGCACCACCTCGACCAGCGGGCGCATGTCCTGGTCAAAGAACTTGCCGGACAGCCCGGGCTGCGGGTAGGCGTTGCCCATCAGGTTCCGGGTGGTGGTCGCGTCCAGGCCGCGCTCGACGCCGTCGGCCAGCCGCCGCGAATCGAAGGCCAGGAAATCCGAGCACTGGCGGCCCTCGACGTCGATGACCTGGATGTACTGGCCGGCCTCGACCTGGTAGGCGAGCGCGGTCGCTGAATCCACCCGCAGGTCGAGCACCGGGTCGGCCAGCGGCGGCGGCAGCACGGGCTCTCGCGGCGGCCGCGGCTGCGCCCGCCGCACCTCGACCACCAGGTCCGATGGCGGGTTGTCCGCGCCCACGGGCATCGGCCCGCCCGGCGCGGCGACCACGCAGGTGGCCGGCTGGCGCGCGACGAATACGGCCGACTCCCCGGCCGGCGACCACTCGCCGAACAGGCCCACCGCCCGCGCCGCCGACGGATCCAGGCCGCGGGCGGCCAGGGCGGCGACCACGGCCGGCCCCGTGACCAGCGCCGCCTCCTGGCCTGGCGTGACGCTGATCGTTACGGATTCTGGGTGTGACGCCAGCGCCCGGACCACGGTGGCCGCGGCGTCCGGAGCCGCGCCGAGCGCCGCGAAGTCCTCGCCGCCGCGGGCCAGCACGGTCAGCTCGCCGCGCTGGCGCCCCTCGGCGTCGGTGACCGTGATCTCGTCCCCGGCGTCGAGCTCGACCGCGGTGACGGCCCCCGGGTGCACCCGGTAACGCTCCAGCCGCGGGTCGGCCGGGATCAGGCCGGGCAGCACGAGGCGGGGGCGGGCCGGTGCGACCCTCACCTCGGGATCGGCTCCTTGGCCTCGTCCTCGGCGGCCTGGGCCAGCAGCTTCTCGGCCAGCGCCCGCTTCCCCTTGGCGTCCAGCTTCTTGGTCTCGTTGGCGATCGCGCGCTCGTTCACGTGCTGGTTCCAGTAGTCGAGCACCTCGAAGCCGAGCAGCGCCGACTTGCCGACGAACTGGCGCAGTACCTCGTTGGTCGGGCCCATCACCCAGCCGGCCTTGCCGTCGCGCAGGTAGCGCTCGAGCTCCATGTCGCGCTTGTACCCGGAGCCGCCGCAGGCGTGCAGCATCTTGTCGACCACGTGGGCGACGTTCTTCGCCGCGGCGAACTTGATCTGCCAGCCCCAGTGCAGGAACCCCGCGCGCGCCGTCGTGCCCGGCTGCAGCACCCGCGTGTTGTTGTCGGTGGCCCGGTCAAAGGCCTCGGCCACCGACAGCGCGAAGACCCGGGCGGCGTTGGTGTCGATGACCGCCTCGCCGACGTAGTCCTGGATCGTCGGGTAGTCAGCCACTCGCAGGCCCACGTCCACGTGCCGCTTGCGGGTGGTGTGCCGCTTGGCGATGTCGATCGCGCCCATCGAGATGCCGTTCCACACCGACGACGACCCGAGCAGGAACCACGGGTCCACCGACTCGTCGTTGGACTCGGCGCCGTCGCCGACGGGCCCCACGATCTGGTCGCCGGGTATCTCGCCCTGCACGTTGAGGCCGCCCGACTGGTTGCCGCGCAGGCCGAGCGCGTCCCACAGGGCCGGCTGGGCGTGCGCGTCCTCGGCGTCGACCACGAACACCGACAGGTCGTCGTAGCCCTTGAAGTCCGGGCT
>WNFI01660554.1_pt1 | contig 13125 bp, 15 predicted proteins | sample 5400471 | NCBI WGS metagenome assembly WNFI01 (sample SAMN13153348, study PRJNA577476) | soil metagenome | isolation source: 100 cm saprolite on Douglas fir-dominated hillslope | place: USA:California | collected 2013-09-17
GGACTGGCGCGCGGCATCGATCAGGCGGCGCATCGCGCCAGCATCGAAAGCGGCACGGTGGCGGTGCTGGCCGGCGGCCATGACAAGGTCTATCCGCCCGAGCACGAGGATTTACTGGCAGCGATCGTCGAAACCGGCGGGGCTGCGATTTCCGAAATGCCGCTCGGCCATGCGCCGCGCGCCCGTGATTTTCCACGGCGCAACCGGCTGATTTCAGGCGTGGCGCTCGGCGTCGTCGTGGTGGAGGCGGCGCATCGCTCGGGCTCGCTGATCACCGCACGGATCGCCGCCGAACAGGGCCGCGAGGTGTTCGCGGTACCGGGCTCGCCGCTCGATCCGCGCGCCGCCGGCACCAACGACCTGATAAAACAGGGCGCGACACTGACCACCGAGGCATCCGACGTCATCCATGCCGTCGAGCCGATCATGGGCCGCCCGATCGAGTTGAGCGAGCCTGATGAGGAGCCGCTGGATTCTGAACCCGATGCCAGCGACCGCGCGCGCATCGTCGACCTGCTCGGGCCAAGCCCCATCTTGCTTGACGACCTGATCCGGATGGCCGGAGCACCGCCTTCGATCGTGCGCACCGTGCTGCTCGAGCTCGAGCTTGCGGGACGGCTCGAGCGCCACGGCGGCGGCCTGGTATCGCTGATCTAGAGCATGATCCGGAAAAGTGGGTACCGGTTTTCCGAAAAAGATCATGCTCAAATAAAAGCATAGAGCGAGATGACGATTCGAAGAAAAGTCATCGCGCGCTAGCGACGCGGTCGGAGCCGGCGTCATTGCGCCGATCGAACCGCGCCCGCGCGTCCTCGATCTCGGTCCGATGGTCGTATGCCCATCTGCCGAGCGCTTCCACCGGCTGCGACAGACCGCGTCCGAGATCGGTCAGTTCGTAATCGACCCGCGGCGGAATGGTCGGGAACACGGTGCGGGTGACGAGACCATCTCGCTCCAATCCGCGCAGCGTCAGGGTCAGCATCCGCTGCGAGATGCCGGCGATCATGCGCTTGATCTCATTAAAACGCCGCGGCCCGCCGCCGAGCAGCATGATGACGAACACGCTCCATTTGTCGCCGACCCGCGCCAATATCGACGCCACCCCGCGGCAATCGCTGTCGAGATGCGGTTGAGGGGGCAGGACAGGCACTTTTTTGTGCTCAGGTTTCAACGTTGTGCTCGGGTTTCAAAAATGTGCGTTCTTGCGGGTTTTGCGGGCAGTCACTCATATAGTCTCAGTTACAAACTTATACCATAAGGGTGAGTGCCATGAAACTTCTGCATATCGACTCCAGCGTACTGGGTTCCCACTCGGTCAGCCGTCAGGTTTCCGCCGCAATCGTCGACCGTCTGCGTCAGGCGACGCCGGGTCTCGAAATCGTCTATCGCGACCTGACGTCGACGCCGCTGGCGCATCTGTCGGGCCCGTATTTCGCCGCCACGCAAGGGGCTGCGCCCGAGCCGGCACTGCTGCAGGATCTCGCCGCCGGTCAGGCCGTGCTGGACGAGTTCCTGGCCGCCGACATCGTGGTGCTCGGCGCGCCGATGTATAACTTCACGATCCCGAGCCAGCTCAAGGCCTGGATCGACCGCATCGTGGTGGCAGGCAAGACCTTTAAATACGACGCCCAAGGCGTCGAGGGATTGGCCGGCAACAAGCGCGTGATCGTCGCGATCTCGCGCGGCGGATTCTACGGCGCCGGCACGCCCGCGGCGGTGGGCGAACATCTGGAAACCTATCTGCGCTGGGTGTTCGGCTTTATCGGCGTCACCAATCCTGAATTCATTTCCGCCGATGGCGTCGGAGTCGGACCGGAACACCGCGAGAAAGCGCTGGCAGGCGCCCTGCAAGCCGCAACCAACCTGCAGGCGGCGTGACAACAAATGCGACACCGCCTGCCGTCGTCGAGCGCGGCGGCGGGCTGTGTCGCTAATGTCGGATGATGTTGGAAGCGCCTAGTACCACACGCCGGACACGCCCAGGATAACGGCGATCAGGGACACAAGCAGGCCTATCCCGGAGAACAAAGCGATAGAGACAAGCGGGTGGCTTTCGGATTTCTCCGATGACGCGGTCGATGCAGTGAACTGTGTGGAGACGCGAACGGCTTTCGGCATGTCAGGCTCCCCAATGCATAAGTGGTCAAAAATCCCCGGCCCTCCAGGATGTCTTGCGACCACTCCCAAGGTTCAATGGATCTACGCACAATTGGATAATACATCCCGGAGATGAGAGAACAGAGCAGCACAACTTCGATGCGATTTTTCGTCGAAGCGTGCTGATCGGATTCGTGATTTTCTCGAAATCCCGCCTTAGCCGCGATAGATCGGCGCGCCTGCCGGAGAACCCGTCGAGCCGCCATCGACGAAGATTTCCGCGCTCTGGATATTCGACGCGTCGTCGGAGGCGAGGAACAGCACGGTTTTTGCGACCTGTTCCGGTTTGCCGAAGCGTCCGAGCGGAATGGCTTTCGAGATGTGCGTTTCCAGAGCCGCGACCGCCTCCGGCGTCGGCGCGGTGCGGTTCCAGATCGGCGTGCTGGTGCCGCCGGGCGACACGACATTGACCCGGATGCCGCGCGGCGACAGTTCCGACGCCATCACCCGCGCCATCGCCCGCACGCCGGCCTTGCTGGCGGCATAGGCGGCGTAGCCGGGATTGCCGAGCACCGAGATTACCGAGCCGTTGAGAATAATGGAGCCGCCATCGTTCAGATGCGGCGCCGCCGCCTGCACGGTGAAGAACACCGCGGTGCTGTTGGTCTTGAGCACGGACTCGAACGTTGCGAGCGACGTGCCGCCCACCGGTGTGCTGGCGCTGATGCCGGCATTGGCGAAGACAATGTCGAGCTTGCCGAATTTTTCCACCGCCGTGGCGACCGCCTTTTCGGTCGCGGCGACATCGGTCGCGTCGGCCACGATCGCCAGCGCGTTCGGCCCCAGCTCTTTCGCCGCGGCGTCAAGCGTCGCCTGATTGCGCCCGGTGATGGCGACCCGCGCGCCCTCGGCCACGAACAACCGCGCGGTCGCGAGCCCGATGCCGCTGTTGCCGCCGGTAATCAACGCCGTCTTGTTCGTCAGTCGCACGATAGCCTCCAGTGGTTGCATTATTAAACTACGTTGCCATCTAGAGCGTATGGTTTCATAATGCAACTACACAACGCTGTGATCGGCCAGATTCGGGATCCGGAGGACGCCATGGTGAAACGCACAAGTTTTGAAAAAGCGGAATGCCCGATCGCAAGATCGCTGGACGCGCTCGGCGACTGGTGGTCGCTTCTGATCATTCGCGACGCCTTGACGGGGATCCGCCGCTTCAGTGAGTTTCAGAAGAACCTCGGCCTGGCCAAGAACATCCTGGCCGTGCGGCTGCGCGCTTTGGTGGACCAGGGCATCCTGAAGAGGGCGCCTGCGTCAGACGGCAGCGCGTATCAGGAATATGTGCTGACGCCGAAGGGGCGTGCGGTATTTCCGGTGCTGGTCGCGCTGCGGCAGTGGAGCGAGGAATTTGCCCGCGGGCCCGATGGGATCTCGACCCTGCTCGTCGATCGCAACAAGGGCCGGCCGGTGCGAAAGCTTGAGCTCCGCGCCCAGGACGGCCGGTTGCTCGGCGCTTCGGATACGGAGTTGAGGCCAAATCCTGGGGCAAAACGCCGCCGGCGCCTTTCGGCCTGAACGGTGCCGAGAATCCCCCGTTAGCTGGGTGACGGACTACATCAATACCGTGTATTATCAAGATATACTCTCTTTGAGAGCGCAACTGCAGGACGTATTTTGCAACTTTTCTGATCATCGGTCAGGACCGTTGAGTACGTTTTCAACATCTGTCGATTTGACAGGAACCCCCTCACCACCCATGTTCGCTTCCAGACGGCCGATGCGAATCTCGCGGAACCGGCTGTTATTTTCCCCGTAAGCCATTGGAATGACATGAATATCGTCATTGTCGAGTCGCCGGCGAAGGCCAAGACGATCAATAAGTATTTGGGCTCGTCCTATGAGGTTCTGTGGCGACCGACCCCGATCGCGAGGGCGAGGCGATCTCCTGGCATGTACTGGAGGTGCTGAAAGAAAAGCGTGCACTGAAGGACCAGAAGATCGAGCGCGTGGTGTTCAACGCGATCACCAAGCAGGCGGTCTCGGAAGCCATGAAACATCCGCGCCAGATCGACGGCGCGCTGGTGGACGCCTATATGGCGCGCCGCGCGCTGGATTATCTGGTCGGCTTCACGCTCTCGCCGGTGTTGTGGCGCAAATTGCCGGGCGCGCGCTCCGCGGGCCGGGTGCAGTCGGTCGCGCTGCGGCTGGTCTGCGACCGCGAGCTCGAGATCGAGAAATTCGTCCCCCGGGAATACTGGTCGCTGGTCGCGACCTTGACGACGCCGCGCGGCGAGGCGTTCGAGGCGCGGCTGGTCGGCGCCGACGGCAAGAAGATCCAGCGGCTCGACATCGGCACCGGCGCTGAAGCGGAGGATTTCAAGAAGGCGATCGAAGCCGCCAACTTCACGGTTTCGACGGTCGAAGCCAAACCCGCGCGCCGCAATCCGCAGGCGCCCCTCATCACCTATATGCGAACCGACGGCGTGCAGATCGACAATTCGGCGATTGCGCAGGCGCGCAGGGTGATCGGCGAGGATTACGGCAACGCCTATGTGCCGGACGCGCCGCGCCAGTACCAGGCCAAGGCCAAGAACGCCCAGGAAGCGCACGAAGCCATCCGTCCGACCGATCTGTCGCGCCGTCCGGCCGAGATGCGCCGCCGCCTCGATGCCGATCAGGCGAAGCTCTATGAACTGATCTGGATCCGCACCATCGCGAGCCAGATGGAATCGGCCGAACTCGAACGCACCACCGTCGATATAGCGGCGAAAGCCGGCTCCCGCGTGCTGGAACTACGCGCCACCGGCCAGGTGATAAAATTCGACGGCTTCCTCGCGCTCTATCAGGAGGGCCGCGACGACGACGGCGACGATGAGGATAGCCGCCGCCTCCCGGCCATGAGCGAAGGCGAGGCGCTGAAGCGCAAAGGCCTCGCCGTCACCCAGCATTTTACCGAACCGCCGCCGCGCTTTTCCGAAGCGTCCCTGGTCAAGCGGATGGAAGAGCTCGGTATCGGCCGTCCCTCGACCTATGCCTCGATCCTGCAGGTGCTGAAAGACCGCGGCTATGTCAGGCTCGAGAAGAAGCGCCTGTATGGCGAGGACAAGGGCCGCGTCGTCATCGCGTTCCTGGAAAACTTCTTCAGGCGCTACGTCGAATACGATTTCACCGCCGATCTGGAAGAACAGCTCGACCGCATCTCCAACTGGGGCCGCACATCTATGCGCCGCGCGAGGATGGTGGCGATCCCCGGCAGTGCCCGAGCTGCGGGACGGGGCGGCTCAATCTCAAGGCTGGAAAATTCGGCGCCTTCGTCGGCTGCTCGAATTATCCGGAGTGCCGCTACACCCGCCCGCTCGCGGCCGACAACGAAGCCAGCGCCGACCGCGTCCTCGGCAAGGACCCGGAAACCGGTCTCGACGTCGTGGTGAAGGCCGGACGGTTCGGCCCCTATATCCAGCTCGGCGAACCCAAGGATTACGCCGAGGGCGAGAAGCCGAAGCGCGCGGGCATTCCGAAGAACAATTCGCCTTCCGATATCGAGCTCGATCTGGCGCTGAAGCTGTTGTCGCTGCCGCGCGAAATCGGCAGGCATCCGGAGACCGGCGAGCCGATCAGCGCGGGCCTCGGCCGCTTCGGCCCGTTCGTGCGCCATGGGAAAACCTACGCCAGCCTGGAGGCCGGTGACGAGGTATTCGATATCGGATTGAACCGGGCCGTCACCCTGATTGCCGAAAAAGTTGCAAAAGGCCCGAGCGGCCGCCGCTTCGGCGCCGATCCCGGCAAGCCCTTGGGCGATCATCCGACCCTTGGCGGCATCGCGGTCAAAAACGGACGCTATGGCGCCTATGTCACATCAGGTGGCGTCAACGCCACGATCCCGAGCGACAAGACGCCGGACACCATCACGCTCGCGGAAGCCATCGCCCTGATCGACGAACGCGTGGCAAAGGGCGGCGCCAAGCCGAAGCGGGGCGTCAAGCAAGCCAAGGCGGCGAAAGCCGCCAAGGTGGAAACGAATGCAAAGGCACCGAAGCCCGTCAAAAAGGCGGTCGCGAAAAAATCCGCGGCCAAGCCGAAATCGGACGCCATCAGCAAGGCGCGCGCACCGGTGACGGCGACGGCCAAAACGTCGCCCTCCAAGGCCACCAAGCCGGTGGCGAAGAAGAGCGTTGGCAAGGCAAGCGGATAAAGTGGCAAAACAACGCGACAAGGTTTTTCCAAGCCCGGACGCCATCGTCGCCTTTATCCGCGCGCAACCGGCAAAAGTCGGAACCCGCGAGATCGCGCGGGAATTTGGTCTGAAGAACGCCGACCGCGCCGAATTGAAACGCATCCTGCGCGAACTTGCCGACGAAGGCGTGATCGCCAAGCGCGGCAAAGAAATAAGCGAAACCGCGGCGCTGCCGGCGACCATGATGGCCGACATTACCGGGCGCGACAGCGACGGCGAATTGATCGCAACGCCGACCGAATGGGATGAGGTGGAAAGCGGCGAGCCGCCGAAGATCCGCATCCATATTCCCAGACGTCCACAACCGGGTACCGCCGCAGGCGTCGGCGACCGCGCGCTGCTGCGCATCGAGAAGCTGGAGGACGGCGAAGGCGGCGCCTATCGCGGGCGGGTCATCAAGGTCGTCGATCACGCCAAGACCCGCGTGCTCGGAATCTTCCGCACCCTCCCCGGCGGCGGCGGACGGCTGGTTCCGGTCGACAAGAAACAGGCCGGCCGCGAATTGAACATTGCCAAAAGCGATGCCGGTGGCGCCCAGGATGGCGATCTCGTCAGCGTCGATCTGGTGCGCTCGCGCGGGTTTGGGCTTGCCTCCGGCAAGGTCAAGGAGCGGCTCGGATCGCTGGCAACCGAAAAAGCGATCAGCCTGATCGCGATTCACGCCCACGAAATTCCGCAAGCGTTTTCGCCCGCCGCGTTGCGCGAAGCCGAGGAGGCAAAGCCCGCAACCCTTAGGGGCCGCGAGGACTGGCGCGACGTGCCGCTGGTCACGATCGATCCGCCCGATGCCAAGGACCATGACGACGCGGTTCATGCGCAAGCCGATCCCGATCCGAATAATAAAGGCGGCTATATCGTTACCGTCGCGATCGCCGACGTCGCGTTCTATGTGCGGCCGGGCTCGGCGCTGGACCGCGACGCGCTGACGCGCGGCAATTCGGTGTATTTTCCGGATCGCGTGGTGCCGATGCTGCCCGAGCGCATCTCCAACGATCTCTGCTCGCTGGTGCCGGGCGAGCCGCGTGGCGCGCTGGCGGTGCGGATGGTGATCGGCGCCGACGGCCGCAAGCGCTCGCACGCTCGATCTCGACATTCCCGAACGCAAGATTCTCTTGAAGCCCGACGGCACGGTGGATCGCGTCGTCGTGCCGGAGCGGTTAGATGCACATAAATTGATCGAAGAATTCATGATCCTGGCCAATGTCGCTGCGGCCGAAATGCTGGAAAAGAAGGCACTGCCGCTTATCTACCGGGTGCACGATGAACCGGCGCTCGAGAAGGTTCATGCCTTACAGGAATTCTTGAAGACGCTCGATCTGCCGTTCGCCAAAAGCGGCGCGTTGCGGCCCTCTTTGTTCAATCGCGTGCTGATGCAGGTCAAGGGACACGATTCCGAACTGCTGGTGAATGAAGTGGTGTTGCGCTCACAGGCCCAGGCCGAATACGCCGCCGAAAATTACGGACATTTCGGCTTGAACCTGCGCCGCTACGCGCATTTCACTTCACCCATCAGGCGATACGCCGACTTGATCGTGCATCGGGCCTTGATCCGCGGTCTGGGCCTTGGCGAAGGCGCATTGCCGGAGTCGGAGACGCCGGAAAGCCTGAGCGAGATCGCCGCCCAGATTTCGGTCGCCGAGCGGCGCGCCATGAAAGCGGAGCGCGAAACCGCCGATCGTTTGATTGCGCATTTTCTCGCCGACCGCATCGGAGCCAGTTTTCAAGGCCGCATCTCCGGCGTTACCCGCGCCGGACTGTTCGTCAAGCTGACCGACACCGGCGCCGACGGTTTGATACCGATCCGCACGCTGGGAACTGAATATTTCAATTACGACGAGACGCGCCATGCGCTGGTCGGAACGCGCAGCGGTGCCATGCACCGGCTGGGTGACGTTGTCGACGTCCGCCTGGTAGAGGCGGCACCCGTAGCGGGTGCCCTGCGGTTCGAACTGTTGTCGGAAGGCCGTGTCGCGCCACGCGGCAGAAGGCGCGAAGGCACCCGCGAAGTTTCTGCGACGCCGGTGAGAGCGCATCCCGGCCGCAGTCCGCGCAAGAACGATCGCCAGCCGGCCAAAGCCAAGCGCGGCAAATCGAGCAAGCGCGGGCCTTCAAGGGACAGGTCATGGAAACCGTGAGCGAACAGCCTAAAGTCTGGACGCGGGATTCCACATCGGGCGTCGTCATCGTCATTGTCGGCCACATCGTGGTGCCGATGATCCTGTGGATCGAAACCGATTATTCGCCGTCGGTGCCGCTGCAGCTTGCGATCTATCTGCCGTTCACGCTGATCGCGTCACTGCTATTGCTGCAACCAGTCAAGGGCGCCGTGGTCGGCGTGCAATGGGCGTTGCGCATGCACGGATTTGACGAGCAAAATCCTGAAAAGTAGTTTGGCGCTCAGAGCGTTTCGGGCGAAGCGGATACCGGTTCACGCCAGGGAAGCACGTCCAAACAAGATTAAAAAGAAACGGGAGTGAAATGAGCGAAACCGAAAAGGTCGAGAAGGAGGCCGATCACCATCCCTATTACCGCCCCAAGGACGCCGCCACGCTGATCCTGGTCGATCGCACCGCTACCGTTCCGAAAGTTCTGGTCGGCAAACGCCACGACAAGGTGGTGTTCATGCCCGGCAAATTCGTTTTTCCCGGCGGCCGGGTCGACAAATCCGACAACCGCGTTCCCGTCGCCGCGCCCATACCGAAGGCGCTCGAGGCCAACCTGCTGAAGGGCAGTCCCAGGATCACGCCATCGCGCGCACGCGCGGCGCTCGAAGGCGCTTGGAAGCCATTTACCGAGGCTGGCCTGTTGCCCGACCCATCCGGACTGTTTCTGATTGCCCGCGCGATCACCCCACCGGGCCGCGTGCGGCGTTTCGATACGCGCTTCTTTACAGCGGATGCCTCGAGCATCGCCCATCGGGTCGAGGGCGTGATTCATGCCGATGCAGAACTGGTTGAGCTGGTCTGGGTCGAGATCGGATCGAAACCGCTCGCCGACCTGCATCCCATGACCAAGAATGTTCTGGGCGAACTCGAAAAACGCCTCGCCACCGGGCCCCTGAGCCATGACGCGGCGGTGCCGTTCTTCCATTTTCACGGCGGCAAGATGCACAAGGATGTTCTGGGCGCCACTTGAACGCGGCAATCCAGGCGCCCCATCGCGACGCATCCGGCTCAAAAACACAATGGTTCAGACCGCCGCCGATCCGCCATCGACGAACAATTCAACGCCGGCCACATAGCTCGAATCGTCCGAGGCGAGGAACAGCGCTGCCTTGGCGATTTCATCCGAGGTGCCGATGCGCCCGAGCGGTACCAGCGATTTCATGTAATTCTTCACGTCATCATTGGCGAACACATCAAATCCGGGCGTCTGGACTGGACCAGGGCTCAGAACGTTGACGCGGATATTGCGGGCCTTCAGATCCGAGGTCCAGCTCCGCGCAAAAGAACGGATTGCGGCTTTGGTGGCACCGTAAACAGTACCGGCTTCGAAGCCCTTCGAACCCGCGACCGATCCGGTGAGGATAATCGAGCCGCCATCAGCCATCAACGGTACCGCCTGCTGCACCGTGAACAACACACCCTTGACGTTGATATCGAACATCCTGTCGTAGGCATCTTCGGTGATGGTCCCCAATGGCGTGAATTCATAAATCCCGGCATTGGCAAAGAGAACGTCGATCCGGCCCTTGGCAGCCTTGACCGTATCGAACAGATGCGCGAGGTCGGCGACATCCGAGGCATCCGCTCGCACCGCCACGGCCTTGGGACCGATCTCCTTCACTGCGGCGTCTAGCTCAGCTTGGCGGCGGCCGGTGACGAACACATAGGCTCCCTCTTCGGCAAACCGCTTGGCGGCGGCCAGTCCAATGCCCGCGCTGCCGCCGGTGATAACTGCGACTTTTCCTTCTAACTTTTTGGTCATGACACTCTCCGTTGGATGAGCGGTAACGCCGCCTGTCTGGGAGAACATGATCCATCCACCGGTTGAGTGGCTACGGGCTTGATCGAATATGATTGATACGTATTATGTATGAATGGCGGACATAATCTCCCTGTTTCGCGCTTTCATCCGAGTCGTCGAAGCCGGTTCTTTCACCCGTGTCGCGCAAGAGCAGAACTCGAGCCAACCAACCGTCAGCCGGCAAGTGGCCGCTCTGGAGGAACATCTTGGCACAAGGCTGTTTACCCGCACCACGCGGCGTTGCGGCTCGCAATGCCGGTGGTGTTCGGTCGCTTGCGCGTGATCCCGCATCTGAAGGAATTTCTGACACGCTATCCGGACGTCACCATCGACCTGATGTTGAATGATGCCAACGCCGATCTGGTCGAGGAAGGTATTGATCTTGCCATTCGTAGCGGCGAGGTCACCGATGCCGCGCTGATCGCCAGAAAAATCGGCATGACCCGACGGGTCGTGGTCGCGGCACCGTCCTATCTGCGCGGCAAAACTTTGCCGACGCGCCCGAGCGATCTCGCCGCCCACGATTGCATCACCTTTACCGGGGTCGCCGCCGGCGTGCACTGGCGTTTTGAAGGCCCCGGCCCCGATGGAGCCGTTAGCGTCGAGGTCAAAGGTCCGGTCCGCACGCGCAATTCGGAAGGCATACGCGAAGCGGTCCTCTCGGGCCTCGGCATCGGCTATGCACCGATCTGGCATCTCACCGATGAAATCGAGACGGGCCGTCTTGTGGTACCCGTTCGGAAGGCAATCGCCCTTGGCAAAGGTACGCCTCGAAAGACTTAACTACACGCATCGGATAAAACACAACAATCTTCTGACTGGCACATGATGTCTTTGCCGTGCAGCCTCCCTATGTCCTGACCAAGACAAATCCAACACGGGATCAGCCATGACAAAACGGCAATTGCGGCTTGGCGCGTTCATGCGGCCGGTCAGTATTCATACCGGGGCGTGGCGCTATCCCGGCGCATGGCCGGACGCCAATTTCAATTTTTCACATATCAAGCGCCTGATCCGGAAGCTGGAGAGTGGAAAATTCGACGCCTTCTTCATGGCCGATCATCTGGCCGTGCTCAACATGCCGATCGATGCGCTCAAGCGCAGCCACACCGTCACTTCGTTCGAGCCGTTCACACTGTTGTCGGCGCTCACCTCTAATCCGGACGCGGCGCTGAATTTCGGGCCAGAGGATCACATGGAGCACGCCGAGCGCTACAAGCGGGCGCGCGAATTCTACGACGTGGTGACCGGCCTGTGGGATTCCTTCGCCGACGATGCCTTCGTGCGCGACGTCGAAGCGGGCCTTTATTTCGACCCGGCTAAAATGCATGTGCTCAACCACAAGGGCAAATATCTCTCGGTGCGCGGTCCGCTCAACATCGCCCGGCCGGTGCAGGGCTGGCCGGTGATCGTGCAGGCCGGCGCCTCCGAGGACGGCAGGCAGCTTGCGGCGGAGACCGCGGAAGCCGTGTTCACGGGCGGCGGCAGCCTCAGTGACGGGCAAAAGCTCTATGCCGACATCAAGGGCCGCATGGACAGGCTCGGCCGCGACCGCGACAGCTTAAAGATTTTGCCCGGCGCCTTCGTCGTGGTCGGCGACAGCGTCGAGGAAGCTCGCGAGAAGCGCGCCAGGCTCGACAGCATGGTGCACTACGACAGCGCCATCGCCTCGCTCTCGGTGATGCTGGGGACCGATGCATCCGGTTTCGATCCCGATGGCCAGTTGCCCCCGATCCCGGAGACCAATGCGAGCAAGAGCGGCCGGCAGCGGCTGGTCGATGTCGCCGCGCGCGACAAGCTCACCGTGCGCCAGCTCGCCCAACGCGTCGGCGGCTATGGCGGGCTTTCCTTCGTCGGCACGCCCAAAGTGATCGCCGATCAGATGGAGGAATGGCTGACCAGCTTTGGCTGCGACGGGTTTAATATCATGTTCCCATATCTGCCGCAGGGCCTCGACGACTTCGTCGACAAGGTCGTGCCGGAACTGCAGAGCCGCGGGATTTTCCGGCGTGAATATGAGGGCAAGACGTTGCGGGAGAATCTCGGCCTGCCGCGGCCGAAAAACCGGTTCTTTGAGGCCTAGTCGGCAGGAATTGCGCTGGTTTTTACCCCCAAAACCTTGACTTTGGGCTGATCGAGGCTAGGTTGCGCGGCAAATGCGCCCCCTGATGGGCTGGCGCCCGATTACAGACACCAAAGGTTTTGCACATGGCCAAGGCGGTCACCATCAAGGTCAAGCTCGTTTCCTCGGCGGATACCGGCTTCTACTATGTCGCCAAGAAGAATTCGCGCACCATGACCGACAAGCTGGTCAAGAAGAAATACGACCCGGTCGCGCGCAAGCACGTCGAATTCAAAGAATCCAAGATCAAGTAAGCGTTCAGCAGACTGCTGGCTGATTTGAACGGGGCCTGGCGGCCCCGTTTTTGTTTGCACCCGTGTCCCGGACGCGGTGCGCCATCCGGGAAGTGACAGCCGAACTCAGGCGGTCGCCGTCACCAAAGGCGGTTCAGTCGGCCGCACCAAGGCAAACGTCACCTGAACGATTCCCGCCGCGAGACCGACCGCGACGCCGATCCGCCAAGCTACTCGGAAGGCAGGCGGTTACGTGCACCCATCGGCAAGCACCAGTTTACTCGTCGTCGTATCGTGGCGCACCTTGAACAGGTCTTGAATTTCAGGGTCATTTAGAAATGCTTCTGCCTTTTCGCGTTCTGGAAATTCGTTGATGACCATGCGTTCGGGTTTCCAATCACCCTCAATTGTCGTTGGCTGAACCCCTTGAACTATGTATTTTCCTGAATGTTTTGCGATGAATGCAGGGA
>WNFI01178654.1_pt1 | contig 13124 bp, 11 predicted proteins | sample 5400471 | NCBI WGS metagenome assembly WNFI01 (sample SAMN13153348, study PRJNA577476) | soil metagenome | isolation source: 100 cm saprolite on Douglas fir-dominated hillslope | place: USA:California | collected 2013-09-17
CCGTCCTTCAGTCAATAACGTCATGTTTTTACTAAAAAAATACTTACTTAGTCGGCCTCGCCTGGCCTCCTTTGTGGCAATCCCAAGGATAGAGAGAACTTCGACCATTATCTGAATGATCATATCTGTCATCTCCGTGGTCGGCTGCACTTGTGTGTAGGTCTCGAGACGTCGGAAAAACATCTCAATGCGCTCAAAAACGTCGATAAGAGTGTCCTGGCTTGCCCGAGCATCCTTAGCTGCCTGAGAGATGTAGTCAGTACAATAGCCCACACGAATTTATTGAGATGGAATCGAAGGGTACGCACTGAAAGTAGGACGCCGACCCCAGCAAATATTACATTGGCTGGTGAGAATACCTGTTGGATGGATATGAGGGCGCAGATCTCAGACGAGTTCATGACCTAAGGCGTACCAGGCTAACACCCGCTCCAAGAGTTCCAGAGAGTGTATAGAGGACGTGTACGGTCGGATCAAGCCATCGCGTCCACCGATGATCACTTCTTCGGGACTGATCTAGCCCCTGAAGTTGTTGCTCAAGGACGGCGAGAATGGCACTGGGAGAGCTGCAAGATTCGAGCTCTGTGAAGAGGGGATGTGCAAGTAGGTCGTTCTTCGTGCGTTTCTTATACGCGTCCAGGGCACTGTTGATGATCAGTTGGAAGTTGCGGGCTTGATTGGAGGAGGAAGCCGTATAGTGAGTGTAAGACATGACGGGGAGACTCGCTTGTTGGTATAAGAGAGGACAATTGGGGGTTGGTAGGTGATAGGGCAGGTGGAACTGTTTATTTGGGCGCAACACTGCCTTGTGTGCGAGTTACAGCCATTCCCAGGATCATATGCCCGAGATGTGATCGGATTTGGATTGTTAGGCGCGCGCAAACCAACCAGAGAGATAGATACTGTATCGATACATGGTCGAGATACAGCATCATTTTTGATTGGTGAGAATGCTGTTCTGCGTTATGCTGAGTTGATGATGGCCACCAGATCCTCGTCTCTCATTTCTCTCGGCGCTCGATTTTCTCGGTTTTCTGTCCTGCTGGTCTACATCGGGTTCAGGACTGACCCGTCGAGCCCGTCGACAGACGACCCACATCCACTATCCTCGCCGTCGAGCCCAAGTCGTCAACAGAGTCGCTTCTTCCCAGCGCGGAGCCTGACCATGCTCAGGGCCATTTTGCCGAGTTATTCAGGGGCAGATTCAGGTGGAAGTTTCAGGGTACCATTGACTCTAGGGTGTACGTCGTTGCCTCTTCTCTCCCTCACCTGCCAACTTTCAACGATACGAATCACAAACGTTCTGGTACAATGACCTCTTTAGCTCAACAGCTAGGGATCTTGCCAAATGGGATCTTTCCAAATTGATGCTGCTGTGACCTTTCCAGATAGTGCTGTCACTCGCCGTGATGTAGGCACCCCCTTATACGGTCTCCCAACCCACCTCCGAAATTGAAAGAAATCAATGTCGCGTGGTATTCCTAACATGAGGGACAAGGATTTCTGATTGCTGAGCGTTTTGGCTCGCAGGATGCTTGAGAGGTTCGATTAGGTGAGGTCTGAATCCTCTAAGAGGAACACCAGATATTGCCTCGATTGACCACCCAGCTTGTGAAATATCACCGATCCCCTTGGTGCTGGAATCACCAATGGGGTTAGACAACATCATATCGTGCCAGCAGGGATCGAATAGGTGTCAAAACTGCATCCGGCTGTATGGTTATAATGGATGATTAGTTATCTTTCATTTCCTTCCTTCCGATGGTGCCCTGATTGTGACAGTCCTGCGATCGAGAACGGGTTCAAGTTGCGCCACATAACTTATAATGACCATCTTGACACCATGCCTGATAATATTCTCCGATAAGAGAACAACGATCCATAACCTCACGAATTTGGAGTTACTTCACAGACCTACGCGATCTTACCTATGAGCCGAGCATGGGCGTGTGTACATCACATCAATCGTATGAAGGAGGAAGTCATCCGCTGTTCAAGCCATGACGACATTTGGCACCGTGGCAACTTTATCCTGGTCACATCCGCACCGTGTTGCTCCTTTTCGCGTGCGGCCCGCCGCGCAGCCGACTTGGCTCGAATTTCTTTGTTCAAACATTCCTGCAGTACGCCTCAACTCTTTCCCCATCTTTATTAGGGGGCACACAACCACGTACCATGCGATTTTCCAACTCGGCCTTGTCAAAAGCGGAATATGGCGCTGAAGGTCTTGGTGGTTGTGTTGTCTCCATCAGTGATGTCAATGAGTAAACACGCGTCCGGGGGAAGAGGCCAAGCATGATTGCTCTGAGGCATTTCTGAACAGAATGATAAGCTAACTGAAGGCTGCGCGTGAAGACCTCGTTCATGAGTTCGTGATTTCGCCTGTAGCGCGTCAAGGCAGCGGTCTGAGTCGATATATGCTCGAGCTCTTCCGCCGAGTCCTCTTCGCCATGCCACTGTGGGGCAATGGCTGCAGTTGTCTCTGCGCCGCGACAAAAATAAGGCAGAACAAGAGTCAGGTCACGCTGCAATATATCTGCGGTGACATGACGTACCTGCGCGGGATTCATGCTACCGATGCGCTCGCGCCTTCATCTCGCGAATTTGTTGCACGAACATCGCTCGTGCCGCTCGTCGCCCGCCTACCCCAATGCCTACGCCGACACCCGCACCCACGCCTACGTTTGGTGGCACGCCGCCGACAGGACCTAAGGGTGGCACGCATTACCCTTGCCTCTCGCCCGTAACGAAGACAGCTAGTTCATTATGCTGGTGCAGCGGGTAATGTCGAACTGGTTGCGCCTGCAGAGCGGGTGGGACAGTTGGTTAAATTGCAAAGGCAAAAAGGGGTGCATCATTAATGATAAGAAAAATGGAGATACAAGAAAAGGAGATTGACGAATCGATTGTCGGCGCGAGTAGTGGACGAGGATGAGGAACGTTTGGGGTGCCCACGTTTGATGAGACGGATCAGATGGTCCCGCCTGCGGACGCGCGACGCGCGCATCTCCCCCGAGAACGTGCCTCAACGACTTCAAGTTCCTATCGACGGAACATGTGCATATATACGATAGACAAACACTGACGGTGGCAAACCAGTCACGTACGCGACTAATGCGCGTCTGGCTGGGAGAGGGACGGTGTATGGGAAATTGACCATGGGCCAGCTGCCGTTGATGAATAAGCGAACGTGCTCACTCGAGTTATTCGAGTACTGGAATGGATCGATAGATCTCAGCTTTTGTCTTCTAGACTCACCCACGCCCTCTTGCGAGTGAGCTTGAGCGATTACCACGTCGTTAAGCATGCAGTCGGCGTGGTCCGGGTCCAGAGTCTCGGACGCAGTCACTTCGCGCCAACACTCCTCACCTCCGTCAAGTTGATTGCGGATTTTACAAGGATAAAACGGTGTACAGTCGAGTATACTCCAGTACAGAGAAGGTTGTGTCGAACTTATCAAAGTGCGTTTCTCCCAATCTCTCTGTAATACCGCTATCATATCCCTCTATTCCGAGTTACTCGCCTCCATGCTGGCTCAAAGGATCTGAAATGAGACCCGCACATACCGTCATGCTCTCCCCCCATCCCCTCATTGTACCTATCTTATTCCCCATTCCCCTAGCTACGCTGGGGCCAAGGGATCGACGGAGTGTGTACAGCAAGTAAGCTCAAGTTGGGTAGTTCGTGACTTGGTATGACCGCGGTGGCCAGATGCGAGCATTCGCGCTATACATCACCTGAGGCTCATACTTCCCATCTGCAATCAACTTATCATCACCCTCCTTTCACAGGCAACATAAGCTTTGGCTGGCTCATGTGGGTGGGGATATTTCCATGGACGTGAGGACGCATAGCAGAGTGTAACAATGATTCAACCACATCACTTCTGAATCAGTACGCGAAGGTGACGGGCGTCATGATGGGCGTCATGCCAATGCGCATGGGGTTGGTCAGATTGTCACCGTAATGTTCCATTTCGTTCCTTGCCAGTGATCCGTTACCATCAAAGGAAAGATGTTCCACAGGCCATAGTGATACTAATAGTGATTTCCGTGATTGATTTTGAACAGCACCGACGCCATCGACCTGAGCACAAATTAATCACATCCAATCGGGCTCTTGAAAAATTCCCGTGCAAGAGATCACAACATCAGGTGCACATGATTCTCCAAACACGTGATGTAGTACTTAAGTGCGTTGGTTGGAATACATTGTTATCTTTTTCCTTCTGCATCTCGGGTCTTAACAACTCTGGCCACCGTAGTAGCTGACAAAGATGAGTGTCTGCCCGGTAGCGCTGTGCTGTATAGCGAGGGGCGGCTGTCATCCGTCTGAAGTACCAAAAGCGGACTAGTGCGGCCTGGTCCCTCTTCACGCGCCTCACGTCTCACTTGGATGACAGGCTTGACAGCAGCGCAATACCATACTGCAGAATGTAAAAAAAACGATGCAAATTTCCAATTGTTGCGCTGGAAATGTCGAACTTACGTTTGGGGGTGCTGTTCTGTGGTGCTATTGCTGCCAAGACGTTACTAATGCAGAAAACAGCAAGTACAGTAAAGCCACAAATCCACAATTGTTCGGACCTGCCAGTGAATACGTACCCCTCCAGCAGTGGCGCATTCCATCACCACCTTCCAGGATGATCTACAATGTGAGACGCTCTGTGTCATTATGCACATATATCATGTGAACCATCAAACCTCGCAAGGAGTGACCCTCCAAGTACACTTCCGAGGCTCTGCGTCTCCATCCTATTTGGCTATTTCTTTCCTTCTATGATGGACGCCTCCCAAGATCCCACTGTGTCCATACAGACCCAACGTGCGTAGGTTTTTAGCTGCCATTTCCCGGATACTTGAAAGTCCAATAATCTGTTTTTCTTAACAGGGACAATCAGTAACGTCTGGCACGCCCTTAATGGTGTCTTCATGTGGGTCTTCGCCGTTATCCCCGCATGATATACATCCAACTCTTAGGCTCTCTGTGCAGCTGGGAGTTTATTATTACCCTTGATTACGAATGGAAGGTCATCCGGGGCCGCCTCCCCTACCGATGGACGATATGGGTTCGTGATAATAGGCGCTTCATCTTTGTCATATTGGAGCTTCGGACTGAGATGTTCCCTAGGTTTACTCCGTCGCGCGCGTGGCTGCTATCGTGGATATAATTATTTCCTTTATCGATCTGAACGTTACGATCCAACTTAATTGTCAAGTGAGTACCGCGTTCTACGTCTGATCCTCACTGGGGCTCTAACCGGCTACAATTTTTAGTTTCTGCTTTCTTTTTCATTTGTGAGTGCTCTCCTCTCTACGTTCCTGGCCCCAAGAAGAGAACCCTTATCACCTAATCGTCTATGCTCTAGGCTATTTTCTACCTCTCTGGGTCTGCCGCTTCACTGTTGATTGTTCTTCGCATGTACGTCTCTATCACAATTCCTCGTTATGACAATTTCCAGAAAACTAGGTGCTCATTGATACCGCCAGCATTGCGATCTGGAACAGAAATAAGGTTGTTATGATGCTGTCGATTACCGTATGGGTAATCAACACTGGGTTCTACATCAGTAGTAAGCCCCTTCTCACCATTCCTCCGAAACACTTGGAATTTCATTCAAACCCGGTTTGATGAACAGGTGTTGCCCAGGTAAATGATTGCTTTAACTACTTTGAACCCACTTGGCTCATCTCATCCGTAGCTTCGCTCTGTTTGGGATCCTACACAACACATCTGTGACCCTGTCAACACCAAATCCAGCGTACTTAGTTTTATCCCCACGATAATTTCCAACGTCGTCTTGCTTCTGATTATGCTAGCTGGCTTGCTTATTTTGCGCCGTCGTGAAGGTGGAAGGTTTGGTTTGTGCAGTCTCCTCTGGAAACAGGTGTGTTGACTTCCGTTTTCCAAATACGTTAGTAATATTTTTTTACCCCTTTCGTAAGGGGGTCATTTGGCTCGCACTTGCCATCGCCACTGAGGTTCCGTCACTAGTAAGCCTGGCTAGTCTGTCGATCCTCCCCATTTTGATTATCTTCCCTTTACATCATAGGTGCTCCTAGTGTTGAACTTGAATTGTAATTTTTTCCCCTTACCTGTCTAACCATAATGTCTAACCATTGGACCTGGGTCTGTTCAAATCAGATCATTTAAATATCGTACGTTTTTATTATTATCGGGAGAAGAGACCCTGGAGTTCATATTCCTTTCTTCACCACAGATGTACGAGGCTCCCGGTTTGATCACAATGGTAATCGCGACCACGCGGATGCACCGCTATCTGGTAGACTTCGCCTCCAAGCCCTCCGACCAGTACGAAATATCTTCCCTTTTCTATTCCCTCACGCTCAGTACGATAGATGTTATTTAGGACACAAGAAAAACCCCAAGCGAGCAATCTTGTATTCGCGAGGCCCAAGCAGACAGGCACCACGGCGAGCATGCTGAATCGAATCGAGCATCCGACAACCCAGATAAATGATGACGGCTCGTCTGACATTGGCACAAATGATCAGGCGTCTCAAATGTCTGGTGGCACATCAAAGCTGGATTTCTCTCAATCGTCCGCACGTCCTCTGCTAACCATCTCTTCACCTCCTCCGCCGGCACAAAGCGTCTAACGCTACTTGAAAACCATTAATGAATATTGTGCTTGTTAATATAACTGAAGAGCTTATTGCTAATCGGGCGATGTTGTATGACAGAGGTATTATACGAATAATTTATGGGAGCTTTGGATGGCGAGAGCATCCGAGGGCGAAACGAGAATGATCCAGATTCGTGGACATGAGAGAAGGTGCCAAGTCACCACCTCTGCCCGTTTTTTTCACTCTCTGCTTTTGAAATCTAATGAGTGCCATTCCGCATAACTTCTCAGGCTGTCGATACAGCAGCCATGGTTACGGCTGCTACAGCGCAATAACAACGAGTAATTAAGCCAGCTCACGCCTCTGAGGAGTCTGTCTGCATTCTTTTCCCAGAATACTGACATCTGTCAAGCGTTGCAAGAGGTTTCACTATACTGTACTGTACTCCATTTGCACAAAATTTCCGAGGCCGATTCTCGGAGATTTCGCTTGTCCGGGTCAGCTTTCTCAATTTAAATTGAATGTTCCTGAATTAACGACAGGCACATGAAAAAGGATCGACACGGCACGATAGTGCTTTACAGTATGTAGCACTGAGAAGAGACTCCTGTACTCCATGGGGCAGCTGGCTTGATCGACTTGAAGCGCATTTGTTGGGGTGGGCGGCGCCGCGGTGTTCAGAGGAAGGGCGGGTCGTGTGGGGTCAGGAAGCAAATGCCGGTAGTATTTGAAAAGTATATTGGTCTCGTAGAATCGATAGCAGATCCAAAGTCGATGTATGTGTGATATAGGCATGTCGGAGACGGACTCGGAGAAACGTTTGTTCTTGGATTCAACGCGTCACATGAATCTACGACTTGTCTGCAGCCTCAGACTCTGCAGGGGTTGTCAGGCAGAGCACCTGGAAGGGAGATGCGGATCCGGCAGAACGTTTGGCCACCTCATGCGGGACTCCTTATCGTCAGGTATGGATAACACTTTTGCGACACAGAGCATAATGATCGTATGTGTGAATTTTCCTCGCTATTGGGAATAACCTTGGCACTAACGTGGCAGGCATTTCCAGCCCTGATGCTATTGTATTTGACCTTCAGCGGAAAGTATATGATAGAGTTATAATACAAACGCCTATTCAGAGGCAAGTGCGCAGTCAAGCTATCTAGAAATAGAATAACGAGGTAAGGTCCACATCAGCCTTCATGGCTGACTCTCACAAAGATTGATGTGGACCACACCGCGTTATCCTTGAGTCCAGTAGATTGCCAGGGCCAACTCCCTTTTTTATGCCACACCCGCGTGTATGATATTCCTGCCTTTCGTCGTGAAGGCTGCTTTGAAGAGCATCACGCCAACCCATTACAAATAATTGGCTGACAGAGGAACGATGCAGGACGTTGAGCACAGAGGCAGTAACGCCGTACCCTTTGACGATTCCAGGGAGCGATGTCAATTCGTCCAATATGCCAGTAAGTTATCTGCCTTGAGGCCATTGTCCATCCCAGTCACGTGACCGGGTTGGCGTCGCATAGTGCAGTGTCGTTGGTTGAATATACCAACGAACCGAGCGGTGCGGAAGTAACTCGGCGGCAAGGCACAAGGCAGTGTGACAATGGAAACGGGTGTGTACGACCAGCGGAGAGAAGGTGGGTTTAGCGCGGTTTCAGCATGGAGATGGGGTATATATGTTCGCTTGGTCCGGGGAGGTCTGATGCCAGACCTAGATGTTGCCATATCATGAGGGGGTTCTTCACACTCTGGTCAAACCCTTGGATTGTACGTCAATTGTGCGCACGTTCTAGGGGTGACTTATTTTTTCTTTTAAAAGACGAGACGAGACGAGACGGGACGTACCTTTGTTGGGGTACTGTTCACGATTCAAAACTTGAACAGTACTCCAACACAGACAGCAGTATAGAAGGAAGGAAAGGTGAGAGGCTTGTGTGTACGGGATGATGACTGCTCGACATATGGCGAAGTGCAGAGATGAGCCACGCGGTCACGGCCACTGCCGTTGATGAGTAAGCCAATCTCTCTTTCGTCCTCTCACCGACGCCCTCTTTCGAGACTGAGCTTGAGCGATTACTACGTGGTTAAGCATACAGTCGGCACGTCCAAAGACCGGATGCAGCCACTTTTCGCCAACACTCGTCGCTGCTGTCAAATTGATTGCGGATTTCACAAGGGTAAAACGATGTAGAGCCGAGTTGTACTCGAGAACAGAGAAGATTGTGTCGACCTTATCAAGTGCGTTTCTCCCAATCTCTCTGTAATACCGGTACTATATCCCTCTATGAGTCCTCTCCTCCATTCCGACTCAGAGTTATTTGCCTCCATGTTGGCTCAAACGATCTGAAATGAGAACCGGATATACCGTTATACATTCCCTTCATTCCCTCATTGTATCCATCTCGCTCCCCATTCCCCTGGCTACGATGTGGCAAAGGGATCGACGGAGTGTGCACAGCAAGTGAGCTCAAGTTGGATAGTTCGTAACTTGGCACGACCACAGCAGCCAGATGCGAGCATTCGTGCTATACATCACCTGAGGCTCAAGTTTGCCATCTGCAATTAACTTATCGTCACCCTCCTTTCACAAGCAACGTAAGCTTCGGCAGACCTATGGTGAGTGGAGATGTTTTCATGGGCATTGCAGAGTGTAACAATTAAATCCAGTCACATCACTAACTGTATCTAAATCAGAAGGTTCGTCTGTGTGAAGTTAGTCAGGGTCTTCACCGTAATCTACTGTATTCGCCTAAGACTTGGTCCCCTACTTCTGCGATTTACATGGGTTCCATTGCGTTCCTTGCCAGTGATCCGCTACCATCAAAGGGAACGGATTATCTATACGCCACGGGGCAAAGCGGGACCGATGGGCAAAATGATGGATGGCGCTGCAGTGATAGTAACTTCCGTGACTGATTTTAAACAACGCGGTCGCCATCGACCCTGAGAAACTTTCAGCAGCGCTAGAATTTGTCGCGATGTTGTACCTTTCATTGGGGCGTAACTTACTCAGGAACCGGTGTGCATGACAGGTGCATGTGGACGAAGAAACAACCGGCCCAATATGACCATCCATGTAATGTTCAATCTTTTCTTGGGAATGTACAGTGATATTACCGATACCCGCAGATGGTAAATTACAAATATAGTGGCGAAGTAGCTGGCTTTGGCCGCGGACGACGGGGATGGGATGAAATGCCATTTTATTATCATATCACGTATGTCATGGCCTCCAGAGACGCTTTGAAGGCCTGATGTCTAAAAGTGGTGCTCTGAGAGAATCACTTCACCTACTTAACAAGTCGTATTTGGGTTGTCCCAGAAAGGTTTGCAGTATGATGCCTACTTCTCAGTTCCGAATGCCGTTAAAAGAGACATAGTGTTGGAATCGGCCCGGGGGACTCGGTGGCGGGAATCATGTATACCGTGACAGGTGCGCTACCTGGAAATCGCTCATCTTATTACTGTAGACCACTGGGCACTCGCTCAGAATCTGTGGACGCACCACAGTAGACGTTAATAGCACGGCACATTCCGAGTCATGCATCATCCGTCTGACTCGAGTCACTCGACTCGGACTAAAGTACCAAAAGCAGCTAGTGCGCAAAGCGCTAGTCTGGCCTGGTCAAACACGGACTTGTTGACCGCAGCAGTGCAATCATACTGCATAAAGCAAAAAACTGATGCAAATTTCCGGTTGTTGCACTGTAAATGTTAAACTTATGTTTGAAGGTGCTGTTCTAGGTATTATTGCTGCCAAGACATCACAAATGCAGAAGCTAGTAGGTACAGCCAACAAGCACTGACTCGGAATCCACGATTGTTTGGGGCGGCCAGTGAACACGTATCTCCGCAGCAGTGGCGCATTCAGTTATCGCCTTCCATGATGATGTGTACTGTGTGATGCGACGTGTCATTAGGTACATATATCATGTGAACCATCGAACCTTCCAAGTGCACTTCCGAGTCTTTGCACCTCCATCCTATTTTTTCCCTTCTAGGATGGGCGTCTCCCACGATCCCACTGCGCCCAAACAGGTCCAGCGTGCGTAGGTTTTTAGCTGCCATTTTCCGGATACTTGAAAGTCCAATAATCTGTTTTTCTTAACAGGGGCAACCGTAAACCTCTGGCATGCCCTCAATGGTATCTTCATGTGGGTCTTCACCGTTATCCCCGCATGATATACGTCCAACTCTTAGGCTCTCTGTGCAGCTGGGAGTTTATTATTACTCTTGATTATGAATGGAAGGTCATTCGGGGTCGCCTCCCCTACCGATGGACGATATGGGTTCGTGATAATAGGCGCTTCATCTTTGTCATGTTGGAGCTTCGGACTGAGATGTTCGATCCCTAGGTTTACTCCCTCACGCGCGTGGCTGCTCTCGTGGCCGTAATTCTTTGCTTTATCGATCTGGACGTTACGATCCAACTTAATTGTCAAGTGTGTACCGCGTTCTACGTCTGATCCTCACTGGGGCTCTAACCGGCTACAATTTTGAGCTTTGGGTATCTTTTTCAGCTGTGAGCGCTCTCCCATGCGTTCCTGGCCCCGAGAAGAGAGCGCCTATCACCCAATCGTCTATTCTCTAGGGTTTTTTCTACCTGTCTGCGGCCGCCGCTTCACTGTTGATTGTTCTTCGCACGTACGTCTCTATCGCGATTCCCTGTTATGACATTTTCCTGAAATCAGGTGCTCATTGATACCGCTAGCATTGCGATCTGGAACAGAAATAAGGTTGTTATGATGCTGTCGATCACCGTATGGGTGATCAACATTGCGTTCCACATCAGAAGTAAGCCTTTTCCCCTCGCCATTCCTCCAAAACACCTGGAATTTCATTCAAACCCGGTTTGGTGAACAGGTGCCACCCAGGTAAATGATTAGTTTAATTACTTTGGACCCGCTTGGCTCATCTCGTTCGTAGCTTCGCGGTGTCTGGGTCCCCACACAACACATCTGTGACCCTGTCACCACCGAACCCAGCGAACTTCATCTTATCCCTACGACAATTTCCAACATCGCCTTGTATCTGATTATGCTAGCTCGCTTGCTCGTTTTGCGTCGTCACGATGGTGGTAGATTTGGCCTGAGCGGTCTCCTCTGGAAACAGGTGTGTTGATTTCCATTGGCCGTGGTTTTCCAAATTCGTTAGTAATATTTTTTACCCCTTTCGTAAGGGGGTCCTTTGGCTCGCACTTGCCATCGCTACTGAGATTCCGTCACTAGTAAGCCCGGCTAGTCTGTCGATCCCCCCCATTTTGATTATCTTCCCTTTAGGTGCTCATAGTGTTGAACTTGAATAGTAAGTTTTTCCCTTTAGCCATCTAACCATAGTGGCTAACAATTCTACCTGGTTCTGTATCAAATCAGATCATTTAAACCTCGTACGTTTTTATTGTTATCGGGAGTTTATACTCTTGATTTTTTAATTCCTTTTTTCACCACAGGTGTATGAGACTCCTTGTCTGATCACAATGATAATCGCGGCCACACGGATGCACCGCTATCTGGTAGACTTCGCCTACAAGCCCTCCGACCCGTATGAAATCTCTTCCCTTTTCTTTTCCCCCCATGCTCAGTACGGTCGATGTTACCTAGGGCACAAGAAAATCCCCAAGTGAGCAATCTTGTATTCGCGAGGCCCAAGCAGACAGGCACCACACCGAGCATGCTGAATTGGATCGAGGTGACCGTCCACACTTCCTTCGACGAGCATCCGACAACCCAAATAAATGATGACGGCTCGTCTGACATTAGCACAAATGATCAGGTGTCTCAAATCTCTGGTGACACATCAAAGCTGGATCTCTCTCAATCATCCACACCCCCTCTGCCGACTGTCTCTCCACCTCCGCCGGCACAAAGCGTCTAATGCTACTTGAAAACCATTAATGATTATTGTACTTGTCAATATAAGAGCTTATTGCTAATCGGGCGGTGTTGTATAACAGATATTATACGAGTAATTAATGGGAACTTTGGACGGCGAGCAGCGAGAACATTTGAGGGCGAAACGAGAAGGATCCAGATTCGTGGACACCGTGGCTTCAGTTTATGTGGATGAGAGAAGGTGCCGAGTCGGCACCCCTACCTGTTCACTCTTTGCTTCGAAGAGGGTCGTTCCGTATAGCTTCTCGAGCTGTCGATATAGTAGTCATGGTTACGGCTGCGACAGTAATAGCAATGAGTAACTAAGCCAACTCACGCCTCTGAGGAGTCTGTCTGCATTCTTTTCCCGGAATACTGACATCTGTCAAGCGTTGCAAGAGATTTTACTATCCTGTACTTCATCTGTACAAACTCCGAGGCCGATTCTCGGAGATTTCGCAGAGTCGTCCCGGTGAGCTTTCTCAATTTGAATGCTCCTGAATTGACTACAGGTACGTGAAAAAGGATCGACATGGCACATATAGCGCTGAGGACTGTACTCCATGGGGCAGCTGGCTCGATCGACTTGAAACACGTTTGTTGGGGTGGGCGGCGCCGCAGCGTTCAGAGGAAGGGCGGGTCGTGTAGGGTCAGGAACCAA
>WNFI01178764.1_pt1 | contig 13124 bp, 13 predicted proteins | sample 5400471 | NCBI WGS metagenome assembly WNFI01 (sample SAMN13153348, study PRJNA577476) | soil metagenome | isolation source: 100 cm saprolite on Douglas fir-dominated hillslope | place: USA:California | collected 2013-09-17
AGCATTGCGGCCGTATCGTCGGTTGAGGCATCATCTATCACGATGATCTCCCAATCATTGAACGTCTGGCGTTGCACGCTAAGAAGCGCGGCTTTAAGCGTCCTGCTCTTACTAAAGGTAGGGATCACAACGCTTACGACAGGGGTTTTGGTGGCCATGGTGCTAAGGTATGGGAACAAAATACTTCTTCTTTCTTAAATTCCATGCTTTTTCGATAAGAAATGCAAGCATGGGTGAGGGCAAAAGCGACGCGGTAACGATCGCGGCACGTTTCGCAAGGCTCAAATGGTCTTTGATCTCCGAATATACTTTTCGCGCCTCCGCCTTTTTCCCGGCCGAAAGAAGCGTGATCAGTAAATTTTCTTTTCGCACGGCGACCCAGTGGTCAATGCGATATTTTTTCCCTTCTTCCTCCGAAAGATAACTCTTCACATTTTCAAAAACTTTTACGAGTGATGTCTTTACCTCCACCTGGCTCTTAAAGTCGGTGCTGCTGTCCCAGCGCAAACGGTATTTTACGAGTTCCTTATCAAGAAACGCAATGCGATACCCCGCGTAACTCATGCGAAGAAAATATTCCCAATCCTCAACTCGGCCGGTCGCCGCGTTATAGCCGCCGAGCTTATCAAAGACGGATCGCCGCATCATGAATGCCGTGTTCGTAATGAACATCTTATCAAGCAGTTGTTCGAAAACATTCCCCGAGTAGTGGGTAAAGATGTGCTGGTAAAATTTATCGGGCTCACCGTCGAAGAAGTACCGCATACCGCAATACACCGCCGCATCCTCCGGATGTGCCAATAAAAATTCGGCTTCCGCCTTCACTTTGTCCGGTAAATAAATATCATCGTGGTCTAAATAAGTCCAAAACTCTCCCTTGGCTTCACTAAACAGTCGATTGCGAACACCGACGATGCCGCGATTTTCCTGGTAGATATATCTGAGCCGTGGATCGTGATAACTCTTCACGATCTCTCCCGTTTTATCGCGGGAACCGTCGTCCACCACGATCACTTCAAAATTCTCATAGGTCTGCGCAAGCGCGGAATCAATGGCGTCTTTTATATACCGCTCGGCGTTATAGGCGGCTATGAGGATAGACACAAGCGGTTTTTTGGATTTCATTTTAATAGGTCAGTGATCCAACGTTTTTTTATAATAAGCACCTCCGGCCGCTCCCACGCAACACCCGTAAAATGCATGAACGCTCCATATTGCCAGATCCTTACGCCCGGCGCGATTTCGATAATAGGTGAGGTGAGATGATGATGCATGTCGGGCAAGCGTTTTGCGGCTTCCCCATTCACTCGGACCCTGCCTCCAGTATCCACCCCCCACGCCGGTAAAAAGTTCGGATCATGATCCTTAAAGCGCTCCGCGCGAAAGAATGCAAGGCCGATCCAAAAGTAAAACATGTGGGGTAAAAAAGTGAGCAGCGGACGCTCGCGTTCGGTGATGATCCCCCATGCATCCGCGTGGTCCAAATGTTCGCTGATATTGATTTCTTTTGTTAGAAAAAGATCGAAGTCTATAAAACCGAATCGTGCCGGATTATACTTCTTAATGATATTACGGTATGCCCAGTTGAGCGCCAGCCCATGATGCAGACTCCCATCCGGACCCGGATTCTTCGCGAGACGAATATAATTTATTTTCTCCTTTAAACAATACGCTTTAGTCTTTTCCGCTTCGTCTTCAACGTTTGAATTATCAATGACAAAATATTCGTAGCGGTCGCGAAGATACTTTTTGAGCGACGCGTAATGAAGTTGAACTAATTCTTGATCGTTGAACGATACCGTGATGATAAAAAGTTTGGAAGGATCCGCGGAAACAATGGACTCAAAAACAGCGGCCAGGCTGCGATAGTTCCGATTCACCCCCGGCAACAAAAAAAGCTTAAAGAATATCCTGCGCAGCTTTTTCACCGTATGATTATAGCGTATACTGGATACCATGGGAAAAATGATGGCGGTCATCGTATCGTGGAATCCGGAGATCGAGACCATTCGCGCAACGCTCACCGCTGTGCGTGATCAACGGGTAGATGGCGCCGTTGTTTCGGATAATGACTCACGTCCGGAGGTAAAGCGTGAACTTGAGGTACTGGGAAAGGAATTCCCGGGATTTCTGCATTTCAGTTGGAATAATGGAAATCTTGGCATGGGTGGCGGGCTCAATCGGGGCGTTGAAAAAGCGCTTGCGATGGGCGCGGAATGGGTAATGACGCTTGAAGGCGATAACACCCCGGAACCCGGGATGATAAAAAAAATGATGGATGCTTACGCAGCGTTACCCGAGGAGCAGAAAAAAATAGTAGCGACGATTGCGCCGAACTATACCAGCGTTCGCGGTGGATTTGCATTTCCGATCGGCCCCGCTCACATCACAGAGGACGGCGCGATCACCTCGGGCGAGATCGTTAAAGCCACAACCTATAAAAAAGTCGGAATGTACAACGAAGATCTTTTCATTGATTACGTTGACGGTGAATTTTGCTGGCGCATCGCGCGGAATGGAATGAAAACGCTCCTCGTCTCCGAAGCGATCCTAAAACATCGACTGGGACACCCCATACGGCGCAAGTTCTTTTGGAGAGAAGCGGTCATCCCGAATTATCCGCCGTATCGCTACTACTATATGGCCCGCAACTCCATCTATCTATATATTCGCCATTTCAGTACGAATATTTTACAAAACAAGCATTGGTATCGCGCGGTGTGGGCACTGGTGATTCCCCGCTACATTATTAAGGCGATCATTTTTGAAGATCGCAAGTGGGAAAAAATCCGCATGGTGCTCCGCGGACTTGGCGACGGCTTTTGTGGCAAGATGGGGATCTTAAAAAACCAACAGGGCTAAGTGTACTGCTGGAGCTTGATCCATCCTTCGGGAAGGAGATCTTTCGTGTCGATCGTAGCAACCTTAAACCACGGATCGGGCGCGACCACTACTTTGTTTTTGTTCGAAGAAAGCCATGCCGCCCACCACGAAAAACTGCTTTCGGGGATAATAAAATGTTTGCACAGGCTCATGAGATGCAAGTGTCCCTGCGCTTCAACCCCGGAATGCTCATCCCCCACGAATTCATGATCGGCGTCGATTTTTACGTTCTCGCGGCACCATGGAATGTCGTCCGAAAACACAAATACTTTGATCGGGTCTTTCGTATGTTTTTTTACGGTCGCGACCGCGCGCTCGTAGTACGACATCGGCGCGAGCGTATGAACCTTTTGCGCGACAGGATTGTTGGCCGCATCGGTCCGGCGCACATGGAGGCATACCGCGTTCGATCCTTTGATCCGTTCTGCTACTTCAGCGGTTTCACCGGGGAGCGCGTTCCGGAACGTAAAATCTTTTCTGATGATGTCTTCGTAATCCTTAAAATATTTTTCGGTCTGCCAAAATCCATCAAGGTATACATTGCCGCGAAGCTCAAGAATCTCGGGGTCAAAAGGAAAGCTCTTCTCTTTTACGTACCGCCAGACACCAAGCTTTGCGAAAAGTTGCGGATAGTATTTGCGCCATACGGTACTCACGTACCAAAGTTTGAGCGCCCGCACAATGCGTGAGGGACGACTAAGTTTCGGATCGATATTAAAAACGATTGGAAGCGCGTAGTTCCGGGGGGTAAGATATTTGCGTTTCGTGGGATCAAATAGCGAGGTCGGATCAAGTTCAAAATCTTCGCCTGCGCGCAGGGAAAGAGCCCTCGCAAGCGCGTATTCAAACATCTGATTTCCCAATCCACCATGAATCCGTACCGTGATCATTTTTGTACGGCAGTTATACAAAGGTGCCAACCCCAGTGAGTTTCCATAAAACGGAATACAAATTCAGGCAACCATCTAAAATACCAGACTTTTTTATAACGATACGTGATGTATTCGGGAATGCGATACGGAAAAATATGATCAACGAATTCTTCGGTCACATCGAAGCCCGCGAGAAGTTCCGCTCCGGTCTTCTTCGTGTAGGCGAACGTAACGGGGGAACCGAACTGCGCCTCGGAATACAAGGGGATGATCTTGTCCGTGTTCCAAAAAGCTCCATAGCCGTATTTGAGCACTACCCACGCCACTTTCCACGAGTATTTGTAATAGACCATCACCTTCACTACGGTCCCCGGATGCGAGTACTTATGCATTTCTTTTACCACATTCTCGGGCGTAGGTGTGTGATGGATCACGCCAAATGAGTAGATAAGGTCGTAGGGCTCGACCGGAACGAATTTTGAAAGTTCCTCGGCGTTGCCGGAATAGAACTTGATATTCTTCAACCCGAAAACCTCCGCGCGCTTCTTGGCGAGCTTCAATGATTCTTCTGAAAGTTCAACGGCGGTTACCTGCGCGCCCGCACGGGCAAAGTTCATCGTGTCGGTGCCGATGCCACAACCGATCTCCAACACTTTTTTTCCTTTCCATTTTTCAAATTCCGCAAAACCAGGGATATGTGGCTCCACGAAATATTTTCGGGCCTCCACTTCGTCAAAATATTCTTTGGTCCCCACTTCTCGTGGCGAGTGGCGGATGTTGCACGGCCGATTATTCCAATATTCTTTTACTCTCGCAAGTTCAAGCGCGCTATCCATTGGCATTTGGGAGAATGTTCCAGCAATCAATAACGTATTTTCCTGCAAGTAAGTTCCTGTCGATATTCGCAAACAATTCTCGATAAGGATTCGTAATCACCACCACGTGTGACGCGGCGAGCCCTGCCTCAAGGGAGTCCGCGTACTGCACCGAGTCGCCGAGCACTTTTTTTGCGGAATTCCCTGCGACAGGATCATACACCACGACCGGAACACCCCTGGTTATCAGCTGATTAGCCAAGATAAGCCCCATACCCTCTTCCACTACGTCAGTGTCGGGCTTATATGCGACGCCTACTATGTTCACTTTTGCATTTGGAATGCCCTTGAGCGCCTCTTCTACTCTTTCTGCAAGTCGGGCGATGTAACGTTGATTGGTCTCGTCGGTGGCGCGAGGGATGTACGTATTCACATTCACCAGTTCCGCGGCACGCGTGAAAGCACGATTATCACGCGGGAAACAAGGACCACCGTAACTACCACCCGCTTTCAAAACCTTGGGGCCGATCCGCGAGTCGCTCCCCAAAATCTTCGTAACATTATCGGGATTGATGTTCATCGCTTCAGAAATCATTCCCAACATATTCGCGAACGAGATCTTTGTGGTAATGAACGTGTTGATGCCGATCTTCGCAAGTTCCGCCTCTGAGGGGCGTACATGATGGAAAACGGGACTGGAAAGAAAAACCGTTTTATAAAATACCTCGAGTGTGTCGGCGGACTGCGCATCGCTTGCTCCGATCATCACGAGTTCCGGGTTAAGGAATCCTTTAATTACGGCGCCCAAGGCCACAAGCGTGGGACTGTAACAATAACCAAAATCCTGACCGGCTTTTTTACCGGAAGCCTCTTCCAGCGCCGGAATTATTTCCTTTTCCGATGAGCCGGGCATCACCGTGCTGATCACGACGACCAAATGAAAATCTTTTTTATCTTTAAGGGCGTGGCCTATCTTGGTACAGGCATCCACAACAAATTTGCTGGTAAAAGCGCCGTCGGGACCGCTCGGCGTGGGAACAATAATGAACGATGCATCGCTCCCATGCACGGCCTCCGCAATGTCCATCGTCGCAGAAAGACGCTCCGCATTCTCATCTATCATTTTTTGTAATCCGGTTTCACCCACCGGCGCACGATGGGCATCCACCGCCTCCACCGATGCCGGATTAACATCAACACCAATCGTCGGGTAACCGCGCGACGCGAGCGCCGCCGCCATAGGCGCGCCCAACTTTCCGAGTCCAATGACGGAAACTTTTTTTATGGATGCGGGAGGTGTGGCCATTTCTTAAACAATGGTAATACTCTATCGCACGCAGTGCTTATGGTCAATGTATCCTTATGATCCCGCGCTTCATAACGCAATGGAGTTTTGGGTTTTTCTCTGTCGCGATTGCTTCAACTTCAGCAACGGTGGGATAGCTCGCATGCTTTCCGTCAAAAAGACGCGCATCGTCGATCAAGATCGCACTTCCCTCTTTCCAATGATTCAAACAAATTTGGAGTTCGGCAACGATAGGACTATCCTCTCCAGCGCGAGCGGTGCCGTGACCAGAATAGTGCGCGTCCAACCAGTAGAGAACGGGCACCGTGAGCCGCGGAACAAATTCTTTGAGGAACGTATCGCTTGTTCCGTGGTGGATCGTGATGTTCGGATATTTCCGAAAACGCTCACTCGCTTTTTTGTAGAGATCGTCATCCAGCTCAACCGAGTGCAGTTCTTTGAATGCCGGACGCACACCGTCTAATGTATCTCCCACATTCGTGCCGGTCTCTATAAATACTTTCAACCCAAGTTCTCGCGCATAGTTGCGAATGGTAAATATTTTATAGAGCCATGTTGCCGACCCATCCGGCCTGTCAGGACGCAAAAGCTCGGCACCGAGCGCTGCATAACCTTTGGCAGCACGCAACGGCCGATACAAACGAGTCTTTCGAAGATATGTTTTTATTTTATCTTTCATGTCTTGCCTAAGAACGATTTTTTATAAACCAGTAACAACCACAGCCATGGGCATCGTCCGCGATATCCGCCCTTGAGGCCTGATCAATGATGCCGCCTCCTTCAGGTTTCTCGGGGATGTACGAAAATGTATGGAGTGTAAAACCAGGAAGGTACGACAAAACATTATCATAGGTATATACACGATGCGCATTGAAATCTATCCTGGCCTCTTTTCCGGTAGGGACTACAACGAGGAGATTCCCACCGGGCGCAACCACTCGTGAAAGCTCGGCGAAAGATTTTATGTCACCATTTGGATCGATAGGATCACCATAACGGCCAAGCCCCACATGTTCCAGCGTATGCAAACAGGAAAGCGATGTGAGTTCGTTATCTTTGAACGGAAGCGCCGTGAGATCTCCATGCTGCGACGTGAGGCCCGACAAATTTATCGGCGTCGGACGGTAATCATAAAAATCCACGGGGATAAATGCGGAGAGCGTGGCTGAGAAATACATGCTGGATCCGATGTCCACATGCTTTTTGGGAGCGATCGCTTTTACGCAACGCACCGCCCACCCGACATGATAAACATAGTGCCGATCGTACGTGACCGTTGGATTTTTATCATTCAAAACCGGATGCACTTCGGAATATCGCAAACGGAATGTGCGATCGGTTTTTTTGAGTTCTTTTTTGAAGCGGAGATAATCGCCCAGGATTATGAGTCCCATTGCGGGAAAAAGGACGCTCTTTATGGCACGCTTCACCGGACGCGGGATACGCATTGCTTAATAGTATATTAGTATTAATCTATATCACAATGGCCGCACGGGAACTAAAATTTCTTTTGAAGCTCGCATTATTTTGCTTGCCGATTGCTCTTATCCTCAGCTTTCCTCTTTGGGTAATGTCCCGTTCGGGCGAACTTCTCTCGGACGACGCGATGGTCGCGCGGCAGACGTCGGCCCCGAATCCGGTGGTCGTGGGCCTTACTTTTAGCAACCCCGTTTATTACATGCAGCTTCACGCGGCAATCGCAAAAAAACCCAATGTCCTCGTGCTCGGTTCATCGCGCATCCAACAGATCCGCGCGGACTTCTTCGGAACCTCAACCGCTTACATCGCTGCGGGTAGCGCTCAAAAGATAAGCCACTTCCGGCATTTTTTGGATAAGATCCCGGCGAGCGCGACTCCCAAAGTACTCATCCTAGGCTTGGATCAAAAGTTTTTTAATCCTGCATATGATTCGCTTGCGCCCGATAACATTGACGATCTCCTTACCCGCCCACTCTCTACAATGGACGTACTCGCAAATTGGTCATCGGTCTATCGGTATTACTACCAGCGAAAGTTTTCGATCACGCAACTTATGAACGCTCCGGACTCTTTGATAGGCCTTGCGGCAATCACCGTAGGCGCTGGATATCGCAACGATGGCAGCCATGCGCCGGGAACCTTTGATGCGCCACCGGCCGATCCGACTATCTCGAACATAGGAACAGGTACCGAAGGATTTGAGCCGAGCACTACTGTGTCGCAGGGCGCTCTTGCGGAATTGGATACGCTTCTCGCCGATGCTCACGCAAAAAATATTTATGTTGTCGGTTTTCTTCCTCCTTTCGCGCCAAGCGTGTATCAGAAAATTCTGACCCTGCCCGACCAATTTGGATACCTAAAAACCCTCGCGCCGGACGTGAGCAATATTTTCAAAAAATATAATTTTGCTTTCTATGATTTCACGGATCCAAAATCGGTTGGCGCCACCGAAAAACAAATGGCGGATGGGATCCATCTTACGGAAGAGGGTTCGTTCATGCTGATCTCCAAAATGGCGGGCGCCATCAACGCGGGATGCAACAATACACACGGCCTCGCGATGTGCGGTCCTCGTCTTTAGTAAAACCGCGGGCTCCTCAAGAACTATCCTAGAACTGGAAGTAGATGAATGCCCTCTCGTGGTAGTAACCCAAAACGAGTATCCAGAAAATAAGAACGTAATACGCGCTCCAACGGAGCCAGCGGGGACGTGCGGCAAGCCGTCCGATAACATCCCACCGCCTTTGTGCGTATTCCCCCGCAAGCATCAAAAGGACCGAGGCAGGTAATGCAAAAACTCGCAATGCGGTGAGTCCCGTCACCGCTTGATCCAAAACCGCGCGAGTCCAGAATTGTCTGCTTAATGCGTTGCTCCATCCCGTTCCTAAATGCAGGATGAGATAGAAAGCATCGTGAAGTGATGCGGCGCGGAAAACTCCGAAGCCAATGCACACGAGCGCAAACGTGACGAGCGTCTGCAATAGTGAATAAAGCCACGGCACGCGCGATATGCCGAGTGCGTCAGCGATCCTCCCGCGTACGCGCTTCGTGAGAAGTCCGATCACCATATACGCACCGAAAAGCGCGCCGAAGAAAACATAGTTCCATGCAGCACCGTGCCATAGCCCGATCAAAACAAATGTAACGAAGAGCGCGATAGGAATTCCTGCACGGGAAATTCTCGCGAGTGACAGTGCAAGCGGTTGATAAAAATAATCACGGAACCAACTGGAAAGCGAAATATGCCAGCGCCGCCAAAAATCGGCGATGGAACGCGAAAAATACGGCGCGTCAAAATTATTAACGAGCGTGATTCCAAAAACTTTCGCTGAGCCGCGCGCAATGTCCGAATAGCCGGAAAAATCTCCGTAAAGTTGGATCGCAAATGCCACCGTTGCTACAGCGAGTAAAACGCCATTTGCGGCATGTAAATTGCCGTAAACAGAGTCCACGAAAACACCGATCGTATCAGCCACGACTACCTTTTTAAAGAATCCCCACAGCATGATTTTAAGGCCTTGCGAGACCGTCCCTTCATTAAAGTCGTACGTAGCATGCAGTTGAGGCAAAAGCTCCTGTGGCCGCTCAATAGGGCCGGCAACAAGCTGCGGGAAGAACATCACGTAGAGCGCGTATATTCCGAGATGTCGCTCCGCAGGGAAGCGCCCGTAATACACCTCAATCACATATGCAAGACTCTGGAAGGTATGGAACGACAATCCGAGTGGGAGCGCGATGCGAAGCGCCTGAATGGAATAATTCCAATGCAGAACGCTCGCGAGGTGTTCCACGTTCGTATTGAAAAAATTGAAGTATTTGAATATAAAAAGCGTGCCAACGTTCGCAATGATACTGATGATAAGAAACAGTTTTCGTTTTTTGCCGGTAGCCTTCTCTATCATTTGTCCCATCACAAAGTCAATTGCAATAAGATAGAACAAAATCAAAATATAGGCGGGAATGAATGCTATATAAAAATAACAGCTTGCGACGAGCAGAAGAACCCATCGGAAACGCGGGGGCAAAATATAATATAAAACCGCTACGAGCGGGAAGAAAATGAGAAAACTTACTGAATTGAAAAGCATGATTTGCGATGACGTTCCATCCGTTACAGATCGACAATCTCCTTTTCGTCAAATGAAAATATCTTTCCGCGTACATTCGCTCCTGCGTCCGAACAAAGGAACGATGCCGCCCGCGCTACGTCGTCCGCAGTTCGGAGACTTCCGGTAGCCGCCCGTTCAACGATAAACTTCCGGACCTCTGGCGCAATATCACTGTTCAAATGGTTATCGATAAAGCCCGGCGCGATTGCATTTACCGTGATCGGCTTCTCCGCAAGTTCCAAGTGCAGCTCCCTTAACATGCCGCGAAGGGCGTATTTTCCTATCGTATATGCCGCCATTCGTGGATGCCCGACTCCTGGGAAGATTACACGAGAGAGCATGCCGATGATCATCCCACTCTGCATGGCTTGTGCGGCATTTTTTAAGAAGTTGAATCCCCCGAAAACTCCCACTTCAAATTGTTCTTTGATGTCGGCATCGGTAAGGTCAAAAAAGGTTTTCCTAAGAATGGGAGAAACGGCGGCATGGATGGCGGCGTTTATCTTCCCGCGATCCGCAGTCAGCTTCTTTACCACCGCGGCGACCGCGGCCCCGTCACGAATATCGCACTGAATGGTCTCGTGATCACCCGGAGTAAAACTTTTTATTACGGCGTCCGCTTTATCCTGCGAGGTTTTATGATACAGCGCTACGACATCAAAACCGTCCTCGGAAAGTTTTTTTCCGATCGCACCTCCCACGCTCCCACATCCACCGGAAATAATTGCCGTCTTTGACATGGCTATTTCAATAATTGTACCATCGCGTCGCCGCTCACGAGCAGCTGCTTGGTGCGAACATCTTCCGCCGTCGTGCGAATACTAACGGTCTTGTGCGCATCGGTTTTGTGCTTCACCTCCCCGCGAATCACGATCTCCGTGTCGATCGGTACCGGTTCATGAAAACGAAGTGTTTGAGAAAGATAGAGCGAATATTTTCCCGGAAGATGCATGCCAATAAGCCGCGAGAAAAGCGCTTCAATGATCGCCCCGTGCGCGATGCGATGTCCGAACGGGGTTCCTTCAGCGTACGTGTCATCCATGTGAAGAGGATTCATGTCGCCCGAAAGTTCCGCAAAATTATTTACGAGATCCGCGGTCACCGTAATAGTAAAAGACGCCTGATCGCCCACAATGATAGCGTCATACAATATTTCCTTGGCTTCGTTATTCATGAAAGTCCGGAACTTTTGATTTCACGAGCTCTACCACGTCGCCAAAATTCTTTGGTGCCATCGCTTCGTCATACGCGAACCTTACATTGAACGCTTTCTCAATCTCCGTGACGAGTACGATGGCATTGAGCGAATCCCATGACGGCGTGTTTTGCGGCGAGAGTTCCGGAGTGATCGCACCTTCCTCCACCCCAAGCACGGCGGAGAAGATCTTCTTGAGCTTATCCATAGCGGTTATATGTGGATTTTAATCGCATTACTCACCTTTTCGCAAGGTTTCTTGAGGTATGCGATGATGTCTACCGCGTAACCATCATCGCTCTCTCCAAAGCCATGGTCAGGCAAAAACGATTCGATCGGTTTGTTCTTTGCGGTAGAAATGAAATTTGCGTGTAACTTTGTAGCGCCATGCCTTGCAAGCGCACGAATAACGTAGTCCGTAAAGGTACATTCGATTCCGCGACCCATCACGCGACAACTCATGAGAAAGGTGTCGAGCACAAAACCCTCCCGCGGCGGCGAGCTCGGCACAATGATCGCCATAATAACGGTTCCGTAATCACCGAACTTGTCGGTGACGTGCGCGGAGAACACCGATGCTCCCTCTTTCATAAAACGTCCGATGTCCTGTTCCGTATAGCGTTGCGTAGTGAGATTGAATTGATTCGTTTTTTGCGTGAGTTGTGCAAGACGCGGAATGAGCAACTCATCATTCATGCTCACCTTCGTCACAATACCGAGCTCTTTGATATATTCATCCAGCGTTTTTGTGGTCCCTTTGATTTCTTTTCGCTTGCGCTCATCTGCATACATCTGTCCTCTCTTTCTATCTTCCTCCGTAAGTGAAACTTTTGGAAAAAGATGCGCCCGGCGGAGAGTATGTACATATCCTTCCGGTTCCAAAGGCAGATCAGGCACCGTCACTTCCGGAAATCGGGTCTTCACGAGATGACGATGCACCGGATCGTCGTCGATGAACACCATGCTCTCGGTGCCGATGTTCAATTCTTTCGCGATCTCGGCAAGGTTTTCCGCTTTTTCATTCCAATTGATGCGCTTCGCTGCGAAATGTTCTTCTTTGAGCACCATGTGCGGATTTTTTTGAAAAACTTCCGCCACATCCTCCTCGTTATTTTTGCTATTGATCGCAAGAATGATACCCCGGTCGTGGAGATCAAGAAGCGCACGCTGAAAACTTACAAACGCCTTGCCGGGACCATCCGGGCCGAGCGTGACCCCATTGGCGCCGACCTCTCCGACCACCCCGCCCCACAACGTGTTGTCGAGATCAAGAACGATAGACTTCTTTGCCATACCCTTCAGCGCCCGGACGTAGGAAAACCATGCCTCCGCGAGCAGTACCATAAATTCGTGGGTGAATGGAATGTCAAACGCCTCGAGCGCTCGGGAATTGAATATTTCATCTTTCTCCGAGATTCCTATAATTCCACTCGTATCAAAAACAAGAACGTTCGGCATTTTTTCGGCGAGCGCGGCGAATTTGGCATTGTACTCTCTTAATGCTTCTTTATTATTGTCATCGCCGGAAAGAATAAATTCCCCGAGTACAACGATCCCCTTTGAATTTCCCGCATAACGCTCAATGTCGTACAAAATTTCGTTGAAGTGACTTTGCTCACGAAACTCCGAATCATTGAACGGTTCCGCGTTAAAAAATACAAACGTCACATCCGGTTCCGTCGTATGCAATTTCGCTTCGGGATTCTTTAACTCAAAATGATACTGCTTATAAGGCGTCTGATAGATGATGGGGTAGATGCCGTTCGCAAGCGTCACGCCTGTGAGAAGATTTTTTAGAATGTCGTCCGTGAAGTTTGTGATCAGATTGATCTTCGCGCTCGTGACAAAGTTATTAGGATCAAGCGTCGCATAACGCGAAGATTCTTTTATATAATCGAGAAATTCCATAATTATTTCTTTGTGACGGTCGCGTAGCCGGCGGCATATTCCGTTGAATGCGTGATA
>WNFI01183524.1_pt1 | contig 13124 bp, 14 predicted proteins | sample 5400471 | NCBI WGS metagenome assembly WNFI01 (sample SAMN13153348, study PRJNA577476) | soil metagenome | isolation source: 100 cm saprolite on Douglas fir-dominated hillslope | place: USA:California | collected 2013-09-17
GTGGGGCTGGAACCGGTGGCGAGGGCCGGCCGAAGCGCGGCGCGGGGGCAGGCTGGGTTAGCCCGTTGCCGACCACGAATGCGCTTCTGCCCAGGGCGTGCGGGTGCTGCGGGGCCTCGGCCAGGCTCAGCACCGGGGAAACGCACGCGTCGGTCCCGGCGAACACCTGCTCCCAGTCGGCGCGGCTGCGGCCGGCGAACTTCTCCGCGAATGACTGGCGGAGAGCGGGCCAGCCTGCCCGATCGTGCTGACCCGGCAGGCCCTCGGCTGTGAGGCCAAGACCGTCGAGCAGCGCGGCATAAAACTGGGGCTCAAGCGCGCCAACAGCCATGTACTGGCCATCAGCGGTCTGATAGGTGTCGTAGAAGGGCGCGCCGCCGTCCAGCAAGTTGCTGCCGCGGTTGTCTTGCCAGGTGCCGGTCGCGCGCATGCCGTATATGAACGAGGTGAGCAACGCCGAGCCGTCAACCATGGCGGCATCGATGACCTGGCCGAGTCCGCTGCTCGCCCGTTCCACCAAAGCGGCGAGGATGCCAAGCGCCAGGAGCATGCCGCCGCCTCCGAAGTCGCCGAGCAGGTTGACCGGCGGAACTGGCGGCTCACCAGCCCGGCCGACGGTGCTGAGCGCGCCAGAGATGGCGATGTAGTCGATGTCGTGCCCTGCGGTCGAGGCCAGCGGTCCGTCCTGGCCCCAGCCGGTCATGCGCGCGAAGATAAGGCGGGGGTTGTGCTCGCCGCAGATCTGCGGTCCGAAGCCGAGCCGTTCGGCCACGCCCGGCCGGAAACCTTCCACCAGGACGTCGGCGTCCTCAATCAGGCGGAGCAGCAGTTCGATAGCGGCCGGGTCCTTCAGGTTGAGTCCTATCGAACGCCGGCCTCGGCTGAGTGGATCGTTCGGTTGCGGAGCGTCTGGGCCGCATCGCTCGGCGCGATCCACCCGGAGCACCTCAGCGCCGAGATCGGAGAGGATCATGCAGCCGAATGGGGCGGGGGCGAGGCTGGCGATCTCGACTACATGCACGCCGGTGAGTGGACCCATGATGCCTCCGTGCCTTCAGTTCTCCGGGCCGCCACCCGCCGGTCAGGTGTTGCCGGTCAGGTGTGCCGGTCACGCTGCCTCGTCGGGTCCGTCGTCAGGCGGCCAGCCGGCCGTAGTCTGCACTGTTCCGTTATCGCGCACCAAGCGGGCCGGGAGGCCCGAGGCGTGCAGCCAGTCGGTCGCGGCCGCCCCGCGAATAATAGCGGCCGTGCTAGCGGTATTCGCATCCGTGCAACTGGCCGCAGCGACACTCACGGTGCGCCAGCAGGACCGGGCGGGCTCACCGGTGGCCGGGTCAATGATGTGGTGCACTCGGCGGCCGCCTACCGTCCAGGCTCGAACTGTCGTGCTAGAAGTGGCGAGCCCGCCGGTGCTGATCGCCACGGTCTGGCCGGGCGCGGAGGACGGGGCGGCGTGATCGTCGGTGACCCTGATCCGCCAGCCGCCAACGGGCGGCGGCCCTTCCACCGACGCCAGCCCGGCACCGGGCCGACCGCACCGGTGAGCCTGGGTGGCACGTCGCCGGCCGCGCGAACCTGGGCGAAGTCGCGGTCGTATCCGAGGCGCGTGAGCGCGCGCGCGCAGGTCGGATCGACGTCGCCGCCGGTTAGTCGGGCCGCCCGGATAGCGGCAGCGAGCAACTGGGCGAACGTCGCGCTAATGTCGACCGGCTGGCCGGCCGCTGCATTGAGCCTGACGAGTTCGGAGTCCAGCCGGAACCGGCTGGCGGCCAGATCGACATCCGCCAGCATGCGGTCGGCGATCGCGCGGGCCTCGGCGAGTGCGCGCGGCTCGGTGACGACGATAACCGCGGTAGTGCCGAACACCTCGAAGGACTCTGCGGCTGCATCGGCGGGCTGGCCCATGCCCCCTCCTTCGGATGTCATGTGGCCCGCGGCTGCTGCTGACGAATGAACCGACCGGTCAGCTGCGGGCCTGTTCCGCGAACCGGGGCGCGTCGCCTGGAGGCCGGCCCGCGCCAGTGAGCCGTCCGAACGCCTGGAGGTTAGCCAGGCTCTCCCCGCGCCTGACTCGCCAGGCGTACTCCTTGCGGATCGCGGACGCGAAGCCGAGCATCAGCGCCTGATCAAAGGTCTCGTCGGCGTAGCTGAGCACGCAGCCGAGCAACCGGTCGACCTCGTCGGCACTGACCGACTCAAGCGGCAGCTTGCCGACCATGTACACGTCACCGACCGGGTCTAGGGCGAAATGGATCCCGTACATCCGCGCGTTGTGCTCCAGCAGGAACCGGTAGAACTCAGCGTGGTTTTCGTCCGGCTGGCGACAGAAGAACGCTTCCACGTGCAGGCTGTGGGTGCCCGCGATCAGCCACGCCATCGTCTGTAGCTTGTGCTCGCCTGGGAGCTTGACCAAGTAGCTGCTGGGATCCTGCGACTCGTAGCTCACGCCGAGGCTGTCCAGCGCCGCCCCGAGCGCCTCAGCGGGCGTCCGAGCAGTCACGCGTCTACCGCGGCGGCCTCGGTCACCGTGGCATACAACTGGAGTAGCGCCTCGACGGTAACCGACCAGCCGAAGTTGGAAGCATGCTCCCTGGCACCGTGGCGCAGCCTGGCGAGGGTGCCCGGCGAGGCAAGCAGGTCCCGCACCGCGCGCGCATAGTGGCCGGGGTCGTGTGAGTCAATCAGGACGCCAGACAAGCCGTGACGCACCGCGGTGCGAAGGCCGCCGACGGCGGCGGCCACAACTGGCGTGCCGCACGCCTGCGCTTCCATCGCCACTAGGCCGAATGACTCGGAGTAAGACGGCACCATGACCAAGGTCGCGGCCAGGTACCACTGCGCCAGCTCAGGCTGCGGGCAAGGCGGCTCCAGGCGCACCCGGCCGGTCAGGCCAAGCCTGGCAGCAAGCTCGATCAGGCCGTCGGGATCGGCACGACCCGTCCCGCTCGGGCCGCCAACGAAGGCGACAGTGAGGCGGCTGCCCATGCTGGGGTCGTCCCTGATCAGCTGGGCTGCCGTATGCAGGACGATGTCCGGGGCTTTCAGCGGCTGCACGCGGCCGGCGAATACCAGGACCACGCCGTCGGATGGCAGGCCTAGCTGCTGACGGGCCCGCAGCTGCGACCCCGGCCGGAAAACCGACAGGTCGACACCGGGGTTAATGGTGGTCACCCGGGCCGGATCGGCGTCGTAGTGACCGATCAGCTGCTGGGCCTCGTCGTCGGTGTTAGCCACCAGCCGGTCGGCAGCGGCAACGACTTCGGTCTCGCCGCGCAGCCGGATCGAAGGCTCGGGTGCGTCGCCCGCGGCCAGCGCCGCGTTCTTCACCTTGCCGAGGGTGTGCATGGACTGCACGAGGGGGACGCCCCAGCGCTCTTTCGCAACGGCCCCTACTTGGCCAGACAACCAGTAATGTCCATGAACTAGGTCGTACCGGCCAGGCGCGTGGGCGGCTTCGGTTCGCAGCAACTCGAAGGTGAACTGACATAGCTGGCCGGGCAGATCGGACTTGTCCAGATCCTCGAATGGCCCAGCGGAGAGATGCCGCACAAGCACGCCGGGCGCGAGCTCGGCGACCTGTGGCTGGTCCCTGGAGACCGCGCGGGTGAAGATATCTACCTCGACGCCGCGTTCGGCCAGCCGCTTGGCGACTTCCACCACATACACGTTAAGGCCGCCGGCGTCGCCGGTCCCCGGCTGCTCAAGCGGCGATGTGTGAACGCTGACGGTCGCGATCCGCCGTGGATAGCGTCGCGGCACGGGCATGCACCTCCGGAACAGACCAACCCCTGAGCGGGGCCGCATGTTCCCTCCGGGCTGACCAGATTCGCGGGCCTGACCGGCCAAAACTCTGTTTTACCGACATGGTTTATAGGCTTTCTGCGATGGCTGTTAGCAGGACCGGGCGGGATGGGCGCGTCAAGCTAGGATTTGCATCATGAGCACCCTGGTCCTGGTCCGGCATGGTGAAAGTGAGTGGAACGCGAAGGGGCTGTTCACTGGCTGGGTCGACAGCAGCCTGTCAGAGCGTGGCAGGGCTGAGGCCGAATGCGCCGGCCAGCAGCTGACCCAAGCCGGGCTTCGCCCCGACGTCGTGCATACCTCGCTGCTCAGCCGGGCTATCCAGACGGCCAACATCGCCCTCGACACGGCCGGCCTTAGCTGGCTGCCGGTGCTGCGCTCGTGGCGCCTGAACGAGCGTCATTACGGCGCGCTGCAGGGCAAGGACAAGGCGCAGACCAGGACGCAGTACGGCGACGAGCAGTTCATGACCTGGCGCCGGTCCTATGACGTTCCGCCGCCGCCGCTGCCCGATGACGACCCGCTGTCCCAGACACGCGATCCGCGCTACGCCGTTCTGCCCGACGAGCTCCTGCCGCGGACCGAATGCCTCCGCGATGTCGTGCACCGGCTGATGCCGTACTGGTACGACGTGCTCATCCCCCAATTGGCGCAGCGCCGGACCTGCCTGGTAGTAGCGCATGGCAACTCGCTGCGTGCACTGGCAAAGCACCTCGACGGGATCAGCGACGCCGATATCGCCGAGCTGAACATACCCACAGGCATGCCACTGGTGTACGAGCTGGACGAGGCGTTCCAGCCGCTGGGCGCGGGCGGCCGGTACCTGGATCCGGAGGCTGCGGCGCAGGCAGCCGAGGCGGTGCGGACTCAGGGTCGGTAACTTCGCGAGGCTCACCGGTTGCTTCGCCAGGCTCACCGGTGGTCGCCCGGCTAATGTGCCTCGCTCTGTCCTGCCCGTGGCCCCACAGAGCGCATCTGTCCCACCCCTAGCGGCAGATCCGCTGGCCGGGTTATGTTCAGCATCAGTTCGTCCCATCAACGCCTAGGCAGCAGAATCGACATGGACGCTGGCTGTCACCGCAGTGAACATTCAGCAAAGAGCCGCAGGTAGAGAGGCCGAGCAGTGGGCGAAGGCGTGGCCGCACGCATAACATCAAACCGTGGAGATGGGGGTGCAAGAAGTCATGTCTTCGGACATGCCGGACTCTGGCCAGATCGAGGACGGTCGGCTCCCAGCTGGGGTTAGCTCTGTTCTCGCGGTCCTCCTGTCTTCGGCGGTCGTCCTGGGCAGCGACGATCGCGTCCTTAGCTCCAGCGTCGCCGCGCGCGAGTTTGGCCTTGTTGACGGCGACCGGCTGGTGGTCGGCGAGTTGCTTGCGCTGGCTCGTCAGGTGCGGCGTGAGGGCATGCCCCGCGAGGGCGAGATCGACATCATGACCAGCCGGTTCAACGGCCGGGCCACGAGCTTCGCGGTCAGAGTAGCCCCGCTCGGACCATCGGTCGCCGACGGCGGATTGATCCTGCTGCTTGCCGAGGACCAGACCGAGAGCCGCCGGGTAGACGAGGTACGCCGCGACTTCGTAGCGAACATCAGCCACGAGCTCAAAACCCCGGTAGGCGCCCTCGCTCTGCTCGCCGAGACAGTTGAGGAAGCCGCTGACGATCCCGAGGCCGTGCTCCGCTTCGCCGGCCGGATGAGGCAGGAAGCGTCGCGGCTGACCGACCTGGTCCAGGATCTCATCATGCTGTCCCGGATCCAGGCCGCCGAGCCGGTCCCCGATCCGAGCCCCGTTGTCCTGGACGACGTGGTGGCTGAGGCTCTGGATCGCTGCCGGATGCGCGCCACCGCCCGGGGCATTTCGCTTGAAGTGACCGGGGAGCGCGGCATAACGATCCTGGGTGATGAGGATCTCCTGGTAACTGCGTTGCGAAACCTGCTGGAGAACGCGGTCGCTTACAGTCCTGACAAGACTCGGGTGCTGATCACCACCAGGACAACTTCCATCTGGACGGCCGAGATAAGCGTCACCGACCAGGGCATTGGCATCCCTGAACGCGATCGCGAGCGAATATTCGAGCGGTTCTACCGGGTCGACCCGGCGCGGTCACGCGCGACCGGCGGCACCGGCCTAGGCCTTGCCATCGTCAAGCATGTCACCGCGGCCCATGGCGGCAACGTCAGCGTCTGGAGCCAGGAGGGCGGCGGGTCTACCTTTACCCTGAAGCTGCCGATCCGGCCCCGGCACGCGATTTCGGCCCCGGCATCGACCGCGCCAGCAGCTGCTGGCGCGGCAGTTGTCTGTCAGGGAGGCAGTTAAGTGACTCGGGTGCTCGTTGTCGAGGACGAGGAATCGTTCAGCGACGCACTGTCGTACATGCTGCGCAAGGAGGGTTTCGAGGTCGCAGTGTGCCCGACGGGCCCGGACGCGATCGAGACGTTCGATCGCACTGGCGCCGACCTGGTGCTGCTCGACCTTATGTTGCCCGGCCTGCCCGGCAGTGAGGTCTGCCGGACGCTGCGGGAGCGGTCCAATGTGCCGGTCATCATGCTGACGGCTAAGGACAGCGAGATCGACAAGGTGGTGGGACTCGAGCTCGGCGCTGACGACTACGTCACCAAGCCGTTCTCCTCGCGCGAACTCGTCGCACGGATGCGCGCCGTGCTGCGCCGCCGCGGCGATGCCGAGGAGACCTTCAGCTCGATCATGGAGTCCGGGCCAGTCCGGATGGATGTAGACCGGCACGTCGTTACGGTGCGGAGCGAGCAGGTCCAGCTCCCGCTGAAGGAATTCGAGCTGCTGGAAGTCCTGCTCCGGAACGCCGGGCGGGTGCTGACTCGGATGCAACTGATCGACCGGGTCTGGGGAGCCGACTACGTCGGGGACACCAAGACGCTCGATGTGCATGTGAAGAGGCTGCGCGCCAAGATCGAAACCGAGCCGACGAACCCACGGCACATCGTGACGGTCCGGGGCCTCGGCTACAAGTTCGAGCCAGTCGGCTAAGCCGTCGGGTGCGGCGTCGCGGTCGTGCTCAGGCCCGGCGTCGCGGTTCCTGACGGAGTCGGGGCCCGGTGGTGCCTCGTCGGCGTCGCGCTCGGCGTCGCGCTGGCCGTCGGGTTCGCCGGGGTCCCGTAAGTGACATACTGCGCCGCCCGCGCCATCACCGGCACGAACAGCGTGACGGGCCCGGCGTTCCGGAAGGTCAGCACGAGCTTGATGTCGGTGCCGCCGGTGAGGCTCCGGGTCAGGTCGGCCAGGGAGACGGTCGGCTTTGGCCCGGTGAGCAACACCGGGTGCATGTTCCTGACGGTGATGCCGCCGGCGGGCAGCGGGACCGATGCTGCCGTGCCGGGCGCGGTGATACTGGTAAGCGTGTCCGTCGCTCCGTCGTTGACCAGAGCCAGGAACAGACTGGCCGACTGGCCCTTGTGCAGGCTGAACCCGAGCGGAGCGCCAACAACGAACACGTTGCTGATGCCGAGCTGGCCGACGGAAGCGGTGGCCCCGTCGGTCGGGGCGTGAAATTCCAGCGTCGGCGCGTTGTTGCCGGCTTCGCAGCCGGCCAGGACCGGAAGCAGCGCGGCGGCCGCCACCAGCACCAGCCGGCGCGGCAGTGTGCATCCCCAGCCGCTTCGCATCACGGCATGCTCCCGTCGTCGTGAGGACGTCCCTGAGACGTCGCAAAGCGTAGCCATATTGCGAGTTCGCGCGCGCGCCGGCCCGGCCGTTGAGCATGAGGCGGAAGCGCTCAGCCGGTAAGCGCCGGCCGCAGGAGATCGAAGTTCTTCTCCGGCGCGAGGCCAGCGGCGACGGCGGCCACCCGGTCAGGTCCGACCAGGATCGCGGTCAGTCCGTGCCGGTAACTGGTCAGGACATCGCCGGAGTCGACCGCCACGGTGATGCTGGCACGGAACTGGCCAACCTGGCTGGCAAGCCGCGAGACGGCGGGATCCTTAGCCGTTGAGCTAACGAGGTACGCCCGCGCACCAGCCGCGGCGGCGATCTGCGCCAGGGTCGCAACCGCCTGAGCGCACGAGCATCCTGGCTGGACGAGCACGAGCATGGTCCGCCTGAGGCTGCGCAAGCTCGTTGACTTGCCGGCGACCAGCACGGTGGCATCCGGCAGACTAACGCGCGTGAGGCTGGGCTTTGTCGCGGTCGATCGGCCTGCTCCGGCCGTGCCGCTGGCTCGGGCGCTCGGGCCGGTTCGGCCGGGGCCGGGGTTGGCCGGTCCGGTGGCCGTGCTGCGCGGCGGCCCGCCTGGGCGCGGCAAGTTCGGGAAACCCTGGTCGGACGCTGCGGTGAACACGGTGAGCAGGGTGCCCGCAATCAGGGCAAGGATGAGGCAGCAGGCAAGCAACGGCAGCACGATGCCGTCTTTGGCCAAGAAGCCATGCAGCAGGCTCCGGCGCTGCTGGCGGCGGAGGGCGCGCTGCTCCCGGTAGTAGGCCTGCACGTCACGGTCGAGTTCCCGCGCATCGTCGGGAATCTCGATGTCGACCGGTGGCAGGCCAGTATCGTCCCGTTCCGGTTCGCCGCCTGAGTTCAACGTGTACCTCTCCGGCAGGAGCGAACGTCTCCTTTCAGTATGAGCCAGCGATACCCGTCACTGGACAGCACTCGGGCCGTAAAGGCGGGCCTTTGCGCAGGTCAATTTCCCGGTCGGCAACTGCGCCATTGACCTGCACCTTTGCCGCTAACGACGGCTGATCGCCCGTGACGAACGTGGTAAGATGGCCTTCAGCGGAAGGGGTACATGCCACATGTCATTTAAGGTCGGCGACACCGTCGTCTACCCCCACCATGGGGCTGCTCGGATCGAAGAGATCGAGACCCGTTCGATCAAGGGTGAGGATAAGACCTACCTCGTGCTCAAGGTCGACAAGGGCGACCTGACTGTGCGTGTTCCCGCCGACAACGCTGAGCTGGTTGGCGTCCGGGACGTGGTCGGGCAGGAAGGGCTGGAGCGCGTATTCGAAGTGCTCCGCGCCCCGTACACGGAGGAGCCGACCAACTGGTCCCGCCGGTACAAGGCCAATCTCGAGAAGCTCGCGTCCGGAGACGTCAACAAGGTCGCCGAGGTAGTTCGCGACCTGTGGCGCCGGGACCGTGAGCGGGGCCTGTCGGCTGGCGAGAAGCGGATGCTGGCTAAGGCGCGGCAGATTCTCGTGAGCGAGCTTGCGCTGGCCGAGAAGACGAACGAGGACAAGGCCGAGGCTCTTCTCGACGAGATCCTCGCCTCCTGACCGCTGATGGCCGACTTGCTGCCGCGAGTCGGCATCGGCGTTGACGTTCATCCGGTAGGCAAGGGCAGGCTGCTGTATTTGGCTGCCTTGTTCTGGCCAGGCGAGGACGGGCTCCCCGGACACTCAGACGGCGATGTTGCGGCTCATGCGGCCTGCAGCGCGCTTCTGGGCGCGGCCAGCCTGGGCGACCTGGGCGGCCAGTTCGGGACCGACCGGCCCGAATGGGCTGGCGCATCGGGCGCAGCGCTGCTCGCCGAGAGCGCGCGCCTCACCGCAGCCGCGGGCTTCCAGATAGGGAACGTGGCCGTCCAGATCATCGGCAACAGGCCGAGGATCTCCGCCAGGCGGGAAGAAGCGCAGCAGGCCATGTCGGCCGCCCTTGGCGGCGTTCAGGTCAGCGTCTCGGCGACGACCTCCGATGGGCTTGGCCTGACCGGACGCGGCGAGGGCATCGCGGCGATCGCTACTGCGATCGTCGGCCGCCCGGCGCAGTAGCCCGCCGCCCGTCGTTACCCGCGCCGGGTGTCACGCCCCGTCTGGTGGAATGGGCGAACTCAAGATGCGGTGGAACGTCGGCATGTCGGGGTCCTGGCTGGCCGCCGCCTCGGTTAGCGCCGGGCTCATCGTGCGCTCGGCCAGCACCGGCTCAGTTTGCTCCGGCTCGGGCTGCTCTGGCTCAGACATCACTGGCTCAGGCTGCACGGGCTCAGGCTCAGGCTGCGGTAGTTCAGACAGCACAGACCCCCACGCAGTCTCCTCACTGCCCGGATCGTCGGGGGGCAGCTGAGCGTCGATCGCGAGCTCAGCGTCGACTGCCTGATCGTCCTGATCGGGGCTGGCTGCGCCGGTCTGCACCGCGCTGACGCCGGCTTCCGCGCTGGCGGTCCAGTCCGGGCGTCGCTGTCGCGGCACACTGAGCACCTGCTGCGCCGGACCAGCCGACCCGGCTTGGCCCGGCAATGCGTGGAAACCCGGCAGGATGTCCGAGGCGGCGGCGGGCTCCGTGGCACCGAGCCGCCGCAGGTGGGCATGCCGCAGGATCGCCAGCAGGAGCACGAATGCGAGAAAGACCAGAACCCACGGCAACACTGCTGCGGTTATCTCGGCCGCCGTGGCGGGCAGCTTGTCCTTAGCGGCGTGCAAAGCGTCGGCGCCAGCTGCGGCGGCAAGCAACGCGAGCAGTGTCAGCCACGCGAGGATCTTGCTCGGAACGCCGGCGCCGCGCAGTGACAGCACCGCGGCGAGCACCACCACGAGCATCGCGTCGACAAGCAGGGGGTAACCCCTGGCCAGGCGCGGACTGATGCCAGCTTGCAGCGCGATCGCGTGAATGCCGGAATAGGACAGCACGAAGGTAGCGGCAGCCAGAGCGGCGACGCCAACGCAGACGGCTACCAGGCCGAGGGCCCTAAGGGCACGCGGCGCTTCACCGGGTTGGGTAGTGGAAACAGGAAGCGCATCGCTCATGACATCGGCTCGCTCATCGGCTCGGAGGCGTCCTTCTTGGCTAAATCGGGCTGACCGCTTTCCCCTTATAGTCAGGAACGGGGGTGTCCGCAAGCAGGCCGCAGGCCCGCAGCCGGCGAGTCGCGATCGGTCTTGTCGGGTAGCAGACCCGCGCCAGCGAGGCGCGGCCGGGCTGAGTTGCGCACAGAGCGTCGAAGGAGACGGTATGCCGTACTACCGGGTAGCTGGCGAAATTCCGCGAAAGCGTCATGTCCGCTTCCGTGGGCCGGCAGGCAACTTGTACGCCGAGGAACTGATGGGCGAGGAAGGCTTCGTCTCCGATTCGTCATTGCTTTACCACCAGCATCCGCCGACGGCCATCGTCAAGAGCGAGGGCCTGCGCGATGATGCGGCGGACGCCAGGCTGGCACCGAATCACCCGCTGCTCCCGCGCCATTACCGCACCCAGGACATGCCGTCAGGCGGAGACCTGGTGCTGGGCCGGCAACCGATGATGGCTAATGATGATGTCCGCATCTCGTTCGTGGCTGCCAACGCTGCCTCCGACCTGTACCGCAACTCCACTGGCGACGAGTCCGTCTACCTGCGCTCCGGGTCGGCCGCGTTCGAATCGGTCTACGGGACCATCCAGGCCCGCGCAGGCGACTACGTCATAGTGCCGCGCGGCACCATTCACCGGTGGCTGCCCCAGGGCAGCGATGTGCACGCGCTTGTCGTCGAGGCACGCGGTCATATCCGCCCGCCGCGGCGTTACCTATCGGCCTACGGGCAGTTCCTCGAGCACGCGCCGTACTGCGAGCGAGACCTGCGCGGCCCGGCAGGCCCACTGCTAGCGGAGGGCGAAGACGTTCCCGTCATCGTGCGGAACCGGGGCGGCCTGACCAGGCTCACCTACGCGTTCCATCCGTTCGACGTGGTCGGCTGGGACGGTTATCTGTATCCCTACGCATTCAACATCGCCGATTTCGAGCCGATCGTGAAGCGCACGCACGCTCCGCCGCCGGTCCACCAGACGTTCGAGGGACCGAACTTCGTCATCTGCTCGTTCTGTCCCCGGCCGCTGGACTTTGATCCCGAGGCAGTGCCGATTCCCTACAACCATCACAACGTCGACTCAGACGAGATGATGTATTACGTGGCCGGAGACTATTCGGCCCGCAAGGGATCAGGCGTTGGCCTTGGCTCGATCACGCTGCATCCCTCCGGGTTCACGCACGGCCCGCAGCCGGGCGCGGTCGAGGCCGTGATCCAGGGCCTGGCCGAGGGCAAGACCACCACCGACGAGACCGCCGTCATGATCGACACCTTCCGGCCCCTGCTGCTAGCCGAGCCGGCTGGCGTGGCAGAAGACCCGGGCTACGCCTGGAGCTGGGCCACCGCTGCCCGGGGCAGGGCAAACCCGGAGCAAGCCGACCGGGGACCCGGGTTCTGACGCCGGGGCGGCTAAACCATGATCTTGCCGCCAGCGATGTCCAAGGTCGCCCCTGTGATCCACGACGATGCATCGGAGGCAAGGAACAGCGTCGCTGCTGCGACGTCGTCGGGCTGGCCAAGGCGGCGAAGCGGGAAGCTAGCACCTAGCGCGGCTCGCTGCTCGGATGTCATCCACGCGCGCATCCTGTCGTTCTCGGTCGCGGACGGCGCCACGCAGTTGACCCGGATGCCTCGCGGTGCCATCTCGCTGGCCAGGTGACGGGTGAAAGCGATTACTCCGGCCTTCGCGGCGGCGTATGCGGCCGCGGACTTGGCAGGCTGCCGCGCCGCGGCGGAAGACATGGTGACGATCGTGCCATTGCCGCGCTCGAGCATGGCAGGCAGGAAGGCGCGGACGGTGTAGAACGTCGAGTTGAGGTCTGACTCGATGACTTCGCGCCAATGATCCGGGGTTTCCTGATCGGTAGGCACAGGCATGCCGCTGCCGCCAGCGAAAGCAGCCACTATCCCGGCCGGCCCGAGCTCTGCAGACACCGCCTCGGCCAGCCTTTCCGTCTCAGCGGGTACGGTGCAGTCGGCCGCCACCCAGATCGCCCGCCCGCCGCGTTGCGTGATGTCGTCCGCAACGGTTTCGAGCGCCGCTTTGTCCCGGCCGACGACCGCTACCACCGCGCCGTTCGCCGCGAATGCGGCCGCGGTCGCGGCGCCGATCCCGCGTGAGCCGCCGGTCACGACCACGGTCTTGCCATCCAGGTCCGGATAGCGCCCGAAGCGCGGCGCCTGGGTGCCTGCTGCCTGTCCGATGTCGCTCATCATCTCGTTCCCCTTCTGGTCCGCCAGCCCGCTCAGGATCCGCGTCCGCCGAGGCCGACACAGAAGCTACGATCAACCTTAGATATCTAATGGTTAAATGTCAAACGATTGACGCAGGTCAGCAGCCCGGCTCGCGGCCAGCGGCCGGGGCCTCCGCGTGCGCACGGGCCTGCGCTGCGCCAGGTCACGCCCACAGGCCCACGTAATGTGGAGTGATGGCAGCCGAAGCGCGCGGCACCCAATGCGGGTGGTGAGCCGCCGGGCGCATTTCAGATGGGCCCTGGTGGCGACCGGCACCGCAATCCTTTGCGCCGTTCCGGCAGTCGTAGGCGCCTGGCCCGCGCCGTCGTCGGCACTGACG
>WNFI01683768.1_pt1 | contig 13118 bp, 10 predicted proteins | sample 5400471 | NCBI WGS metagenome assembly WNFI01 (sample SAMN13153348, study PRJNA577476) | soil metagenome | isolation source: 100 cm saprolite on Douglas fir-dominated hillslope | place: USA:California | collected 2013-09-17
CACAGCTGAACGCCTCAAACAGCTCATTACCCTGGGGGTGCAGCAGCAAGCCTTTCCCGCCGGGCGCGAGGAAGAGGAGATCCGCGCGCTCTGGCGGGCGGCCCACTGGCAGCAGCAGGAGCATTGAGCAGGTCAGCGCCACGGGTCTCCGCGTCTGCGCCTTCCACCAGAGGACGAGCCTGCTGACTGAGCAGCTTATGCAGCCACAGCTCATCCAGGAGCACCCTCTGGCGCGCCGCTTTCCACAGCGCCCGGATCTCCTCGGCCTCCCGTCCAGAGGGAAAGGCCTGCTGTTGCACGGCCAGGGTAATGAGGTGTTTGAGATGGTGGGCTTTGGGATAACTGCTGCCTGCCTCCCAGTCCCCCACCGCTTGCCGCGAGACCCCCAGGTGCTCGGCCAGGTACGCTTGCGTGAGCCCCAGGCTCGTCCGCAGCGTCAGCATGGTCTGACCAAAGGCATAGTCGCGCTCGCCATACAAGGATCGTTCCATGAGCGCGCTCCTTTCTGCGTGACCCCCAGGAGCAAAGCCATGGAAAGTGAGGGAAAGTGCCCTGCCAACTGCTGGAGGGTGACTTTCCTGGGCAACCGCCGTATACTCGTATCTCGTGGGTGCGCTCCAGGCGGGTCCACGCATGTGTGAGGTGAGAGGACAACGACAAGAGAACTCCTCTCACTCTGCCGACTTTCTTCCTCTCTGATGATAGCAGATTTTGCTCTGTGAAGTGTGAGCAGATGCCTGTACATCCCTTCTCACCGGTGCATTGTCGAGTCGCCTCAAAAGTTGTCATCGCCTTCCTTGCCCCTTCTCAACTTGAGCCAGAGAGCCATCCATAGCGCTCTTCTTGTGTGTTCTCCAGGAGTAAAGTAAGGGAAAGTGAGATGCCAACTGCTGCAGGGTGACAGCTCCAGCAGATCCTGCTAGACTCTTTGAGAGGGAAGAGGAGGACGCATTCAGGCAATGGGTGGTGCGGCTCCTCACCCCGACGAGGGAAAGCCGCTGGTCTACTTCACATCCCTGCGGTCGGCAGAAGTGAGAGGGTCAGAGACACAGGAGGACAACTATGGAATTACGAGAGCAATTCACAACGAGGAGGAAATATGCAGAGTGAGCAACGACAAGCGACCGATCTGCGAGGAAAAGTCGCGATAGTAACAGGTGCCAGTAGTGGGATGGGAGCAGCCATCGCGGAGGAGTTGGTGCAACGTGGTGCGCGTGTCGCGCTTTTCGCGCGGCGCGAGAACCGCTTGCAAGAACTGGCGCAGCGGCTGGCAGGCCAGGGGAGCGGTGAGACCTTGATCGTGCCTGGTGATGTGAGTAAGCCAGAGGATGTCCAGAACCTGGTGAATCAGACCGTGCAACGCTGGGGAAAGCTCGATATTGTCATTGCCAATGCTGGCGTTGGCTACCGCGCACCCATTGTCGATGGCGATGTCGAACGCTGGAAGCAGCTGCTCGACACCAACGTGTACGGCCTGCTGTTGACCTTGAAGTACGGGGTGGAGCAACTGCTGGAGCATAACAGCGGACACGTCGTCGTGACCTCCTCTCTCGCCGCTCGCACGGTCACGGCGGGGACAGGAGCCTATAGTGGCAGTAAGTTCGCCGCGGGCGCCATCGCTGAAGCGCTGCATCAGGAGGTAGGCCAGCAAGGTATACGTGTCACAACCATCGAGCCGGGGTCAGTCGCGACCGAATTCTCCGAAGCTGCGGGCTATCCGCCCGGCTGGATCGAAGCGATCAAGCAGCTAGATCCATTACAGGCAAAGGAGATCGCGCATGTAGTCATCGAGGTGCTTGAGCAGCCAGGCAACGTCGACATCGGCGAGTTGACCGTCTATCCCACCAAACAAACAGTTGCCGTACCGAAATTTGAGTAATGGCGCAAAGCGAGAAGGCGTTAAAGTCAGTCCAAACCTGGCTACTGGGCTTTTCTACTCTGTACAGTTACACAAAATTCGGTATGGCATCCCGTCACACACGAGCAATAAGCTCGCTACAAGCATATCATCCCAACCTGCAGGATGATATGCTTGTGCATGTACGCCACTCGCTTCTGCTTCACCCAGTGACGAGTTGATAACTGAATAGCTTGTTGCCTTTCATATTCACCAGCGCGGCACGTAAATTGCCGTCTCCATACTTGTAAATCCCAACATGAAAATGGTCATTTCCCAACAAATCTTCTGGCGAAGATAGGTGCATCCACCAGGATAATTGTATCGATTCCGCCAGTTTCATTCATGTTGGGATTTACAATGATACCACAATTTACAGAATGGTGATGGAAGAAACCAGATGGGGAGCGGTTTCTCCAGGCTCTGAATGGTCGATTCCTACCATTCGCGCCGATTTCCTCTGTTTCACCTCAAAATTCGTGCAGCTTTGACCCAATTTACCAGGACATGCATAGAGAGCCAATTCTTTCGTAGCATAGTAGGGGCGACCCTTGTGGTGCCCTCACTTCGTGAGCTACAGATCAGTTATGGTCGCCTGCTCAAAACGACGTGAATCTGTGGTCTGTCTTCGGGATCCTGTGAATCAGGACGCATCAGGGTGCCAGGCAGGGGATTCTGGGCCACGATGAGACCAGGGGCTATATTGGGGTACGAGGGATCCTCACCTACGGGTACAACCTTCATTCCAAGCTCTCGCGCCAGTTCCGCTGCTGTCCATAAATCCAGCTTCTGCAAGTTTGGCACGCCTCTGTTGACCATTTTTTTCTCCAACACGGTCAAGACGTCGCCAAACCAGGTATTCAGGTCATTCTTAAGATCATTTTTCGCCTTGATCTTATCCACTTTCCCCTGGAAGCCTTTGATGGCAATGACCATATCCTGAATGGAGAAAGGATGATCGACAAGCGACATTTCAATATTGGGGTTGGTGCCCGGAGTCTCAATAATTACGTGACCGATATCAAGGGCAATCTCAAGTGGATTGCGCATTTGTACCTTGATTTCCCTGACTTGCGCGTACTCCGTTATGACATGCTGTTCATCAAAGAAAAGAAATCTGCGCTCAATATCGATGATGCGTTTATTGGTAAGAATGTAGACATCATCGATATAGTTGATGATGAGATACCCGATTGAGAGCAGGATTACTAAAATGGCGACGGAGGCCAAGGGGAGAACAGGGGATACATAGAAGGTGACTATAATGACAGCCACGAGCAGCAAGATAGGCAGGATGAGTTTTCCGTAAAGCACATACAAGGATCGCTGAATGTACTTAACGGTGTATTCATCTGTAGTATACGTCACATCACAGGGAAGGCGCAGAGGGCCCCCGAACGTGCGCATGGGACCACGAATCCTGTCGGGTCGTTGACGATGAGCATATTTCTCATCCGCGTTCGGCAACCTTGGTACATCTTCGTTTTTAGCCAGTTTTGCGAGCACTTCGGTCAGGTCCGGATCAGAGAACACCGCGGGTTGGGATGGAGGTTTTTGTGCACCTTGTTTGAATAGAGTAGTAATATTCGAGAGGGAATCTCTTACTTTTTTTGGGTTCGGTATACGTTTTAATACTAGCCGGCCACCCACAAGATATAGATAGAGGTCTCCATAGGACAGTAACAAGCTCCATGGATCCCTCTGATCAACCGCGACCTGTACTACATTTTGAAGGGGTACTTCCTCGCGACTTGGGTTCAAAAAGCCTTCCCACGACAGGATGCGCTTATCGGTGATGATAGTGGTATTTAGCCACCACAAGGCCAGGTCGTTATAAAGAAAGTAGATGGCGGCAATGATAATAGCGATAACAGAAATGTACTCTAAGAGCGTCCAGAATGAGCCGGCCCCCGGGAAACGCCCACTTAATCCAATTACGACGAAAAGGCCAATAATTGCGCCAACGAGCGGGAGGGCAGGTAGGATAAGAAAGAACTTATGAGCACGTATAACCATTTTAACCGTTTCGTCCGGTTGCTGGCCCCTGAATACGTAACGCCTGTTTCTCCCACGGCCAACACGACGAACACGACGAAAACTGTCATGCACGCGTCGTGGGATCCAGGGATCTTCTGGTGGTTGTTGGACTTGTTGTACATTAGCGTTCATGTGCTCACCTCGGCTGATAGATCAACAGTGTCAATACCTATTTACCGCCGCTCCTTCTGGTCCTCGATGCTATGAGGCCGATGAGGAGGGCTCCAAGGGCGATGAGAAAGATGAAGAAGATATAGCTGCCAAGGCTGCCCGGGTTAGGAGTATTTAAGCCGAACGTAATCGTGGGAGAACTGGCAAAGAGATTGCTGACATAGCTGATGACGGCGAAGCCTGCTATGACACCAGGAATGATACCTAGAAAGCGTTCTGTGGGCGTTTTGGGGCTGGGGAAAGCATTATTGCCCACGAGATATCCAAGAAAAATGGCTATTATGAGGGTAATAACTGCCGTCAAAAGTACTTGTGTAGGGTTTGGGTTGGGGGGGGCAGTCCTGGGGCCTATCGTATAGTTAGTGGCGAAACCAATGATTTGGGGAATACGTACAAAGACAAACTGGGCAAGGCCACCGGCACCGCCCACGAATAAAAATAAAACGGTGACGAGGATGAAGCCCATTGAGACGAACTCACGACGCCAGCCTCGTAGAAATCCGGCGAAACCAAAAATGATGACGCCAATGAAGAAAAACTGTACGGACGTGAGTAATAAATTCATACGGCTCAGCCTCCCTCCCCGTATTATGAATTAAAAACAGCAAGACGATACTCAAGGTAGAAGCGTTTACACTTAAAGCTCTCTTTGACTGAAGCCGCTTTTGCATTAATGATACCACAGGTCTGGTGCAAAACCTAGGGCAATTCGGTCTAATTTTGGGGGATCCTGGAAGGACCGAACTTCCTCATCCCTTGACACATTGTATCCCCCCAGGGCGACCGCAAGGGTCCCCACCCCGCTCCACACCACCCCCGCCCTTACTATGATACGATGCCCTGTGATACCCCTCTCGTCTTCATAGTAAGGGCGGGGGTGGTGTGGAGCGGGGTGGGGACCCTTGCGGTCGCCCTTGAGGAGGGATAGCTTGCGCGTGGCTCTGTCCTCTCCAATACCTCGTCAACCACGACCAAAACGTGTTAGGGAGAGAGCCCCGTTCAGGGGCTGGTCACCCCTGAAAATCCTGCTTGGGGAATGCTTCTGAGACCCTGGAGGCATGGACCCGACAGATCTTCGCATTGACAAATTGAACAAGCCTCGCTACATTTGTTTATAATCAGTGAACGAGATGACGCGACGTGCGGAGAGCGTGCTGGTGGGACTCGCGATTGGGGATGCGCCAGGCATACCCAAGTGAACCGTCGTTAGCTTCTGTGCCGCTGTGGCTGCGGCAGGGGGAAGGCAATGAGTGAGCAACAGCTACAGCCACAGGCCGACCGGGCCTGGGCTATTGAATCGTATGGCATCGAGCCGATTGCAGAGGGCGATCAGCACGGTATGCCGTTTGAACTATTTTGGGTCTGGTTTGCCGCAAACATCGGCATCTTAGGGATTGTCTATGGCGGTATCCTGACCGCTTCAGGCCTGAACTTGTGGCAAAGTGTCCTGGTTGCTTTGGTGGCCCCGGTAAGCTCCTTCGTGCTCGTGGGCTTGCTGAGCATTGCCGGCAAATGGGGAGGAGTCCCAATGCTGACCCTGTCGCGTGCTCCGTTTGGTACGCGAGGGAACCTGGGTCCTACGTTGATCAGTTGGATCAGCCTGGTCGGTTGGGAAACGGTCGCTGTGGTTACTGCTACTTATGCGCTGCTTGGTTTGCTCAATCTCGCAGGTCTACCCTCGAATGGGTTCTGGACCGTTGTGAGCCTGGTCGCGATTGCGCTGCTGGTGGTAGTATTTGGCTTGCTTGGCCATGCGACGCTCGTCTGGATACAGCGCGCCGCCACCTGGGTCTTTGGAGTGCTCACCCTCGTGATTGTCGTTTTCCTGATCGCCAAGACAAACTGGTCAACCGTGCTGTCGGCGCCTGCCGGTCCCTGGGACACGGGAGTACTGGCAACTTTGAGCATTATCATAGCTGGCACAGGTGTAGGCTGGGTGAATGCCGGCGCCGATTACACGCGTTATTTGCCGCGCAAGAGCAAGGGACGGTCCATTGTGTGGTGGACAGTCCTCGGTTCGACGCTTCCCCTTTTTGTGCTTATTATGACTGGAACCCTTCTCTCGAGCAACGTTAGCAATCTGGCAAGCGCGGCAAACCCTGTTCAAGCAATCGGCAGCGCGTTACCGTCCTGGATGGCTATCCCTTACTTGATCACGGCGATCGGGGGCTTAATTGCAGAGGCGGACCTGTCAATCTACTCGTCTGGCCTCAACTTGCTGGCAATTGGGGTCAAGGTCCAGCGCTACAAAACCGTGCTCATGGATGGGGTTCTGATGATCGCGGGAGCCACCTACGTGATGCTCGTCGCACAAAACTTCTTCGGCCCTTTCGAAAGCTTTCTGCAATTGCTGGCCGATGGCCTCACCGCGTGGTCTGCCGTGTTCCTGGTCGATATGGTGAAGCGACGCAGCTACGATGCGTCCAGTCTCACGAACACCAGTGCCACCAGCGGCTACTACTATAGGGGAGGGGTAAATTGGGCTGCCGTTATCGCCTGGTTGCTTGGTATCCTGGTCGGCCTGGCATTCACGGTCTCACCATGGTTCAGTGGGCCGTTTGCGAAAGGCATCTTCGCCTCCAGTAGTCTCGGCTATCTGATTGGCTTCATCGTGAGTGCACTTGCGTACTGGGTGTTAATCTCCTTTGGACGCAAAAAGTATCTGACGACCGAGCAGCAGAAGACGCCAGTGGAGGAATTGCAAGGCGAGAATACACAATGAGTGCGTTGAGAATACAACCTCGCCGGTTAGTCCTGGTTGGCAGCGTGCTCGTGGACATCCTGATGTATGTCGCTCAACTGCCGGAACGCGGTGGCGATCGTGTTGCACATCGGGCGCTGCTCACTTCCGGCGGAGGCTTTAACGTGTTAGTGGGTGCGGCGCGGCTAGAGATGCCTGTTGCCTACGCGGGCCGCGTGGGTGATGGCCTGATGGGGGCCAGGGTCATGGCAGACCTGGCTGCTGCCAGGATTCCGCTGGTACTGCCACCAGCCATAGGAGAGGACACCGGCTTTGATGTAGGGTTGGTCGAGCCGGATGCCGAGCGAACATTCGTCACTGCTCCGGGAGTTGAGGCACGGCTCCACCTAGCTGACCTGAACGCGATACCACTGCTGCCCGACGATGCCATCTACGTTTCCGGGTATGACCTGTACTACCCGATTTCCGGAGCAGCACTCGAGGGGTGGCTTCCCACGCTCGGCTCCCAATATCTATTGGTCATCGACCCTGGGCCGCTTATCGCTGAGATCCCTAAAGAACGACTCGCACGCGTGCTTGGCCGCAGCGATATCATAAGCCTGAATGCACGCGAGTTGAGCTTCATCACAAGCACAACGAATCTGCCAGATGCGGCAGAACTTCTCGTGCCACGGCTTGCTCCTGGAGGTTGGGTCGTTGCTCGGGCAGGTTCGCAAGGATGCTGGGTGACAAGCGAGACCCAGCCACCATGGCATCTGCCCGCAAGGCCAGCACGGGCAATTGATACGACCGGGGCCGGCGATGCTCATGTCTCCGCACTTCTTGCGCGGCTGGCTGCAGGTGATGACATGCTCACGGCAGCGCATGTGGCGAACTTCGCAGCTTCCATTTCAGTCGAGAGGAGCGGCCCTGCAACGGGCCCGACGGCTCGGGAACTGGAGGAAGCACTCATAATGGGTGCAGACGCAAACATCTGAAACGGCACCCCCAAAAAGCCCAAATGCTCGTATATCAGCATCAAATGTGGTATACTGTATGAGGTAGGATCGAATGTTGCGGGATCCTCTCCCTGCTATAGATTTCAACCCACTAATTGCTACGGGCACCCTCAAAAGATGCCCTCACTATGATTTTTTATAATGAGGATTTACTATGGAACTCGGCAATATTAAGATGGTCAGTATTGTAGAAGAAATGACGGGTGCGTATCTCGACTATTCTATGAGCGTTATTGTGAGCCGCGCGCTGCCTGATGTGCGTGATGGACTCAAGCCGGTGCACCGCCGCGTGTTATATGCTATGGACCAGATGGGCCTACAATCAACGAAGGCCTTTCGTAAGTGCGCAGGTACCGTTGGTGAGGTATTGAAGAGTTATCACCCTCATGGTGACGCGGCTGTTTATGACTCTCTCGTGCGCATGGCACAACCCTGGTCTATGCGTTATCCGCTGGTATTAGGACAGGGGAACTTTGGCTCGCAAGATGACGACCCGCCAGCCGCGATGCGTTACACCGAGGCTAAGCTGGCCGCTATTGCCGACGAACTATTGCGCGACATAGACAAGGATACGGTCGATTTCAAGCCGAACTATGATAACCAGACGGAAGAGCCGACAGTTATGCCTGCTCGCCTGCCCAACCTGCTTCTGAATGGCTCTACAGGGATAGCGGTTGGTATGGCAACCAATATTCCGCCGCATAACCTGGTGGAAGTTTGTAATGGCATTGTGTACCTGATCGATAATCCCGATGCTACCACAGAGGAACTGTCGCGAATTGTGCGTGGGCCTGATTTCCCCACGGGAGGTATCATTCAAGGGCGCGAGGGCATTCGTAACACTTATGCTAATGGACGAGGGCGTGTCGTTGTACGAGCACGCACGAAGATCGAAGATGCTGGACGCGGGCGCATGAGCATCATTGTTACAGAATTGCCTTACCAGGTAAACAAGGCCGAGCTGGTCAAAAAGATTGCGGAGATGGTGCGCGATAAGAAAATTGACGGCATATCTGAGATACGCGACGAATCTGATCGCCAGGGCATGCGTATGCTTATCGAACTGAAACGCGATTCTACCCCTGAGAGTGTGCTAAACGCTCTGTACAAGTACACCGCTATGCAGAGCGCCTTTAATACGAATATGCTGGCGCTGGTGGATCAGCAGCCTCGCATTTTGACGCTCAAAGCTTTCTTGCAGCATCATATCAATCATCGCGAGGTGGTGATCACACGCCGCACGCGCTTTGAACTGGCAAAAGCGGAGGCACGCAGACATATTCTGGAAGGCTTGAAGATCGCCCTGGATAACCTGGATGCTGTTATCAGCACCATTCGCGAATCCGCGTCTGCGGAGGTAGCATTAGTCAACCTGAGGCAGCAATTCAGTCTCTCCGAGGATCAGGGCAAAGCAATTCTGGATATGCGGCTGGCTCGCCTGGCAGCCCTGGAACGCAGCAAGGTCGAAGAAGAGCTGCGTGATGTGCTGAAAAATATTGACTATTACCACATGCTGCTGTCAGATATCAATGAGATCCGCAAGTTGATCAAAGCAGACCTGCAGGAGTTGAAGGAGAAATATGGCGATGCCCGCCGTACGGACATTGCCGACGCGGAGGCAGGCGAGTTCAGGGAAGAAGACCTGATCCATAATGATGAGGTTGTGGTTACACTGACGGAGAAAGGCTATATCAAGCGACTCCCATCAAGTACGTACCGCGCACAACGCAGAGGGGGACGCGGCATTACGGGTATGGCTACTCGTGAAGACGACACGGTTCGCCACTTGCTGGTTACACACAGCCACGATGCTCTGCTCTTCTTTACCGATAGGGGGCGCGTCTTCCAGCTTCGAGTCTACGAGTTGCCTGATGTCAGTCGCACGGCCAAAGGCGAACACATCATTAACCTGATCAACATCGAACAAAGGGAACGAGTGACGGCAATCGTCCATGTTCCAAAGGGCGTCAGTCGCGACTATATGATCGTTGCCACTAAGAAGGGCGAGGTCAAGAAGACGGTGATGGATGAATTTGAAGTAGTGCGCCGCTCAGGGTTGATTGCGATGGACCTGGAGGAGGATGACGAGCTGATTGGTGCGAAGCTGGCACACGCCGATGACGACGTGTTGATGATCACCGCACAGGGGAAGGCTATTCGCTTTACAGTGGCGGAGCTACGTTCGGCATCGCGTACCAGCGGCGGTGTGCGGGGCATTCGCCTGGATAAAGGCGACAGAGTTGTTTCACTTAACCTGGCACCCAAGGGAGGCGAACTGCTGGTAGTAACGGAGAATGGGTACGGTAAAAGGACGCCTATCGATGAATATCCTACGCAAAGCCGAGGCGGCGGCGGCGTTATTACCTCGAAGATCACGAAGAAGACCGGGGCGGTGGCAACAGCGCGAGTGATCACCGAGAAGGATAATGACCTGATGATTATCTCTGCAGGGGGCGTTGTGATTCGTACTGATGTGAGTACCATCGGGGTTGCCGGACGCGCTACGCAGGGTGTACATTTGATGAATCTCGGCGAGGGCGATAGCGTGGTGGCGGTAGCGACGACGAATGGGAAGAGATTGGATGCCCAAAATGGGAATGGGGACGGAGATGAGCATGAGCCCGAAGAGGAAATAGAGATAGGGGAGGGGAGCGAAAGCGAGGAGATGGAAGAAGAGGTAGAAGGAGCAGGGAGCGAGGAATAAGCGTCATGTGCGCACTTGTTTACCTTGCCGGATTGAGCGAGCTGCTACGCGGTCTTTTTGGGCTTCTAATTTGATGAGTGGGAAGGTCCGGTGAAACTGGGTGTTGAATTGTTTGGCTTTTTGCTCGGAGAGGGTGGCACGACGTTCGTAGGCGTAGGCAAGCAGTTCGCGTTTTTCGTGATCGGGGAGGTCTATGAGCAGGAGGTAGGCCAGGGTAAATTCTGGTTTGCCTTGTTCTGCATATGCTCGGCTGGAGGCAAGGGCATCGGCTCCCAGGTCCAATTGTTTTTGGACGTGGGTTTTGAATACGTCTTTGAGTAGTGGAGCATAAAGTTCTTCAAATGTTTCTGGCACGATAGGTTCCCCGGTTTTTCTAAATTGGATATGTTGGGTTTATATTTTTTTGTTGCATAGTAATCGTAGCACACGGAGCAATTCAACTCAACGGGATGAGTAGGGACGGGTGTATGAAATAGTCGTAGGCAAGCAACCAACCGTAGGGGCCGGTTTACCGCGCCCACCGCCGATGTATCGGCCAGTAGCGCCATGGTCATCGAGCAAACGAAGGCCGATCATGAGTTTTAACACATTCATCCGTGTATGTAGTGGGTTTCCCCCTGGCCGATACATCGGCGCTGGCCTCGATACATCGGGCCCTACGGTTGGTTGGTTGATTGCCTACAAACACTGATGGGTTCTCATGGGAGACCAGAAGATTGAGCAAGGGCCACCGCGACCACACCTTCAGTCGTCCCCACATATAAACCGCCATCCGAAATCGTTGGCGTGACAAAGTGCGGAACCGCAAAGCCCAGCGTGAGTTTTGTACGCACCCTGCCCGTAGCGATATCGAGAGCATAGAGGGTGCCATCTTGATCAAGGCTGTAGACCGTGTTACCTCCCACGATGGGAGGGAGATCGATTTGTTCAGGGGCATGCCAATCAACCGTCAGCTTCGGTTCCGGCTCGACCAGGACACGCCGCAGGCCATCGGAGCAAGGCACGAATACCTGTGAGCCAACCGTGGCAGCTCCTCCCATGGCCAACCCATTGCAGATTTTCACCGTTGCCACCTGACCCCCTATTCCGCCCAGGGCGTTGGCATTGAGCAGGTAGCCATCACCAGATTTGCCAGCGATGAAGACGAGGCCGCCCGGCAGCAGCGATGGCCCCATTGAACCAAGATCTTGATTCCCAGAATCTTGTATGCGCCAGTTGGCGGGGGCAAAACTATCCTCAAGCTGCAGCGTGGGTGAGAGGCGCAGGACGGCATTACTTAAATCCCACGTTCCGCTGATGTATGTATCATTATCGCCCGTTGCTTCATACACCTGCCCCGCACCATCTATCGCTGGGCCCGAAGGTCCCCAGAAGCCACCTTGATCCTCGCTGGGGACTTGATAGGAGAGTAAAGGCCCCGTCCCATCTGTCCGCGAGGCAACGATCGTCCCATGGTACTGCCCGCAGTCAGGGGCAGGACTACCAAAGGCCATGTAGACCATCCCATGAGAGAGGGCCAGTGCCGGACGCTGCATGTATATCCGTGGCGGATCCAATGCTGGCACGTCTACCGAGCGGTGGACGCGCAGCCTGCCGGTGTCCACATCGACGCCCACCAGGAGGTGCAAGGGACCGGTGACCTCCGCAACCGCAAAGACCAGCCCGGTCGCAGGGTCATAGACAGGGGTGCCGGTGATCCCAAGCGGATCGACGGTGCCCCTACAGTTTATCGTTGACAAGGGAACGGGATGCCCAATGGTGGTACGCCATTGCACCTGCCCCGTGCGAGCATCAAGAGAGTAGAGGGAATCCCCCTCGGTGGCAACAATGACGCGCTCACCAATGACCAGTGGTTCCGCATACACCGCATTGTCCAATCTCCTCGTCCAGCTCCGTATGAGTTGGTTGGGATCAGGCTCGGTTGCTGCGTAACCTGTGCGCGCGTTGTCGACATGATAGGTCGACCAGTCAACATGATTCAAAGCAATATGTACGGGCGATAAGTGCCGCGAAGGATCATTACTCCGTGGGGGATCATTCCCCCGTGAGGCGCTTGCAAGAGGGAGCGAAGTGTCTGGCACTTTGTTGCAACTCATGAGAGCTACGAGGAATACGATGCTGATCACCCGATAGGTCCTCTGGCGAGAGAGCCTTGCTTGGTGAGAGATCCTCCATGGCAGGTGGATAAGGATGAAGCCGAAAGGTAGAATAACGAGTACAGAAATCACGAGAAAAGCATGACGAAACATTTTCCAGCACTCCTTTTGGATGGAAATCGAGGGCATTTCCTCACTCCAAGGCCCATCCTGCTGACGTATCGAGCATGGGATGCTGTCATTACCTTTGGTGATTACTCACATCTAAAGGTCATTGAAGCGGTAGCGTATTCTTTGTAAAACTTGACGCATACAAAGCTGAATGTGGCAATGCACCTGGCGCGCCAGAGCGTGTCAAAGCGTGCCCGCAGATTTCCCCAGCAGATGATGCGGCCTGAAGTCCATCAGCTGTGGTGGGGGCCTCATAGCGATTTCCACGACTGGCTGCACATCGTCCTCCCCGGTGCGAGTATCAGGAGAAAGCGTCATGAAAACGTTATGAGCAACGTCATAG
>WNFI01686593.1_pt1 | contig 13118 bp, 19 predicted proteins | sample 5400471 | NCBI WGS metagenome assembly WNFI01 (sample SAMN13153348, study PRJNA577476) | soil metagenome | isolation source: 100 cm saprolite on Douglas fir-dominated hillslope | place: USA:California | collected 2013-09-17
TAACCACGAACCGTCTAAGTTTGGAAGTCCGCACGCAACGTATGAGTTCACTATTGGAAGCAACCACACAGTCTGACTTATTCGTAGTGGCACTTCAATGCGCCGATACTTGTGCATCTTTACTGGCAACCTCAACAAGCACTCACTTGCTGAAACGCGTCATACAATGTTACGCTCAACTGTATCCGTTACTGTTTCGCGTCTTGTGAGCCAAGAATCTGCTATACTTTAGAAAGTCACACGAGTTCTGATATGCGCTTTCATGTTAGGTGTATTAATCGCGCCAATCGACAACCATGGGATGTTCTTTCTATTGCTAAGCGCCGTATAATAGAGTTTATCGAGAACTCGTCTACACCAGGTCAGGCGGGGGTGCGTCTGGCGGCATTGAAGTTTGCACAGCGCGTAGTCTTGGTCCAAACAAGGGGGGTCAGTGATCCAAGAGTAAGTTAGTCCATAGCCCCATCTCAAATATGTCTAATGCATGGTGGCAGTTGCAAAACAAAGCCGACCCAAACCTTTCGCTAGTCCCCTCAGATCACCCATTCATTAGTACTACTGCCCTTGAAGCCGAAGGAACACAATTACTCACGCTTGTCACGACGATTCTCTATAGTTCATCGTAAGCTGGCGTCAACCAAGACGCAAAGTACCTTCTGCTTATCACCATTACAGTGACTCTAACGCAGTATCTGCTATCATTAATTCTTTCGGGACTCTGGCAAAGGCTCGGCCACAACTTCTCCAGTTCATCATTGAGGCGACTTCAAAATGGAGCCCCGCCAAATTAACTGGCCAATCCGCTATCAAAATCCGGAGCGCCGAGAAGTCCATATTTATTCTACTCAATTATCTGTTGAAGTATGTGTCTCATATGCACGTGGTTTGGGCAGCCCTTACACTATGGTCTGGCAGGTCGGGTATTGGACAGGCTTTTACCATGGATATCGCGAGAGCTTTGGAGCAAATTTCTGAGCGAATCAAGCAAATAATTCGTGCGGAGCATGCCCGTCGGACCGCTGCTACGGAAGCGGAACGGGATCGAATAAAAAGGGCGGCGTCGGCCCCTCTCGCACCTATGGACCCCAAGCGCATCAAGCTAGATCCTAGCGTTCCCACTGCGGTTGCTGCACTCGCTAGCTTCAACTTCCAAGACCTACCTGCTGACCTAGTCACAGACTTAATCATTGCAAATTTGCAACATTTCTCGGTCCAGGATATTAGCACGGCCATTGATGTGAGATTTCTGTGAACTCATCTATTGGCTATCCTTCCTGCTCATTCATGTGGAATTTAGAACCACCGTACCATGAAAACCGAGTCAGGTCGTGTTTCCGTCGCCTCGAAATCAGACGCTCAGGAAGCGCCTCAGAAATCTGACATGGATGACGAGGAGTTAGAATACGAGCCTGACAAGCTTAACCGCGAGCTAGATGTAAGTTTTGGAAGTACACGATGTTTGGCTTGCGAGCTGATCCATGCATCGAAATTCAGTTGGCAGAAGCATCCCAAGAAGCTCAAGAAATTGAAGATACCACTGAAGCCGATGAGCTTGCCCTTCAGCTGCAGAGCACTACATTCGAATTGCCCCCACCCCAAGAACTTGAAGACGGACAGGCGGAATCTTTCATACGGTCTGCAATGTCTCGCATATCAAGAACTGGTACAAAACAACTGGAACGAGCGCACATGAATCTCATTGCAGTCCCCCATGATGCGGACTCCGCTCCTATGCCAGGACTCGGTGCGAATATCAATGAGTTATTGAGACCAATACCATCATACGAAATGTGGATATCGCTATTCGTGCGAGTGGTCACTCGTGGTCAACGAAACTCGCTCAGTGCCTTGGCAGTGAAGAGCTCACCAGTTTTGTTAAAGGAAGAGACAGTAAAGGAAGAGCCGAGTAATGTCGTTGATAAGAAAGGCTCAACCCTAGCAGCTGAAGAGAGAAACGACGACCTACGACAGATGATATGTAATTATACAATGGAGGACTTCCCATCGAGGTACGGACATCTTTACTGAGAGTCTAGTGTCCCTGATGTCATGGTTAGATCACGCATCGCCACCATTTGGCTCAACGAGGAGTGGTACAATGACGATGTACGAGGTAGCCGAGATTCTGGGGTTTGTCTTGCCGAATTTTCGCTTCGCTTTCGAACCCTGCTGATTATTTACATCAGGGGCCAACGTACGATTTTTGGCTTCTGCACCTACTCGAATTGTATCTGCCACATATCGAAGGGACGGACCGAGTGCTGACGAAGTTTCTACTTGATCTTCCTTACCTGCCCCAGCCCGTTCTTCAATACCTTGCAGAGCTCGCTATAGATCCATCCACGTGAGTCAGAATCTATCAATATTCAGCAGAGCAGGATTAACCAGAATGCCTCAAGTGCCGCACCTGGCTTCAATTCGTTGCGAGAACTCGTGGTTTTGAGGCCTCCAATGCGAAGCGATGCTCTTAGTATTCTCCTTCAACTAACAACACACCCGGGTCCGTTTTCTTATTCTCGAAGGCGGATCGGGGCTAAACCTTCCATTAGACACGAAGACGCGTGTTGCAGCCATAAATACGGTGAAGAAATGGGTTCCGGATGTGAAGCCCATGGATAAGCTTGTTCAGAAATTTGCTACTCGATTATTGCGACGATTAGAAACACGGACAGTCTTTACTGGCACTTCCAAACCTATGGCTAATGGAACAGCAGTCTCGGATACCTCGCTAGAAGTACAGACGGAGAAAGGTATACTGCCTCCGTCATCATCATTCCTTGAAGATGGAGAGACACCTGATCCTGAACTGAACGAATTTGTTACAACCCCATACCTTCCCGGTGAGCTCTTCGCACCTGCAGACCCTGGGCAGGTGCTGCAGCATGTGCAATTGCTGTTCGCGCTCTCTGTCAAAGTTCCGGATTTACTTGATGAGTGAGCCCTTTTTACGGCGCCAAGGGAGGCTAGAATGCTCACTATTATCTGAATCCTAGAATTTTCCTCGCCTATAACAAAATGGAAGACTCGGTGCAAGACGCCATTCAGGACCTTCTAACGCCTCTTATTCGCTCACTGGGGTCATCACACGGCAAGTTATTGATGCTTCTACGGACATTCTCCCCCGGTGCCGAGTCACTGGCGCTTCGTGTGCTCAAGATCCTGACTGAACATGGTCGTCCCAGCGGACCACTCGTAGCACTTGTCAAAGGTCTCATCTCCGAACGGGACCTCGATGCCCGCTTCCTCGTTCCAATCGTCGCAGAACTCGATAGGTCAGAGATTGAAAGACAGCTACCGCGAATCATGAATCTGCTGAGTGGGAAGCCAGAAGAGAGGGACCTGGTTCGGTCCGTATTCTTGGCTATTGTGGAACCACCATCTCAGGGTTTCGGCACTTCATCGACAAATTTGCCGAGAGTGAGGGAAAGTGAACTGTTGAAACCTGTGGAATTATTAATGTTCCTGCACGAAACCGATAAAGGGGTCAAGACAAAATGTGCAATGGAAGGTATCTACCGTGATTCAGTAAGTGGTCGAATGACGCTGACACCAAGTTCTACGCAGGAATCGACATTTGTTTCGGCCTCACTGAGCTATTCCCTTCGGAAGTGTTCGCTGTGGGGATGCAGCAGATTGTGGACAAGCCTACGCTGCCTGTGCTATTTATGCGAACGGTCAGTTGCTCTTGTCTCGATTAGTTAGTATATGCTAGTTAAGACCATCCCTTAGGTGATCCAAGCTGTCCGGACCTACAAATCATTAATCCCGTTCGTTGCAAGGACTCTCATGTCTCGCCTTATCCTCAAGAAGATATGGACTATACCGCAATTGTGGGACGGTTTCATGATTTGCGCCAAATTGATTGCCCCAGCTTCGTATGGGGCCCTTCAGCAATTACCGCGAGAACAGCTGGCGGAAGTGGCGGAGAAGCATCCCGTACTGCGTTCCGGGTTGCGCGAACACATAATCAAAAAGGGTGGTGCGAAGTCCAAGATATTGGAGGTCCTCGGCGGAGACGAAAGCTCAGCGTCTGCGGCTGTTCCGATGCCAGCAAATGTTGTGTCTGTTCAAGTCGCCTCGCCATCCGCCTAGTACTCAGATCGTGCCCCTTAAGATTTATCTGATTCTGATTCAATTCATCTTGGCTGGTGTTTTGGTTTATTTGGTTGTATGTTACCATTTATGGTTATAAAGCCGAGAAATCACATGCGAGATGACTGCTGCCACCCTGACGTGAGCGGCCTGTCAACGGCTCCGTATCCTTGCTCGTTGTTCCCGTTACCTTCACGCCTGAACAGGCCTCATTTGGCACACACCTTGTAGGCGGAGGCGATTCCTAAATCAGGCTTAGCTGGACTATAAACATTCGTCCTGCGACTCAACCTCTGCCAGTGGATCAACTTTGTCATGAACTCAACGGGAATTGACAAGCAAGTTGCACCGCGCGAATCTACGGTATACGCTTCGAGTAGCTCAGGCGACTCTAGAGGTCGAGCGAAGGGCCGCAATAGGGAAAGGAGAACTCGATCTGGGCCGATTAACAAGTATGCTTTCTTCCTATGCGCACACATATGGACCCCTCCATCCCCATTTATTTTTTTCCGCATCTCAGCTGGTATCACACCTTCACTGCACTAGGTCACGAATTTTGCGTCGAGAAACGATGGAAGTACCTCCGAGAATTGGGCTCTGGGGCATACGGTGTCGTGGTGTAGGTCCTGTCTCAGTACTACTCGCTATACCTTGCTATGCTTACATGTATTTTAAAAGCTCCGTTCAGGATGAGATAACCGGAGAGACTATTGCTATCAAACTCATCACACGTGTGTTTGACAAAGTTCAGCTGTCTAAGCGTGCTCTTAGAGAGATCACACTACTACGGCACTTCAATAATCATGACAATGTGAGTCCATCTCTTCCTCTTCCTCTCGCTATTGCTTCACGAGAATGACTATTACTTCGTGTCATAATCCTCAGATCACTGGGCTCATTGATATGGATGTGGTGGGACCGGACTTCAACGAGATGTATACGCCGTCGGTTTCTTCTGTCGCATCTGGAGCTGACACATTGATACACACAGTTATCTTTTCATGGAGCCAATGGAAGGTAACGAATATTGACGGCTACTGAGTTTATTCTCATTTCTGCACCTAGCGGATCTGTACCAGATCATCCGTAGTGGACAAACATTGACAGATGCACATATCCGATACTTCACATATCAGATACTGCGTGGCGTTAAGTTCATCCACTCGGCGGACGTAGTACACCGGGATCTCAAACCTGGAAATTGTACGTCCAACAGGTGTTCAGCACAGGCATTTCTTTCTTAACGCCCCTGAAGTACTCGTAAATAGCGACTGCGAGTTGAAAATATGTGATATGGGCCTGAGTCGGGGTTATAATACCAAGTTGCGTGAAGATGAGGAGTGTGATCTGACAGAGTATGTTGCTACTAGATGGTATAGAGGTACGCAGATGAGTGACTCAGCCCCTCGAGCCACTCGCACAATCGCTTTTCACATCCAGCACCAGAAATCTTACTCTCCTTCAAGAGATACAATGCTGCAAGTCAGTAATCTTGGTGCTTACTCACCCAGATCTGCTGATCAAGTCTTCAGTCGACATGTGGTCTATAGGATGCATATTGGGGGAACTAATGGCCGGCAAACCAGTGTTCAAGGGAAAAGAGTAAGATGTTCGCTGTCTGTGTTCTGTCGAGAATGCTCACCAATCCTCTATTCCGTTCCCAGCTATGTGGACCAGTTAAACCTTATTTTAGATATACTGGGGACGCCTTCTAGGGAATCGATAAAAAGGATTGGAAGCGAAAAGGTATAAATATCATGTCTCACGCCAGTAACCTCGTTTCTTATGGCCTTGCGCAGGCACGGGGGTATGTGCGAAGTCTACCATTCAAGAAGCCGAAATCATGGTCAGAAATATTCCCTAACTCAGACCCTGATGGTAGTAATCCATCTGTCCTACGACTGGAGTCCAATTTAATGTTTATCATTCTAGCTGTTGACCTCCTTTCGAAATTGCTTACTTTCGACCCAGACCACAGATTGACTGTAAACCAAGCACTGGAACATCCGTTTCTCACAGCATACCACGATCTCGATGACGAGCCCGATAACCCAGAGACATTCGAAAAGTGGCGTGACATTGAGCAGTTAGAAACTACAGACCAATTCAGAGCTGCTCTATGGAAGGAGGTGCTAGAGTTCCGGGAAGAGGTACGCAGTATTGCTTCCGAAACACCGCCAGAACCTGTCGCCACGATGCCTCTCGGTGCAATTCAGCCAGAGCAATATGAACCTACTCGCCCGGGAGAGACCTTCGTCCCATCGAAGGCTAGCCAGGATAACCAAGCAGCTGGCCCTGTTCCGTTCCCCGTCACACCGCCAGAAGACTCAAAAGGCGATATTGCAGGGGCAATGCCATCTGCGCAGGCTATCTCGAAATTCATGGATCCCTATCGATCATATGCACGTCGCACGAGTCTGCTGTCGAATGACCGTCGGGAGGTTGGGGAGGCTGGTAGTCCCGTCATCGACCGTGCACACACCGCCGGTACTCCCAGTACTACGGCTAAGCCACTAAATGGAGAAGATGGCTCTTACTTCGTACCAGCTCGCTCGAGAGCTGTGTCTACCGAAGGTGATATACTGGGACCCCAGTTGCTGAGGCAGCTTTCGACTACCTCTATTGGGCGAAGCACAAGTATTGGGGATATCAGACCTGGGAAGGAGCCTCCATTAGAACCTAGCGTTGTAGCGGCAGATGCACCTCCGAGCACCATGCCATCCGCGTGGCCGAACGCCAATTGATTGATACCCGTTTCTGACACGGGTTTCTTGACTTGCTCAAATTCTCCCTGATAAGGGCGTCCGACCCACATTCCGCAACTCTCTTAGAACAGTATAGTTATAATGTGCAGGATAATGAATGGAACGCTCTCCCTCGGATGTCACTCTGGACGATCTGCTCCCAAGCACGAGATCCTGCAGCTGCAGATCGCTTCCCCTTTGGCCTCGTAGCGCGGAGATGAAGGCCACATGGAATTCCGACCACAGACGTCATCGACCCATAACCATCAGGAAAGCGGAACGAGCACTCCGAAACGGGGACTTTGCTGAGCCGACACAATTTTGTGATGAGTGGAGACCGCTGTGAGCAAGTTAATTTCGATCGCCCGGAATGCGCTTCGCTCCAAGTTCCGAACAGCTAGAATGCTGTATACACGTACAGGATTATTGGTGACAACGGCGGTAGTTAAGATCTATAGAACGCACCACTGCCAGCTCCCACCCCTCGACTTGCCTCTTCTCTCTTCTTCGTTATCGCTGGACCTCAGCCTTGCGCTTCATTGCGTCTACATAGTTTTGTGTGATGGGGTCCAACACTTTCGTCTTGGTGGTGCTTTTTCAACTGCCCCTTTTTTTTGGTAAGTGTAGCTCCAGTACGAGGACGTTCAATAAGATGAAGGTGTCATTATGATTCACTGGAGAGGACCTCCAAGGTGGGTTCTACGGAGTACTTAGGAGTATCCTTCCATCCACTCGCAACATCGATGTCATTCTCCCTTGCCCATAACCAAACCACTGATACAATAGACCGTGACTCGAAAGCCACCCAAATGCAAAATAAGCCAGGAACAACATGAAGACAAACAAGAACTACCGAGAATAAGAGGAAGGACGAGAAGAACGACCCAAAATCAGAATCCACCTGGTAGAGAGCTTAATAATATAGAAAATGAGATTTTGGTGTTCATTGGGGGTGAAACATTCTAATTCATCGGGTCTTCCCGGAATACTGTGCAAGTCCTTTGTAGCACGCACCAAATCAACCGGTAGAAGCTACTGTAACTACGTCCAGATCAGATCAGGGACCAGAGTATGAAGATCTGAACGAGGCTTGGGAACGTGCCCGAGACTTCCAAGATGAATGTGCCACTGAGGAGGATTTCGTCTGTGCCCGCCTGCTGGGATATCTACTTCAAGAAGCAAGCCATGGAGAAGGTGGCTTTCGGTTTGCCAAGGAAATTTGTCGCTGTAAGGATAATGAGTCGCTCCGCAAATTGGGACTGTTCTACCGGAAACACATGATCATCTGTTGTCAGTGCGGCGGCGCGTGGTTGAGGCTCTATCCGTCTCATTCCGCCTTTCGATAGTTAGACACAGAATCATGAATTCTAGCCATCCATCCAGATCGTCTCATGAAGACCCTCAACAAGAAGCAGCCTCGGACATCGCGGATTATCGAATGCAGGTGTGTCTCCAATGCTTTAAGGGTGCAGTGTTATACCAACAATCAATGCTTAATCAGGCGCTCAAGCGTGATCATTATAGATGCGTCTTGACTGGAGCATTGGATGCAGGGTTGGTTCGAGGCAAGATCATACGACTAGATCCAAATTCGGTCATTGCTCCAGAGAATACTCAAGCCGTCCATATATTCCCTATGTCTATTTGGTCTAAAAGGAATGATGCTAACCATGAAGTGACATATTACCTATTGATTAGTGTGGCCCATTTCTAACATTCTGCTTCAGGCGTCGTACGCCGCGAGTGTCTGGAAGGCTATGAAACGGATCTACGATCTTGACCTCGAGGAGCTCGATGGCCACGAGATCAACCGTCTGTCCAACATTATCACACTGTGCGATAGAGCAGCCGGTTTGTTTAATTCTCTTAAGCTCTGGTTTGAGGCAGACGAAACCGAGAAGGTTCGTTCCTCCGGTATTCTACTCAGCCTGTAGAGGCACGTTGACGATATAATATTAGGATGAAGATCCTGTCCATCATTACAGGATTTGCTCCACAGATCAGTGGCGGCTAGCCGGCATGCGGAAGAAGGTGGGATTCCAAGATGAACGTGCAAGCAATGGAACTACGCACCCCCGTCCTGACCGTCGCTATCTCCAGACACATGCACTATGTTGTCGCGTTGCTCATCTCTCCGGCATTACGGAACATCTAGACAAGTTTTACAAAGATTTCGAGAGAATGGAAGTTCTGGCTACGGATGGCTCCTCTGCTGCATTCTTGATACAAGCATTGGAGCTTCTTGGAGAGGACGGTCACACTTGACTGCCGGTGACTATTTGGGATATTGACCTAGATTCACACGCACATACTAGAGCACAATGATATCTCCATCACATTAGTATTCCTAATCCCTGCTTGTCCAGTCATTTGACTGTGCTACGCTAATTCCCAGTGTAATTCCATTTACACATTGATTACTTGTTAGAACCGAATCTCAAGTATTATAGATATGATGCTGTGATGTCAATAGAAATAAAATCAAAGATCGCTCAGACGCCTACGCTACTTCCATTGGTGATATGTGTAGACCGGCTGCATCAATGGAGCATTGCGGTGAAAGAACCGAGAGGGATTGATACTTTAGCCCTCATGACTTTGTTCGCCGAATCATATGCTAGGTTTACATTGGGTACCCTCTTCCCGTTCACCTTCACGCTCTTCGGAGCCCTCTTCACATTCAGGAACGAAATGAGCCCCACCTTGACGGCTGTGGTCCCACCGGGGGTTTGGGCCTTTCCACTCGTGACGAGCTTACCCGCTGAGTAGGAAAAGAAGAGTTCCGTCGTTTTAAGCTGTTTGACACTGACACCATCGTCGATGTAGAGCGAGCCGGTGGCCTCATTACTCAAGGAGGGAGCGATGACAAGCTCGAAGTCTTGTGTGCGAACCTCGGTCGTTGTGTTGGCAGATGAGACACGCAATGGAAGGACGGCGCCACCTTTAATGTGCACAGGGACAGAGGTATAGCTGATGTTGGTGAGGCGAACAGTTTGACCTTGACCGATGACAGGAGAGTACGTCAGGAAATTGTAGAATACATCCTTAGGGAGATAGATCGTCACGTCCGTTGCATTCTCTGTGATGACGGGTGATACGAGGATGGAATCACCGAAGAAGAACTGTGAGTCGATTCCGAACGTGTTCGAATCGGAGGGATAGTTAAAGAATAAAGGGTTCAAAATGGGAGATCCATCCAATGACGCCTGGTGTAGTGCCGTGTAGATGTAATCAAGTAACCTATACCTCATGTCGATTGCACTTTTTGCAGCCTGCGCCACAAGAGGCCATCTATAGAACTCCTGATCAACCGAGTTGAAATCGTTATGATTTCGATAAAACGGTCCAAAGGCGCCCAACATCGCCCATCGCGCACACAAAATATCTGTCGTGTCCCCTCCAAAACCACATATGTCCGCACCAACCATGGGGATTTGGTAAATTGTGGCGAAACCAAGCATGCCTGCAATAGAATTTTGATAGTGTGGCCATGTAGCCAAGTTATCACCTAGCCACTTTCCGACTTTGGTACCTGCACCAGCAAAAGTCGAACGGGTGATGACAAAGGTGCGAAGACCTGGTCTACGAGCGAGCATAGCTTCATGAGTCTTGAGGGACATCATCATTCCGTACAAGTTGTCTGTCATGGGTGACGGTCAATTCAGCATAATTCGGACAGAAGAACGAAGAAGTTACACTCACGAGCATCATATTCTGTCGTACCATCATAGTGAATGATGTTCATATCCGCCGTCCGATCGCTCAGCGACTTTGTCGCTATCTTGATCGCATATGGGGGTTTTGACAAATCCCACCCACTCTCATTATTATTCCTCATTGGGGCTGACGCCGCCATTATCACCTGCTCTTGCTGTGCATGCGTATTGTGCCTCCGACTCAACATGATGGGTACATCTGGTGGTGGCGGTGCGGCCCTATTAGGTGGTAACCCCTGTTGCCTCGCTTCCCCAAAGGGGTCATTACATGGATCCGAACAAAAATTTGCAGGTTCATTCATGTCAATCCACGCACCATCGATATCGATACCTGTCTGAGTGTCGAAGAACCTTTTGAATTCGCCTGTCCAGTAGGTACCTATGGAAGGGTGGAACCAATCTGGATAAACGACGACACCCGGCCAAACGATGCCATGATAGAAGGATCCGTTACTGTTTGGTTGACGTAGGAAAATCCCCGATTGGGCGCCGCGATCGTAAGCTTCATATCCAATGTTAGGCTGGGAAGCTACTGCAGGATCAACCATCATTACGTAGTGCTGGTGGCGAGCATGCAGACCGCTGAGAAGGATGATAATAAGTGATGGAGAGAATGTGGGCTTGATTAATGCTAAAGAAATTCACCCAACAAGTTGCTGCATCTTTTCGAGGGGAAAGTACTGTGGATCATTCGTGAATATACGACGCTCGAACATGTAATCGATATCGGTCCACATAGTCTATTGTAGCAAGGGCTCCTGGATCAGAAAAATATATTACACTCAAAAAGTGGGCTCACCTCGAGTGGAATACCTGCGCTCGAGTAATTCTGTACAACATCCATAACATTCACATAATCTATCCATTGACTTCTATTCACATAAAAGAAAAGAAAGAAAAGAGTCAGGCTCACCGGTATACCCCCACCGACATTGATGCAACCCCAAAGCCCAATAGGGCACCTCTGCTGGCCTCCCAATGACATCTGCGTATTGCCGCGCCACATCCCTTGGTCCAGGCCCCACCAGGAAGTAAAAATCGAAAATCCCTCCAATAATATTATACTCCAAACTCGTCCTCCCGTACTCTTGATTGATCTTGATGTCCATCCCGTTCGAATTAAGAAGGAACACACCGTGTGTACCACCTGTGGAACGGTGTTCGAAATAGATGGGATGATTGCCATAGAGATTTGTTCCTGTTGGGACAGAACTGATAATATTCGTGTGTGGGGTTTTCGATTACTGCGAGTCCAAGAGCCCCAAAGGATGGGAAGGAAAACATACTATGCATCGCGAGACCACAAGGTACGCGTAAAGTTCTGGTTGGGAAGGCGGAATGTTTCAGTGTGTTCACCTAGTCCATAGATGTTCGCATTTGCAGGCAGCGCTCTGACCAAGTGACCATTCGAAAGTTTCCCCGGAAGACACGTTTGGAGTCCGGAGTATGTGTGGACCAATCAAATGGGAGAAAAAAAATTAGAACTCATCTGGGTCCTAGCATTTCTAATAGTCTCCCCAAGAATGCAAAATATACTTACGTCGTCTTTAGCCTCAAGTATTGTTCCTTGAAAACCAAGGGATGTTTTGTACTTGTCCCGAACAGTTCCTCTCCGGTCTTGGAACGCACAATGGAGAATGTGAAGGGGGATGTGGTGTATTTGAACTGAATAGCTGCTTGGTTCGCTGGGATGTTTTGAGAAGCTGGACGAGGGAGAACGGATACGGGGACAGTGTATCGCGTCTCTGAGGCATCAAGAATTTGGAGGTGGATGCGATTTTCTGATCATGAATGGACATAGAGAATTGGTGTGATCAAATGAGGTAATATTGATCGAGGTGTGTCAAAACATTGACATCGGGAATCATTAGTGTTCAATATCCAACCCGTGCGCGCATCAGACGCGTCCCACATACTCACGCCCGCGGCCCTTGGTAATAGTACTAGCACTCACCTGTCTCATACTTAACCCTCAACTTCAATGTACTCAAGTCAGGTCCATAGACACCACAACCCTTTTCACCACGAATATTCAGACCCGCTTCGAGGCTAAATGTTGTCATCTTGACATTGACCGCATCGTACCCGGGACATACATCGAGTCGGGCAGCATCGAGGGGTTGGTGGGGTTGAGAAATCGATAAGGAGGTGTGATTGAGAGTGTCTAGAATAGACGTGACGAGGGAGGAAGCCCAAGGAACAAGGAGCAGTAAGCTACTGCGCATCTTTTCCAGATCGTTTCGTTCTGAACCTGACGCTAAGTCTTGCGTGATGACGAAAATCGTAGCGCTGGCAAGCGGCAGTCCACAATGTTGAATGCACTCTATATTATAATAGACGCTCCAGTCATCATGTGATTTAGCCGATGATTCTCCGAATCTCAGATCGGTTGGTCACGCTGCGCAGCGGAAGAAAATTTTTACCGTCGGTCGCCAAAGGCTCAAAAAACATACCGACGGTCAGCACAATTAGTACGGGTTCACGGAACTTTCTGGACATGTATTATTAAGAGAGTAAATACAAAAAATATGAACATGCTTTACAATTAGCTACCAACAAGCGCCTG
>WNFI01579636.1_pt2 | contig 13117 bp, 14 predicted proteins | sample 5400471 | NCBI WGS metagenome assembly WNFI01 (sample SAMN13153348, study PRJNA577476) | soil metagenome | isolation source: 100 cm saprolite on Douglas fir-dominated hillslope | place: USA:California | collected 2013-09-17
TTGGCGACCCGCCACGCCAGATGCTGAGCGGCGTGCCGGCCCACGTCGACGGCCGTATGCTCGCCATCACCGAAACCGCCGGGGGGACGGTCATCAACCGCGATCGCATGTGGCATTACGTCGAAGGGATCCAGAACTGGAACCCGATCTGGCCAGAACATGGCATTCGAATCCTGCCGGGACCCTCGTCCATGTGGTTCGATGCGTCGGGGAATCGCTTGCCGGCAGCGCTGTTCCCCGGCTTCGACACACTCGGCACGCTCGAGTACCTGAGGAAGACAGGCTTTGACTATTCATGGTTCGTGCTGACTCAGCGAATCATCAAGCGCGAGTTCGCGCTTTCCGGATCCGAGCAGAATCCCGACCTGACGAATAAGGACGTTCGGCTGCTGCTGCAACGGGCGGTCTCAAAGTCCGGGCCGGCGCCGGTTGAAGCCTTCAAGCAACACGGCGCCGACTTCGTCGTCGCGAACAATCTTGGCGACCTGGTGCGCGGAATGAACGCGCTGACTGACGAGCCGCGTCTCGATCGAGTCAAGGTGGAGCATGAGATCGCAGCTCGCGACCGGGAGATCGGCAACGGAATGACCCAGGACGCGCAGATCCTCGCGATCCGTGCAGCACGGCGCTACCTTGGTGACCGGCTGATCCGCGTCGCCAGCCCGCACGCGTTGCTGGATCCGGCCGCCGGGCCGCTGATCGCGGTTCGCCTTCGCATCCTGACCCGTAAGACGCTCGGCGGCCTTCAGACGGATCTGTCCGGTCGCGTTCTGCGATCCGACGGAACGCCCCTACCCGGCCTCTACGCCGCGGGCGAGGTCGCCGGCTTCGGTGGGGGAGGGATGCACGGATATCGATCGCTCGAAGGCACCTTCCTTGGTGGCTGCCTGTTCTCCGGGCGCGCCGCCGGCCGAGCAGTGGCAGCTTCGGTGGCCTGATCCCGGATCGTGTCGGGACCGTCATTAGCTATTTAGCAATTTAGCTAAAATAGAATTTGCGATGAGTGAGACCGCCGTCTTCCGGGCGCTTGCGGATCCCACCCGCCGTCAGATTCTCCAATACCTCAAGGCGGGCGAGTTGGCCGCGGGCGAGATTGTCGAGCGGCTCCCAATCAGCGGGCCGTCCGTTTCCCGGCATCTTGCCATCCTCAAGTCGGCCGGACTCGTCAACGAGCGCCGGGCCGGAAATCGGATCCTCTACCGTCTCGACGCCGAACGGCTCGCACTGACGGTTAGCGACTTCATCAGCGCCGTCTGTCCGGCGCAGACGGCCACGAGGTGGTTTTGGTAGCCAGAGGCGTCGATCGGCGCGATCTGACGGTAGCCCAGCTACCGGGTGTGCAGACCGCCAAGGCCGGCCTGACAGATCTCCAAGGGCTGCGGGTTGCGTTTGCTGGCTGCGACGCTGTCGCGCACTGTGCGGGGATCAATCGCCAAATCGGCTCACAGACGTACGCCGCGTTGCATGTCACGGGGACCGCGAACGTCGTGACCGCTGCCAAGGATGCCCACGTCAAGAAAATCGTCATGTTGAGTTTCCTGCGGGCTCGGCCAGCCTGTGGATCCGGTTACCACGAGTCGAAATGGGCGGCCGAGGAGCTCGTTCGCGAGAGTGGACTCGATTACACCGTCGTGAAGGCGAGCATGACCTTCGGCCGAGGCGATCATATGCTCGACCATCTGAGCCATCTGCTCTACACCCTTCCAATCTTCGTCACTGTTGGACTACGCGAGAAGCCGGTGCGACCAGTCGCCGTCCAGGATGTTGTGCAGGTCCTGATCGTCGCCTTGATGGAGAAACGGCTCTCGCGGAAAACCGTGGCGTTGATGGGCCCGGAGGCGCTTCCGCTGAGCCACGTCGCCCGTCGGGTCGGGCTGCTGATCGGCAAACGCCCGCTGATCGTGCCAGCTCCCGCCGCTGTCAATTACGTGGTGGCCCATATCGCCGAAGGCTTGATGAAGGTCCCGCTGGCGTCGGTCGCGCAGGTCCGCATGCTGGACGAGGGATTGACGGAGCCGTGGGGGACCGTTGATTCGCTGCCGGAGGACCTGATTCCGCAAACGCCCCTCTCAAACGATGTACTGCGGGCCGGGCTGCCTCCAGCCGGGCCATTCACGCGCGCCGATCTGCGAATACCGGGGGTGATCTAATGTCCGACTCGTTCTCCGTCGAGGCTGTGATCCGGCGACGCCTGCTCGTCAACTTTCGGGTAAGGCCTGACATCCTGGCGAAAACCCTGCCTCCTCCGTTCGAGCCACGATTGGTGCACGGTTGGGGCATGGCGGGGATCTGCCTCATTGGTCTCGGCAACTTGAGACCGGGAGGAGTTCCGGCCGCGCTCGGCCTGAGGACGGAGAACGCGGCGCACCGATTTGCCGTCGAGTGGGACGATGAAACTGGCCGGCGCCAGGGAGTCTACATTCCGCGCCGCGACACGAACTCGGCACTCGTGGGAGCCCTTGGGGGGCGATTCTTTCCAGGCGTATATCGGCGCGGGACCTTTTTCGTCAATGAGGACCGGGGCTACGTGAGCGTTCGCGTGGATTCCGCAGACGGCCAGACCAACGCCTTCGTTCGCGGACACGTCACCGATCGCCTTGCCGAGCACTCGATCTTTGATTCTCTTCAAGACGCCTCCAGGTTCTTTGAAGTAGGCAGCCTTCGTTTCTCGCCGAGCGCCGACCTCAAGCGCCTGGACGGGCTGGAATTGGTGTCCAAGTGGTGGCACCTGCAGTCTCTTCAGGTCGATGCGGTGGAGTCAGCCTTCTTTGGCGACACTCGGCTCTTCCCAGTCGGCAGTATTGAGTTCGACTCGGCGCTGATCATGCGCGGGATACCACGCCGCTGGCAGTCCCACGGCTGGATCCGACGGCTGGATCCGACGGCCATCGCCCCTATCGTCGGCTGATCGAAGGGATGAGTTGGAACGCGCTTCGGCCCCGAAGCCGGTAAACCGTGAAATCTGAGTCCAGCGTGAATACCCGCCGGATGTTTCTCATTTCCGCGAGCGACACCAGCGTGGCATCCGCCAGGCTCATCGGGACGTCGGAATATTTCGCCATCAGGTTTTTCGCCCGCTCGACGGCGCTGCTCGGCAGATCGACAACCGTGAGCAGGTTTCGCTGATGCATCTCCCATAACTTCTCCTGTGCTCGCCAGCCGCCGGCGGGTCTTAGGAGGTGCATGGCTTCGGTGAAGACTGGCCAGGGTGTGAGCAGCGGGCCGCTCAATTCTTTCAACGCGGCCACGCAGGGGGGGTGGCTGGGTTCGTTTCGGTCAACGATGGCCTTGAGCGGCCCGGTGTCCACTAGGACCGTGACTTTGAGCGTCCTCTGCGCCGAGGCTTGCGACCCTTCTGGCGCAGTTCCTTCTGGAGGAGTTCTCCAAAGGCCTCGTGCGCGCGATCGGCGGTTGGCTGGTCACCGGCAACGCTGCCGATCAAATCGGCCATTTGGTAATCAAGCCGGTTCGCCAGGATGGCATCCGTATGCTCGGCAACGGCCTCGCGGATGATGCGCGACTCGGAGACGCGCGCCAGTCTCGCGGCCTCTCGCAGCCGTGCCTCAGTTCGAGCGTCAAGGCGAACGCTTTTCATGGATATAGCGTATCACGAGTTTGGCGCAAAAGGTATTACACGAAGACTCGGACGGCCATCCAGGTCGAAGGCCGAAATAACGACTTGGCTAAAGCCGTTGTAGTCACGGGCAACTCCGTGACAACCCTGCTGCGCGTACCGGCGACGGCTCGCTGGTTGTGGCCACCCGAGCGCTACGCCTCGCTTCTGCTTGGGGTGGTCTGGCTTCTTCTCGCGTCGCCGTACCCGCCCTCGCTACGTAGCACCGGCATGGTCCTGATCCTCGTGGTCCTCGTTCTCAACATCGTGCTCGGCGTTGGTAGCGGCTGGCTGGCCTTTGCGCGAGCATCCACCCTCGATCAGCGCCAGCTAGCCGTCCGGAATCGCGCGTACCGTCTTGCCTTTCTGCTGGTCGGCGCGGGGATTGCCGTGATGATCGCTCTCTCGATCGCCGGCAGGGTGGCGCCGCATGCCGGGGTTAATCATTCGCTGTCCCAACTTCCTCTGGGCATCAGGCCCCGCCAATTGGTGGCGCTGCTGGAGTTGCTCGTTATCGCGCCGACGGCACTCATCGCCTGGATGGCTACGGCGAATCCACGACTTGTAGCCCGCGGGAAAGAGAGATTACGGAGCTGGGCCCCGGCGCTTTCCATTCCGCTGCTGGCTCTGGTCTGGATCACTGCAATCGCGGTCATGCCGGCGCGGACCGTGACGGTGCAAGACGCTCCGGACGGATTCTTCAGATGGGGCGCGACGTGCGGTCACTTTGCGGCCATGAAAGAAATCGGCTACGGCTTCGGCGGCGCGTTCCAGCTCCAGACCGAGGTTTGCTGGGACGGAGAGGGGACCCTCATTGTTTGGGATCCTGCTCGTTCGAGCTGCACCGTCGAGGAAACGGACCACGATTTTGCCCTCGTCTCCGCCGACTGCATCATGTGGGGCAACCGCCTGAGGCTGCACGGGCGAGTCTCGCCACTGCCAGGCGGTTTGGGGGCCCGAGACGTTGAGATGCAGCTCGAGGTCGGGGCGAGCGGCGGAGTGATCGCCCTCGGCTGAGCCTCGGTCGCTACTGGCTCCGCTGGCTGGTCCGGCTCGCGGCTTTGCCTTCTTTCACGAAGCGAAGAGCCTCCCCCGCCAGCTCAACCCAGTTCGCCTTAGCGGCGGGGATCGAGATCCATTGCTTCATCAGCCGTCCATGCCCGGGGTCGAAGTACGTGCCAGCCCGCGCCACGCCTGCAGCCGGCTCGGCTAGAGGACCAGCGCCATCGGGCTCTGCAGCAGGCGCTTGACCTCCTGCAGGAATTGCGCCGCGGTCACCCCGTAGAAGACCCGGTGATCGACGGACAGCGTGACCCGCATCCGCTTGCCCGGCACCACCTGGCCGTCCTTGACGACCGCCTTATCCTCGATTGAGCCGATCGCCAGGATGCCCGAATCGGGCGGGTTGATGATGGCGGTGAACTGGTCGACGTCGTACATACCGAGGTTCGAGATGCTGAAGGTGTTGCCGACGTAGTCCTGCGCCAAGGCTTTGTTCGCCCGGGACCGCTCGATCAGGTGCTTCGACTCCTTCGCGATCTCCTTGAGCGGCTTCTGGTCGGCGTTGTGTAGCACCGGCACGATCAGGCGATCGGGAAGCCCGACCGCGATCCCGATGTTGATATCGCGCTTGCGCTCGATCCGGCCGTCCGCCCAGGAGGCGTTGACCTCGGGAAACCTCGTTAGGGCAAGCGCCACCGCTTTGACGACAAGGTCGTTGATGCTGATCGCCTCCGACTTGTCCACCGCCTCGTTGAACATCTCGCGGAGGCGGACGGCGTCGTCCATCGCGATCTCGGAGGTGACGTAGAAATGCGGCGCCGAGAATGCGCTCTGGGCGAGACGCATCGCGACCGTCGCCTGCAGCTTGGAAAGCTCGACCACCTCGACCTCCCCGGTGGGACGCGCCGTCGGCTGGGCGGGACCCGCGGCGGTGGGCGCGGCGCCGGCCTGCGGTTGCGGCTTCTGCTGAGCCGCGGCCTCGACGTCTTCTTTGGTGATCCGCCCGCCCGGGCCGGAGCCCTGCACGCGGCGCAGGTCGACACCGTGTTCTTCGGCGAGGCGCCGGGCGACGGGGGAGACCCGCTGCCGCTCGCCATTCTCTTGTTCGCCAGGGCGGCGAATGACGTTCAAGGCAGCCTGCGCCGCCGCACCGACTTCGGTTCGGTCGTCCGGCCCACCATGCGGGTACTGTTCCCCGCCCGCATCCGCCGCAGCCTGGGCGGTCGCGGCCACGGCTTTATCGGCTTGCGCAACATGTGCCTCGGGCTTGGTGGCCTGTGGTTGTGGCGGTTCCGTGGCGACCGACTGGGCGCCTTGCTTGGGCTCGGGGGCTTCGGCCTGACCCTGGGGAGCCGGCGCTTTCTCCGCCGCCGGCGCTGAACTGCCGTCGCCAATCTCGGCAATCACCGCGCCGATGGGCGCGCTTTCGCCTTCGGCGACCATGATCTTGCTCAGCTTTCCAGAGGCGTAGGCCTCGACCTCGATGTTGGCCTTGTCGCTCTCGATCTCGACCAGCGGCTCGCCTTTCTGGACCTGGTCGCCCTCTTTCTTCAGCCAGCGCAGGATCTTGCCGGTCTCCATGGAGTCCGACAGCCGCGGCATCTGGACGCTGGCCATCAGTTCTTTCCGAGCAGTGCCCTGGCCGTCACGATCACGTCCGCCTTGCCCGGGAAGGCGATCTTCTCCAGGCGCTTGTTGTACGGCGCCGGCACCTCGGCGGCGCCGATTCGCGCGACCGGCGCATCGAGGTAATCGAACGCCTCCTCGTAGACACGTGAGGCAATCTCCGAGCCGACTCCGTACGAGCGCCAGCCCTCTTCGACCGTGATCAACCGGCTCGTCTTCTTGACCGACTCGATCACCGGCGCCATGTCGAGCGGCCGCAGCGCCCGCATGTCGACAACTTCCGCGCTGATGCCTTCTTTCTCGAGCTCGCTGGCGGCGTCCATGGCGACGATCAGCATCCGCGAGTGCGCACAGATCGTAATGTGCTCGCCTGCCCGCTTCACCTCGTTCTTGTCCAGCGGCACCAGGTGCTCGCCGTCGGGGACCTCGCCCTTGACGGCATAGGTACCCTCGTTCTCGATGAACATCACCGGGTTGTCGTCCCGGATCGCGGACTTCAGCATGCCCTTGGCGTCGGCGGGCGTGCCGGGCGCGACGACCTTCAGGCCGGGCACGTGGGCGAACCAGTTCTCGTGGCTATGCGAATGTTGCGCCCCGAGCTGGTGACCGCCGCCACCCGGCGTGCGGATCACCAGTGGCACCTTCGTCCCGCCGCCGAACATGTAGCGGATGTGTGCCGCGGCATTCACCACCTGGTCCATGGCGACCATGATGAAGTTGACGGTCATCATTTCGGCGACCGGCCGCAGCCCCGACATCGCGGCACCGATGGCGGTGCCGATGATGATCTCCTCGGCGATCGGCGTGTCGAGCACCCGCTTCTCGCCGAACTCCTTCATCAACCCACGCGTGACCTTGAATGATCCGTCGTAGAGGCCGATGTCTTCGCCCAGCAGGAACACCGACTCGTCGCGCTTCATTTCCTCGCGGAGCGCCTGGTTGAGCGCGTCGCGCATGGCAAGGACGGCCATCAGCTCGCCGCCTCGTCCGCGTAGACGTCCCGGTAGAGGTCTTTCGGGTCCGGGTCCGGACTCTCCTCCGCGAACTTCACCGCCTCCTCGACCTGGGCGGTGACCTCTTCGTCGATCTTCTGGATCTCCTGATCGTTGATCATCTTCTGCTTCTTCATGTACTCGCCGAGGCTGAGGATGGCGTCGCGGGTCTGCCATTCCTTGATCTCGTCCTTGCCCCGGTAGGTGTCCGGGTCGGACATCGAGTGCCCGCGGTAGCGGTAGGTCACACACTCGAGCAGGCTGGGCTCATGCTTCTCCCGCGCCTGCGCGACCAGCTGGTCGGTGATGCGGCGCACCGCCAGGATGTCCATGCCGTCGACCCGCTCGCCGGTCATGTCGTAGGCACAGGCCTTCTTCCAGATCTCGGTGACGGCCGAGGCGCGGTTGACCGCGGTGCCCATGCCGTAGAGGTTGTTGACGCAGACGAAGACGATCGGCAGGTGCCAGAGCTTGGCCACGTTGAGTGATTCGTGGAAGGCGCCGATGTTCGTGGCGCCGTCGCCGAAGATGCTCATCACCACCTCGTCGGTGCCCTGGTAGTTGATGGCGTAGCCGCTGCCGCAGGCGATCGGGAGGGCTTCGCCGACGATGGCGTAGCCACCGTAGAAGCGGTGTTCCTGGCTGAAGAGGTGCATCGAGCCGCCACGGCCGTGCGAGGTGCCGGTCTCCTTGCCGAACAGTTCGGCCATCACCGCTTTTGGGTCGATCCCCTTGGCGATCGCGTGGCCGTGCTCGCGGTAGGTGCTGTAGACGTAGTCCTCCGGCCGTAGGGCGGAGATGGTGCCGACGATGGTCGCCTCCTCGCCGATATTGAGGTGGCAGAAGCCGCCGATCTTTGCCGCCTGATACATCTCCGCGGTCTTCTCCTCGAAGCGCCGGATCAGCAGCATCTCACGGTAGAGCTTGAGCAGGGTCTCCTTATCGGAGAGCGCGGCCTTTGACCGGCTCTCGGCGGCTCGCTGCTCGACTTTCATGACGGCTCCTGGGAGCCACGTTGGCAGAGGGGGTCCAAAACCCCACTATTGTAGTGGCGAAGGCGGCAAATTCCGGCGCGTCAAACCCGAGTTGTCGGCTCGATCTCGCCCCCAGTGGCCAGGAGGTACTTATCCATCGCCGCGGCTCGCGCCGTTCGGCGAGTATCCCTTCTGCGTGTGGCGGGCCGTTACCACCGTCTTGATGTTGCCGCGGACGTTGAAGTCACCGACGACCTCCATGAAACGCGGGTCGAGGAGGGTGACGAGGTCATCCAGGATCCGGTTGACCGCGGTCTCGTGGAACATCTCCTGGTCGCGGAACTTGTTGATGTACAGCTTGAGAGACTTGAGCTCGACCAGCTTGCGGTCCGGCACGTATCGGATACGGATGGTGGCGAAGTCCGGGAAGTTCGACTGCGGGCAGAGACAGGTGAACTCCGGGATCGTGAAGTCGATGTCGTAATCGCGCTGCGGATTATCGTTCTCGACTGCTTCCAGCGTGGACTCGGCGATCATCTTGGCGCCGTATTTCATGGGGTAATCCTAGCGGGAGGCCCGGGGCGCGATTCGGTAAGAACCCGCCGTAGCAAGAAAGCGCCCGACCGGCCTTTATACGCGCCAATGGCGGAACCGCGTGAGGTCATCATTGGCCACTTTCCAGAGAACGCTCTGGAACGGGCGATCCAGGCGGTGATGGAAGACCCCGCTCGCGACCAGGCGGCGGGACGAAAGTCATTGTGGCAAGCGCTCCACGCGTCGGAAGTCATCGTTCCGCAGTCCACCAGTGGGCCGGATCGGGAGATTCCCTTCCCCGAAGCCAAGGGGGAAATTGGCTTATTGACGCTGGAGCTGGACGGCAAGCCTCACGCGGTCATTTTTTCGTCCGTCAGCCAGATGCATCTCGCGCTACCGGACGGCTGCGCGTACGCACGCGTGATGATGCCTCGGCTTGTACCGCTGTGGCCCGAGGCGCCGGCAGCCCTCAACCCGCAGGGATTTGGCTGCACCCTGTCGGTGGAGGAAGTCCGTGGGTTGCCACTTGGGCCCGGGACAGCGCGCCAGCCCTCAGCCGATCCGGCGGTTGCCGCCGCCCAGGCCGAGCTGGACGGCGCGTTGAGCATGATGTTCGCCAGGGCTGCCAACCAGTTGCTGCTGAGCGACCTCGGGATCCATGTCTTCAAGGACGCCGATCTGATCCTGGTTGGCAAGCTGCAGACCCCGCTCCTCGCCATGCTCGACTATCTGCGTGAATCCAGTGAGATGGGCGATCAGGGACACGACGGCGTGTTCGCGGTCGTGAGCAGCGAGCATCCGATGGAGCTGGTTCGCGTCGACCTGCTGGCGCACGGCACCAATCCCAGCGCCGGCGCCCTGCTGCGCAGATCGTCGGCGAAGACGTGGCCGCGGCCGATGCTGCCGATCGACTACCGACTCGCGGCCTAGCTGCCCAGCCGGAAGGGGTTGAAGTCGGTGCCGATATCGAACGGGTCCTGGCGCTCGTAGCGCTTGAGGAAGTTGACCACCGCATAGGTTAGCGGCGTGGCGACGGTCTCGTACGCTGTCTTGAATCCCCATTGATAGAGGATGGTGCGCAGCAGGATGCCGCCGGGCAGCACGCCGGCGAACGCGCCGGTGATGAAGATGGCCGAGTCCAGGCCCTGGCCGACTAATGTCGAGCCGATGGTGCGGGTCCACAACAAACGTCCCTGGGTCGCGATCTTGAGGCGCGCCATGACGAACGAGTTCACGAATTCGCCGGCGACATAGGCGACGAACGACGCCACGAGCAGCCGCGGCGTGAAGCCGAGGATTCGCTCGAAGGCTGATTGGGCGGCTGGATCCCAGGCGCCGGTGGCGCCCGGCAGCGCGCCCGCCGCCAGGATGAAGAGCACGAATATCAGATTGCAGGCGAAGCCAAGCCAGATGACACGGCGGGTGACGGCATATCCGTAGACACCGCGCTAGTCTACGGGCGCGCCACGGATTCTCCCTCCCCCCTTGCAGGGGAGGGTCGGGGTGGGGGTCAGGGAGTCACGGTAAAGGCGGTGCGCGAACCGGTGACGCTGCCGTCGCCGTTGGTCAACTGGATGACGTAATCCTGGACGATTCGGCCCGCCGGCACCTTGACGGTCAGGGTGGACGGGTTGACCAGCGTGGCGGCCAGGCCGTCGAACGCGCCGTTGGGGCTGGCCACCGGGACGAAGTGCACGCGCAGCAGGGCACCGGCGCTAAAGCCGCTGCCCTGGACGGTGATGACGGTGTCCTGCGCCGCGGAGGCGCGTGCTGGGCTGACCGATTGAATGCTGGGTCCACCGCTCGGCGAGCTTGTCGTGTCGCTGCCGCGCAACACCAACGTACCGGGGATCGGCGCCAGGGGCAACACGGTCCCGGCTTGACCGCGCCACTGCGCGATGTCGCTCGAGGCGAGGTTGATGGGGAGGGCTCTCCCGGTGAGGGTCAGGATGCCGGTCACCTTGCCGCCCGGCCCGACCACCGGGCCGCCGATGTTTCCCGGCAGGTCGTCCACCCCCAGCATCAGCTGCGTCGCGCTGCGCTGTATCAGCACCGCCGGCGTCGACGGCCGCAGGTTCGCGACTTTCGGACTGGCGAGCAGCACGACCGGGTCGTTCGGTTGCAGCGTCGCCGGATCGCCAAAGGGCAATGGCGTGCCGTCGTTGCTCGCCCGGATCTGAGCGAGACCGAGCGCGGCATCGCTCCCGATCACGCGCACGGGATGGGTGCCGCCGGTGTTGTCGATGAGCCGCAGGCTCTGGCTGCCGTCGACCAGGCCGGCCGCCGTCAGGAAATCGCCCTGCGCGTCGATGAGGAAAGCCGTACCAAAGGTGTGGTCGTTGACGATGGTCATCACGCCGGCGAGATCCCGTTCGAGCTCGTCCGGCAGCAGCACGGATGCCGGCGGCGCCGTGGGGGTCGGGGTCGGGGCCGGCGTCGCCGCCGGTTGGGCCAGGCGCTGGGCGGCGGTCGGGATCAGGACCGCCAGTCCCGCCACCACGAGCGTGATGACGAGCGCCGTGAGGAGTTGGTCCTTCCGGAATCGGGGAATACGATCCACAGTCCTTCAACGAAGTAAAGGGGTGCTTCCTTGGAGGCGTCCAACCTTTCGTATACATTCATCACGATGCGGCTGCGGAATACCGAAACGAACGCGGTCCAGCCGCTCGAGCGCCGTCCCGAACCGGTGGGCGTGTATGTCTGCGGCATCACCCCCTACGACACGACCCACCTGGGCCACGCCTTCACCTATGTGCTGTTCGACGTGCTCGTTCGGGTGCTGCGTGCCCCCGGTCAACCGGTCCGCTATGTGCAGAACGTCACCGACATCGACGATGACATCATTCGGCGCGCGCGCGAGCTGGGCACCACCTGGGATCGCCTCGCTGACAAGGAGACCCTCCTGTATGCGCGCGACATGGCCGAGCTCAACGTCCTGGCCCCCGACGTCTGGCCGAGGGCCAGCCAGACGATCCCGAAAATCATCGCGCTGATCGTCAGGCTCGAGGCGCAGGGCCATGCCTACCAGCGCGACGGCAACGTCTATTTCCGCGTCGGGAGCGTCGCCGACTACGGTCGCTTGAGCCGGCTGAGTCGTGAGGAGATGATCACGCTGTCCGCCCAGCGGGGCGCCGATCCGAATGACCCACGAAAGCAGGACCCGCTCGATTTCGTGCTCTGGCAGGCAAGCGCGCCGGACGAACCGCACTGGGAGAGTCCCTGGGGCGTGGGCCGCCCGGGCTGGCATATCGAGTGCTCGGCGATGGCCCTGGAGTACCTGGGCCCGCAGGTCGACATCCACGGTGGCGGCGAGGACCTGATCTATCCGCATCACGAGAGCGAGATCGCGCAGTCGGAGTCTGCGACGGGGATCCGGCCGTTCGCCCGTGTCTGGGTGCACGTCGGCATGCTCCGCTATCAGGGGGAGAAGATGAGCAAGTCACTCCGTAACCTCGTCCTTGTGCGCGACCTGCTGCGGCGCTACGACGCCGATAGCATCCGGGTCTTGTTGCTCCGCCACCACTACCGTGAGGCGTGGGAATACACGGAAGACCAGCTCGATGACGCGGCCGCCTGGACCAAACGATTACGCGCCATGGCCGATCGCTCGGGACCTGGGAGCGGCGCTAGCGCGCTGGCGGTGCGCGCCGCACTGGAGGATGACCTGGACACGGCTCGCGCCCTGCGCGTGCTGGAAGAGGCGGTGGGCAGCGGCGAGGGCGACTGGCGCAATGCCGCCGATCTACTGGGGCTGCGGCTGGGCATGGCCCGAGGAGCGGAGGCAGAAATGAAAAAGGCGCTCGGGTGGCGAGCGCCTTTCTCTAATGGGGGAGGGAGCTAGTTAGTCGTTTCCCTCGCTAGTCGTCGAGCGGACCTCCGGCTTCTCGACCTCCGGCTTCTCCGCCTTGTCGACCTCGGGCGTGTTCACTTCGGGCTGCTCAACATCCGTGGACTCAGCCACCAGTTCAGCAATCCCCTTGTCGAACTCGGCCTTCAGGTTCGCGATCGCCTTGCAGGCCTCATCAACGATCGCCGTCAACTCGGCGGTAAGAGCCGCCGCGTCCTTCGCGCCGTCTTCGTCGGTGGTTTCGGCGACAGCCTCATCGATGTTGCTGTTCGCCTCCGCCACAACCTCGGCGATGCCGGCCAAGGTCTCGGCCTTGAGAGCCGTAGCCTCGGAGGCGGCCTCGCCCTTGAGGGTCGTCGGGACCGTCAGTTGCCCTACGGCGTCGCTAGCGCACTTGCTAACCGCCGCCTTGGCAGCTGGCCCGGTCGAATAGTCGGCAAAGCCCGCCACACTCGAGAACAGTGCGAGCCCGCCGGCGACGATCGCTGCGCCGAATACGTTTCGCTTCATGCCATCTAATACGCATTCG